>Ga0126306_10000481_pt1 | contig 18449 bp, 22 predicted proteins | sample Plot27_FD_92592 | JGI IMG/M metagenome (GOLD analysis project Ga0126306, IMG submission 92592) | Serpentine soil microbial communities from UC McLaughlin Reserve, CA, USA - Plot27 | ecosystem: Environmental > Terrestrial > Soil > Grasslands | place: USA: UC McLaughlin Reserve, Lake County...
GTTGCCGCAGCGGCAGAGCACGTGCTCGTGGCCCGGGACCTGGATGTGGCCGATGTCCCCGGCGGCTCCCTGCGCGCCGCGGTGAACCGCTCCGCGTCCGGAGATGATCCCGCAGCCGATGCCGGTGCCCACCTTGACGTAGAGCAGCTGCTCGCAGTCGCGCCAGTGCATCCAGTGCTCGCCGAGCGCCATGATGTTCACGTCGTTGTCGACGAACACCGGCGCGTCATAGCGACCGGCGAACCAGTCCGGGATCGAGAAGCCGTCCCACCCCGGCATGATCGGCGGGCTCACGGGCCGGCCCGCGCCGAACGCCACCGGACCTGGCACTCCCAGTCCGATGCCGCGAACCTCCTGCCTGCTTCTGCCAAGCCCCAGCAGAAGTCCGGCGAAGCGATCGTCGAGCCACGAGAGGACGCTCTCCGGCCCGTCGGTGATCTCGAGGTCGTGCGCTTCCTCGAACAGCGGCGTGCCGGCTAGGTCGCTGATCGCCACCCGCGCATGAGTCGCGCCGAGGTCTGCCACGAGCACGACTCCCGCGGCCTCGTTGAACGCGAGCACCGTGGCGGGTCGACCCCCTGTAGAGGCGCTCTCCCCGGCCTCGTAGACCAGGCGGTGGGCGAGCAGCAGCTCCACCCTCTGGGCGACCGTCGAGCGCGCCATGCCCGTACGACGGGCGAGATCCGCGCGCGTAACCGCAGCGCCGTCGCGGATCAGATTGAGCAGGCGACCTGCGCCGATGTTCGTGAGCGCGTCGGGGGCCGCCATTGGGCGACTGTAACGTAAGTAGGGCGGCAAAACTACAAAGTGACCGGTTTGTGCGCGTCTAACCGCAAACATTTGCTTGACAACTGGACAAAGTTCCCGATACGGTGCCGCTATGTCACGAAGGCTGAGGGTTGGGATCGTGGGGACTGGGTTCATCGGAGCGGTGCACGCTCGCTCGGCCAAGCTGGCGGGGGGGCGCCTGGTCGGCGTAGCCGCCTCGACCCCGGAGCGCTCGGCACAAGCCGCAGCGGCGCTCGGCGCCGAGCGCGGCTTCGAGTCCGGTGGGGCGCTGATCGAAGCCGACGACGTCGACGTGGTTCACATCTGCACGCCGAATCACCTACACGCACCGCTGGCCGAGGCCGCCCTCGCCGCCGGCAAGCACGTGGTCTGCGAGAAGCCGCTCGCCATGGACGCGAGCCAGGCGCAGAACCTCGTCGACGCAGCGGAAGCCGCCGACAGGCAGGCCGCCGTGCCGTTCGTTTATCGCTACTACCCGACCGTCCGCGAGGCGCGGGCGCGCGTCCGCCAGGGCGGCACCGGCCCGGTGCGGTTGATCCACGGCACATACCTCCAGGACTGGCTGCTGCGCCCGGAGGACGACAACTGGCGCGTCGACGGCGAGCTCGGAGGCGCTTCGCGCGCGTTCGCGGACATCGGCTCGCACTGGTGTGACCTCGCCGAGTTCGTCTCCGGCCAGCGTCTCACGCGCGTGAGCGCACGGTTCCTTACCGCGCTGGTCGAACGGGAGCGGGCCACGGGCCGAGCTGCGTTCGAGCACGCGAGCGGCGACTCCGGCGAGACCCGATCCGTCGCGACCGAGGACGCGGCGGTGGTGCAGTTCGAGACGGACGGAGGCGCAATTGGCTCGACGGTGATCAGCCAGGTCTCCGCCGGACGCAAGAACCGCCTGTGGCTCGAGATCGATGGAGCGCAAGAGTCGCTCGCGTTCAGCCAGGAGGAGCCCGAGTCGCTCTGGTGCGGCCGGCGCGAGGGCGCGACGATCATCCATCGCGATCCGGCGTTCCTCTCGCAGGACGCGGCGCGGCTCGCAACGCTTCCGGCCGGCCATCCGCAGGGCTACGCCGACTGCTTCGACGGGTTCGTCGCGGACGTCTACGACGCGAGCTCGGGCGGCGAGCCCGCCGACGGGCTGCCCGTCTTCGCCGATGGCCTGCGTGCCGCGCGGATCACGGACGCCGTCCTGGCATCGGCCTGCGACGGCCGCTGGGTAAAGGTGCCGGCGCCGGAGCCGTTGGCGGTGACCGGATGACGCCGCACGCTCCACTGCTCGAGGTTCGCGGCATCGCAAAGCAGTACCCGGGCGTGCGCGCGCTCGACGGCGTGGACTTCGACGTCACGGCGGGCGAGGTGCACTGCCTGCTCGGCCCCAACGGCGCCGGCAAGTCCACGCTGATCAAGTGCGTTTCCGGCGTCGTCGCCCCGACGGAGGGCGAGATCCTCGTCGACGGCGAGCCGCTCCCGGCAGGCGAGCCGTCGGAGTCGCTGGCCCGCGGGGTCGCAACGATCTACCAGGAGCTCGACCTGGTCGAGGACCTGACGGTGGCCGAGAGCGTCTTCCTGGGCCACGAGCCGCGCCGCGCCGGTCTGCTGAACCGCGAGCTGATGCGCGAGGAGACCACCGCGCTGCTCGAGCGGCTAGACCACGGAGACATCCCTCCGGACGCGCACGTGCGCAGCCTGCGGTCGGCCGCCCAGCAGGTGGTCTCGATCGCCCGCGCGCTGTCGCACGACGTCCGGCTGCTGATCATGGACGAGCCGTCCGCGATCCTCGACGGACAGGAGATCGAGGTCCTGTTCGGCGTCGTGCGGCGCCTCGCAGCCGACGGCGTGGGAGTGATCTACATCTCGCACCGTCTCGACGAGATCCGCCGCATCGGGGACCGCGTCACGGTGCTCGTCGACGGACGGACGGTCGCGACCGGCCTGCCGGCTGACACGCCGCCCGGCGAGCTCGTGCTGCGGATGGTGGGACGGCGCGTGGAGCAGCTCTTCCCGGAGCGGGTGGTTCCCGGGGACGACGTCGTGCTGTCGGTCCGCAACCTCAGCCGGTCACCCGACGTGCGCGAGTCCAGCTTCGACGTCCACGCGGGCGAGGTGCTCGGCATCGGCGGGCTGATCGGCGCGGGACGCAGCGAGCTGCTCCGCCTGATCTACGGCCTCGACCAGCCGGACGGCGGCGAAGTGTGGGTCGACGGCAAGCGCCTGGCTGCCGGGCGGACGTCGGCGGCGATCAACGCGGGCATGGGGCTGGCGCCGGAGGATCGCAAGTCGCAGGGCCTGCTGCTCGGCTGGAGCCTGACCAGGAACGTCAGCCTCGCCGATCTCGGCCAGTTCGTGCGCGGCCCGCTGCTCAACCGCCGAGCCGAGCGCGAGGCCGCGGCCGTGCAGCTGCGGGCGCTCGACACAAAGCCTGACGATCCCGACCGGATCGCGCGCGAGCTCTCGGGCGGCAACCAGCAGAAGGTCGTGCTCGCGCGCTGGCTGATGCGGCGCTGCCGCGTGCTGCTGCTCGACGAGCCGACGCGCGGCGTCGACGTCGGCGCCAAGCAGGAGATCTACCGCCTGATCGTGGAGCTGGCCAAGACTGGGATCGCCGTCGTGATGGTGTCGTCCGAGACCGAGGAGCTGCTCGGGCTGAGCTCCCGGATTCTCGTGATGCGCGAGGGATCGGTCGTCGCGGAGCTCGACGCAGCCAAGACCGACGAGGTTGAGCTGCTCGGCCACGCGGTCGCGCATACCGAGACCCCACCACTGCTGGAGGAGACATCGTGACCACCGCTCCGGACGCACAGGCCACGCGCCGTCGTTTCCCCGCGCTGCCGTTCGGCGGCGGCCGGTTCGAGCTCCAGGAGTTCGCCCTGGTCGGCGTGGTGGGGGTGCTGCTCGTGGCCGGCGCGATCTTCGAGCCCGACGCGTTCCTGACCTCGGACAACATGCTGAACGTACTGCGGCAGGCCAGCATCGTCGGGGTGCTCGCGATCGGCATGACGTTCGTGATCGCGACGGGGGGCATCGACCTGTCGGTCGGCTCGATGGTCGCGGCGGCGGGCATCGCCGGCGGGCAGCTCGCCGACTCGGGCAGCGTCGCCTTCATCCTCGGCGCGATCGCGATGGGCGTCGTGCTCGGCGGCATCAATGCGGGCGCGATCGCCTACGGACGGGTCGTCCCGTTCATCGCCACGCTCGCCATGTTCACCATGGCGCGCGGCCTGGCGCTCTGGATGAGCGACAAGACGCCGATCTCGGTGTTCGATCTCGAAGCGGTGCGCTGGTTCGGGACCGGCGAGATCGTCGGGATCCCGTCCGCCGTCCTGGTCTTCCTGGCGGTCACCGCTCTGGGCTGGATGCTGCTGAACCGCACCCGCTACGGACGCTACGTCGTCGCGGTCGGCGGCAACCGGGAAGCCGCACGCATCGCCGGCGTCAAGGTGCAGCGGATCGTCTTCAGCGTGTACGTACTGAGCGGCATCTGCGTGGCGATCGCGGCGGTGCTCCTGTGCGGGCGCCTCGCGAGCGCCTCGCCCGTCGCGGGCAACCTCTACGAGCTCGACGCCATCGCCGCGGTGGTCATCGGCGGCACCGCCCTTTCGGGCGGTCGAGCCACGATCGTCGGCACGTTCCTGGGAGTCGTGACGTTCGCTCTGATCTTCAACCTTCTCACGATCATGAACGTCGCGATCGAGATCCAGCAGATCACCAAGGGGGCGATCATCCTGGCCGCGGTGCTTATCCAACGTAAGCAGCAGTGACCGGCACGGGTGAAGCAGGCAGGTCAGGTACGGCGATGTGGAAGGGACAAAGCAACCATGAGGAGAGGTACATGTTTCTTAAGCGGATGATCCCCGCGGTCGGTGTGGCGCTCGCGCTCGGCGTCGCCGCGTGTGGTGGTGACGACGACGACAGCTCCGGCAGCGACACAAGTTCCACGCAGAACAAGGCGGTCGAGTCGAGCGGTTCTACCGCTCCGGTGAAGATCGCCGTCAGCGTGCCGGCCGCCGATCACGGCTGGCTGAAGGCGGTCGCGGACGATGCCAAGAAGGCGGGTGACGAGCTCGAGGGTGTCGAGCTGACCGTCAACGACAGCGCCGCGAACTCCGCCGACCAGGCCGACCAGATCGAGACGCTGATCAACGGCAAGCCCGACGCGCTGGTCGTCCTGCCGTTCGAAGGTGACGCGCTCACCCCGGTCGCGCAGAAGGCCACCGCCGCGGGTATCCCCGTCGTCAACGTCGACCGCGAGTTCTCGACGCCGGGCGCGTTCCGAACCTGGATCGGCGGCGACAACTACGGGATCGGCTGGCAGGCCGGCAACTACTTCGCCGACGAGCTCAACTGCCAGGGCAACGTGGTGGAGATCCAGGGCCTCGCCGGGATCTCGGTCACCGAAGACCGCTCGAAGGGATTCGACGACGCGCTCGCGAGCCGCTGCAAGGGCACCATCAAGGTCGTGGCGCGCCAGCCCGCCGACTTCGACCCGGCGAAGGGCCTCAGCGTGATGGAGAACATCCTGGAGGCGCAGAAGCAGATCGACGGCGTCTACACGCATGACGACGACATGGCCGAGGGCGTCGTGGCGGCGATCGAGAACGCCGGCCGCGAGGGCGACATGTTCCTGACCGGTGCGGGCGGCTCGAAGGCGGCGATGGACCGCATCGAGGCCGGCGGCCTGTACCGGGCGACGTTCCTCTACAACCCGACGATGTCCGCGTCGGCGGTCAACCTCGCGGCGCTGATCGCGCGCGGCGAGGGCATGGCGGACCTGACCGAGCCCGAGGTCCCCAGCCGGATCCAGGTGCCCGCCACGACGGTCACGAAGGAGAACGTGGCAGACGTGAAGGAGCTGGCCTACTAGCGCTTGAAATGTAGTACAACGGGCCCGCCGGCATCGCTCCCGGCGGGCCGTTCCCTTCCTGGCGACCCCGTGTACGGAGAGGCAGATGCCACGCCCAGTCACGCTCTTCACCGGCCAGTGGGCCGACCTCCCGATCGACGGGCTCGCGCGTGACGCGGGCGCGTGGGGCTTCGACGGTCTGGAGCTCGCGTGCTGGGGCGACCACTTCGATGTCGTCGCCGCGCTCGCGGACGAGCGCTATTGCGCGCGCCTGCGCGAGCTGCTGGAGCGCAACGGCCTGAGCTGCTGGGCGCTCGGCGCTCACATCGTGGGCCAGGCCGTCTGCGATCCGATCGACGCGCGTCACGAGGGAATCCTGCCGCCGGAGGTCTGGGGCGACGGTGACCCCGACGGCGTCCGCCGCCGCGCCGCCGAGCGGATGAAGGACACCGCGCGGGCCGCGGCTCGATTCGGGGTCACGCAGGTCAACGGCTTCACGGGCTCGCCGATCTGGAGCCTCCTGTACTCCTGGCCTCCGAACGACTTCGGCCAGATCGACGCGGGTTACGAGCAGTTCGCGCAGGCGTGGGATCCGATCATGGACGTGTTCGACCAGGAGGGCGTGCGGTTCGGGCTCGAGGTGCACCCAACCGAGATCGCCTACGACTTCGTGACGACGCGCCGAGCGCTTGACGCGATCGGGCGACGAGACGCGTTCGGCGTCAACCTCGACCCGTCGCACCTCATCCACCAGTTCCTCGATCCGGCGCAGTTCGCGCTGGAGCTCGCCGACCGCATCTACCACGTCCACGTCAAGGACTCGCGGCTCCGGCTGAACGGCCGCCGCTCGATCCTCGGGTCGCACCTGAACTTCGGCGAGGAGGCGCGTGGCTGGGACTTCGTCTCACCAGGCCACGGAGACGTCGACTTCCGCGAGCTCCTGCGTGCGCTCAACCGGATCGGCTACAGCGGCCCGCTTTCGATCGAGTGGGAGGACTCGGGCATGGACCGCGAATATGGCGCGCAGGACGCCCTGGCGTTCGTGCGGCGGACCGACTTCCCGCCGTCGGATGTCGCGTTCGACGCCGCGATGCAGCGCTCATGACCCAGGTGGACCGACGCCCGGACTCGAACCGGGGACCGCTTCATTGCGAGATCGGCTCCTGAGCGCGGATTCGGCTATAGAGTCAAATCGAAGCAGGTTGCGTGTGGCTGTGTCGGGTCAGATCTGCCGACTCGGGGGCACGGTTCGGGACATGTCGGTGCCGGAGGCAGGCGATGGACGGTTCGGGCTCCTATTCGCAAGTGATCGTCGCCGCGGTCGGCGAGCGCGCATCCTGAACGGTGAGGACGACGACTCGATCCTCGGGCTCGATGAGCACGTAGACCAGGATCATCCAACGCCAGGGTCCGAGGAGGAAGCGCATCCCCTCCCAGCGCCCGGAGAACTCGGGCCCGATCAGCGGGAATCGCTCCAGTGAGCGCAGCGACCGCGCGACCCGGGCTCGGGTGTCGGCCGGAAGGCTGTGCGTGCGGATCAGCCTGTCGAGGTCTTCGACGGCCGCCAGCGCGAGCTCTACGCGCGCCACGCTAGAGCTCGTCGAGAGCGACCGTCTCGCCGGCCGTGGCCTGCTTGAGACCGAGCTGCGCGCGCCCGTACGCGCCGCGAATGCCGTCCAACAGCTCGACGATGTTGCGGGCATCTGGGTCTGCGTCGTCGAGCGCGCTGGAGAGCAGCGAACGCGCGACCGTCCCCGGTTGGACGTGCATCCGCTCGGCAACGCGCGCGAGCTTCTCGGCCGGCTCGTCGTCGCCGGGCACGCCTCGCCGGTCGCGGCGATCCGGTCGTCCCGCATGACCGGGCGGCCCGCACGGTGCGGCCTTCCGGGCAAGCGGGCTTCCCTGTCGTAGGGCCGGGCAAGACCGTGTCGACCTCCTGGCAAGTCGACGTCCCGCTGTCGGCGGCGACCGGCACCCACCACCTGGTCGGACGCGCGAGCTTCCAGGAGCGGCCGGGCGAGGGCCTCTCCAGCATGCCGGCGGGTTCAGCCGCACGGCGCTGGGTCGTGCCCTCGACGCCGTCTTCGAGCGCGAGTTCGTTGATCTCGACGTGGGCGACTCCGAAGACACCAAGCTGCGGATCACCAATCGCGCCGCGCGCACCATCACTGTCGGCTGGGCCTACAACCGGCCTCCGACGGCCGACGCCGGCTTCGCGCTGGCCCGGTGCGGGGCACGCTGACGATCCCCGCGGGAGGCACCGCGTCGGCCACCCTCACCGCGTCGGCTTCAGACGACGCCAGCGGCGCCAGCCCCGGCCCGGCCCGGCGAGAGTCGACCTCACCGCCGCCTCGGAGGGCTGCCCGAGACGAGGGCCGGCTCGGTCGAGTTCAAGGTCCTTTGGTATCCGGGAGCCGCGCCGTCGCTGGGTGCCACCTACAACAACAAGGGCATCACCGACGACAGCAACCCGACCGCCGGCTCCTTCGATGGAGGCGAGGCCAGCTATTCCGCCCAAGGGCTGGCCGCGGCCGAGCTCGGCCCAGGCGCGACGGTCACCCACGATGGGCTGATGTTCACCTGGCCCGACACGTCCCCCGGCGAGCCCGACAACACGGCAACCGACGGCCAGGTGATCGCCGCGTCTGGCAGCGCCGCCAAGCTCGGCTTCCTCGGCGCTGCGTGCTGCTCCCCGACCGGTGGCCAATCGGGGGCCGTGTTCATCACCTACGACGACGGCAGCGTCGTCCAAGCGCCGCTCGCCTTCGCCGACTGGTATTTCAACGACCCGCTTCCCGGCACCGAGATCGTTGCCACCGTGGAGCGGGCGCTCGGCGCCACGTAGAGGGAGTGGCTCGCCGTCATGTGGGATACGTTCCAGCCGCTGCGGCTTTCGACCTTTTGGGCGAAGCACGACAATCCCCACTATGCGCTCTCGCGGAACGAGAAGCTGTCACGTTCAGCCAGGGGCCTTCCCCTGATGGAAGCCACAACCGTGATCGGCCGGTCGCCATGACCGCGGACGCTCGCCGTATCGTGCTCGACCGGCTCGTCGATGACGCCGGGCTGTTCCCGCCCGCGCGCAAGCCGATGGAGCGTGCGGTGGCCGACCACCGCGTCGCGCGCGCCGGCGCGCACGCGTGGATGCTCGGGCGGTTCCTGTGTCCGGTGTCGCGGCTCGCGGAGCTGGCGCAGGCGGGGCCAGACGCGAACTGGCGGCTCGGGGCGATCGGCGACGGTGAAGACTGGCGCGACGATCTGGGTCGCGTCGCGGCGTATGACGGGCCGGGGACGGTTGACGCGATCGAGCTGCGACTGCCTGGGGTGCTCGACGAGGCGCCGCAGGGTATTGACCTGTTCGTCGAGGTCCCGACGCTTGACGCCCAGGCGCTGACGACGGCACTAGATGGGCTGGCGGCGGACGGGCGCGCGGGGGCGAAGATCCGCTGCGGCGGCGTGAGTTCGGCCGCGTTCCCGTCCGACGAGGCGGTCGCGCGCTTCATCGGGGAGTGTGTGCGCCTCGGACTGCCGTTCAAGGCGACCGCCGGGCTGCACCACCCGTTCCGCACGCGCGATGAGCAGATCGGGGTGCTCCAGCACGGCTTCGTCAACCTGCTGGCGGCGACTGCGCTGGTGGGTGCGGACGGCGCCGCGATCATCGGAGACGCGGACCCGGCTGCGTTCGACCTGAGCGCGGTCGGGCTGCGCTGGCGGGATCAGGTCGCCGACGCCGACGCGCTCGCGCGAGCGCGCGGGATGTTCACGGCCTACGGCAGCTGCAGCTTCGAGGAGCCGGTGGCGGACCTCGTGGCGCACGGCATCCTCGAGGAATCGCCGGCACGTGCCTGAGCGGGGCTTCGGCATCGAGAACCTGCCGTATGGCGTCGCTAGGCGCGGCGAGAACCCGCCGAGCCCGGCAGTCCGGCTCGGGGACGACGCGATCGACCTTCACGGCTTGAGGCTGCAGTCCGTACCTGCAGCGACGTTCCAGCACGGCTCCCTGAACCCGTTCATCGCCCTCGGGCCCGAGGTATGGCGCCAGGCGCGCGAGGAGATCGCGCAGGCGATCCGCGAGGGCCGCCACGAGCAGCACGCGACGCCGCTCGCGGAAGGCGCCGCGGTGCTCCCGATCGAGGTCGGCGACTACGTCGACTTCTACGCCTCGATCGAGCACGCCTCGAACCTGGGCCGAATGTTCCGGCCCGACGGCGACCCGCTGATGCCGAACTGGAGACACCTCCCCGTCGGTTACCACGGCCGCGCCGGCACGGTCGTCGTGAGCGGGACGCCGATCCGCCGCCCGCAGGGTCAGCGCCAGCCCGCCGACCCAGACGGCGCGCCGGTGTTCGGGCCCGAGCCCCGCCTCGACATCGAGCTCGAGCTCGGGTTCATCACCGGCAACGGCCGACCGCTCGGCACGCCGATCTCGACCTCGGACGCACGCGAGCACATCTTCGGCTTCGTGCTCGTCAACGACTGGAGCGCCCGCGCGATCCAGCGCTGGGAGTACCAGCCACTCGGCCCGTTCCTCGGCAAATCGTTCGCGACCTCGATCTCGCCTTGGGTTGTACCGCTCGCTGCGCTCGAGCCGTTCCAGGTGAACGGCCCGGAGCAGGAACCGCCACCGCTGGAATACCTCCGCACAGACGAGCCTTGGTCGTTCGACCTGCCACTCGAGATCGTTCTCAACGAGACGGTGGTCAGCCGCACTAACGCGAAGTACCTGTACTGGAACGTCGCGCAGATGCTCGCCCACGCGACCGTCAATGGCGCGACCGTCGCGGCCGGCGACCTTTTCGCGTCGGGCACGATCTCGGGCCCTCAGCCGGGGACCTACGGCAGCCTGATTGAACTGACTTGGGGAGGGCGTGACCCGATCGCTACGCAAAAAGGCGAGCGGACGTTTCTCGAAGACGGGGACACCGTCGTGCTACGCGGCGGCGGTGGCGGGGACGGGCGTCCGGTCGTCTCCTTTGGTGAGGTGGTAGGGACTGTCGCCCCCGCGGGCTGATCCGACGACTCGCCGATGCGTGAGCCCTCCCGAAACGACGAAGACACGCATTTTGCGGGCGTTTCCCGAGCCCGACGGGGAACTCGAACCGGGGACCCCTTCATTACGAGATCGGCGTTGACGGCTAGATTTGGCTCAGTAGAGCCAAACGGGGGAGCCGGGTGCGGTGGTGTGGGGTCAGATCTGCCGAGTCGGGGACACGTTTCGGGACACGTCCGCGCCGTCCACGTGACTCGCGGCAGCCCTGGACCACGGCTTGACGCCGTCGCCTTGAACGGCATCGGGTGTGAAGTTGAAGACCTCCCACACGACGCCGCTGTCTGGATCTGTGGCGCTCGCGAACGCGTTGACCTCGCGCTGGACGATCCCTTCAACTGCGCTGACGAACTGGTCGCTCGTCGCCGCCTGGAATGCCGTCCGTGATTCTCGCACCCGCTGCTGGTCGCCCATCTTGACCATCATGCGTTCGGCCGGAAGCAGCGCGTCTTCCATGACGCAGACAAGCGTGTCATGGCCGGCGAAATGCGCGCGGGCACTCGTCGGACCACGACCGAACTGCTCCTTGTGCAGCGAAACGAGCGCATTCGAAATGGTGGCGAGCATGGCGCCGGCTCGCGATTCGTCGAGGCGGGTCTCGGTCATGCCCAACCCCTTTCAGTCTTCCTCGAAAGCGGGCCACGAGCAAGCGGAGGAAGATCGAGAACCCGCAGGCGGCTGCTGCTGCGTACACGATAGCCGCGCGGGCATGGTTCAGGAACGGATGAACCGCACGCGCTCGTTCATGCCGGTCAGCTCGAACACGCGCTGGATCGCCGGCGACCCAGGTGCAAAGCCGATCTCGAAACCGTCACGCTCTGCCGCCTGGTGCCACTTCAGTGCGATTCGCAGCCCAGTGGAGGCGTCCGGCGGTCCGCCCCGGGCGATGAACGCCGGGGCGGACCGTCCGTCAGCTGAGGGAGGTCAGTGCTGTTCGCCGCGCCAGGCGCCGGTCTCGCGGCCCCCGCGCTCGTCGAGCAGCGACTCGAGCCGCTCGAGATCCTGCTTGACGCGCCGGTCGTCGAACCCGAGCGCGCCGCCGATCTTCTCCTTGAGGCCCTCGGGCTCCCAGGCCATCTCTACGGTGACCTCGGTCTTCCCGGTATCGGCCGGGCGGAAGCTCACCTCGCCGGCGTTGGTCTTACCGTCGACGGAGCGCCAGGCAACGCGCTGGTCGGGAACCTGCTCGGTGATCTCGGCGTCCCACTCATGGGTGCTGCCGCCGAAGTCGGCGACCCAATGCAGCCGCCGGTGGTCGAGCTGGTCCACGCGCTTGACGCCCTCCATGAAGCGCGGGAAGTCCTCGAATTGCGTCCACTGGTTGTAGACGGTGTGTACGTCGTGGTCGATGACCTTCTTCTCGGTGACAGTCGGCATGTGGCTCCTTTCGTCTCGTGATCCTGTTCTCACCGCAATCGGCCAGATCGACTCACTCCGCGTCAGCCTCACGACGAACCGCCGACGTCCTCCGACGGCTGCTGCGCCGAACCCGGATCAGAGCTGCTCGCGCACACCGGCCTCGCGCTCTATGCGCTGGACCTGTTCCCGGAGGTCGCCGCCCACGGAGGCCCGGCCGGCGCCGCGGCGGAACAGAGGCAGCACCGTTTCACGCCTCGCGTCTTCGAGGGCCATGGCGAGCGCCGCGTAGAGCGCCAGGACACCGAGCGCCAGCCCGACGAGCCCGGCCGCGGTCTCCCAGCCGCTGCTGGCTGTGAGCTCGTGCAGTCCGGTGACGGCGAAGCGCACGGCGGTTGTCGTCAGAACGGCGGCCGGCACCAGCTTGCCCCACGCGGAGACCGCCGCCGGCACGAGCATGGCGATGCCGGCGATGAGGAGGAACAATCCGAGTGCGTCGCTGGTGCTGGCGGGCGCGGTCGTCAGCTTCACCAGCCCGACGGAGAGCCAGCTGCCCGCCAGGACGCCCATCCCGGTTCCGGCGACGACATCGCGCGCGAGGTAGCCGAAGATCGAAGCGACGAGCTGCAGCGGGAAGACGAACGCGATGAGGATCAGCGCGACACCGTCGCCCTCGGATGGCTCGAGCCATCCGAGCTGCAGCCCGCTGACGAGCAGCGTGGCAGCAGCGAGGGCGAGGAAGCCGAGGGGGAGCGGGTTGCCGATCGGCCGGAGGAGGATGCGTGCCGCGCCTTCCGCCAGCGGCGGGACCGAGGCCGGGCTCATTCCGCGACCACCAGAGCCTGTGGGGCGGCCTCCTTCATCCTCGTCCGAAGCCATCGCATCTGCATGGCGGTCTCCGGCTCGCAGCGCTGCGCGACCTGGAGGAGCTCCTGATCTCGCGCGCCTTGACCGCCCTGCCCGACGAGCGTCCAGGCCATGTCGCACTCGGCCGCCATGAGGTAGAGATCGTGCAGGTCTCGCAGCAGCCCTATCGGGCCGGTTCGCGTTCCGCGGAACAGCTCGGAGTGCAGGCGCTCCGGCTCGTCGGGTGAATCCTCGCCGTAGCGTTGGGCGAACGGCTCCAGCCGCTGCGCGTGCTGGTCGCACTGCTTGGCGAGGGTCGCGGTGATGTGGAAGACGTCGGCCTCGTCGGGATCGCCGGCGCCGATTTCTCGGAAGGCCCTTGCCAGCTCGACCTGCGCGCGGTGCAGCAGTCCGACGTAGTGCGCGAGGTGCATCTCAGCCGGCTTCCATGACCTCGCGGACCTCGGCCGTCGCGCCTCCCTCGGTCCGGGGCACGTCCGCCCCGATGGGTGCTGAGGCCGTGGTCGTCGGCGCCGGCGCCGGCCGGCCGTCCGCGTCGGCGACGTGCTCGACGCGGACGGCGGCGACCTTGAAGATCGGCTGCTTGGAGACGGGATCCCATGCGGTGATTGTCAGGTCGTTGGCCGCTCGCGGTGCCGCCTGGGGACCGGGCCCGTAGTGGAAGGGCAGGAAGACGACCCCCGTGCGGATCCCGCAGATCCGGGCACGCCCCTCGATGGCCGCACGGGCTGACGCGACCCGCACGACGTCGCCCTCGTGCACGTCCAGCCGCTCCGCGTCCGCCGGATGGAGCTCGACCCAGATGTCCGGTGCTGCGGCGTCGAGCTGTGGTGCGCGGCCGGTCTTCGTCCGCGTGTGGAACTGATAGACGGTGCGCCCGGTCGTGAGGATGAGCGGGTATTCGTCCGTCGGGACCTCGGGCGAGGGCTGGTAGTCGACGGCATACAGGAAGGCGCGGGCCCGTGGCTCTTTCGCGCGGTACTCCTCCTCAGTGAACGCGGCCCCTGTGACCAGGTCGTGCCCGAAGCTCTCGCAGCAGTCCGGGTCGGTGTTGAACCGACCGTCGGTGTACAGCCGCTCCGTTCCCTCCGGCGAGTCCTCGGTGCAGGGCCATTGGATGCCACGCGAGTCGCGCAGCTTCGCGTAGGACAGCGCGCTGTAATCGCAGGGGCGTCCCTTCGAGCAGGACTTCCACGCATCAAACGCCGCCTCGGGATCGCGCCACTTGATCAGAGGCTCGCCGTCCTTGTCGCGGAAGTCCATCCGCCGCGCGTAATCCAGGAGGATGTCCAGGTCCGGCCGCGCCTGCCCTGGCGGATCCACAGCCTTCTCGGCCAGGTGGACGGTCCGGTCGGCGTTCGTGAATGTGCCCGTCTTCTCGCCCCATGTCGCGGCCGGCAGCACGACGTCGGCGAGCTCCGCGGTCTCGGTGAGGAAGAGGTCCTGCACTATCACGAACAGCTCCGACCGGCTCAGGATCGTCCGGATGCGGGCGAGCTCCGGCAGCGAGACCATCGGGTTCGTGGCGGAGATCCACAACAGCTTGATCGAGCCCTGCTCGGCGTAGCGCCAGATCTGCATCGCGTGCGTCGGCGGCGCCCAGTGCGGGATCAGCGCCGGTTCGACGTTCCACAGCTCCGCCAGTTCCTGGATGTGCGCGTGGTTGTCCCAGTTGCGCATGCCGGGCAGGTCGCCGTCCGCCCCCGTCTCACGGGTGTTCTGCGCCGTGGGCTGCCCGTTCATCTGATACACGCCCGCACCGGGCCGCCCCAGCATGCCGCGCAGGAGATGCAGGTTGTTCACGCCGCACGCGGCGGCGGTGGCCTGATTGGACTGGTAGAAGCCCTGCAGCACGGTGGAGAGCAGCAGCTCGCAGGTCCCGACGAGCTCGGCGGCCGCCGAGATGTCCCGAGGGGGGATTCCGCAGATCTCGGCCGCGTGGGCTGGGCTATAGCCCTCGACGGTCGACCTTAACGCGTCCAGCCCCAGCGTGTGCTCGGCGACGTACCGGCCGTCGATCCAGCCCCGCTCGAGCACCTCGCGCAGGATCGCGTTGACGAGCGCCACGTTCGTCCCGGGCTTGGGCGCCAAGTGCACGTCGGCCTCTTGCGCGACCGGGGTCGGTCGCGGGTCGACGCACAGCAGGCGCGGCCGATCAGATCCATGGAGACGATCCAGCATCCGCATCCACAGCACCGACTGCGTCTCGGCGACGTTGTGGCCCCAGATCGCCAGCGCGTCGCAGTGGTCGACGTCGGTGTAGGAGCCGGGCTGGCCGTCCGTGCCGAAGCTCGCCTTCAGCGCCGCCGCCGCGGTGGCCGTGCACAGCCGCGTGTTGCCGTCCATGTGCGGCGTGCCGATCGCCGCCTTTCCGATGACGGCGAGCGTGTAGTACTCCTCGAGGAACAGCTGTCCCGACGTGTAGAAGCCGAAGCGTCCCCACCCCCCGGGATCGCCGAGCAGTTCCTCCGAGCGAGCGACGATCCGGCCCATCGCGGTGTCCCAGTCCGTCTCGACCAGCTCGTCGCGCTCGCGCACCAGCGGCCGGGTCAGCCGGTCCGGCGACCCATTCGCCTGCCACCCGTAGAGGTCCTTCGGATCCAGCCGGCCGTGATTGACCCGGTCAGCCGCCCGGCCGCGGACACCGACGATCCGTCCATCCTTGACCGCGATGTCCTCGCCATCGCCGTTGGAGTGCAGGACCGAGGCCGCCGGTACCCAGCGCTCGACGTCCGCCTCGCTCAATCCGCTTTCGAGGAACGTATCGACCCGGACGGGCCAAGGCTTCCCGGCGGCATACGGCGTGCGCCCGCCCCACGGGGCCGCGATACGGTCGACCATGCCGGACACGGGGATGCCCGTACCCGGTCGCCAGTGCCCGTCAACCATCCGCCGGCCATGGCAGCGGACGGCGCTGCGTGCGGCTGGCCACCCCACCGGGTATGTCTCTCGTCGACATCGAAAGGAGCCCCCAGATGGCCGATCCCGTTCCCGCGGGCAGCGACGTCTCAGCCGGCACGTACAGGTGCACGAACTGCGGCTATGAGCTCGACGTCGGTTCGACCAAGAACTTGCCGCCGTGCCCCAGCTGTAGCAACGGCCAGTACGACACGTTGAGCGGAGGCGACAGCGTCGACGATCCCTATCCGGATCGCAAGGCCTGAGCGCTGCGGGCAAGATGCCCGTGCCGACCCAACGCGCCGTGCTGCTGGCCCAGGGCGGCTATTACGTGGCGTCGGGCGTGCTGCCGTTCGTGTCACGCAGCGCGTTCGAAGCGGTGACCGGGCCGAAGCGTGAGTGGTGGCTGGTGCAGACGGTCGGCGCACTCGTGACCGTGATCGGGAGCGCACTCCTCGTCACCGGTGCGCGGCGACGGAGCAGCCCGGAGCTGGTCGGCATCGCGGCCGGGAGCGCCGCCGCCCTCGCGGTCATTGACGTCGTCTACGTCGCCAAACGGCGGATAGCCCCGAGCTACCTCCTTGACGCGGCGATACAGGTAGCGCTCCTCGGTGGCCTCGCCACAGGCTCCGGCCACCGCAACGAAGACGCCTAATCCTGGCCGACGCGTTCGTTGGCCGTCCCCGGGGCCGCCGCGCCGGTGCGCGGGCGACCGGTCGGCTCTGCCGTGGCACGGGTCAGCTCGACGTTGCGGCCTTTGGCCAGGACGACTATCGCCAGCGCGACGCCGGCCACGACGATCCAGGCGAGTCCGCCCCAGATACCGGTGAAGATGGCCAGCACGACGGCGATCGCGATGACCACGAAGGAGAAGATGTACGTCATGCGGTACGACTACCCATTCGACGATCTTCGGAGGCGTTCGCGGCTCGCATAGCTCCCGGAGCGCGCGAGCGCGGCGCCGGGTCGCGTTTGGTTCGCGTGACAGCGGGGCGACACCGTTCTAGACTTGGGTTCGGGTCTGCGGCACTTGTGGTCGCGGCGCGAGTGAACGGCGAGCAGCCGTGATCTTCAGTCCCTGGAGACCAGCGGGGGTTCCCTACATCAGTCCTCTGTGTAAGGAGATTGCCTCTCGTGTCCGCGCGTCCGCAGTTCTCTCCGGCGAATCCGCCGCCCGTCGACCAGACACCGCTCACGTGCGAAGTCGTGCCTGAGCGGGACGCTGTCCGCGTGCGCCCGGTGGGGTATCTCGACATTGCGACCAGGCCGGTGTTCGAGCAACAGCTCCAAGATTTGCGCGAGGCGGGGTTTCGGCGACTGATCGTCGATCTCGGCGGATTGTCGTTCATGGACTCGACCGGGCTGCGACTCGCGCTGAAGTGGGACGCAGCCGCGCGTCAGGACGGATTCGAGATCTACTTCATCCCCGGGCCGCCGGCGGTGCAGCGCGTGTTCGAGCTGACCGGCATGAGCGAGCGCGTGCCGTTCATCCGTTCCTGAACCCAGCCCGCCCGGTCTATGGTGTATGCAGCACCAGCCGCTTGCGGGTTTCTCGATCTTCCTCCGCTTGCTCGTGGCATGCTTCAGAGCAAGACCTGGCAGGGGTTCGGCATGACCGAGACCCACCTCGACGAGCCGCGAGCCGGCAGCGTGTTGGCTGCCGTCTCCAACGCGCTCGTTTCGCTGCACAAGGAACAGTTCGGTCGTGGTCCAACGGGTGGCCCCCGCGCATTTCGCCGGCCATGACACGCTGGTCTGCGTCATGGAAGACGCGCTGCTTCCGGCCGAACGCACGATGGTCAAGATGGGCAGCAGCGCGTGCGCGAATCACGGACAGCATTCCAGGCGGCAACGAGCGACCAGTTCATCGGCGCCGTGGAGGGAATCGTGCGGCGCGAAGTCCAAGCGTTCGCCAGCGCAATCGACGCCGACCGGGGTGTCGTGTGGGAGATCTTCAACTTCAAACCCGGCCGGCCCCAAGCCGACGGCGCCGGACCGTAGAACGCACTCGCTCGTGACGCAAGCATCCGAACTTGGTCCGGCGGGTAGACTGCCCGAAACCGCGGAGCCTCAGCTTTGACACGGCTCGATCAGCCTGACAACTGGCGCGAAGCGCGGGACCTGTTCCTCCAGCTCCCGGAGTGCCTGCCGAACCGTCCTCGCGGATGGGTCGTGCGGGAGTTCCAAGGAGGATGCAATGCCATCGGATCACGAACCAGCGATGGTGCAGGTCGGCGAGGCGACGATCCCCTCCGGGCCTGAGGCGCCGTTCCTCGCACGCACGATCGTCTCGGGTTGGCTCGGCGGCCGCGCGGACGCGGAGCTACATGAGCACGCGCGCCTGCTTGTCTCGGAGCTGGTCACCAACAGCGTCGTGCACGCCGACCAGCGGGCCGGTGCACCGGTCCACATCAGAGCCGCGGCCGTGAACGGGCTCGTTCGGCTGGAAATCGAGGACCATGGTCACGGGTCGGTCCGCCGGCGTGCCCCCGATCCCGCAGAAGGTGGCTATTCGCCAAACCACACATACCCCGGAAACGCGAAAACCCCGCCTCTCAGCGGGGCTTTCTTAGAGCCGACGCCCGGACTCGAACCGGGGACCCCTTCATTACGAGTGAAGTGCTCTGCCAGCTGAGCTACGTCGGCGAAAGACCTGCA
>Ga0126306_10000482_pt1 | contig 18444 bp, 13 predicted proteins | sample Plot27_FD_92592 | JGI IMG/M metagenome (GOLD analysis project Ga0126306, IMG submission 92592) | Serpentine soil microbial communities from UC McLaughlin Reserve, CA, USA - Plot27 | ecosystem: Environmental > Terrestrial > Soil > Grasslands | place: USA: UC McLaughlin Reserve, Lake County...
CGTACGGCTGGCACGTGCAGCACGTGGACGACGGCGAGGACCTGGCCGCCGTCGACGCCGCGTTCGCCGCCGCCAAGGCCGAGACGGGCCGGCCGTCCTTCATCGTGCTCCGGACGATCATCGGCTGGCCCGCGCCGAACAAGCAGAACACCGGCAAGATCCACGGCTCCGCGCTGGGCGCCGACGAGGTCGCCGAGACCAAGCGGATCCTCGGCTGGGATCCGGAGAAGCACTTCGACGTCGCCGAGAGCGTGCTGGCGCACGCCGCCGAGGTCGGCGAGCGCGGCCGGAAGCTGCACGCCCAGTGGAACGAGCAGTTCGCTGTCTGGGCCGACATGAACCCCGACCGCAAGGCCCTCTTCGACCGGCTCGCCGTCCGGGCGCTGCCCGAGGGTTGGGCGGCCGCGCTGCCGACGTTCGAGCCGAGCCAGAAGGGCGTCGCCACCCGGGTCGCCTCCGGTGAGGTGCTGACCGCGCTGGCGCCGGTGCTGCCGGAGCTGTGGGGCGGCTCGGCGGACCTCGCCGGCAGCAACAACACGACGATGAAGGGCGAGCCGTCCTTCGTACCGGCCGTGCACCAGACCAAGATGTTCCCGGGCGGCCCGTTCGGCCGGACCCTGCACTTCGGCGTCCGCGAGCACGCGATGGGCGGGATCCTCAACGGCATCGCGCTGCACGGCGGCACCCGGCCCTACGGCGGCACGTTCCTGGTCTTCTCGGACTACATGCGCCCGGCCGTCCGGCTCGCCGCTCTGATGAAGCTGCCGGTCACCTACGTGTGGACGCACGACTCGATCGGGCTCGGCGAGGACGGCCCCACCCACCAGCCGGTCGAGCACCTCACCGCGCTGCGCGCCATCCCCGGGCTGGACGTGGTCCGCCCGGCCGACGCCAACGAGACCGCCGTCGCCTGGCGCACCGTGCTCGAGCACACCGACCGGCCGGCCGCGCTGTGCCTCACCCGGCAGAACGTGCCGACCTGGGACCGCGGCGTCTTCGGCTCCGCCGAGGGCGTGGCAAGAGGCGGGTACGTGCTCGCTGAGGCGTCCGGCGGCCAGCCCCAGCTGATCCTGATCGGGACCGGCTCGGAGGTGCAGATCGCGGTGGCCGCGCGGGAGACGCTGGAGGCCGAGGGCGTTCCGACCCGGGTCGTGTCGATGCCGTGCCGGGAGTGGTTCGACGCCCAGGACGAGGGGTACCGCAACGACGTGCTGCCGCCGACCGTGCGGGCGCGGGTCTCCGTGGAGGCCGGCATCGCCATGAGTTGGCGCGACATCATCGGCGACGCAGGAGAGAGCGTCAGCCTTGAACACTTCGGGGCATCGGCACCGTTTCAGGTGTTGTACGAGCAGTTCGGGCTGACTGATGAGGCCGTTGTCGCGGCCGCGCGGCGCAGCCTGCAGCGCGCCACCGCGATCCGCAGCTGAACCGGGACAAGCGGAAGGAAGATCATGAGCGACCGAGACCCACTCGCCGAACTTACGGCGGCCGGGGTGGCGATCTGGCTGGACGACCTGTCCCGCCAGCGCCTCACCTCCGGCAATCTGGAGAAGCTGACCCGCGAGAAGCACGTGGTGGGCGTCACCAGCAACCCGACCATCTTCGCCAAGGCCCTGGAGCGCGGCGACGCCTACGCCGAGCAGATCTACGACCTGGCGATCCGCGGCGTCGACCTGGAGGAGGCGGCCCGGGCGATCACCACCTACGACGTCCGCTGGGCGTGCGACGTGCTCAAGCCGGTCTACGAGGCGACCAACCACGTGGACGGCCGGGTCTCCATCGAGGTCGACCCTCGGCTGGCGCACGAGAACGAGCGCACCCAGGCCGAGGCGAAGGCCCTGTGGTGGCTGGTCGACCGGCCCAACCTGTTCATCAAGATCCCCGCGACGCTGGACGGCCTGCCGGCTATCACCAAGACCCTGGCCCAGGGCATCAGCGTCAACGTGACGCTCGTCTTCGGCCTGCAGCGCTACGACCAGGTAATGGACGCCTTCCTCGCCGGCATGGAGCAGGCCAGGGACAACGGCCACGACCTGTCCCAGGTCGAGTCGGTCGCGTCGTTCTTCGTGTCCCGGGTGGACACCGAGGTCGACAAGCGGTTGGAGAAGATCGGCGGCGAAGAGGCCGAGGCGCTGCGCGGCAAGGCCGGCATCGCCAACGCACGGCTGGCGTACCAGCACTACGAGGGGGTCTTCTCCGGCGCGCGGTGGCAGGCCCTCGCCGACGCCGGCGCCCGGCCGCAGCGCCCGCTGTGGGCCTCGACCGGAGTCAAGGACCCGTCCTACAAGGACACCATGTATGTCGAGGACCTGATCGCACCCGGCACCGTGAACACCATGCCGGAGGCCACCCTGGAGGCGTTCGCCGACCACGGCGAGATGCGCGGCGACACGATCACCGGCAAGTACGACGAGGCGCAGGCCGTCCTCGACAAGCTGGCCGAGCTCGGCATCGACTACGACGACGTGATCGAGACGCTCGAACGTGAGGGTGTGGAGAAGTTCGAGGCGTCCTGGCTTCAGCTGCTCGACTCTGTGCGGCACCAGCTCGACTCGGCCCGCGCCGGCTCGGGAGACAGCCGATGACCGATCGCTCCGTTCCTGGCCGCTCGGGCCAGGAACAGATGAACGCGGCGATCGGAGGCGGGTTGACCGTCACCGGCGCGGAGAGCGTGCCCGGCGCGGCGGAGGCGATCGCCCAGGCGCTCGCTGACGACGTGCCGGCGCGGCTCGTCGCCAAGGACCCCACGTTGTGGGGGCCGGAGGCCGAGGCCGAGGCGCGGATCCGGCTCGGCTGGGTGGACCTGCCGTACACCTCGCGCGAGCTGCTCGGCCGCCTCGACGCCCTCCGCGCCGAGCTGGTCGCCGAGGGGCTCGACCACGTGGTGCTGTCCGGGATGGGCGGCTCCTCGCTCGCCCCGGAGGTGATCGCCCGCACGCTCGGCGTCGAGCTGGTTGTGCTCGACACCACCGACCCGCACCAGGTCCGCCGGGCGATCGCCAACCGGCTAGACCGCACCGTGGTCGTGGTGTCGAGCAAGTCCGGCGGCACCGTCGAGACCGACAGCCACCGTCGCGCCTACCACCAGGCATTCCTGGACGCCGGGCTCTCGCCGGAGGAGGCCGGCCGGCGGTTCGTGGTCGTCACCGACCCCGGCTCGCCGCTGGAGGCGACCGCGGCCGAGGTCGGTGCCCGCGCGGTGTTCCTCGCCGACCCGAATGTGGGCGGCCGGTACAGCGCACTCACCGCGTTCGGGCTGGTCCCGTCGGCGCTAGCCGGTGTGAACATTGGCGAGCTGCTGGACGAGGCCACCGAGGTGCACCAGACGCTGGCCGGGGAGAACCCGGCGCTCGCGCTCGGCGCCGCGCTCGGCGCCGCCGCCACCGGCGGCAGGGACAAGCTGGTGCTGGCCGAGGACGGCTCGGGCATCGTCGGGCTGGGCGACTGGGCCGAGCAGCTCATCGCCGAGTCCACCGGCAAGGACGGCAAGGGCATCCTGCCAGTGGTGGTCGAGTCGCCCACCGCATCCGGCACCCAGGGCTCGGACGTGCTCTTCGCGACTGTCGGCGGCGCGGCCCGCGAGGTCCCGCCGCCAGTCGCCGCGAAGCCTGACCTCACCGTGAACGGCCCGCTCGGGGCGCACTTCCTGGGCTGGGAGTACGCCACCGCGATCGCCGGCCGGATCCTCGGCATCAACCCGTTCGACCAGCCGAACGTGGCCGAGTCGAAGGAGAACACCGCCCGGATCCTGGAGGGAGGGCTGCCTGAGACGACGCCGGCCTTCACCGACGGCGCGATCGAGGTGTACGGCGATGCCAGCCTGCTCGGCGGCGCCGGGGACATCGCCGATGCGCTCACCGCGTTGTTGGGCTCGATCGACGAGCGCGGCTACCTCGCGGTCATGGCCTACCTGGACCGGACCGGCGACTCCGCGGCGGGCGAGCTGCGCCCGCTGCTCGCCGCGCGGACCTCACGACCGGTGACCTTCGGCTGGGGTCCGCGGTTCCTGCACTCCACCGGCCAGTACCACAAGGGCGGGCCGCCGGTGGGATCGTTCCTGCAGATCACAGGCGCGGTGGTCGAGGATCTGCCGGTTCCGGGGAAGCCGTACACGTTCGGCACGCTGGAGGCCGCGCAGGCCGCCGGCGACCTGCAGGCGCTGAGCGGGCGGGGCCGGCCCACCCTGCGGCTGCACCTCACCGACCGCGCGGCCGGCCTGGCCCAGCTCGTGGCGGCGTTCCGGTGACCCACAACCCGCTTCGGGACCCGGTGGACCGGCGGCTCCCCCGGATCCCCGAGCCGTGCGCGCTGGTGATCTTCGGCGGCACCGGGGACCTGGCCCGCAAGAAGCTCATCCCGGCCGTCTACGACCTCGCCGCGCGCGGGCTTCTCCCGCCCGGCTTCGTGGTGCTCGGCTTCGCCCGCCGCGACTGGGGCGACAGCGACTTCGAGCAGGTCGCCCGTGAGGCCGCGATGTCGCATGCGCGGACGCCGTGGCAGGAGGACGTCTGGCAGCGCCTCGCCGGCAACATGAAGTTCGTCGGCGGCTCCTTCGACGACGACACGGCGTTCGACACGCTCGCCGGCACCCTGGACGAGCTGCGCGACAGCCACGCAATCCCCGGCAACGCTGCGTTCTACCTCTCCACCCCACCGGCGCAGTTCCCGATGGTGCTGCGCCAGCTCGAGCGGACCAAGATGTGCGACAACGCCACCGCCGGCGGGTGGCGGCGGGTGGTGGTGGAGAAGCCCTTCGGTCACGACCTGCCGAGCAGTCGCGAGCTGAACGCGCTGGTGGACCAGGTGTTCACGCCCGAGGACGTGTTCCGGATCGACCACTACCTCGGCAAGGAGACGGTCCAGAACCTGCTGGCGCTACGGTTCGCCAACACGCTGTTCGAGCCGGTCTGGAACTCACACTTCGTCGACTCGATCCAGATCACCATGGCCGAGGACGGCGGGATCGGCACCAGGGCGGCGTTCTACGACGCCACCGGCGCGGCCCGGGACGTGCTCCAGAACCACCTGCTGCAGCTCCTCGCGCTCACCGCGATGGAGGAGCCGGTGAGCTTCTCCGCGGACGCCATCCGCACCGAGAAGCTGAAGATGCTCACCTCCATCAGCCTGCCCGGGGACAAGGAGCACTACGCGGTCCGCGGCCAGTACGAGCAGGGCTGGCTGGCCGGTCAGCGGGTGCCTGGCTACGTCCAGGAGAACGGCGTCCCGCCGGACTCGACCACAGAGACCTATGTGGCGGTCCGGCTCGGGGTGCAGACCCGGCGCTGGGCCGGCGTGCCGTTCTACGTCCGCACCGGCAAGCGGCTCCCCCGCCGGGTGACCGAGATCGGCGTCATCTTCAAGAAGCCGCCGTACCTCCCGTTCGCCCAGACCGACACCGAGGCGCTCGGCAACAACCAGCTGGTGGTTCGGGTGCAGCCGGATGAGGGCGTCACGCTCAAGTTCGGCTCGAAGGTGCCCGGCAGCGCGATGGAGGTCCGCGACGTCGCGATGGACTTCCTCTACGGCGAGGCGTTCACCGAGTCCTCCCCCGAGGCCTACGAGCGGCTCGTGCTCGACGTTCTCCTGGGAGACTCCACGCTCTTCCCGCACGCGGAGGAGGTCGAGGCCAGCTGGAAGGTGATCGACCCGCTGGAGGAGTACTGGGCGGGACGCAAGCCGCACATGTACCGGGCCGGCGAGTGGGGTCCGAAGGCTGCCGAGGAGATGCTCGAACGGGACGGCCGACACTGGAGGCGCCCGTGAGCGCGAGGAGTTCGAACGAAAGGCGAGCACCGTGACCACGTTGTGGGACACCACCGGTACCGAGGTGGTCAAGGCGCTGGGCGAGGCGCGGCGCACCGCCGGGGCGATGGTGTCCGGGTTGGCGCTCACGCTGGTCGTCGTCGCCGACGAGAAGAAGGTGGCCGAGGCGGAGGTCGCGGCGGTCCGCGCCGCGTCGGCGCATCCGTGCCGGGTGCTGATCGTGGTGCGCCGGCAGATCGACTCCGAGCAGCCGCGCCTCGACGCGGAGATCTCGGTCGGCGGTCGGCTCGGGCCCGGCGAAGCCGTCGTGATGCGGATGTACGGCCGGCTGGCGCTGCACGCCGAATCGGTGGTGCTGCCGCTGCTCGCGCCTGACGTCCCGGTCCTCACCTGGTGGCACGGTGACGCGCCCAAGAAGATCGCACACGACCCGCTCGGCGTGTTCGCTGACCGCCGGGTCACTGACGCCGCGCAGGCCCCGGATCCCATCGCGGCACTGCGGATCAGGGCGACCGACTTCGCCCCCGGCGACACCGACCTTGCGTGGACCCGGACCACCCCGTGGCGCTCGGTGCTGGCCGGTGCGTACGACAACATCGCGGTCCGGACGGTGGCGGCCCGGATCGGCGCGGAGGCGGGCAACCCGAGCGCGTGGCTGATCGCCGGCTGGCTCAAGGGCCGGCTCGGCGTCGAGGCGGAGCTGGTGACCACGTCCGGCCCCGGGATCACCGAGGTGTACCTGCGGCTGGAGGACGACAGCGAGCTGTCGATCAACCGTCCGGACGGGCACTCCGCGGTCCTGCACCGGACTGGCGTGCAGGACCGGAGGTTGCCGCTGCACCGCAGGGACATCGGCGATCAGCTCGCCGAGGAGCTGCGCCGGCTCGACCCGGACCAGCCGTACGCGAGGGCGCTGAGCGCCGCGACCGGGATCACCGAGTTGGAGAACCGGCCGGCGGGCCGGCAGCACGAGTGGATGGAACCGGCGTTGGCCAACGGTGCCTCGTGAGCCTCGGGGCTGATTCGTGAGCACGACCGAGGTGATCGTCCACCCGAGCAGGGACGTGCTGGTCGCCGCCGCGGCGGCCCGGTTGATGACGAGGATCGTCGACGCGCAACTCGCCCGCGGCAACGCGTCGGTGGTCCTCACCGGCGGTGGCGTCGGCACCGCGGTACTGCGCGCGCTGCGGGAGAGCCCGGCCCGGGACGCGATCGACTGGCCGCAGGTGGACGTGTGGTGGAGCGACGAGCGGTTCCTGCCGTCCGGCGATCCGGAGCGCAACGAGACACAGGCCAGGGAGGCGCTCCTGGACCACGTGCCGCTCGAACCGAAGCGGGTCCATCCGATGCCGGCGTCGGACGGCCCGGATGGCAACGATCCCGAGGCCGCGGCGGCCCGGTACGCCGCCGAGCTGGCCGCGCACGCCCGGCCGGGGATGTCGCTGCCGCAGTTCGACGTGCTGCTGCTCGGCGTCGGCGAGGAAGGGCACGTGGCCTCGATCTTCCCGGCCTCACCGGCGGCGTACGACGTACGCCCGGTGGTGGCGGTGCGGGGGTGCCCGAAGCCGCCGCCGGTCCGGATCACGTTCACGTTCACCGCCATCAACAGCGCCGACGAGGTGTGGTTGCTGGCGGCCGGGGCGGCGAAGGCGACCGCGGTCGGGATGGCGCTGTCCGGCGCCGGGCCGATCCAGGTGCCCGCTGCCGGGGCGAAGGGCGGCATCCGGACGCTCTGGCTGCTCGATCGCGACGCGGCCGCCCAGGTACCGCTGGGTCTTCGCAGCCTGCGGCTGTGAGGGGCGGCGGGCGGAGCGGTTCCGCCGACTTCCCCATGACTCCGCGGTTAGCGGGCGGCACGCCGGCGCGACACGCCCCACAACAGCGGAGTCACCTCGTGAGGGTCAGCCGGCGGTGCGGGTGAAGTCCATCACCCAGTTCGTCTCCCAGCTCCGCTCGCCGTCCACGGAGAACGCCTGTTCCCACCGCGCCGAGGTCGGGGTGATCCGCGACCAGATGTAGCGGACCCGCACCGGCGTCCCCTCGTGGGTGTCGTCACCGAAGAACTCGCCGCGCCCGTCGGTGAACCGGCCGACCACCGGTGGCTGCAGCCGCCCGTCCCGGCTGTTCGCCCAGTAGATCGTCCACTCCTCCCGCTCGGGGTCGAAGAGCCGCAGCGTCAGCCCGGACCAGCCCTTGGTCTCGAACTCGATCTCGTCGACGTTCGCGCCGCCGCTGAACAGGCCCCAGCACCGCGACTTGCCGGGGAACTCGTCCCACTCGTCGCTGCCGGTCAGTGGCTTGGCCAGCCGCCGGTTGATCACGTCCCAGCTGCCGTAGAAGAAGTCGAAGTCACTCATCTCGCACCTCTCCGTCGTCGTCGCGCCCGAAGGCCGTACCGACAACGTAGGGACCCAATCCTGACAGCTTCTGTCAGTGGCATCGAGCAGACTTCGAACCGTGCGCGCGAGCCGGCTCCTCTCCATCCTGCTGCTGCTCCAGACGCGCGGCCGGATGACCGCGCAGGAGCTGGCGGACAACCTCGAGGTCTCGGTCCGCACGATCTACCGGGATGTCGAGTCGCTGCACGCGTCGGGCGTCCCGCTCTACGGCGACGCGGGGCCGGCCGGCGGTTACCAGCTCCTCGACGGATACCGCACCAGGCTGACCGGGCTGACCACCAGCGAGGCGGAGTCGCTCTTCCTCGCCGGCCTCCCCGGCCCGGCCGCCGACCTGGGGCTCGGCGGCGTGGTCGCGGCGGCGCAGCTCAAGCTGATGGCGGCGTTGCCTGCCCCGCTGCGCGACCGGGCCGGCCGGCTCCAGGAGCGGTTCCACCTCGACGCGCCGGGCTGGTACCACGACCCGGACCCGACGCCGCATCTCGCGGCGGTGGCCGACGCGGTCTGGAACCAGAACCGGCTGCGGGTGCGGTACCGCCGGTGGACGGCGCCGCAGGAGGTGACCCGGACGATCGAGCCGTACGGCGTGGTGCTCAAGGGCGGGCGCTGGTACGTCGTCGCCCGCAGCAGCAAGCACATCCGCACCTACCGGGTGTCCCAGATCCAACGGCTCACCACGCTCGACGAGCACTTCGACCGCCCCGACGACTTCGTCCTCGCCGAGCACTGGCAATCCTATCTGGACGAGTTCGAGGCGCGGCTGCGGGCGGGTGAGGCGGTGGTCCGGTTCTCCCCCAGCGCGGTCGAGCGGCTGCCGGACATGATGAGTCAGGCGACCGTCCGGGCGGTCGCGGCGGGCACGCGTCAGGAGTCCGGCTGGGTCGAGGCGGTGATCCCGATGGAGTCGGTCGGCCACGCGGCCGGGCTGCTGCTGCGCTTCGGCGCGGAGGTCGAGGTGCTGGGGCCGCCAGAGCTGCGGAACCGGATGGCCGAGACAGCGGTGGCACTTGCCCGGCTCTACTCCACGTCGGACGGCTGACTCCGTGCCGTGAACCCCCGCCGGGCGCTGCGAACACCGCGGCATCGAGCTGGTCGCGAAGCCGGGCGCAGGTGGCCGCTCGGGCCGCCCGGACCGGTTCTGCTCCAACGCCTGCCGGCAGCGGCAAACGTCACGCGTTGCGTTACGAAAGTCGGGACAGTGCGGCGGCCCCGGGTCTCCAACCCGGGGGCCGCCGCGGTGGACCTGCCGTCAGCCGGTCGGGAAGTCGTCCGGCGTACGGATCCGGTCCCGGACCCAGACTCCGGCCGGCTTCAGCCGGCTCGTCCCGGCGAACGGCCCGCCCGGGCAGGTGCCGCCCGTGAAGACCGCGCCGGAGCGGGAGTCGTCGGAGTAGTTCCAGTTGACCCAGCTGATCTTCTTGCTCGCCATCAAGTCGATGTACTGCTGCGAGCGGCCGAAGTTGTTCCCGCCGTCACCGGAGGCGGTCTGGGTGCCGAACTCGGTGACGAACACCGGGATCCGGTCGGCGGCCCGGGACAGCGTGTTCAGGTACTCGGTGCCGTGCGAGGCCGCGTAGAAGTGGAACGTGTAGAGGACGTTGGTCGCCCGGACCGGGTTGTTGATCACGTCGGTCTCGCTGCGGCCGTCGGAGACGCCGAGCGAGCCCCAGGCGTGGGTGCCCAGCAGGATGACCGAGTCCGGGTCCTGCGCCCGGATCACCGGGATGATCTGCTCGTGGTACTCGCGGACGCGTGCCCAGCTCACGCCGTTCGGCTCGTTCGCGACGTCGTACAGGATGTTCGTCTTGTCCTTGTGGCGCTGGGCGATCTCGGTGAAGAACGTCTTCGCCCGGGCCAGGTTGTAGTTCGGGTCACCAGGACTGAGCTGGTGCCAGTCCACGATCGCGTACATGCCGCGCGCGGTGGCCTGCTCGATGAGGGAGTGCATGAGGTCGGTGAAGCGCCGCGGGTTGGTCTCGTAGCCACCCTCCTGGATGTACATCGAGAGCCGGATGACGTCGGCCTTCCAGTCCTTCGCGAGCGCGTCCAGCGACGCGTTGTTGACGCACTGCGGGTACCACTGCAGGCCGTGGGTGCTCATGCCGCGCAGCTGGATCGGCTTGCCGTACTGGTTGCACAGCTTGAGCCCGCACACCCGGAGCTGGCCGTTGATCGCGGCTGGCGTGCCGCCGCCGCCTCCGCCTGAGGTCCGGATCATGATCTGGTTGGACGGTGGCGAGTAGTTGCCGGCGGCGTCGAACGCCCGCACCGAGTAGGTGTACTCGGTGTTCGCGGACAGCCCGGTGTCGGTGTAGCTGGTGGCGTTGCCGTCGTCGATCTGGATCCTGGTGCCGCCGCGGTTGAGCTCGTAGCCGGCGACGCCGACGTCGTCGGTGGAGGCCTGCCAGGCCAGCGAGATCGAGGTCGAGGTGACCGCGGTGGACCGCAGATTGCCGGGCGGCGTCGGCGGCCCTGGCTCCCCGATCGCCACGTCAGCGGTGAGCCGGTCGAGGTTCGGGCCGCCGGTGGCGCTCGTCGCCGTCGCGCGAACCTTGACGGCGCCGGCCGGCACGGAGGTGTTGACGGTTACCTCCTGCCAACTGGTCCAGGCACCCGTCCCGACGAACGCGACCCCGGCCGAGACGACGCTGCCGTTGACGCTGATGTCCATCGGCCGGTTCGCGGCCGTGCCGTTGGCGTACCGGAAGACCAGCTTCGCCAGGCCCGCGGTGGGAGCGTTCGATGTGAACTCGACGTAGCTGCCGGCGACGTTGTTGTAGTTGACGAAGCCGGTGCCGGTGTAGCCGGTGTGGTTCGACTCGACCACGCCCTGGGCGATCGTCGCGTTCTCGGCCTGGTAGTCGGCGGCCGGTGCGGCGGCGGCGTCCACGTCGATGTAGTCCAGGTTCGGCCCGCCGGTGGCGGTGGTCGCGGTGGCCCGGACCGCGTTGGCGCCGGCGTGGAGGTTGACAGTGATCGACTTGGTCGCCCAGGTGGTCCACGCGCCGGTGCCCGTGAAGGCCAGTTCGTCGGCGGCCAGCGTGCCGTTGACCGAGATGTCCAGCGCACGGTCGACCGCGGTGGCGTTGGCGAACCGGAACGTCAGCGTGGCCGGCCCGGCGGTCGGGGCGTTGACGGTGAACTCCACGCTGCTGCCGACCATGTTGTCGTAGTTGACGAAGCCGGTGCCGGAGAACCCGGCGTGGTTGGACTCCACCACGCCCTGGGCGATCGTCGCGCTCTCCGCCTCGTAGCGGCTCGGCGCGGCGGACGCGGGGGCGGTGAGCGGAAGCGAAAGGGCGGCCAGCAGTCCGGTCGTGAGCAGTGCGAGCCGGACGCGCGTTCTCTGCCTGCGCATGGGCGTATCTCCTCAGGGCGCGACGACGTGTGGACCCACAGGTTCCGCACCACCCTGGGAAATGGTTAGGAAGGTTTCCTACTGAAATGGAACCGCTGCGCCGGGGCATTGTCAACGATTTGTCGCTTGCGCCCAACCGCGCCTCGCTGCGGTGGGACGCCCGGGCCGGAACAATGCGATCGCATGTGGGAAGCAGCGGCCTGGGGCTTCGTCGGCGGTGCCGCGCTGCTGGTCGGCGCCGTACTCGGCCTGCTCTGGAGACCCTCCGGCGCGGTCATCGGCTCCGTGATGGCGTTCGGCAGCGGCGTGCTGATCAGCGCCGTCGCGTTCGACCTCACCGCGGACGCGTTCGACCTCGGCGGCGCCTGGCCGGTGGTGGGCGGGATGGCCGCCGGTGCGCTCTCGTTCTTCGTCGGCGATTGGATCCTCAATCGGCGCGGCGGCGGCGATCGCAAACGCTCCAGCGGCCGACAGATCGAGGGCCAGGCGAGCGCGATCGTGCTCGGCTCGCTGCTCGACGGTGTACCTGAGTCGATCGCAATCGGGGTCTCGCTGCTCGGCGGCGGGACGGTTGGCGTGGCGATAGTGGTCGCGGTCTTCCTGTCCAACGTCCCGGAGGCGCTCTCGGCCGCGACGGGGCTGCGCAGGGCCGGCCACAGCCCGCGCTGGATCCTCGGGCTCTGGTTCGCCGTCGCCGTGGTCTCCGCCGTCGCGGCCGCCGCCGGTTACGTGTTACTCGGCGGCGCACCACCGGAGTACGTTGGCGTCAGCCAGGCATTCGCCGCCGGCGCGATCCTCACCATGCTGGCCGACACGATGATGCCGGAAGCGTACGAGGAAGGCGGACCACTCGCCGGCCTGCTCACCTGCCTCGGCTTCGCGACCGCGTTCCTGATCAGCCACCTGGCGTGATTGGGTTCCTCATGAAAATGGGGCCGTCGCGTTATCCCGCCCAGATCGGCAAATATCGCGCCCGCGACCGTGTCCGCCGCCCACAGTTGCTCAGCTTCCTCCGCACCGACGAACCGGGCCGGTAGGTCCGGGCCGTGCGTGGCGATCCCGGCAAGCACTCCCTGGTCGCGTTCGTTGAGCCGCTGCTGGCGAGGCTCGAACACCAGCTCATCCACCGCTGCTGCAACTGCCCAGGCAAGTGCGACAAGGCACTGACCGCGCCGCCGCTCGTTCGGCTCAGGCGAAGGGCGCACGACTACGACGGTCGGCAGGTCAAGCCGGGCGACCGCCTCGGCCAGCAACAGACGCGTTTCGGACCCTCCTTGACGAAGTGCAGCTGACGCTGCCGGCCAATCAGCAACTCGCGGAGGCCGGAGCCGGTCGTAGATCACCGTCCGCAGGCCTAGTGGACTCCCCAGCGTGACCAGCAGCTGCAGCGGCCGGTCGTACTGGTGCGCCGCCTCGAACGCCACCACCGAGCCGAGCGAGTGTCCGACCAGGACGCGGGTGTCCTCGCCCAGGTGGGCCAGCACCCGGTCGATCGCCTTCTGCCGCAACCCATCCTCGGTGAGGTACCGGGTGACCTGGACCAGCGACTCGTTCACCAGCTGGGCCACCGGCATGCCGGCCTTGGCGAACCACCGGATCCGGGCCGCGCCGGCGATCGCCCTGCGGGCCACCGACCACGGGCCCCGCTCCTCGCCCTGCCGACCGCGCAGCTGGTCCAGCTCGATCGCGGCGACGTCCCGCTCCCCCTGGGGCAGCTGAGGCTAGGAGCCGTCCGATGCGGACACGGTCGTTTCGCCGACACCGGCGAACGAACCGGCCGGACTGACCAACCAGCCCGTCGCCGACCGCGATCCGGCCGGCCGATGGCCGCGGCTCCGGCGGCGGGCTACGGTACGCGTGCGGAAGGGGCCCTGACATGGTCGAGATGCCGGAGTCGGCGCGAGCGGTGGTCGAGTCCGGCCGGCTCGCGCACCTGGTCACGGTGAACGCCGACGGCAGCCCACACGTGACGATCGTGTGGGTCGGGCTGGACGGCGACGAGATCGTGGTCGGCAAGCTGGTGGTGGACCAGAAGGTCCGCAACATCCGCCGCGATCCGCGCGTCTCGCTCTCCATCGAGGCCGAGGGAGACCAGTACGGCATGCAGCACTACCTGGTGGTCGAGGGCGAGGCCCGAGTCGAGGAGGGCGGCGGGCCCGCGCTGCTGAAGGCGCTGGCCCAGCGCTACATCGGGCCCGGCACCGAGTTCCCACCGATGCCGAACCCGCCGGAGGGCTACATCATCCGGATCACGCCGAACAGGGTGCGTGGCATGGGCCCCTGGGGCACCACCCTCGGCTGATCTGCTGCTGAGCCTGCGCTAACTGGCTTCCAGCAGGCCCAGCCGGTGGGCCAGCGCCGCGGCCTCGGTGCGATTTGAGACGTTCAGCTTGGCGATGATCCGGGAGACGTGCACGCTCGCCGTCTTCGGCGAGATGAACAGCGCCTCGGCGATCCGGCCGTTGCTGTAGCCCTCGGCGACCAGCCGGAGTACCTCCCGCTCCCGGCCGGTGAGCGTCATCGCCGGGCCGAAGCTCGCGGGCAACGTGGTGCGCACCCCGACCCGCCGGGCCAGCGTGCCCGCCGCCGCCCGCAGCGGAGCCGCGCCCAGCTCCGCGCTGGCCGCGAGCGCCTCATCGATCGCCGCGGCGCACGCGGACCGGTCACCGGCGGCCGCCTCGGCCTCGGCGAGCCGCAGCCATGCCTGCGCCAGCCGGTACGGCTGCCCGTCGGCGCGCCACGCCTCGACCGCAGCCCGGAAGGCCGGACGCGGGTCGGCATCGGAGCTGAGGATCGCCGCGACGTCGGCGGCGTGCGCCAGCTGCGCCGGGTAGGTGGTCGGCACTTCGGCGGACACCTCGGCGAGCCGGGTGCGCAGGGTCGCGTCACCGCTCTGCACCCATGCGTCCGCCGCCACCCCGAGCAGCGCCCAGGCGTACCGGGACCAGGACGCCAGCGCAGGGTCGGACAGCGCGGTCAGCGCCCCGTCGGTCGCCCCGGCGATGTCGCCATCCGCGAGCAGCGCCGCGGTGCGCAGCTCCAGCAGCGGAATCCGGAACTGGTCCTCGAGGTAGGGCCGGGACAGGTAGCCGAGCGCCTGGGAGACCAGCTCCGGCGCGCCGGTCTCGCCCCGGGCCAGCCGGAGCCACGCCTGCGGGTTGAGCACGGCCAGCGCCACGATGCCCGGGGCGTCGAAGCGCGGGGTTTCCTCGAGCACCTCCCGCGCCTCATCCCAACGGCCCAGTGCGATCAGCGCCTCGGCGTGATTGCCGGCCAGATAGACACCGTTCTTGCGGCTGACGCCGACCAGCCGGGCCTCGGCGTGGGCCATGCAGACCGTGTCCACCGACTCGGCGTAGCGGCCCAGCTCGTACAGCACGTCGGAGATGTTCACCCGGGCGTGGGCCAACCCCTCGGCGTTGCCACTCGCCTCGGCCAGCGCCGCGGCTCGGCGCATCTCGGCCAGGCCGGCCTCCAGCGAGATGGCGTGCGTGCAGACGCGCGCGTACGTGACCGCGGTCGACACCTTCTGCTCGACGTCGCCGAGCTCAGTGGCGATAGCGAGGGCCGCCCTGGCCGCGCGGTCGATCTCCTCGACGGTACCGCCGTGCATCAGGCCGGCCGCGATACCAGCAAGTACCTGAGCCTTCTCGTAGCTGTCCGGCAGCGTGGCGGCCAGCTCGTACCCGCGCCGCACCTCGACAAGGCCGTCGCTCTTGCCCAGCAGCCGCAGCACCTTCGCGCGCTGCTCCAGCATCCGGGCCGCGCGCAGCGGCGCGGCGGTGACGTCGACTTCCGCCAGCCCGGCCTTGGTCAGCCCGGCCGCGCGGTGGAAGTCGCCGGCGCCGAGCGCGGCGGTGACGGCGGCCTCGGTGACCGCGAACCGGTCCATCCCGACGCAGGCCTCGGCATCGGGCACCTGCTCCCACAGCTCCAGCACCCGTTCGAGCAGGCTCCGCTGCTCGGCGTAGGCGTACCGCTCGGCGGCGGCGGCCGCGGCCTTCGCGGCCGCGACCAGGGCCCGCGGGTGGTCGTGCGCGGCGTGCCAGTGGTGGGCGATCTCGGCCGGGGCCCGCCCGGAGCCGACCAGCGTGGGATCGGCCTCGATGGCGGCGGCGAACCGCGCGTGCAGCCGGCCGTGCTCGCCGGGGAGCAGGTCGTCGTGAACGGCCTCCCGGACCAGCGCGTGCCGGAACTCATACCCCTCGCTGTCGGCGTCCGGCACGACCAGCTGGGCGGCGACAGCGGCGCGCAGCGCGTCGTCCAGCTCAGGCTCGGACACCCCGACCACCTGGCTGAGCAGCCGGTGGCCGATCCGGTTGCCGCCGGCCGCGGCGATCCGCAGCACCCGCTGCGCCGTCTCGCCGAGCTGGTCGACGCGGGTGAGGAGCAGGTCGCGCAACGTGTCCGGCAGCCCGCAGTCGCCGTCGGGGCAGGCGGCCAGTTCCTCGATGAAGAACGGATTGCCCTGGGAGCGGGCGTAGATCTGATCCAGCACCATCGGCCGCGGCGGCGTGCCCCGCAGGTCGGTGAGGATGGCGGCGGTTGCCTCCCGGTCGAGCCGGTTGAGTTCCAGCCGCTCGACGCGGCGCACCCGGTCCAGCTCGGCCAGGAACGGGCGGAGCGGATGGCCGCGGTGCAGCTCGTCGGTGCGGTAGGTGGCGATCAGCATCGAACGAGCGGCGCGCCCGGACCGCAGCAGGAAGTGGACCAGATCGCGGGTGGAACGGTCGGCCCAGTGCAGGTCCTCCACGACGAGGACCACCGGCTGCTCGGCGGCGAGCCGCTCGAACAGACCGGCGACCAGGTCGAAGAGCTGGCCGCGGCCGGACTCGACATCCCGCTGCGGCCCGGCGGGGCCGAGTTCGGGCAGGAGCCGGGCGAAGTCCTGCTCCTGCCCGCCGAACACGGCGGCGCCGTCGCGGCGGGCCACGTCGCGCAGGGCCGCGGCGAAGGGGGCGAACGGCAGCCCCTCCTCGCCCAGCTCCATGCACCGGCCGACCAGCACGCGAACCCCGTCGGCGGCCGCCGTGGCGGAGAACTCCTCCACCAGCCGGGTCTTGCCCGCGCCGGCCTCGCCGCCGACCAGCACCGCCGCCGACTCGCCGGCCCGGGCGCGCTTCAGCGCGTCGGCCAGCTGCCCGAGCTCGGCATCCCGGCCGAACACGACGGCGCTGCTGGTTCGCGTGGTCACGAGATTGAGCATGCCACGCACGGGCGACGATTCGGGCAGCGTCACGGGCGGACCGGGACGCGCCGGGCGCGGGCCGCCCCCGTAGTCGGCCCCCGTCCCCGCAGGCGGGCGAGCAAGCCCGGCCGCCGGTGGCTTGGTACCGCGCGTGCCGAGGCCGCGAGGCGCTCTTCCTCGGCCTCGGCGAGCAGCCGCGCTCCCCGGTCCTCGCCGCCGGGCATCAGGTACAGGTCGTAAGCGTCCAACATCGTTCTCACCTCGTGGTCGTCTCTCGCTGCCTTCTTCTCTCGCTGTCGAGATAGACGATCCCCGTGAGGGCGGTGTGACCGCATGAGGCCGATGCCTGATCTTTGGCGGGGGGCCGCTACCTTACGTCGCTCCGCGTGCGCCTACGCCGCTCGTAAGGTACTTACCCCTACCTCAGGGGAGCCGGCGAGACGCAGCACAGAGATCAGACCACTGCATTGACCTTGACCCGACTCGTGGGCATCCTGTACCGCGACGGCGGCAGATTAGTCAGATCTCTTCCGTCCACTCAGTGGAGGTGCGCCATGGTACGGAGCATACGGAAGCGGATCACTGGCTACCTCGCCCTCCTGCTCCTCGCGGCCGGCGCACTGGTCGCGGTGACGCCCACTCCGGCGGCGCACGCCGAGGTGGTCCACCCCCGCCAGGAGTTCCTCCGGGGCGCCACCGCGGGACTGTTCCTGCACTGGGGTATGCGCACCTCGCCCGGCTACCAGACCTGCGCCGCGTGGGAGACCGCCGTCACCAACGGCGGCTGGTCGCCCACCTACTGGGTGAACGAGGCGAAGAAGCTGCACGCGCAGTACATCGTGTTCGCCTCCTTCCACAGCCGGCTCGGGTACGCCAGGGCCTGGCCGTCGGCGATCCCAGGCAGCTGCAGCACCAAGCGCGACTTCCTCGGTGAGCTCATCGCGGCCGGCAACGCGGGCGGCGTCAAGATCATCAACTACATGACCGACGACCCGCAGTGGCACCGGGAGGGGCGGGAGTCGGGCAGCTGGCTCGACTCCGGCGCCTACTCGGCGTACAAGGGGAGGACCGTCAACATCACCACCCGGGACGGATTCGGGGAGTTCAGCCAGGACAACTTCATCGAGGTCATGCAGAAGTACCCGGGGCTGGCCGGCTTCTGGATCGACAACGACAACGCGTACTGGGAACGGAACGGCCTCTACCAGCGTATCCGCCGTGACCGCCCACTGTGGACGATCAGCAACAACAACGAAGACACGCCGATCATGGACATGATCAGCAACGAGCAGAAGACCGGTATGACGCCGTCGTACGACTATCCGCAGGCGGTCTACACGGCGGCGCCGCGGATCCTCGAGGCATGCTTCAAGCTGCCGTCGAGCGGCCCGTGGTGGTACGGCGGCTCGAACTCCGCGGTCGACCGCAAGCTGACGCTCGGCCGGTTCATCACCAACAAGGGCTCGGACGTGAAGGCGCTGATGGCCGAGACCGCCATGGTGAACGGACGCCTGCCGTCCAACCAGGTCGACTTCAACAACTTCGCCAACACGTACCTGGAGCAGATCTGGGAGTCGCTCGGCCCCACCCACGGCGGCGGCTACGGCTTCGGCGGCCTCAAGCCGGGCTTCTACAACGACGGAGCGCACGGCGTCACCACGGTCAGCAAGACGAACCCTGGCCTGCACTACATCCACGTCATCAACCGTCCGTCCGGCAGCGCGCTGCGAGTCCGGGAC
>Ga0126306_10000483_pt1 | contig 18440 bp, 18 predicted proteins | sample Plot27_FD_92592 | JGI IMG/M metagenome (GOLD analysis project Ga0126306, IMG submission 92592) | Serpentine soil microbial communities from UC McLaughlin Reserve, CA, USA - Plot27 | ecosystem: Environmental > Terrestrial > Soil > Grasslands | place: USA: UC McLaughlin Reserve, Lake County...
AAGACGTTCAAGGCCGCGCACGCCGATTCGGAGTTCGCGGAGTTTCTCCGGGGCGAGGAGATCGAGGTGAGCTCCGACCGTCCCTTCGCCATCTACGCCGACGGTGATCCGATCGGCGCGACCCCCGCCATGATCCGGGTTGAGCGCCGCTGCCTCAGGGTCATCGCGCCGGCCTGATGTTCCGCGTGGCACGCACGCTCGCGCGCCTCGCACGCGCGGCCAGCCGCCGCATCGGCCGCACGGGGGGCACGACGGCGCCCGGCCGGCTGCTGCTGAAGGCCTCGCCGCGAGCGCTCCAGCGAATGGCGAGCGAGCTGGAGGCCGGCTCCGTGCTCGTCTCGGCCACCAACGGCAAGACCACCACCGCGGCGATGATCGCGGCCGCCCTCGAGCGCGCGGGCAGGCCCGTGGTGCACAACCGCGCCGGTTCGAACATGGCCTGGGGCGTGGCCACCGCGCTGCTCGACGCGGGCCGCGAGCGCGGCCAGCTCGGCCTCTTCGAGGTGGACGAGGCCTGGCTGCCGGCGGTGGCCCGCGACACGGCTCCGCGACTGCTCCTGCTGTCGAACCTGTTCCGCGACCAGCTCGACCGCTACGGCGAGCTCGAGCTGCTCGCCGACCGCTGGGCGGAGCTGGTGGGCGAGCTCGACGGCCGGGCTCGCTTCGTGCTGAACGCCGACGACCCGCTCGTGGCCGACCTCGGGCGCGAGCGCGCCGGCGTGAGCTACTTCGGCGTGGAGGACGACTCCCAGGCCCTGCCCGGCATGCAGCACGCGGCCGACTCGAAGCACTGCCGCAACTGCGGCCACGCGTACGAGTACGAGGCGGTCTACCTCGGCCACATGGGCCGCTACCGCTGTCCGAACTGCGGGCGCACGCGCCCGGAGCCCGCCGTGGCGGCCACGCGCGTGGAGCTGGAGGGAATGGACGGCTCGCGCCTGACGCTGCGCACGCCGAGCGGAGAGATCGAGCTGCGCCTGCCGCTGCCCGGCCTCTACAACGTCTACAACGCCGTGGCCGCAGCGGCCACCGCTCTGGAGCTGGGCGTTCCGCTTGCGACCGTTGGCGAGGCGCTCGAGGGATTCGGCGGCGCGTTCGGCCGTGTGGAGACGATCGCGGTGGACGGCAGGCAGCTCTCGATCCTGCTGATCAAGAACCCCGCCGGTGCCAACGAGGTCCTAAGGACGCTGACCCTCGAGGAAGGCGAGCTCGACCTCTGGATGGCGCTCAACGACAACATCGCGGACGGCCGCGACGTGTCCTGGATCTGGGACGCGGACTTCGAGGTGCTGGCGGGCCGCGTCCGGCGCGTGACCTGCTCCGGCACGCGCGCCGAGGAGATGGCGCTGCGATTGAAGTACGCGGGTATCGACGCCCAGCTCGACGTGGAGCACCACCTCGCCGACTCGCTCGACGCTGCGGTGAGGAACGCCGCCGGCGAGCGGGTCTATGCCCTTCCCACGTACACGGCGCTCCTGGACCTGCGCGACCTGCTGGCGGACCGCGGCCTCGCCAAGCGGTGGTCCGAGTGATGGCCACGGCGGCCACCTGGCACGACGTGGAGCACGGCTCCTACGACGCCGACCTCCCGCTCTGGCGCCAGCTTGCCGCCGCGACCGACGGCCCGGTCCTGGACCTCGGAGCGGGAACCGGTCGGGTGTCCGTGGACCTCGCCGCACACGGATATGACCTGGTGGCGCTCGACAGCGAGCCCGAACTGCTCGCGGAGCTCTCGGAGCGGGAGCCGTCGGTGACCACGGTGCACGCCGACGCCCGCGCGTTCAGCATCACCGCCCAGTTCCCGCTGATCCTCGCGCCCATGTCGCTCGTGCAAATCCTCGGCGGACACCACGGCAGGGTCGCCATGCTTCGAAGCGTGCACGCGCACCTCTCCCCTGACGGCCTCTTCGCCGCAGCGCTTTCCGATCCCAGCGACGCCGTTCCGGAGGAACTCATCCCTCCGCCGCTTCCCGACATCCTCGAGCGCGACGGCTGGGTGTTCTCCAGCCAGCCCCTGACCATGTACGAGGAGGGCGGGTGCGTGGTGATCGAACGCAGGCGACAGGCCGTCTCCCCCGCCGGAGAGCTCCAGGAGGAGGACGTGCGGATCGAGGTAGGGGTGGTGAGCTTCGATGAGTTCGAGGCTGAAGCGCGCGAGGTCGGCCTCAGGCCCGTCGCCAGGAAAGCGATCCCCGAGACCCGCGACCACATCGGAAGCACGGTGGTCCTGTGCCGACGCTGAGGGTCCTGTCGCTCTATCCGGAGCTGATGAACATCTACGCGGATCGCGGCAACATCGCCGTGCTGCGGGCCCGCTGCGAGTGGCGCGGGCTCGGCTTCGAGCACGCGGCGTCGAGCCTTGGGGAGTCGCTCGAGCCCGATGCGCACGACCTCATCTACATGGGCGGCGGCCAGGACCGCGACCAAGTGGCCGTGGCCCACGACATGGCACAGACGAAGCGCGACGCCCTCCACGCCGCCGCGGACCGCGGCGCCGTGGTGCTCGCCGTATGCGGCGGCTACCAGCTGCTCGGCCACTCCTACGAGATGGGCGGCGAGGAGCTCCCGGGCGTGGGACTGGTGGACCTGCGCACAGTCCGCGAGCCCGGCCCGCGGCTGATCGGCAACTGCGCCATCGAGGCCGACCCGGGCACGGGGCCGCGCGTGATCGCCGGCTTCGAGAACCACGGCGGGCGCACCTACCTCGGCCCGGACGAACAGCCGCTCGGGCGGGTGATCAGCGGCCAGGGCAACAACGGCAGGGATGGCTTCGAGGGCGTTCAGCGCGGCAACGTGATCGGCACCTACCTGCACGGTCCGCTGCTCCCGAAGAACGTGTGGCTGGCGGACCGCCTGGTCGAGCTCGCGCTCGGCATCGAGCTCGAGCGGCTGCCCGGCGACGAGCTCGAGGATGCCGCCCACGCCTCCGCGCGGCGCGCGGCCGGCGTCTAGCGCCTAGCCGTCGAGGTTGCCGACCACGCGCAGCACCTCGGGAATCGAGGTGATGCCCTGGCGGATCTTCACGAAGCCGTCCTCGCGAAGGGTGCGCATGCCCTGCTCGCGCGCCATGGCGCGCAGTTCGTCGTGGCTCCCGCGGTCCAGTATCAGCCGCCGCAGCGGTTCGCTCATCATCATGACCTCGTAGAGACCGGTGCGGCCCTTGTAGCCGCTCTGCCCGCAGCGGACGCAAGCACCCGGCTCGTACGCGGTGAAGCCCCGCGGGTGGTCGAAGCCGTTCTCGACCAGCATCTGCCTGCTCACCTTCACCGGCAGCTTGCATTCGCACAGCCGCCGCACGAGCCGCTGGGCCACCACGCATTCCACGCTCGAGGTCACGAGGAAGGGCTCTACCCCCATGTCGATCAGCCGTGCGGCCGCCAGCGGCGCGCCGTTCGCGTGCAGAGTGCTCAGCACCAGGTGCCCGGTGAGCGCCGCCTCGATCGCTATCTGGGCGGTCACGGTGTCGCGGATCTCGCCGACCATGATCACGTCCGGGTCCGCACGCACCATCGCGCGCAGCCCGGTGGCGAACGTCAGGCCGGTCTTCGAGTTCACCTGCACCTGCTTCACGCCCGTGAGCTCGTACTCGACCGGGTCCTCCACCGTCACGATCGTCCGGTCGGGGGTGTTGAGCTCCGCCAGGGAGGCGTACAGCGTGGTGGTCTTGCCCGACCCGGTCGGGCCTGTGACGAGGATCGCCCCGTGCGTGGCCCCCATTGCCACGTCGAAGCGGCGGCGGTCGCTCTCGTCCATGCCCAGACCCTCGAGGTCCACGACGACCTGACGCGAGTCGAGGATGCGCATAACGACCGACTCGCCGCGCACGACCGGCAGGGTCGCCACCCGCAGGTCCACGTAGTTGCCGTCCACCGACAGACCGATGCGCCCGTCCTGCGGCATGCGCCTCTCGGCGATGTCCAGCTCGGCCATGATCTTGATCCGGGACACGAGGCCCGAGATCAGATGGCGAGGCACCGTCGTCGAGTCGAACACCACGCCGTCGACCCGGCAGCGCACCCGCATCTCGTTCGGATATGGCTCGAAGTGGATGTCGGACGCGCCGCGGCGCACCGCATCCGCGATCACCGCGTGCACCAGCTTTACGACCGGCGCGTCGTCGGCCGACTCGCGCAGTTCGATGACCTGCGCCTCGATCTCGTCGTCCTCGATCTGACGGACCGAGCTCTCCAGCGTCCCGAGGTTGTCGATCAGCCCGTCGATGTCCTCCGGCGAGGCCACTGCGCGCCGGACCTCGAACCCGGTGGCCATCGTGATGTCGTCGAGGGCCAGCAGGTTGGCGGGGTCCGCTGTCGCCACGAGTAGCTCGCGCTCGGCCAGGAATGCGATCGGAATCGTGCGGTAGCGGCGCGCCTTGGCGCCGTCGATCATGCTGGCCGCGCCCTTGTCCACCTCGAAGATGTTCAGGTCGACGTAGTCGAGGCCGTTGCGCTCGGCGAGCGCCTGCGCGAGCTGCCCCGAATTGACGACGCCCGCGTCGATCAACGCCTGGCCCAGCGACAGGCCGTCTCGGCGGCTGTCCTCGACCGCGCGCTCCACGCGCTCACGCTCGGCAAAGCCGAGCTGGATGATCACGTCCCCAATGCGTCGCTTGACCCCGGTCCGCTTTGCGGGTGGGATCAGGCCGGGAACGGGGAACGGCCCGGCCGACGGAGCCTGAGCTTCCATACCCCAGAGGTATCGGCAGGGACCCGCTTGGGATCAAGCCTTTGCAGGCTTGGTGGCAGCCTCCCGCGCGCTGGCCCGGTCGGGGCAGACGTGGAGGCTGTCGACCATGTCCGCGATCTCGAACACCCGGGAGATCGGGCCGCCCGGGCAGACGATCGCGAAGCCCTGCCCGCGCCGCTTCACGCGGCGGTACGCGTTCATCAGTAGGGCCAGTCCGGTGGAGTCCATGAAGGCGACGCTCGAGAGGTCGACGACAAGCGGCGTTGACAGCTCGGCGAACGCCTCGTTCAGTGCGGCGATCATGCGCGGAGCCGTCGCGATATCGAGCTGACCCTCGACGGCGAGCAGCTCGTATCCATCGACTCGACTCCGCTCCACGGCAAGCGAAATCACGGCAGCGGACATCCTATGGCTTCTCTGTCTTCTGCGCGCTGTACGGTCGTGGTCGTGCAACTTTCCGACTACCAGCAGCGCTCGCGCGTCACGGCCGTCTATCCCGGCGCCGGCGACAACCTCACCTATCCCGCCCTGGGCCTCTGCGGCGAGGCCGGCGAGGCCGCCGAGAAGGTGAAGAAGGCGCTTCGCGACGACGGCGGCGTGCTCACCGACGAGCGCCGCGCCGCCCTGGGAGCCGAGCTCGGCGATGTGCTCTGGTACGTGGCCCAGCTGGCCACCGAGGCTGGGATCGACCTCGACACGATCGCCGACGAGAACCTCTCGAAGCTGCTCTCACGCCAGGAGCGGGGCGTGCTCGCGGGCAGCGGCGACACGCGCTAGAGCTCGGGGCCGGGCCTAGCCGAGCGGCGCCAGCAGGCTCTTCTTGCCCTGGAACGCGAACAGCAGCAGATCCACCATGCGGAACGTGTTGTTGTTGGGGCCGAGCGACGGCGGAATGCCGTGTCCCTGACGATCGACGACTCGCTGCCCTCGATCGCCCGGTGGAAGGTCTCGGCCACGATGCGCGCGCCGACTCCCCTCAGGCGCCCGCCGCCGAGCTCGGCCTCGCGCAGGATGTAGAACCACAGCGGCGTGTTCGTCAGGAACGTCTGCCGCTGCTGCTGGGTGAGGTTCCCGAGGTCCGCGCCGCCGTTCCCGTCGCGGATCTGGGCTCTGGTCAGCCGGGTGAGGTTCACGCCGCGGTTGGTGAGGAACCTCGCCATCTGCTGGCCTGTCGCGAGCCTCACCCCGCGCGCGCGGGTGAGGTTGCGGAACGCGAGGTTCGCCTGCGGGGTGCCCTCGTCGGCCCGCGTTCCGCCGAACGTGCCGCGCGGGAGGATGCCGAGGAAGTCCACCAGCCGCGTGTCGAGCCGCATCGCCCGGTTGAACCTGTTCGCGGGGACGGTGAGGTTCGGCCTGTTCGCCTCGCTGAAGTCGTAGAGCCGCCGGAAGTCCGCGATCCAGATGTCAGCCAGTCGCGTGTCGTTGCCGAGGTTTCCGCCGGTGCTCGAGAAGGTGAACAGGAGGTCGAGCGTCCCGGTGCCGGCGTCGAAGTTCCTGTTCCAGTTGTACGCGTTGCGCACCATCGAATGGCCGAGGCGGAACGCGGCCACGGAGAACTCGATCGGCATCGTCGGGACGTCCGTTGGCGTGACGCCCACCTCGAACGCCTTGCGGCCGCCCGTGAAAACGTCGTTCACCACGCCCTGCGCCGCGATCCGCGTCAGGTAGTCCGTCCGGATCATCCACTGGTAGTGCTTCGTGACCAGCTCGCGGGCCACCTGAAACTGCTGCGCCGGCGGGACCGACCCGAGCTGGGTGTCCACCACCCGGTTGTGGAAGCGAATCATCGCGAGGTGCGTCTGCGCCACCGCCAGGTTCTCGTCGTTGCGCTTGTCGGGGATGACCGCCCTGCGGCGCTGAGCGGCCGAGCCGCTGGAGCCGCGAGGGAGGTCGAAGCCCTGCCTCGTCGGCCCGGTTGTGGCCCCCATCCTGAGGTGGAGCCCGTCCGCCTCGTAGAACTTGGCCGACTCGGGGTCCTGCGGCCCCGCCCCGTAGAGGGAATCGAGGTCGAGGCTCGGTGAGCGCGCCTGGATCATCTGCGCCGGCGTCACGTTGCTGCCGAGCATCACCGTCGTCTTGTCGAAGGTCAGGTCATGGTCGATGAATTGGCCCAGGTAGGTGAAGCCGGCGGGGATAGGGCCCGCGCCGCCGCCGGCCCGGACCATCGCGTTGGCCACGCGCCTGCGGTTCGGGTCGCCGAGCTGGCGGTCCACGCCGCTCGGGCCCATCCGCGAGAACCGGAACGGAGGTGTCACGGCCGCCGCGGAGGTGGCTGCCGCGATGCCGGCGCCCTCGGGGACGCGGCCGTTGCGTCCGCCCACGCTCTCGCTGAGAAGCCCCTCGCCGATGACAAAGTAGCTCTCGGACCCGTGCGTCTCCATGGCCGATTTCGACACTCCCATCCGGCATCAGCCGACTCAATCGCGGCACGCCGAATACGCAATTTGCACGGCTTACGGACCTGAAGCGACCCCGTCACGCCACTTCCCTGCGCGGCCCCCGCCGGCTATCTACGCTCGCCACGTGAGCGACGACGACACCGGGCTCGTGCTGGTGGGAGTTGCGATGTTCTTCGCCGTGCTCGGTTACCTGCTTTCGCGCGCGGGGTTGAAGAAGGTCGACGAGGCGACGCCCGAGGTTCGCAGCGCGGTGGTGGCCGACCAGCTGGAGAAGGTCAACGAGGCGCTGGAGGGACTCACGGGCGCGCAGGCTCCGGCACGGGTTGCGTGGGCGTTCTGCGCACTCTGCCTCGCGGCGGCGTTCGTCGCGTTCGGCCTGATCTCGATCAGGCTCGGCAGCTAGCCCGGCGAGTCGCCGTTGCGCTCGAAGCGCTCGAAGCGCTGCGCCGCCGCAACCGGCACACGGGCCCGGATGAGAACGCCCTCGGGGGTGTCCTCGCGCTCCAGCTCGCCGGCGAGGTCGTGGAGCTCCGAGAGGCTGCCGCCCTCCTCGTAGGGCACGAGCAGCTCCATCGGGCGGAGCGTGGCGAGGAAGCGCGCCTCGACCGCGTCGCGCAGCCCGTCGAGCCCCTCGCCGGTGGCGCCGGATACCTGCACCGCGTCGGGCAGGCGGAAGGACAGCGCGCGCCGGCTCTCGTCGTCCAGCAGGTCGATCTTGTTGAGGGCGAGCAGGCGTGGCGTGTCACCCGCCCCGATCTCGTCGAGCACGTCGTCCACGGCAGCCATCATCTGATGCATGTCCGCCTCTGGCGCCGAGGCGTCCACCACGTGCACGATCAGGTCGGCGCCCATCGCCTCCTCGAGCGTGGCCGAGAAGGCCTCCACGAGCTGGTGCGGGAGCTTGCGGATGAATCCGACCGTGTCGGTGAGCAGGTACTGGCGCCCCGAGATCTCGAACGAGCGGGTGGTTGGGTCGAGCGTGTGGAAGAGCCGCTCGCGCACGCCGACCTCGGAGCCGGTCACGGCGTTCAGCAGCGTGGACTTGCCGGCGTTGGTGTACCCGGCGAGAGCCACGGTCGGGAGCCCCGCGCGCTCGCGTTCGCGGCGCATCGTGGCGCGTGTGGCCTTCGTCTCGACCAGGCGGCGCCGTAGCGCCGAGATGCGGTCGCGTGCCAGCCGGCGGTCGGTCTCGATCTGCGACTCACCCGGGCCCCTGGTGCCGATGCCGCCGTCCATTCGGCCGGCGCCGAGACGCTCGAGGTGCGTCCATAGGCCGCGCATGCGAGCGAGGTTGTACTCGAGCTGCGCGAGCTCCACCTGGAGCTTGCCCTCGGCCGAGCGGGCGTGGTCGGCGAAGATGTCGAGGATGATCGCCGTGCGGTCGATCACCGGCACGCCGAGCTCCCCCTCGAGGTTGCGCTCCTGGCGCGGCAGCAGCTCGTCGTCCACCGCCACGAGGTTGGCGTCCGCCTCCTTCACGGCCTGCTTCAGCTCGGCGAGCTTGCCGCGGCCGAAGTAGCGGTCCGGATCCGGGCGCTCGCGGCGCTGGACCATCTCCCCGGTGACCGCCACGCCGGCGGTGAGGAGCAGCTCGCGCAGCTCGGTGAGGTCGAGGTCGTTCGGCGCGACACCTATGGTGAGAGCACGCTGCCGTGCGCGCCGGGTGTCGCCGTTTGGGGTCTGCTGCACTGCTTCCAGTCTAGGGATACGATCGCGCTGTGAAAGCTTTTGTGACCGGGGGAACGGGCTTCATCGGCTCACGCGTCATCAAGCGGCTGCGCGATCGCGGGGACGACGTGGTGGCGCTAGCGCGCTCGCCGGAGAAGGCCGCCGGCCTCGACGCGGAGATCGTTCAGGGCGACCTCGGCGACGCCGATGCCATCCGGCGCGCCATGGAGGGCTGCCAGGCCGCGTTCCACATCGCCGCCGACTACCGCGTGGGCATGCCGAAGTCGAAGCGCGAGTCGATGTTCGACGCGAACGTGCGCGGCACCGAGCGCGTGCTGAAGGCAGCGGAGGACGCGGGGGTCAACCGGATCGTCTACGTCTCCACCGTCAATGCCTTCGGCAACACGAACGGTCAGACCGTCGACGAGACCTACAAGCGGGACGAGAGTGACGGCTTCGTCTCGTATTACGACGAGACGAAGTACCTGGCCCACAAGATGGCCCTCGAGCATGCCGCCGCCGGCGCGCCGGTCGTGATCGTCCAGCCCGGGGTGGTCTACGGACCCGGCGATCACGCGATCATCGGCCAGTTCATCGACCAGGCCAGCAAGGGCAAGATGCCCGCCAAGGCGTTCCCGGACATGGGCATCACCGCCGTCTTCGTGGACGACGTGGCCGACGGGATCATGCTCGCCCATGACAAGGGGAAGCCGGGCGAGTCGTACGTCCTGGGCGGAGAGCTCACGACCCAGGGCGAGCTGATCGACAAGGCCGCCGCGATCGGCGGCGAGAAGCCGCCGCGCATGACCGTCCCGCCGCTGATGCTGAAGGCGATGATCCCGGTCGGTCGCTTCATCGGCCCGCCGATGGGGCTCCCGCCCAATTTCCGCGAGATGATCTCCGCCGCCCACAACGTGACCTACCTCGCCCGGGACGACAAGGCGCGCCGCGAGCTGGGCTACCAACCGCGCGACCTCGACACGGGCCTCCGCGAGACAATCGGCGCCGGGTAGGCGCCCGAACTACAGCACCGAGGGGTGCCGGCGCGGGAGGCAATCCTGACTAGGGCGCCGTATAGCAGCTCTAGGCAGGACGGCCGATGGCGTGCGGCGGGGGCGACCCCTCAGTGCTGTCGTTCGTCGGGCAGCTGCAGGCGCTCCACCGGCGGTACCACGCCCTGGCGCGCGGATCCCTGCGGGAGGCCGGTCCCGGGCAGCACCAGCGCGCCCTCGCCGGAGTCGGCGAGCCACGATGCGTGCCCGACCGCGTAACGGTGCGCGCTCAGGGCGCACGCCACGGCGTCGATCTCCTCGCTGCGGCGATGCCACAGGTCTCCGCCCTCGTCCACGACCCGGTCATCCAGGAGCTCGTCGATCCGCATCTGCATCCCGAACGGGTGCCGCTTGGCCGGCAGCCGCCCGCCCTGGAGGGCGTAGAAGACGGCGTCCGGGCTCGTCTCGAACAGCGGGTAGTCGTGGTACGCGCCGTCTGGCACCGGTCCTTCGGCCTCGTCGCCGTCACTCGGGGCGAACACGGGCAGATCCAGCAGCTCCACGAGCCGGCGCGCCTCGGCGCTCTCCGGCTGCGGCGCCACGCCGCGGCGCTCGAGCACGGGGTGACGGCCGGAAAGCGGCGCCCCGATGGCCGCCACCACGTCGCCGAGCGAGCGCAGCTCCTCCGCAACCTGCGCGGCGGAGCCCGGCTCGAAGAAGATCGCGCTCAGGCCGATCGGCGGCTCCGGCGCGCGCACCTCCTCGAGCATCGCGAGCTGGAGCATCTGCTGCATCGGGACGATGCCGCAGTAGTGCACCGCCTACCCCCCGAGGCTCCCGCGCAGCCGCTCCACGGCCTCGGCCAGGCGCTCGTCGGGCACGGTGAGCGAGATGCGGAAGAAGCCCTCACCGTTCGGCCCGTAGGAGCCGCCCGGCGACACGACCACGCCCGACTCCTCGAGCACCAGCTCGCAGTAGGAGGCCGAGGTGTGCCCCTCCGGCACCGGCGCCCAGACGTAGATCGTGCCCTTCGGCGGGGTCACGTCCACGCCGATCTCGGCGAGCGCCTCGCAGACGAGGTCGCGGCGGCGCTGGTAGATCGCCGGCATCTCCGCCGGGGGGCCGGCGTCGAGGGCGGCCGCGGCGGCCAGCTGCACCGCCTCGAATACGCCCGAGTCGATGTTCGTCTTGAGCTTCCAGTACGCCGCCACTGCGTCGGCGTTCCCGACGATCGCCGCCGTTCGCCAGCCGGTCATATTCCAGCCCTTCGAGAGCGAGAACACCTCCACGCCCACGTCCCTGGCCCCCGGGGTCTCGAGGAAGCTCGGCGCCACGTAGCCGTCGAAGGTCGTCTCCGTGTAGGAGGCGTCGTGCACGATCAGCGCGTCGTGCTCGCGGCCGAACTCCACCGCGCGCTCGAACAGGCCATCGGGCACGATCGCGCCGGTCGGGTTGTTCGGGTAGTTGAGGTAGAGGAGTCGCGCGCGTTCCGCCACGTCTCCGCCGATCGCGTCCAGATCGGGTGCGAAGCCGCGCTCCGGGAGCAGCGGCATCAGCACGGCCTCGGCGCCCGAGAGCAGCGGTCCGCCCGTGTAGACCGGATAGCCGGGATCCGCCGCCAGCGCGACGCTGTCGGGGTCGAGGAAGGCCAGGTTGAGGTTGAACACGCACTCCTTGGCACCTAGTGCGGGAATGATCTCCGTCTCAGGGTCGAGCGTGACGCCGAAGCGGCGCTCATAGAAGCGCGCGAAGGCCTCGCGCAGCTCCGGGCGGCCCCGGTTCGACGGGTACTGGTGGGTGCCCGAGTCGCTCGCGGCGGTGGCCAGCGCGTCGATCACCGGCTGCGGCGTCGGCGTGTCGGGATCGCCGATCCCGAGGCTGATCACGTCCACCCCCGCCGCCCTCTTCTCCCTGATCTTCCGCTCCAGTTCGGCGAACAGGTACGGGGGCAGGCGGTCCAGTCGGCTACTCGGTTGCATTCAGCTCCTTCAGGAATTCCTCGCTCAGCGTGCCGGCGTACACGGGACGCGCCCAGCCGGTCAGGTTCACATGCAGGTCCTCGCCCACTTCCACGACGAGCTCGCCGCCGTCCAGCACCACGGTCATCGGGCTGTCCACCCCGCCCAGCGCGGCCGCCACGGCCGCGCCGGTGGCGCCGGTGCCCGACGACATCGTCTCCCCCACCCCGCGCTCGAAGATGCGCGCGCGGATCTCCGCATCGCCGCTGCGGCGCCAGAACGAGACGTTGGTGCGGTTGGGGAACAGGTCGCTGCGCTCGATCTCGGGCCCGTAGCGCCTGAGGTCGAGCTGCTCGAGCCCGTCACTGACCTCGATCGACACCTGCGGGTTGCCCGCCTGCACGAATTGAAAGGGGAACTCGCGTCCCCCGGACTCGAGCGTGCCGGTCCCATCGTCGCCGCCGCTCGGGAAGTCGGCCTCCGCGCGCAGGCGCACCCGGCCGATGTCCATCGTGCAGAGCTCGCCGTCGATGCGCGGGCGAATCTCGCCGGCCGCGGTGCGCACGGAGAACGAGTCGTGCTCGGTCCAGCCGCTGCGGCGCAGGTACATCACGGCCTGGCGCACGCCGTTTCCCGACAGCTCGGCCTCGGAGCCGTCCGGGTTGTAGATGCGGATCTCGGCGACGAAGCCGCGCTCGTCGGTCTCCCGGATCAGCAGGATGCCGTCCGAGCCGATGCCCGTGTGCCGGACGCAGAGCGCCCGAACGCGCCCGGGTGTGAGCGCGAACGGGAGCTTGCGTTCCTCGACGATCACGTAGTCGTTCCCCAGCGCCTGCCACTTCTCGAAGTGCACGGCGCGGGACTCTACGCAAGCGCTGCGGAGGTCCTACGTCTTGTCGTCGAGCCAGGTATCGCGGCCCGGGTCGTCGCCGCGCGCGACGATCTGGAGGCGCTCTAGGTAGTGATCCCAGCCGTGCCCGTGCTTCTGGGCTGCGTCCGCGTCGGGCAGCCCGCTGTGAGTGAAGCGGAGCAGGGTACCCTCGCCGTCCGCGACGAGGTCCACCTCGATCGTCGTGGATCCCGACTCCACGGGCATGTCGGTGCCAGGCTCCCATCCCCAGGTCCACACGAGGCGGTGCGGCGGGTCGAGCTCCACGAACTCGCCGGACGCCACGTTGCCGGAGATCACCTCCACGCGGTACTCGCCGCCGGGCCTCGCGTCGAAGGACGCCGACTTCCCCATCCAGCGCGTGGCCTTGTCCGGGTCCACGAGGAACTCCCAAACGGTCTCGGGGCTCGCCGCGATCGCGATCTCACGCCGGACCGCGGTCTCAGTGCTCGCTTCCATCTCGCTTCTTCCTTTCCTCGATTTCCGCCTCGCGCTTCAGCGCCGTGAGCCGCTCGTCCCAGAACTGCTCGAGAAACTCCCTGACCGGCTGAAGGCCCTCCGGACGCGCCCGGTACAGGCGCCTGGTGCCGTTACGTCGCTCTTCCACGAGTCCGGCCTCCTTCAGTACGCCCAGGTGCTGGGAGACCGCCGGACGGGTCACATCGAAGTGAGCGGCGATCTCACCCGCCGAGAGCTCCCCGTCGCGGACCAGCGACAGTATCTGCCGCCGGTGCGGCGCGGCGATGGCTTTGAGGGCGGCTTCCATTACGGCGCCTATGTAAGCAGATTCTTACGTAAGTGTCAACTTACAATTTACGCCCGGCAGCCGCCTTAGCGGTGTCCTGAGAACTCGATCACCTGCTGGATGCCGGTCGGGCGGTTCGTGTAGCGCAGCGTGTACGGCAGCAGGCCGCCGGGCAGGAACGGGATCCGCTCGGCGTTGGCGTCCCCACGCCACGCCGCCGGGTCGCTCCCCTGGGCGGCCTCCAGCTCCACGCCGGAGGCCTCGATAGCCGCCCAGAGCGCCGCCCGGCAGACCGCGAGATCGCCGTTCCCGCAGTAGCGGTTGGCGAAGGCCCCCTGCACCGGGTCACCGACGAGTGTGCGGAGGTCCTTGCTGAGATAGCCGTACCAGCCGGAGCTCTGTCCGTTCGGCGGCCCGTTGAAGCGGCTGTGGAGTGTTTGCGCCAGCTGGTCCGCCAGCGGCTTGCCGAGCACCGGTGTCATTGCGGCGTCCGTCAGGCGGACCCACGCGGCGTCGAGGATCGCCGCGCCCGGATGGTCGATCTTGCCGTCGAGGTCACGGTCTAGGCGACTTCCTCCCTGGGCGCGCCAGTCCTCGAGCAGCTCGAGCATCCTCGAGGCGCGGGCGCTCGGCGGGGTGCCGCCCTTCAGCACACGCGCGAGCAGCGGGACGAGCTTCATCACGCGCAGGTCCTGGGTCGCCGCGGCGTTCATCGCCCCGGTGAGCGTCGCGAGCGTGTGCTTCCTGACCTTCGCGGTGTTGTCGTTGAGGAGCTGCACCCGCTGGATCGGGCCGTACGCCCACTGGTCGTCCGCGGCCGGGAAGCCGCGCGCCGGGCTGTTGTTCCAGTTGTTCATCACGCCGCTGTTTCGGATCGCCTTCGGGTTGGTCTTGGCGCCGTGGAAGCCACGCCACTCGAAGTCGCCGGTCCCATCGGTCGGCAGGCCCGAGTCCACACCTGGCGCCCGCCGCGGAAGTCGGCCGGTCGTGATGTTCGCCACCTGGTCGGCGTCCGCGTAGAACGTGTTGAACGTCTGTGGAGAGGTGCCCGCCACCTTGATGAACTCGCGCGCGTTCCTCACACGCCCACGCGTGAGGCGCTGGAAGATGAGGACGTCCACGCTGTCGAGCAAATAGCTCGACCGTTTCCGCGAGATCGCCACCCGCCGGCCGTCGACCGTCGCGTGGCCGACCACCGGACCGTGAACCGTGCGGCTGAAGCTCACCGGCTGGTCGTCGAGCGTGCCGGCGTCGAACCTCGACATGTCGCGGCACTGGCCCCTGAACAGGTACTTCGTGTCGCTGCCGCCGCAGAGCGTCTCCACGTACAGGTCGATGATGTCGCCGCCCGCCGAGGTGAGCGTCCAGACGAAGTCCTCACGCCGCCCGATCAGGATGTACCCCGGGAACGGTGCGGAGGTCGCGCCACGCGCCTTCCATCCCGGTCCCTCCAGATCCATCTCGAGCGTCAGACCCGGATAGTAGTGGCCGATCTGGGGGCCGCCGACGAACAGCGGGTGACCGGACTTCGAGCGCTTGCCCGCCACCATCAGCACGTTGCTCGCCTGGCGCCGGAACTCGCCGTCGACGGCCGCCGACGCGGCGGCCCCCGGCGTGGGCACCGGCACGTAGGAGCCATTGTCGACCACGACATTGCCGGTCCTGTTCGCGGGCAGGGGCGCGTACGGGAAGCGCCCCGGGATCGACACCGGAGTCTCCGGGTCGAGGCGCTGGCGCAGATCGTTCCAAACCGAGAAGCCACGGTCCGCGCCAAGGGAGTCCTGAAGGCCGTCGAGTAGCTGGGCGGCGTTCACCTCGTCACCGCCGCCCTCACCGAAGAGCTCGCTCTTGATCGCGTTCAGCGCGATCACGTCGCGAATGGTCCACGGCCGGTGGGTCCGCTTCTCGGCCCGGTAGTAGGCGTTGATGCCCCTGACGTACACCTTCATGTCGTGGATGAGCCGGCGGCCGGGCTTCCCGTACCTCCGCAGCTTCCCTATCTCCGTGCTCAACTCGCGTTCGGCCTGCGCACTTGGCCGAAAGCTCTTGAGGCCGACGATCAGCCCGATGGCGCTGATGTTCGGCACGTCGAGCACGGCCACGCGCGCATTGAAGCGAGCCTGCTCGAGGAGGAGCTCACGGTCGTGCGCGACCGCCCAGCCGGCGCCCCAGGTCACGTCGTCGTTCGTGCGCCCGCGGATGTGCGGCACGTTGTGGCGATCGCGGAGGATGCGCACGCCCTTGCGCGGAACGCGCTCGCGCCGCATGCGCCCCTGACCCTTCACGCCGAGCTTCTCCGACTTGAAGTAACGGGTGAGGTCGCGCTGCTTGACGTCGTCGAAGAGGGGCGTGAGCCCGTCGTACATCCGTGCCTGGCCGGCGGCCTTCTTCGGCGCCGGCACGCCGCCGTACTGACCCGACGGGATGATGTTGAGGGCCGTGCGCGAGAAATCACGGACGGCTTGGGCCGGGGCGGCCGCGGCGAGACAGCAAGCGGCCGTCATGGCCGCTACGACGATGCGCTTCACGAATCCTCCTCCTGGGTGAGCCGGACAACCCTATCCGCAGGGTCGGCGTCGGCGTCAAGCAGATTGGGGCCCCGAAGCCTGCGCATCCAGGTGAGCTGGCGCATGGCGTAGTTGCGCGTGCGGCGCTTCATCTCGTCGCTGTCGCCGCGCAGGAGCTCCTCGAAGCCGAGCGCCTTGCGCGCGGTCGGCGACGCGCCCGCGGCGTCCGCCCGGCGTACCTCCGCCTCCGCCCCGGCGGCGAGCATGTGGTCCACGCGCGCGTCAATGCGCTCGTAGAGGCGCTCGCGCTCCATCGTGAGGCCGCAGAGCAGAGTCGGCGCGCGCAACTCGGCCGTCCAAAGCCGCGATCCCTCGCCCAGCGGCGCCGGCTCCTCCCCCATCTCGAGCAACTCGAGGGCGCGGATAATGCGGGTGCGGTCATTCGGGTCGAGCGCTGCGGCAGCTGCGGGCGCACGCTCGGCCAGCTCCGCGTGCAGCGCCGCCGGGCCGCGCTCTTCGAGCTCGGCGGCAATCCGCTCGCGCACGCCCGGGGGCGGCGGCGGGCGCAGCTCCAGGTCGGTGAGGGCGGCCTGGAGATAGAGCCCGGTGCCGCCCACGACGATCGGGCGGCGCCCCTCGGCGAGCGCCGCATCGATCTCGGCGTGCGCCAGCGCGGCGAACTGCCCCGCCGAGAAACTTTCGGTGAGCGGCACGAACGACAGCAGGCGGTGCTCGAGCCGCTCCTGCTGCTCGGGCGTGGCCGCACCGGTGAGGACCTCGAGCCCCTCGTACACCTGGAGCGCGTCCGCGGAGATCGCGACCGGGTCCTCCCCACGCTCGCGCAGCCGCTCGGCGATCTCGATCGCCACGGCCGTCTTGCCCACCCCTGTGGGCCCGAAGATCGCTATCACGGTGTCCGCGCTCGCCACGATCGCTAGTAATACCGCTCGTGCGCGGACGCGTTCTCATCGCCCTCGCGGTCGTGGCCGCGCTCGCGGGCTGCCAGGAGTCGGGCTTCGACGAATCGAAGGAGACCCAGCGCCCACTCAAGGTGCAGCACGCGCTCAACCCGCTCACGGGCACCAAGGTGCCCGGTCTGGCCGAGCGCCCTATGACGCTCAGCGTCGACACGCTGGGCGACACGCTGGCGCTCGGAGTCCGGCCCGTGCGCGCCGCGCTGCCCGGCGGCCGTGTGCCGGACTACATGCGCACGGCCGCGCGCGGCGTCGAGGTGGTGCCCCCGCTCACGAAGCTGGACCTCGCCGCCACCGACGCCGCCGAGCCCGATCTGATCCTCGGGACCAAGGAAGGCGACGGCGACCTCTACGACGAGCTGAGCCGGATCGCGCCGACGGTCATGAGCGAGGGCGACGACTGGAAGCTCAACCTGCGGCTCCACGGGGAGGCACTCGGGCGAACCAACGATGCCGAGAAGCTCCTGATCGACTGGGACAACCGCGTGGCGCGTGTAAGGAAGGCGATTGCGGACTCGGCCGTTGCGCCAATGCTCACCGATCCGAACCCCTTCGCCGAGAGCATCCTCGCTGACGTGGGCGTCGAGCCCGGGCCCAAGCGGGATGCGCGGATCCCCATCGATCCGGCGCCCGAATGGTCCGGCGGCGGGCTCCTGGCCGCCCGCGCCGCGCTCGCGGACCTGGCCGATCAGCTCACGCGCTAGCCCGCGCGAAAAGCGCAGTTCCGCGCCCGCCCTTCGGGAGCACCCCGTTTTTGCCGATCAAGACGGGGAAGCATGAGCATTCAGATCCTCGACGCCCTCTCCCGCCTCGCCTCGCGACGCTTCGGCAGCTTTGCCGATGCCGCTACGGCCGTGCTCGGCCTGCTCGAAAGTGCCACGGCGGGCGGCAGCGTCGCGCTTGGCCAGATCGACTGGGACGAGGGCGAGTGCCGCTTCATCGACGCGCGCGGAACAGGCCTGCCACGCGGCTCCGTGATCCGGCTCGCGCGCGGCGTGCCGGCCACGGGCTCCGAGGCCGGCGACCTGCTCGACGGCGAGTCGCTCGCTGCACTCTGCCCGGCCAATTGGGTGGCGGCCCCGCTCGACGCGGCCGACGGTCGCGTGGTGGGCGTGCTGCTCGTCACCGGGGCCGACGGTGAGGCGCCGCCTCGCCAGATCGCACAGCTGCTGCTCGTGGGCGCGCGGCTGCTCTCGTACGAATGGGAGAGCATCTCGTCCCGCGCGGAGCTGAGGAGGCTCGCGGAGGTCGCGCGCGACCGCGCCACCACCGACCCGGTCACCGGCCTGCCGAATCGCGAGACGCTCCTCGACGCCATCGAGCGCGAATGGGAGCTGAGCAAGCGCGGGACGATCGAGTCCTACGTGGTGGTGTGCCACCTGCGCGACCGCGAGGCCCTGACCGAGCGCCACGGCGAGGCGATGAGCAACCTGCTTCTGAAGGACGTGGCCGAGGTGCTGAGCGGCGCGATCCGCCGCACCGACTACCACGCGCGGGTCTCGCCGGACGCCCTCAGTGCCGTGCTCGTGGGCGGCAAGGGGCCCGACGGCGCGCTCGACTTCCTGGGCCGCGCAGAGCGGGCGCTCGACCGCGTGACCGAGGGGCACCCGGCCAATCTCCAG
>Ga0126306_10000484_pt1 | contig 18436 bp, 14 predicted proteins | sample Plot27_FD_92592 | JGI IMG/M metagenome (GOLD analysis project Ga0126306, IMG submission 92592) | Serpentine soil microbial communities from UC McLaughlin Reserve, CA, USA - Plot27 | ecosystem: Environmental > Terrestrial > Soil > Grasslands | place: USA: UC McLaughlin Reserve, Lake County...
AGGAGCGGACCGGTGCCCTCGACGGCGACGTAGGCGAGGTAGCTCGCCGCCGCCCCGACCATGGCCGGCAGGACGTTGCGGCGGGCCACGTCGGACCGGTACGGCACCTCGATGGCGAACAGCGCCCCGGTCGCCGGCGCCTTGAAGATGGCGGCGATACCGGCAGCGGCGCCGGCGACCATGAGGAGCTTGGCGTCCTCGCGGGAGAAGTAGCGGGCGAAGCGGCGCTGCAGCGTCGAGCCGGTCGCGGCGCCCATGTACAGCGCGCCTCCCTCGAGGCCCAGTGCCCCGCCGTAGCCGACCGTGGCGACGGCGGCCAGGATCCGCCCGATCACCGGGCGGCCCGACATGCGCTCGTGCGCTTCCTCGTGGAATTTGCGGACGTACTCGTCGGTGGTGACCGGCTCGGCCCGCTCGGCGAACCAGCGCAGGCTCAGCCAGGCGATGAGCAGGCCGACGCCCGGAGCCAGCGCCTGGACCCACAGCGGCCGCCGGGCCAGCGGTTCGAGCAGGGCGTCGAAGGTGACGGTCTGCAGCACGACGACGGCCAGCCCGACGACGACCCCCGTCACCGCCGACAGCAGCAGGACCTGGTGCGGACGCCGCCCGACCGCCCGGGCCTCGGCCTGCCGCGTCGTCGCGGACAGGAGAGGGCGCTGCGTGAACATGGGGGAGCACCTTAGAGCCTGGCCGGCGGGCGCCTTCTACGACGACAACCCTGGTCGCGACGCCCGCTCCCGCGTCTGCCGGTCGGGTTATGGCGTCGATGCCGCTCGGACGAAAACCCGGGCCACCATGGGCGCGCACACAGCGCGCTGCGTCACCGGAACGCGACGGTTAAGGTTCGGGCCCATGAAGAAGGTCTTGCTCCTCATCGTCGTCGCCGCCCTCGCTACCGTCGCTGCAAAGAAGGTGCGAGCCGTCTGACGACCCCGGGTACAGCCCTCGTCGTCGCCACGGTCCCACCGCGGGGGTCCGCTCCGTCCAGCGGGGCGCCGGCGAGCGACGAGGGCTGTCGCTTGTCCAGCCACCATCGGGCGACGATGCCGGCCCCGATGGCCAGTACGACGGCGCCTCCACCCATGGCGGCGTGGCGCCGAGCCGGCATCGGGACCCGCTCGCGCAGCGGGACGCGGTGGGCGAAGCGGCGCACATCCCAGCCCAGGCGGCGGGCGGTGCGCAGTAGCTCGCGGTCGGGGTTCACCGCGACCGGGTGGCCGACGGCCTCGAGCAGCGGCCGGTCGCTGGCCGAGTCGCTGTAGGCGTACGAGGCGGCCAGGTCGATGCCGCGCTCGCGGGCGGCCTCGGTGACGGCGACGACCTTCTCGGGGCCGTAGCAGTAGCGCTCGGTGCGGCCGGTGTAGCGGCCATGGGCGTCGATCTCGGCGCGCGTGCCGATCGCCTCGTCGACGCCGAGGTAGCGCGCCAGTGGCATCACGACCTCCTCCGGCGAGGCGGATACGAGGAACACGAGGCGGCCCTTCTCCTGGTGGGCGCGAATGAGGTCGAGCGCCTCCTCGTAGACGATCGGCTCGATGACCTCGACGAGGGCCTCCTCGACGATCTGGGACACCTCGTCGCGCCCCCAGCCCCGGGTCAGGCGGAGGACCGAGTCGCGCAGCCTGTCGAGGCGCGCCGTCGACACGCCGAACTGGGCGTAGATCAGCTGTCCCCACGCCGCCCGCAGCAGGGTGCGGCGGGTCACCAGGCCGGCCCGGTGAAGCGGGCGACTGAACGCCACCATCGACGCCTTGGCGATCACGGTCTTGTCGAGGTCGAAGAAGGCGGCCTCCACGCCTGGCGACGCTACCGGCACCGAAGGTGGGCACCGCGGACCCGGTGAACCTCTCCGTCACCGACGTCTCCCCGCCAACCCTTGATCACCCCGGGCCCCTCTGCGTAACCTTCACGGACCGCCCGGCCCCCCGGCGCTCACCTCACCGGACGAGCAGCCCACGGCCGCCGGCGCCTCGCCCGCTCGGGCCTGCCGCGCCTGTTGCGCTTTCGGTCGTTGGGGCGTCCCTGCGCCAGCGCGCTCCTCGCCCACTTGGGCCTTCTGCGCCCGCCGCGCCGTCGCCCGTCCGGGCCACCCTGCCCCTGTCGCACACCTCGCCCTTCCCGGCCCTGGGCCTGTAGGGCCGCTCGTCCGCTCGTCGGCTCGGTCGCCTGTGCATCGAGCGCCCTCGCCCGCCCGGGTGCGGCGCCTCGCACGCTTGGCTCCCGGGCCCGGCAACCGGGTCACGGCTCGGCCCCTCCATCGCATCGGTCCCTCTCGCCTTTGGTTCCTCGCCGCTCGGCGGCCCATCCCCGTCTCCCAGTCCGAGAGGTCCCACATGCTGGTCGCCTGCTGGTCCGCCAAGGGCGGCATGGGCACGTCCGTGGTCGCCGCCGCCCTCGCCCTCCTTCTCGCCCGCCGTTCCCAAGCCGGCGCCGTGCTCGCCGACATGGCCGGCGACGCACCCCACCTGCTCGGCATCGACGACTCACCGTCCCCGGGACTCACGGCCTGGCTGGCCGCCGGCCCGGGCGTGCCGGCCGACGCCCTCACGCGCATCGAGGTGCCGGCCGGAGGCGGACTGGCGCTGCTCCCCCGCGGCGGCGGCGCCCTCGCCGTCGAGCGGGCCGGTGTGCTGGCGGCCGTGCTCGCCGCCGGGCCACGTCCGGCCGTCGCCGACTGCGGGAGCACCTTCGACCCCGCCACCGTGGCGCTGGCCCGCCGGGCGGACGCCTCGTACCTCGTCACCCGCCCGTGCTACCTGGCCCTGCGACGGGTACCCGGCGCGCCCCTCGTCCCGACGGGGGTGGTCCTGGTCCGGGACGACGGCCACGTGCTCTCCCGCGACGACGTCGAGCAGGCGGCCCGAGCCCCCGTGATCGCCGACCTGGTCGTCGACCCCAGCGTGGCCCGTGCCGTCGACGCCGGCGTCCTACGCAGCCGCCTGCCGCGCACGCTCGCCCGGGGGCTGCGCCATGCCGTCTGACCCCCGCGCCACGCCGCCGTTCGGGACGCGCGCCGTGCCGTCTGGCCATTGGCCCTCCACGCCGCCGTCTGGCCATTGGCCCTCCACGCCGCCGACGGCCGCCCGGGCCTCGACACCACCGGTCGATGCGCGCCGTCCGCCGGCGACCGGAACGCCGCCCGCCGGCCTGCGGCCCGCAGGGCCACCGCCGCCGTCGGCCAGCACGCAGGCACTCGACGCCCGCATCCACCGTCGGGTGATCGATGCCGGTACCCGGCTCGACGATGCCGGCCTCGCGGCGCTGGTCCGCCGCGAGGCCCCGCTCATGGATGCGGACGACGTGGCCGGCGTCGTCGGACGGGTGCGCGCCCGCATCGGCGGTGTAGGCCCTCTGGAACCGCTGCTCGCGAACCCGGACGTGAGCGACGTCCTGGTCAACGGGCCCGGTCCGGTGTGGGTGGAACGGCACGGCCGGCTCGAGCGCACCGGCATCGACCTCGACCGACGGGCCATCGAACTGATGGTGGAACGCGTCGTGGCGCCGCTCGGGCTGCGGGCCGACCGCACCTCGCCGATCGTCGATGCACGACTGCCCGACGGATCGCGCGTCCACGTCGTCCTGCCGCCGGTCGCCGTCGACGGGCCGCTGGTCACCATCCGGCGCTTCGCCGCCGTGACCTTGCCGATCGCGGCGTTCGCCCCGCCACCGGTCACGGAGCTGCTTCAGTGGACGGTCGAGGCTCGGCTCAACGTCGTGGTCTCCGGCGCCACAGGGGCCGGCAAGACCACCCTGCTCAACGCCGTCTGCGGCCACCTGCCGCTCGGCGAACGGGTCGTGACCATCGAGGACGTGGCCGAGCTGCGGCTGCCGGGCGACCACGTCGTGCGGCTCGAGACGCGGCCCGCCACACCGGACGGACCGGCCGCCGTGACGATGCGCGACCTCGTCCGGGCGGCGCTGCGCATGCGCCCCGACCGCATCGTCGTCGGCGAGGCGCGGGGGCCGGAGGCCCTCGACATGATCCAGGCCCTCAACACGGGCCACGACGGCTCCCTGGCGTCGTGTCATGCCAACGGGGCTGAGCACGCCCTGCGCCGCATCGAGACGATGGCGCTGGCCGCCGCAGTCGACCTGCCTCTGCCGGCCGTGCGCGAGCAGGTCGCCGGCGCCATCGATGTGGTCGTCCACGTCGAGCGCGGCCGAGGCGGGCGGCGACGGGTGGCGGCGGTCGCCGAGGTCCTCGACGATCCGGCGGCACGTACCCGGACCCGCCTCCTCGCCGACGACCGCCGGGTCGTCGCCAAGCCACACCGCCCGTCGCGCAACCCGGACTCCGCCCCGCCCCCTCCGCCGACCCGGCCACCGGTGGCCGCCCGGCTGCCCCGCCCGACCCCCGCCGAGGACGAGACGGCCCGCCCCACCGAGATGGCCCTCGCTGCGCCCTCGCAGGAGCGGCCGGGCGCCGATCTCACGACCGTGACCCCCGTGATGAGGCACCCCGTCTACGGCCTGGTGCCCACTACGCCACCCGGCGACCGGCGCGCCGCCCTTCGCACGGCGCTCGACACGCAGGGTGCCCGGGACGGACGAGTTCCGCCCGACGCGCCCATCCATACCCGCGGCATGAGCGCTGAGCGCGGCGTCTCCCCCGTCGAGCCGGCCCGTCGCAGCGCGTCGGACCAGGACGTCGGCGCCGAGCCCGGGGACGCAGGGGGCTCGTCCACCGAGCTCCGATGGGACGTGTCATGAGCGGCGTCAGCGACCTCTTCGCCGTCGTGTCGGCGATGGCCGCGCTCTTCGCCGGTCGCGCCGCACTCGTCAACCACCGGGCTCGTCGACGACTGGCGGCCGCCGTCGCCGACCGGACCAACGGCCGTGGCTTCAGCAGCCGCGACGCCGACGGCCACGACGCGCGCAACGGCGGCAGCGGCCACGGTGGCGGCCTCGGAAGGAGGCGGCACGTAGCCGGGAGCCCGCGCCATGACATCGAGGGCATTCGGGCAACCGACTATGAGGCCGGCGGCACACGCCATGACGACCAAGGCCCTCCGGGCTTCGGCGGGAATCTCGGCCGGGCCAGGACCAACGGCTTCGACGGGCCCAGCGATGGGGCCCCCGCCCCTGACCATCCGGCCGGCCGCGGCTCCCAGGGGCGCCGCCACGACCTCGGTGGCGATGACCTCCGCTTCGGCGGTGGTCACGACGGCAGCGATCGGGGTCCGAGCGCCCCCGATGGGCTCGACGGTGTCGGTCACGGCTTCCACAACATCGAGGGCGGTGGCGTCGGTGCTGGCATGCCGGCGGGTCTTGGCCAGGACGACCCGGACGGCGGTGGCGGCTCGACGGCGCCCTGGCTCGATGCGGCTGCGGCCGCCGGCGGACGCTCGATCCGCGACGACTCGGCGAACGGGCCCGGCGGGCTGCTGCCGGCCGAGTTCGCAGGTGGATGGCGATCGCCGGCCGGTGTCGCAGGCCTCGTACTGGGCGTCTGCACGGTCGCACTGGTGGCCGGCATCGGGCTGGTCCTCGCCGGGATGGCCGTGGCGGTCGTCGCTGCCGTCGGACACCGTGCCCGGGAGCGCACGGCCGAGCGCAACCGGCGGCGGGCGCAGCTGCCGGTGGCGCTCGATCGCCTGGCCAGTGCGTTGCACGGCGGCGCCTCGGTGCCGACGGCGCTCACCACCGCCGGTGACACCGTCCCGCCGCCGCTCGGGCCGGAACTGGCCGCTCTCGGTCGCGAGGCCGACGGCGGCCGCCCCGTCGCCGAGGTGCTCGACGAGTGGGCGGACGCACGCAACGATCCCGGGACCCGGCTGGCGGCGACGGCCCTCGTGCTGGCCGGGGCGATCGGGGCCAGCCCGGCGCGCGCGGCGCAGGGCGTGGCCACAACGCTGCGGGAGCGGGCCCACCTCGCCGACGAACGTCGGTCGCTCGCCAGCCAGGCGCGGCTGAGCGGCCTCGTGCTGTCGGTCGCGCCGATCGGGTTCACCCTGCTCGTCGGCACCACTGACGCGGCGACGCGGCAATTCCTCCTCGACACGCCACCCGGATGGGCGTGTCTGACGTTCGGCCTCGCGCTCGACGTCGCCGGTGCCTGGTGGATGTCCGTCCTCACCCGAGGGGGCGAGCGATGAGGGCCTTCACCGACGTCCCGGCGAGCATCCCGGCGGCCGTCCTCGGCGTGGCGTGGGCGCTCGTCGCCGCCGCCATCCTGACGACGTTCCTCCGTGACACCCGCAGCCCATCCCACGACGACGACCCCGACGCCGACCCGGGCCGGGCAGCTCCGACCGGGCCGGACCCCCGCCACCCGAGCCAGTACGTCCCAGACGGGTCAGGCGGCCCGAGTGCCGGCCTCGCCGTGCCGGGCGGAGGGACCGACGAGAGCGACGGCGCCCATGGGGACGGCACGGCGGACGGCGGACCGCTCGGCGATGGTCCCGTGGACGCCGGCCTCGACGGATCGTCCGCCAACGGCCTCCACGGCAGCCCGCGAGGAGACGACCTCGGTCGACGGAACCGCAGCAGCCCGTCCGAGGGCCCAGGATGGCGGAGCCGCCACACTGCCCCCGCCGACGACATGCATGCCGGGCGCGACGGTCGCGCGCCGCGCCGCCGACCGGATGGGCGGTCGGCCGGTGCACCGGCGGCCCGGTCCGGCGGACGTCTGCGCGCCGGGCGCGCCGGCGGCCTCCGGTCCGCCGCGGAAGCATGGCACGGAGGCTGGGCGGAGTACGGCGGCCGGCACGGCACCAGGGCCGGGACCGGCGCTGCGTCCGAGTACGGCAGTCGGCACGAGGCCGGTCCCGGTGGCCGGCACCCCGGCCGGCCGGGCCTCGGAGGGCGAGGTGGGGCAGGACCTCGTGCCGGGCGGCGGGACGCTGCGCCCGACGAGACCGACGGGCTGCTGACTGCCGCGGGACGGGCGATCCGGCGGGCCGGACGCCGGCCCGCGGACCCGGAGGCCGACCGGCGGGCCGGAGTGGCGGCATTCGGCGCCGTGGTCCTCTGGCTGGTTGCACCGCTGCTCGCGGTGGTGCCCGTCGCGTGGGCGGTGTTCGCCCCCGGATTTGCCGCACGACGCGCGGCCAGGGCCCACGAGGCCGCCGTCGTCGACCAATTCCCCGACGTCGTCGACCTCCTCGTGCTCACGACCGCCGCCGGGCTGCCCGTGCCCGCCGCCCTCGAGGCGATCGGCGACCGCCCGGGCGGACCGCTCGGCCCGGCCGTCGCCGCTGCTGCCGACCACATCGCCCACGGCGGCACCACCGCGGAGGCGCTCGACGGGATCCTGCTCCGGGCGGGCCCCGTGGTCCGTCCGCTGATCGACGCGCTCGTCGAGCACGACCGCTACGGCACGCCGCTGCGCCCGATCCTCGAGCGGGTGGTGTCCGACGCCCGCGGGCGCCGACGGCGCCAGGCCGAGGAGGCCGCCCGTCGGCTCCCCGTCACGCTCCTGTTCCCGCTCGTCCTCACGACCCTGCCGGCCTTCTTCCTCCTCGCCATCGTGCCGCTGATCGCCGGGTCCCTCGGTTCCCTCGGCCCCCTCGTGCCATGACGCCACCCGCGGAGCGGGCTCGACACCCGACCCGGATCGTCCGGCCCCGCCGGGCCCGCGAACGACTCCGACACGCATCCCGGAGGACATCCCATGCCCGACCTCTCCACCACGCCGGCGCTCCTCATGCCGGCGTCCTCTGCCCCGGAGCTCCCGCCGCCGGGCGGCGTGGAGGAGCCCCCCGTCGCCAAGCCCACCGCCGTCACCACCCGGCTCCTCGGCCGGGCGGCCCGGGACGACCGGGGACAGGCCACGGCCGAGTACGCCCTGGTGATCATCGTCGCGGCAACGATCGCCGTGGCCGTCATCACCTGGGCCGCCCAGAGCGGGGCGATCACCGGCTTCTTCGACGCCGTCGTCGAGCGGCTGACCGGCTTCCTGTGACCCGCTCCCGCCTCGAAGAGCGTGGCCAGGCGACGGTCGAGCTGGCGCTCCTCCTGCCGCTGGTCGCCGTGCTGCTGGTCGGCATCGTCCAACTGGCGATGGTCGCCCGCGACCACACACTGGTCACCCATGCCGCTCGCGAGGCGGTCCGGGCGGCGGCGGTCTCCGACGACCCCGCCGCCCCTCAGCGGGCGGCGGAGGCCGCCGGCCCGCTCGCCCCCGAACGGGTTCGGGTGCAGGTGACCGAGCGGGGCCCGGTGGGCTCGGCCATCACGGCGGTGGTCCGGTACGCCTCGCCGGTCGGCATCCCGGTGGTCGGGGCGCTCGTCCACGACGTCCGCCTCGAGGCCCGAGCGACCATGCGGGTGGAGCGATGAGGCGGCCGGCGCCCCGCACGCGAGGGGCCGCGCGGAACGGGGTGTCAGGTCGTCGTGAGCACCCTGAGCAGGGCGATCGCCGCCGCCTTGTCCAGTGGGTCGTTGCCGTTGCCGCACTTGGGCGACTGCACGCAGGACGGGCAGCCCGCAACGCACGGGCACGCCGAGACGACGTCGAGCGTCGCCGCGAGGTGGCGCCCGGCCGCCTCGAAGCCCATCTCGGCCACCCCGGCGCCGCCCTCGTAGCCGTCGTAGACGACGATCGCGGCCGCCCCCAGCTCGCGCTGGTGCGGCGTCGAGACACCGCCCACGTCCCACCGGTCGCAGATGGCGAACAGCGGCAGCACGCCGATCGCGGCGTGCTCGGCGGCGTGGAGGGCCCCGGGCACGGCGGTCCGATCGACGCCGGCGGCCGCCAGGACCTCGTCGGGGACGACGTACCAGAACGCCCGGGTCCGCAGCGTCGAGGGCGGCAGGTCGAGCGACTCGACACCCAGGGACTGCCCGCTCATCGTCTCCTTGCGCTGGAAGCCCGTTACCCGCTGCGTGACTTCGACGGCGCCGAGGCCGATGTCGAGCACCCCGGCCCGGTGGCGGGCGTCGAGGCCGACGATGCGGATGTCGACGTCGGTCCGGGCCACCGTGTAGGTGGTGCCGTCGTCCGGCTCGACGATCGCCGTTCGGCCCTCCAGGTCGAGGTCGACGACCCGCCACGACTGCCCGGCGTGCAGGTACGAGGCGCCCGGGTGCGCCTGCTCGCAGGCCCGGGCCAGCTCCACCGTGCCGACCGGCTCACCCTCGTGCGTCCGGAGCTTCACCGCGCCGCCGGCACCGACCCGCAGCCCGACGCCGTGAGCCGGCCACCCGCCCCCGCTGTACATCGCCTGCGGGTCGCGGTCCCGGGTCGCCGGGCGCACCTCCAGCTCCTCCCGCTGCGTCAGCCGCAGGACCACCTCGTCCAGCAAGCCAGGCCAGTAGCGCTCGTCGGTGTGGGACAGCGGCATCTCCTGGGCGGCGCACCGCAGGTGGGCGTCGGCCACGAATGGGTTGGCCGGGTTCACGACCGCCGGCTCGGGCCGGCGCGTCACCAGCTCGCCGGGGTGGGCCGCCACCCACTGGTCGAGCTGGTCGTTCCCGGCGACGAGCACCGCCGCCGAGGGCTGCCCCTCGCGGCCCGCCCTCCCGGCCTGCTGCCAGAAGGAGGCGATGGTGCCCGGGAACCCGTTGAGGACGACCGCGTCCAGGCCGCCTACGTCGATACCCAGCTCGAGCGCGCTCGTGGCCACGATGCCGTCGAGTCGGCCCGCGAAGAGCTGCTCCTCCAGCTCCCGGCGCTCCTCGGCCAGGTAGCCGCCCCGGTACGCCTTCACGCGGCCACGCGACCTCGCCGGCAGACGACGCTGGACGTCGGCGGCCACGACCTCGGTGGCCTTCCGCCCCCGGCAGAACGCCATGGTGCGGCGACCGTCCCCGACCAGGTCGGCGACCAGACCCGCCGTCTCGTGGTTGCCCGAGACCCGAGCGCCGGTGACCTCGTCGAGCGCCGGCTCGTTCCAGATCGCCACGAGACGCTCGCCCTGCGGGGAACCGTCCTCGACGACCTCCTCGACGGGGAGGCCGCACAGCGCCGAGGCGAGCCGTCCCGGTTCGCCGATCGTGGCCGAGCAGAACACGAAGGTCGGGTCCGCGCCATAACGATTGGCGAGCCGCCGGAGCCGGCGCAGCACGTGGGCGAGGTGGCTCCCGAAGATGCCTCGGAACGAGTGCAGCTCGTCGACCACCACGTAGCGCAGGCGGCTCAGGAACGTCGCCCACCGGTCATGGTGCGGCAGCACCCCGCTGTGGAGCATCTCGGGGTTCGTCAGGACGACGTTTGCCTGGCGCCGGACCCAGGCCCGTTCCTCCGTGCCCGTGTCCCCGTCGTAGGTTCCGGCGATCACGCCGGGGAAGCAGCAGTCCGTCAGCGAACGGAGCTGGTCGTGCGCGAGCGCCTTGGTCGGGAACACCATGAGGGCGGAGCCGCAGCGGATCGGCGCCGCAGCGGCCTCGGCGATCGGGACCTGGTAGCAGAGCGACTTGCCGGACGCCGTCCCCGTGGCGACCACGACCGACCGGCCGGCCCGGGCAAGGTCGATGGCCTGGGCCTGGTGCGCCCAGAACGCCTCGACGTCGAGGGCGGCCACCACCTCGGGCGGCAGGGGGCGGGCCAACTCGGCGGTGCGGGCGGGCCGCGCCGGCAGGCGGTGGACCGCGACCAGTGGCGAGGCCCGGCCCGGCACGCCCGCCTCTTCGTCCCACCCCGCGACGGCGTCGGCACCCACCGGGGCGGCCGGGTGGCTCGGTCCCGGCGTCCCGGCCCGGGCCGCCAACACGTCGTGGAGGGCACCGAGGTCCCACGGCGGCGCGGCCGCGTTCCGCAGGTCGGCCCGTCGACGCCGCTCCCGGCGCCCGGCGTCGACGGGGACGGCGTGGGCCGGGACCGGGCCCGGACGGGGCCGCCCCCGCCCACCGGCGGCCGGAGCTCGTGGCTCCGGTGGCGGTGGAGCGAGGCCCGGGAACGAAAGGTTCGCGACCGCCGGCTTGGCCTTGCGGGGCTTGCGCGGTCCGCGGCTGCGGCGGGTGGTCCGCCTGCGCATGCCGGCGGGCCGCGGCGGCGGCCCGGCCAGGGTCTCGAAGCCCGGCAGGACCAGGTACTCCACCGTGAGTGGGCCGCCGGGCCCGGCGACCTCGTAGGCGCGCTCCTCGACGGACGCCGTCCGGGCGCCCAGGGGCGACGCCGGGACCTCGGGACCATGCATGTCCCCGAGCGGGTCGGTGACCGGGCGCGTCACGAGAGGCGCATCACCCTCCGCCGACCCCGTCACGAGCGTCATGACCCGGGAAGGTTAGGCGTCGAGGCCCACGAAGGGGCAGGACCGGCGAGCCGGTGGGCTCTGCCCCGCCCCCTCGGATGGGGAGATGGCACGAGGCGCAGTAGATTCGGCCTCGCCATGGAGCTGCGTACCGAGGTGTCCGAGATCGCCGACTGGTCGATCGTCACCATCTACGGCGAGCTGGACGTCGCGACCGCCCCCAGCCTGCGGGAGCGGCTCATCGCCCTCGTCGGCGAGGGCTCGACGAAGCTCATCCTCGACCTCGAGGGCGTCGACTTCCTCGACTCCACCGGGTTGGGCACGATCATCAGCGCCCTGAAGCGGGTTCGCACGCACGGCGGCGACATGCGCATCGTGTGCACCCAGCCACGCATCAAGCGCCTGTTCGAGATCACCGGCCTCGACAGGGCGGTCCCGCTGATGCCCACGCTCGACGCTGCGGTCACCGGGGGCTGACCGACATGGTGCTGGTCGAGCTGGCGATACCGGCCCGATCCGCCTACCTGTCGCTCGTTCGCCTCGTCGTCGACGCCTCGGTACTCGCCCTCGGCCCCCGGCTCGGCGGCGCCCGCCTCGACGACCTCAAGGTCGCCGTCACGGAGGCCTGTTCCAACGCCATCGACGCCCATCGCGCGGTGTGGGGCGACGGTCCCGTGCGGATCCGCTGTGACCTCCGGCCGGAGGCCGCATCAGTCGAGATCGTCGACCAGGGCGCCGGCTTCGACCCCGACCACCTGGCCACGCTCCCGGCCGCCACAGACCCACGCCGGCTCCGCCACGAGAGCGGCCTGGGCATCCCGCTGATGCGGACGCTCGCCGACGACGTCACCTTCTCGCCGGTGCCCGGGGGGACGCTCGTCCGGATCACGGTCCAGACCGACGCGGCCCGCCGGGCGAGCAAGGACGCTGCGTCCGCCCCCAGGGCCGAACCGCCGGACCAGGGTGAGCGTGCGCCCGCCGGCCGGGGTGCCCGGAAGCGCCGGGGCCAGGAGCCACCGGCTCCGGACCCGCTCGACGGGGTGGCGTCGCGTGCCGGCGAGGCGGCCGACGCCAGGGAGCCGTCTCCGTGGAACGCCGCCGACGTGACGCGCGGCGCGTAGCCCGACCCGACAGGCGGCCGGCCCACCGTCCGGGCTACGGACTCGGCTAGCGACCTGCCGTCGACAACGACGTCAGGCAGCACATGGCGCTCCTCTGCAGTTGCGGGACTGGACGTCCCGTGTCAGCGGGAAGCCGAGCGGACCTCATGACGGTGGTCTTCGACTAGGGCTGCCTTCGAGCCCGCCGGCCCAACACCGCGCCGGGCCGCTGCGGTCGGCTGGGAGCTCGGGCGCCGGACTCCCACGAGTCCAGGGGACCCGATACGCCTAGAAAAGGTGAGCCGCCTTGGGCCGCCGCCAAGGCGTGCCGACCGGCAACGGCACAACCGGTCCCGATGCACTGCGCTCCGGGGGCATCGGCCGGCATCCGTGGCGCGGCGGCCCGGTCCGGTCGGCACGGTGGCCGCTACGCGAGAGGTCCCGGGCGGACGGCGCTGTACGCCGTGCGCCCGGGACGCTCCGGGGATCGCGTTGCTTCGTCAGCCCTCGGTCGTCTCGGCGCTGTCGCCGGCCGTCCCGTCTGTCGACGTGTCGTCGGTCGAGGCGCCCTCGCAGTTCTCGTCCACGTAGGCCTGGATGTTCTCGCTGGCCTCCTGGTACTGCGCCATCTCGCCCTGGGCCGCGGCGGCGGCCTCGGGGTCCGACGGATCGACGCCCATCAGGGCATCCAGGCCCTCCAGCAGCGTCTCGTAGTCGTCGGCGATCTCCTCCGGCGGGTTCAGCGACCGGATCGCCTCGACGACCTCTTCCTCGCTGGCGTCGGGGTTCTGGTTGAACCTCTCGTCGTAGCCCTGGAACTCAGCGCAGAAGTCACTCGCCGAGGCGGTCTCGCCGCTACCACCGTCGTCGCTGGTCGTCTCGCCATCGTCGCCGCCACAGCCGGCAACGAGGAGGGCACCCGCGGCCACAAGGCCGATCAGGGTCCGTCGCATGGGGATTCGCTCCTTGGGTTCATCTACGGATGCGCCCGCCGCCCGTCCAGATCCCTGCGGCGCTCACGCGGTTGCGTCCCCGTCGCTGCCCCCCGGCCAGCGGCTCGGGCGCGCAACTAGGCACACGGTCGGGAAACCCTAGTGCAGCCGTGCCTCCGCCATTCCAGCCGCCGCCGCCTGAACAGCTCGCCGCGGGGAGGTGCCCGCCGGGGGAGACTCGCGCCGGGCGGGGTGCCGCGACATGTCGTCGGAACCACGGAGACGCGCCGCTCGCGGAGCCCGAGCACAGGCGTCAATGTCGTGGCACGGCCCGGCCGCCGAGGCAACGCCCGCCTTGCCTCGCCCAGCCCGACGGTCTCACGACGGCGCTCTGGACACGAGCGGACCGCCGGCATATGAGCCATCACGGCGACAACGACCCGCGTCGACGCCCACGTCGGGCAGGAGACCACCCGACGGCGCCCACCCCCGCCCGGTCCCGTGGAGACCGGCGGCATCGCCGGGGGCCGGTTTCGACGGGAGGGGCCCCACGCCGCTTACGAGGCGCGCAGCTACGATCCCCCGACGATGGCGCTCAGCCTCCCCTCGCGTGTGGCACAGGTCGCCGCCTTGGCGTTGCCGGACGACCGGCCGGCTGTGCTGGGCATCGTCGGTGCCGGCGGCAGCGACGCGCCCGGCGTGCTGGAGGCCGCCGGAGCGCTCCTGACCAAGCGCGGCCTCGGCCTCGCCCGCGCCACCGGCCGCCGTCTCGAGCAGGACGACCCGCTCGGTGCCCTCGCCCACCTCGTGGACATCCCGGCCGGCGCCGCGGCCGACCCGGACACATCCGACCCGGCCACCGAGCGCAAGGTCCGGGACCAACTGCTCGACCGCCTGGCGTCGCGGCCCGAGGCGCTACTCGTCGACGACGCCCACTGGCTGGACGCCGCCTCGCTCCGTGTCCTGGTCGGCGTGGTCGAGCGGGCCGCCGAGCGGAACGTCCCCGTCGTCGTCGCCCATCGCCCCTCCCCGGGCGACCCGGCGCTCGCCGCCCTCGACGCCGCCCTCGCCCGCCGCCAGCCGGTGGCGGTCGTCGGTCCGCTGGACGAGGACGGCGTCGCCGAACGTGCCGCGCTCGTCCTCGGAGCCGCCGTCGATCAGCAGGTGGTCGAGGCCCTGGCCGAGCAGGCCGCAGGCGTCCCCGCCCTCGTCGAACGCCTCGCTCGCAGCTGGTCCGCCACGGGCGTGCTCACGGGCGGACGCTTCGCCACCACCGCCAACGGCGGCTCTTCCACCTCCTCGTCCGGCGGCTCGCCCGCGACCGGGACGGGAACCGGAGCCGGCGCGCCGGGCGCCGGGCCGTCCGTCCTCGGCGGGACGGGGGTCGGCACCGGGCCCACCGGACCGCAGGTTGTGCTCGATCCCGCCGTGGTCGAGGACCTGCGGGCCGAGGTCGACCAGTTGCCGCCACCCGGGCGCACCGCGCTCGCCGCCCTCAGCGCTGGGGCCGACCTCGACGACGAGCTGTTGCGGCAGGTCACCGGCTTGGCCGATGACGAGCTCGGCGAGGCCGTGGCCCAGTTGCGAGCGGCCGGGCTGCTGGCCGGCAACGGCGAGGACGTCGTCCCGCTAGTCGCCGCGGCCGTCACCGCGCTGACGCCGGAGCCCGACCGCCGCCGCTTCCACGCTCGCCTGGCCGAGGCACTGGTCGCCCGGGGCGCCCCGCCCATGCAGGCGGCCGAACACCTGGCCGCCGCCGGCGCCAAGAGCCCCGCCGCGGCCGCCGCCTACGCCGCAGCAGGCGACGCCCTGGTGGCCGAGTCCCCCGAACTCGCCCGCGAGTGGTTCGACCGGGCGGTCGAGGCCGGCGCGCCGCCGCTGTCCGTGGCGGCCCGGCAGGCCGAGTCCGCCGCCCTCGACGGCGACACCGCCGCCGCCCTCCGCCTGGCCGACATGGCTGCCGGCGACCCCGCCGCCGCCGACCGGGACCGGGCGCAGTCCGTCGTCGCCGCCCTGTTACCCGCGCGGGGCCTGTGGCGCCGCGCCGCCCGCGTGTACGGGCAGGTCGCCTCCGTCCCCGGCCCGCAAGCCGATGCCGCCCGGCTGCTCGCCGTCGTCGGCGCGCTCGTCACGGGCGGCCCGCACCGCTCCCGAACCGTCCCGGAGGGCGGCGACACGCCCACGTTCGACGCCGGCCTCCTCGTGGCCGAGGCGCGCGAGCGGCTCCCCGTGCCGGGCTCCCTCGGCGTGGAGGCGCTGGCGCTGCTCGCCGAGGGCGTGGCCACCTCGCTCGGCTCGACCGCCGCCGGGGCCACCGACCTGTTCGTCGAGTCGGCGGAACTGCTGGAGTCCGGCGCGGGCCGCATCGTCCTCCCGGACACGCCCCACGCCTTCGGGTCCCTCGTCGCCCTGGCGCTGGGCGAGCCGACGACCGCGGAGCACCTGCTGGCCCGCGCCATCGATCACGGCGTCGGCGGGCCCGCCCTCGCCGATCGCCATCGGCTGCTGCTCGGCTGGGTTGGGCTCCGGGGCGGTCGTTGGGCGCGCGCCCAGTCGGCGCTCGACGAGGTCAAGGGCCGGACGCTGGCCCCGCGCGACGTCCTCCTCGCCGCCACGATCGAGGCCGGCCTCGCCCGCCGCGCCGGCGACCTGGCCCGCCTCGCGACGGCCTGGGGACGCGCCGAGCCGGTCCTGCTCCGCCAGCCCGCCGACCTGTTCTCGCTGGACGTGATCGGCGAGCTCGCCGTGACCGCCAACCGCCTCGGCCTGTGGGAGCGCATCGCCGGCAAGGCGCGCGAGCTGGGCGACGTCGTGCGTTCGCTGGGCGAACCGTCGCTGTGGCTGCTACCGCTGCGCTGGACCGGGCTCCAGGTCGCCCTCGCCGGCGACGACGTCGAGGCCACGACCCGGCGCGCCGCCGAGGTGGCGGCCGTCCCGCCGGCGCATCCCCGGCTGCGCGCCTTGTCCACGGCGGCGCAGGCGTGGGTGGCCGTGCTCAGCGGGACCGTGGACCCCGGGGCGGTGCAGGCCGCCGCCGCCGAGCTGGCGGGGCTCGGGCTCGCCTGGGAGGCGTCCCGCCTCACCGGCCAAGCCGCCATCCGCTCGGGCGACCCGTCGGTGACCCGTTCACTGCTCGAGTCCGCACGCGACCTCAAGGCGGCCCTGCCCTCCGGGGAGGGCGGCGAGGTGCCTGTCGCAGCGAGCGTGCTCTCCGAGCGTGAGCAGATGGTTGCCCAGTACGTCGTGGACGGGCTCACCCACAAGGAGATCGGAGCGCAGCTGTACATCTCACCCAAGACGGTCGAGCACCACGTGGCCAAGATCCGTCAGAAGCTCGGCGCCAGCACCCGGGCCGAGATGCTGGCGGCACTGCGGTCACAGCTGTCCGAGTGATGTTGTTCACGCAGCGCGACGACACAACCACTCACCGAGAGTCTTGCCCATCGGGACGTAGGGGTGTAACGTGTCTGCAACGTCGCCGACGGGATGAGGTTGGCTTCCGGGGGCAGGCCAGGCGACATACCGAGTGCGGTATCAGCTGGTTAACCTTGGGGTCCACTCGATCGTCGACGGCCTACCCGTCTGACATAGTCGCACGTCGACGTTTCGTGGTGCACCGGTCCGGTGGTCGGTCCCGTCCGCCCGCCCCGACCGCTGGGCCGGTGTACCAGGGAACGTCGACGGAATACGTCCCACCCCGTGGCTCCGGCCACGGGGTGTTGTCGTTTTGCCCGGCCCCCTTGACGCCGGACAACCCCGCCGATCCGCCCACGCACGCACTCAGAGCGGTAGGCACGAGGATGCGCCGGCGGGGTGCGTCTCGCTGACTTTGACCGAAGGTGTCGCACTCGGACCGCCCTCAGCGATCGACGCCCGGAGCCGGCCAATCTGTCCGTCAGGGGATTCGAGGACGCCGAGGGACGCCCACCACCCGCCGCCACACGCGCCCGCCGCGCGGCCCCCACCGGGCGGCACCGGCGCGCCCGGGAGGGGTCCGAGGATCAGGCTTCGATCTGGCGGCGGCCCTCGAGGGCCCGACCGAGGGTCAGTTCGTCGGCGTATTCGAGGTCGCCGCCGACCGGGAGGCCGCTGGCGATGCGGGTCACCTTGAGGCCGAGCGGAGTGAGCATCCGGCCGAGGTACAGCGCAGTGGCCTCGCCCTCGAGGTTGGGGTTCGTGCAGAGGATGACCTCGGCGATGCCCTCGGACTCGATCCGCTTCAGCAACTCGTGGATGCGCAGCTGCTCCGGCCCCACGCCCTCGATCGGGCTGATGGCGCCCTGCAACACGTGGTACCTGCCGTGGAACTCGCCGGTCTTCTCGACGGCGACCAGGTCCCGGGGCTCCTCGACGACGCACACGGTCGTCGCGTCGCGGCGGGAGTCGAGGCAGATCCCGCACTGATCGCCCTCCGCCACGTTGAAGCACGTGGAGCAGAACGCCACCTTGTCCTTCACCTCGGAGATCGCCCGCGCCAGGCGCAGGGCGTCCTCCTTGGTGACCATAAGCAGGTGGAAGGCGATCCGCTGGGCGGACTTGGGCCCGACACCCGGCAGCCGGCCCAGTTCGTCGATCAGGTCCTGGACGGGACCGGCGTAGATAGCCACGTGCGGCGCCCGGCCTCAGCCGCCGCCGGTGTCGCCGAAGCCACCCAGGCCGCCGAGGTCCATGCCCCCGAACGCACCGAGCGCCTGGCGCTGCAGGGCCGTGACCTTGCCCGCCGCGTCGTGGAGGGCGGCGACCACCAGGTCCTGGAGCATCTCGACGTCGTCCGGGTCGACGACCTCGGGCGAGATCTTCAGTGACAGCACCTCGCCCGCTCCGGACATCTCCGCCACGACCACGCCACCGCCCGCCGTGCCCTCGATGACCTCCTCGGCCGCCGCCGCCTGAGCGGACAGCGCTTCCTGGGCGGATTCGAGCAGGCCCTCGAGGCCACCGATCGCACCGACGTCGCCGAGGCCGGGCAGGCCCGGGAACCCGGCGGACGGGTCGCCCGCCACCTCGACCTCCGTGACCTCGACCTCGGCCACCACGACATCGTCGTCGTCCGTCATCGAGTCACCGGTTCCGGCCTCGGCCTCCTCACCGGCGCCGGTCGGGGCGGTCGGCTCGTCGGCGGGGTCGTCGCCGGACGGCGTCTTGGGTACGTCGCTCATCGTTCGCCTTCCACCAGTTCCGCCCCGAACTCGCGTACCAGGAGGTCGACACCGCCGATGGCGGCCTCCCCGGCATCGCGCAGCTCGGTCGGGTCGATGTGTTCCTCGTCTTC
>Ga0126306_10000485_pt1 | contig 18435 bp, 18 predicted proteins | sample Plot27_FD_92592 | JGI IMG/M metagenome (GOLD analysis project Ga0126306, IMG submission 92592) | Serpentine soil microbial communities from UC McLaughlin Reserve, CA, USA - Plot27 | ecosystem: Environmental > Terrestrial > Soil > Grasslands | place: USA: UC McLaughlin Reserve, Lake County...
ATGCCGTCCGCCGTGGCGGCGGCGCTCGAGGGGCCGCAGCTCTCCGAGGAGGGCCGCGATCGGGCCCGGGCCTTCCTGCGCCTGTACCGGTCCGCCTCCACCGCCTTCGAGGATCGGCGCCCCGATGCGTTCGTGATGCGCCTGATCGAGCGCATCGGGCTGCGCCGCCAGCAGGTCTTCGCCACCCACGCCGACACGGTCGAGCGGTTGCGCAACATCGCCAAGCTGCCCGAGATCGCCACGGCCTACATGCGCCGCGAGCCGCAGGCCACCGCCCGCGACTTCGCCCGCTACCTGGCGGCCGTGGCCGAGTCGGGCCTCCGCGAGGAGGAGGCGGTGGGCCAGCCGTCCGCCCCCGCCGTCTCGGTGATGACGATCCACGCCGCCAAGGGCCTCGAGTTCGATCACGTCTTCGTGCTCGGGCTGTCCGCAGCGACGATGCCGGGTCCGTACCGCCCACCGTCGGGCGACGTGCCCGACGAGCTCCTGATGGAGCGGCTCGACGACCTGCCCGGTGGCGAAGCCCACGAGGCCGAGCTGCGCCGGCTGCTGCACGTGGCCATGACGCGCGCGCGCAAGGGACTCGTGCTCGCGTGGGCGGAATCCGGCGCGCCGGGAGCCACGCCGCGGCCGTCGCCCTTCTACGAGGAGGCGCGCGCGGCGGTAGACGTGGAGGAGGAGGAGTTCGAGGAGGAGCTGTTCGGACCGGCGGAGGGGCTGCACTCCACGTTCCGCATCATGCGTGACGAGCTGCTCGACACCGTCGCGCGGCTGGGCGGGCGTCTCGGCGAGATGCGGCTCGACACGTATCTCGACGTCGATCAGGCCGTGTCGCGCTACCTCGAGCTGATCAAGGTGGCCGCGCTGATCGAGCGGGCCAAGGAGGGGCAGTCGCTCGAGATCGCTCTTCCGGCCGTGAACGAGCTGCTCGCCCAGTGCGCCACGCCAGAGCAGCGGGAGATCTTCGAGGAGTCGGGGCTGGACGGCTGGCTGCGCGACACCGGGCGCGATCCCACCGAGCGTCCGGCCGGCTCGCGCAACGGGTCGGACGCCTCGCTCGACCCGTTCATCCCGCGCCGTGGCCGTGGGCTCATGCTGTCCGCCTCCGACATCGACACGTATCGCATCTGCCCGCTCAAGTACAAGTTCGCGCGTGTCTTCCGCATCCCGCAGGAGCCCACCATCCACCAGCGCTTCGGGATCGTCGTGCACCAGGTGCTGGAGCGCTTCCACACCGGAGGCGGGGGCTCGCTGGGCCAGCTGATGGAGCTGTTCGAGACCTCGTGGCGGCGCTCCGGCTTCGGCGGCTCGGACGACGAGCAGCAGTTCCGCGAGCGGGCGGTGCAGGCGCTCGAGCGCTACTGGCGCCTCGACCGCGACTCAGAGGGGGAGCCGGTCTGGTTCGAGCGCTCCTTCGCCTTCAAGCTCGGACCACACCTGCTGCGCGGCCGGGTGGATCGCGTGGATCGCCGTCCGGACGGCTCCTTCGAGCTGATCGACTACAAGACGGGCAAGTCGAAGACCGAGGACGAGCTGCGCGAGGACGTGCAGCTCTCCCTGTACCAGATGGGCGCGCGTGAGTCCTGGCGGCTCGAGACCTCAGCGCAGAGCTACTTCTACGTGCTGACGGGCGAGAAGGTCCCGGTCAAGCACTCGGAGGAGGAGCTCGATCGGGTCAAGGCGACGGTGGCGGAGATCGCGCGCGGCATCCTCAAGCAGGACTTCGAGCCGACCCCCTCCCCTGAGGTCTGCCGCTTCTGCGACTATCGCATCATCTGTCCAGCCGCGGAGAAGTAGGAGCACCTTGACGATTGGAACATCGATCTTCCTCATCGCGGTCGGCGCGATCCTGAAGTACGCGGTTACCGCCACCGTGGCTGGCGTCGACATCCAGACCGTGGGGGTGATCCTGATGATCGCCGGGGCACTCGGGCTGGTGATCGGGCTGTTCATCGTCGCGACGGACCGTCGCCGCGACCAACCGCTGCCTTAACTCGGGCCGGGTCCCTCTTCCGGGCCGTCCGGCCCGCGCTGGCGCAGGAAGCGCTGGAAGTCCCGGGCGATCGTGTCCGCCGAGGGGAGGTCCTCTTCGTCGGGCGTGTCCGCCTCCACCTCGTCCATGGCCGTCTCGAGGCGCTCGACGAAGGCCCGGACCTCCGGGTCGCTGGCCACCGCCGCGCTCACCTGGCGCTCGTAGTCATCGGCGGCGCTCTCGAGCTCCCCGGCATCCACTGCCACGCCCGCGATCCCCTCGAAGGCGCGCACCAGCGCGAGCGCCACCTTCGGGTTCGGCGCCGCGGCGACGTAATGAGGCACCGAGGCCCACAGGCTGGCCGAGGGGAGGCCCGCCTTCGCGCAACTGTGGTGCAGCACGCCCACGATCCCCGTGGGGCCCTCGTAGCTCGTGCGCTGGAATCCGAGCCGCTCGACCATCGACTGGTCCGAGGCCAGCCCGGTGACGGCAACGGGACGGCTGTGCGGCACGTCCGCGAGCAGGGCCCCGAGCGTGATCACCATCCGCACGTTCAGCTCCCGGGCCGTGGCGATCAGGTTCTCGGTGTAGCGGCGCCAGCGTAGGGACGGCTCCGTGGCCTGCAACATCACCAGATCGCCCTCGGCGCCCGGGACCTCCGCGGCGGACACGGTCGCGAGCGGCCAGTCGATCTCACGCGTCTGCCCCTCGGTCAACCTGACGGTCGGCCGGACCGCGGTGAAGTCGAAGAACTCCTCCGGGTCGATCGAGGCGACGTCGCCGGCCTCGAAGCTCTGGCGGATGAAGGAGACCGCCGCGGAGGCTGCCTCACCCGCGTCATTCCAGCCTTTGAAGGCGCAGACCATCACGGGGCGGCGCAGCGTCGGTCGGTCGTTCCAGATCACATCCTGCATCGACTTCACGGTACCCGACCCCGTCCGGAGCACCCATCACGATGGATGCGTGGCCACCGTCGAGCAGACCCCGACGATCGCCGAGCTGCGCGCCGGAAGCGAGATCGAGGGCGTCTTCGCCTGTACCCGAAAGGATCGCCTGACGGCGAAGAGCGGCACCCCATACCTGGCCGTCGAGCTGCGCGACCGAAGCGGCGCCATCCAGGCCCGCGCCTTCCGCGACGCCGACTTCCTCGCGGGTCAGTTCGAGCGCGGGGATCTGGTGGCGGTCGAGGGCCGGGTGGAGCGCTTCCGCGAGGAGCTCCAGGTCGAGCTGCGTTCGATACGGCGCACGGAGGTGCCCGATCCTGGCGCCTTTCTCCCAACCGCGTACCGTGACCTGGGCGAGCTCGACGGCTTCCTCGAGCACCTGGCCCGAGAGGTCTACGACCCCGACCTGCGGGCGCTGCTCGGGGCGTTCCTTGGAGACGAGGACTTCCGTGCCGAGCTGCGACGCGCTCCCTGTACGCGCGCGGGACACCACGCCTACCTCGGCGGCTCGCTGGAGCACACCGTTGCCGTGGCCACGCTCGCGCTCGAGACCTGTGCGCTCCATCCGCGTCTCAACTCGGACCTGTTGATCTCCGCGGCGATCCTGCACGACGTCGGCAAGACGCGCGAGTTCGAGCTGGGGGCCGAGATCGCATTGAGCCACGCCGGCGCGCTGGTGGGCCACGTGGCGCTCGGGCAGCAGATGGTCGTCGAGCACGCCGCCCGCCTGGAGGCGTTCCCCGACGAGAAGCTGCATGCGCTCTCGCACTGCATCCTCGCCCACCACGGCAGCGACGCCCTCCCGGGGAGGCGCTTCCGCTCCGCCGAGGCCCTCGCGCTCTACCGCCTGAACGCCCTCGACGCTGGCGTGAAGGGCGCTCTGGAGCACAGTTTGGACTGACGCAGGGCCCCTCGACGCATGTCCGAGCGAGACGCCGCGGCGGTCGCGTGACACGCCCTGCGGACCGACCGACAGAAGCGAGGTGTCCGACCACATGGCGATCGCGGGACCGTCCAGCCCAGAGGCGGTCGAGGAGCTGCTGCGCCAGCTCGTGGACGCCCGCTTCGTGCTCACCGACCGCGACGGTGCGGTCACGCGCTGGGGCCGTCCCGCTGAGGAGCTGTTCGGCTGGCCCGGCGGTCACGCGCTGGGCCGCGCGCTCGTCGAGGTGCTGAGCGTGGACGCTGAGCTGCCTGACAGTGGTGGCAAGGTCAGCGCCATGGTCACCCGCAGGGACGGGGAGGTGATCGAGGTCGACCTGACACTCGTGCCCGTCGACATGAGCCACAGCCTCGAGTTCAACGGGTTCCTCGAGGCGCTCGAGATCGCCGCGCCGCGCGGCAACGCGCTCGACCGGCTGCAGCGAAGCCACCGCCCCGTGGTGGACTGGATTCACGCGGCGCTCGAGGGACGCGCGATCGTAGAGGAGGACGGTCTGGCGGCGGGCACGATCGTCGCCTTCCGCGCCCAGGCGCCCCCGCAGGTACCGGTCGTCGAGCAACAGGCTCCGCCGCCGAACGCGCGCCTGGACGGGCTCGAGCAGGTCGGGGCTGGGCTCGAGGCAGGGCTGGCCGACACCCGCCGCGCGCTGGAGGAGATGAGCGCCGAGGTCGAAAACCTCCGCCAGCAGCTCGAGCGCAGCCGTGACGCAGGCGAGACCCAGGCCCGCGAGGAGCGCGAACGGCTGGGCCGCGAGGCCCGGCAGACCCAGGCCGACCGCGACCGGCTGCGTCGCGAGCTCGACGAGCTGAGCACGAGCGTCGCGGGTCTGCGGCGCGACCTTGCCGGCGCCCCACAGGTCCAGGAACGGCTCCAAGCGCAGCTCGAGCAGACGAGCGAGAAGGTGGACGCTCTGGAGGGGTCCCTCTCCGAGGAACGCGGGCTGGCCGACTCGCTGGCCGAGGTGCACGCCCGGCTGGCCGCCTTCGACTCGGCTTTGGCGGAAGCCCCCGCCACGGCGGCCGTGGAGGAGGCGGCCCGCTCGCTGCGGACGGAGCTGGCGGACACCAGGGCGCGCCTCGAGCGCATCGAGGGCGAGCGCGAGGAGGAGCGGAAGCGTCTCGAGGAGGAGCTCGCCGCCACGCACGCGCGGGTCGAGCGGATCGAGGCCGACCGCACCACGGAGCAGGAGCGGCTCGAGGCTGAGCTGGCCGCCGCCTCGACCCGTCTCGAGGATGTCGCGAAGGCGGGGGCCCGAGTCGAGGAGGTGGCCGCCGGCGCGGCCACGGAGGAGCTCGCCGAGGAACGAGCGCGGCTGGAGGCGGAGCTGGCGGAGGCGCGTGCCCGGCTCGCCGAGGAGCTGGCGGACGCCCGCGCCCGGATTGACGGCGAGCTCTCGGACGCTCGCGCCCGGCTCGAAGCCGAGCTGGCGGACACGCGCTCGCGGATCGACGAGCTGGAGCGTTCGCGCTCGAGCGAGGCGGAGCGGCTCGAGGCGGAGCTGACCGGCACCCGGACTCGGGTTGAGGAGCTGCTCCGCGAGCGCGGCCCGGCCGTGGAACGCCTGGAGGCGGAGCTCACGGAGACCGGCGCCAGGCTGCTCGAGCTCGAGCGCGCCCGCCAAGAGGAGCGCCGCGGCCTTGGCTCGGAGCTCGCCGAGACCCGCGCGAGGATCGACACGCTCGAGCGCGCCCTCGCCGAGGAGCGTGAACGGGCGGATGACGGGCGGCGGTTGCGGAGCGAGCTCGAGGAGTTGCGCGGGCGCGTCGGCGAGCTCAGCCAGGGCAGCGGCAAGACGAAGAAGCTGCGCGCGGAGCTCGAGGAGACGCGGGAGCACGTGGAGGCGCTCGACGCTCGCATCGAGCAGGTGAAGCTCGAGGCGGTCAGTGACGAGGAGGCCCGGCTACTCCTCGGCGATCTGCGCGAGGAGCTCACCGCTCTGCGCTCGGGCGCGGCCGAGGGTGCCCCGGACCCCGCCGAGCTGCGGACGCTGGCCGAGGAGGTTCGCGACGCGGCGGCCGCGGCCCTGGAGACACAGGCCGCGATCGAGCGCCTCACGGGACGCGCCGAGGAAGCGGTCGAGGCCGCCCGCGACCACTCGGCGAGCGCACAGGAAGCGGTGGGTGCGGCCGAGGTGCGCGCAACACGGGCCGAGCAGGCGACCGAGGCGGTGGAGGGCGAGACGAGCCGTGCGCAGCAGATCGCGCGGGAGCTGGCCGAGCTCGCGCCGCTGGGCGAGGGAGTGCCGAACCGCGAGGAGCTCGCCGAGCTCGAGGTGCAGGCGGCCCGGGCCCATGCCGCGGCGCGGGACACGCTGGCCGAGCTCGACGCGGAGGCGGCCCGAGCCCAGGCCACGGCGCGCGAGACGCTGGCCGCGATCGAGGCCGAGACCGGAAGCGCCAAGACGCTTGCCCGTGAGGCGCTCTCGGAGCTCGAGGAGCGGGGCCGGCAGGCGCGCGAGCTGCTGGAAGCGGTCGAGTCCAGCGCAGGGCGTACGCGCGAGACCACCGCCGGCGCCGAGGCGCAGGCCGCGGAGGCGGCGCGTGAGGCCGGCGCGGCGGTCGTGGCGCTCGAGATGGCCACAGCCCGCGCCCAGGGCTCGGCGGCCGAGATCCAGGCCCAGGTCGAGCGCGCCGAGGCGGCCGCGGGGCGGGCCGGCGAGGACGCACGGCGCGCGCTCGAGGCGGCAGGCTCGGTCGAGGAGCGGGCAGCCCAGCTCGAGCGGCGCGCGACGGCCGTGGAGGAGCGGGCCTCGATCGTGGAGGTGCACGCCGGCCAGGTCGACGAGAGGCTCGCCACGATCGGGCGGCACGCCCGCGAGACGGGAGAACGCGCGGCCGAGGTGGGGCGGCTGGCCGCACGGGCCGAGAGCGCGGTGACGGCCGCCGAGGGACACGCCGGCCGTTCGGCCGGTTCGGCCTCCACGGCGGGGGAGCACGCCGCCCGCGCGCAGGAGGCCTCGACCAGCGCGGACGGAGACGCGAACCGGGCGCGCGAGGAGGCTGGCACGGCGGAGGGACACGCCGGCCGAGCGCGCGAGGCGTCGGGGTCCGCGGAGCGCCATGCGGAGCGAGCCGGCGAGGCCGCCGCCACAGCGGGCCAGGGCGCGGACCGCGCAAGCGACGCGGCCGGCATCGCGCAACGCGGCGCCGACCGGGCCGACGAGCAGGCTGACCAGGTCGAGACGATCGCGGGCCGGATGGCCACAGCGGCTGAGACCGCCGAGCGCCGCGCGATTCAGGCCGAGGCCGCGGCTGCCGCCGCGGCGGAGGCCGCGGAGCTCGCCCGCCGGTCGGCGGAGGCGGCCGGCGCCGAGGCGGAGGCGGTGCGCCGGGCCGCCGAGCAGGGCGCGGCGCCAGTGCCGGCGGTGGCCGCCAGCGAAGCGACCACCACGCCGAACGGCACCTCGCTCGACGAGGAGGACCAGGCTCCACCGCTCATCCGCCGGCGTGAGGCGGCCCCGGCGCGCGAGCCGCGCCCAGGCTTCGACGACGCCGAGCAGCCAATGGCCACGATCGACCTGAACGGCCACTTCCGCGACCTGAACCAGGCCTTCACGGACCTCGTGGGCTACCCAGAGGCGGAGTTCCGCGCGGCCACCTGGCCGCCGATCGTGGATCGCCACAACCTGTCGAAGCACCGTGAGCAGATGGAGCGGCTCCTCGAAGGCCTGATCGAGATGGCCGAGGTCGACACGGGCTACGTGCACGCACAGGGCCTGCTGGTGCCTGTCGCGGGATCGATCCGGCTCGTGAAGCAAGAGGACGAGCCGGACCACTTCCTGCTCGAGGTCGGGCCCTAGCGGACCGGCCGCGCGCTGCCACCGAGCATCGAGTGTCGCCTGCGTCGGCCTCAAGCCGACGGAACCGACACTCGGCGACTGTCGCGCCCGCCAACGCGTCCTAGACTCGGCGGCGGAGCGGCACGGGTCTGGTGGCCCATCCGGCCTTCAAAGCCGGCAGGGCGTGGCAGTCCCACGCTTGGATGGTTCGATTCCATCGCCGCTCCGCTCAGCGCACGCGGATCCGGAACGTCGCCCGGAAGCTCTCGTCCGGCGCCGCGAATCGCAGCCGCTCTCCGCTGACCAGCGCGTTCGTGGGCGCAGTCATCGGTTCGAAGCAGATGTGCTCTTCCTCCGGCGGCGCGAACACCTGCGCCACCGGGTAGCCCTCGCCGAACTCGACCTCGATCCGCCGGCCGCCGCCCTCGAGTGCGAATACGCTCGGCTCGGCGAGCTCTGGGAACAGGTCGTCGTAGCTCCGCTGACCGAGCGGCCCCGGCTCGATCGCCACCGGTTCGACCGCCCCCGTGGGCAGCCCGCGTTCGTCCAGGAGCGCCCTCGCGAGCACCGGCAGCTCCACGTGCCAGTCGGCTCGTGGCACTCCGGGCAACACGAGGTACGGGTGCCAGCCGAACGCCACCGGCACCGCCGCGTCCGCCGTGGGCCGCAGGACCGTGCTCACCGTCAGCGTGTCCGCGGCCAGCTCCACCTCCAAGTCGAGCTCGTGTGGGAACGGGAACGCCGCCAGCAGCTCCGGGTGCGCCCCGAAGTCGAGCCGAGCGACCAGTCCGGTTCGGTCCTCGTCGGCGCCGCGGTCGACCACCTGCCAGTACGGGCACGCCGCCAGCAGGCCGTGGATGGGCAGGCCGTTCCCGTCCAGTCGCACCGGCGAGCGCTCCGGCGACAGCTCCACGGCCCGCCCGTCGGCCTCGTACTCGACTCCGCTGAGGCGGTTCGCCCACGGGTGCAGCAACGGGATGCCGAACGTCGAGCCGCGATCGCGATAGGCGGCCAGGCCACCACGCTGCCCGAGCAGCTCCTCGCCGCGGTGCTCGAGCGAGTAGCCGACCATGCCGAGGCCGGGTTCGAACGCGACGCGAAGGTCGTGGTCGTTCGGCCCTAGGACGATCCCGGAGGTCATCCTCGCCGGAGGCTAATCGCCGGGCGGGCTGTTCGTGTTGCTGCGGAAGACGTTCTCAGGGTTGTAGGTCCGCTTGGCGCTCGGCTCGGCGGCCGGCGCAACAGGGCAGTTAGGCTGCCCCATCGATGGTCTCCGAGGCCGGCCTGATGCCCCTCCTCACGCGGCTCCGCGAGGAGGTCCCCGGCGCGGAGATGCTGGACGCGCACACGCACATCGGGGCGAACGACCCCGACGGATTCCGGTGCACCGCGGAGCAGCTGATCGCGGGGCTCGAGCTGATCGACGCTCGCGCCTTCGTCTTCCCCATGCACGAGCCCGGCGGCTATCCGCCCGCCAACGACATGGTGCTCGCCGAGGCTGCCAGGAGCGATGGGCGCCTGTTCCCCTTCTGCCGACTCGATCCGCACAACTCGCCGCTCGACGAGGCACGACGCTGCGTCGCGGCGGGAGCCCGGGGCATCAAGCTCCACCCCCGCGCCGAGGGCTTCAACCTCGATCACCCGGCGCTCCAGGACGTGTTCGAGCTCGCCGACGAGCACGGCCTCCCGATCCTGTGCCACGCGGGCCGCGGGATCCCGGCGCTGGGCCGCCGGGCGATCGAGGTCTGCTCGCGCCACCCAGGCCTGCACCTCATCCTCGCCCACGCCGGGATCTCCGACCTGGCCTGGATCTGGCGTGAGGCGCCCGACCATCCGAACCTCTTCTTCGACACGGCCTGGTGGTCACCGAGTGACGTGCAGGCGATGTTCGCCCTCGTTCCGCCCGGACAGATCCTGATGGCCAGCGACACGCCGTACGGCGTCCCCGCCTTCGGCGCCACGATGGCCCTGCGACACGGGTTGCAGGTTGGCCTCACCCCCGACTCGCTGCGCGAGGTGCTGGGCGGCCAGGCGCTGCGGCTGGTGGAGGGCGAGCAGCCGATCGACCTCGGGCCGGCACCGGGCATCGATTCGCTCTCCCGCGATCCCCTCCTGGAGCGCGTGTACTCGTTCCTGGTCAGTGCGATCGGCCAGATGTTCAACGGCGTGGACCCGCTGGAGACGCTCGCGCTGGCCCGGCTTGCCTGCGACGTGCCGGACGACGCTCCGCACATCGCCGTGCACGAGGCCATCCTCTCGCTGCTCGACGCGCGTGCGTCCTACGAGCCGGAGGGCGACGGGCGCCCGCCGCGCTTCGCGCCCGGCGTGCATCTGATCATCACCGCGGCTGCGCTGGCTCGCACGCCGGACGTTCCGCTGCACGAGCCCCCGCGTTTTGCTCTCCGGGCCTCGGGTAGCGGCACGAAATAGGGTCGCCCGGAGCTTCTCAGCGGACCCTCGGGGACGCCGGGTGGAGACGGCCGGCCCCCTTTCTATTCCGCGAGCACGAAGACCTCGAAGCCCATCGGGGGATGAAAGGTGACCTGGCTGTGGTAGGCCACCACCTCGCGGCCGGTGATGCGCGCCACATCGGCGGCGATCCGATCCCTGATCGTCTCCTGAAACGTGAGCCGTACGGTGCGAACCAGCCCCTCTTCGCCCCCGTCGACGAGCGTTCGCTCGACCGTGGTGAGTAGGTCCTCGAGCACGGTGAACAGGTAATTGTCGAAGGCGTAGGTCTTCGCTTTCGTGGGCCCGCGACCGTAGCTCTCGCTGAGAACGCTCACGATGGCGTTCGAGATCTCGGCCAGTTGCTCGCCATTCACCTCCGACGTCACAGCGGCATGCTATGCGGCGGCGGCCCCCGCTGCCGAGAGGCGACCGAGCGAGCGCCGCAGCAGGCGGGACACGTGCATCTGCGACACGCCCACCCGCTCGGCGATCTCCGCCTGCGTCAGGTCCTCCTCGAAACGAAGCCTGAGGATCATGCGCTCGCGCTCGGGCAGCGCGGACAGGGTGCCGCGCAGCGCCTCGCCGATCTCCACGAGCTCGTAGCCCGGCTCCTCCTGCGCGAGCGAGTCGCCGTAGCTCCAGTCGGCATCCTCGTCCCCCCCCGCCCGGGGCGCGTCGAGTGAGGCCGCGTCGTAGGCGGTCGCCGCCTCCATCGCCTCGAGCACGTCCTCGACGGGTGCGTCGATCGCGGCGGCCACGTCGCGTGGGCGGGCAGCCCGTCCGAGCTTGGCGGGCAGCGTGCCGAGCGCCTCGCTCACCTTCAGCACGAGCTCCTGCGTGGCGCGCGGCACGTGCACGGACCAGCCCTTGTCGCGGAAGTGGCGCTTCAGCTCGCCGAGAATCGTGGGCACCGCATAGCGCGTGAAGCCTCCCCCGCGGTCAGGGTCGTACCGGTCGATGGCCTTCAGCAACCCCACGCATGCGACTTGCACGAGATCCTCCTGCGGCTCGCCGGCGTGGCGGTAGCGGGCGGCGAGCTGGCGCGCGAACGGCATCAGCCGCAGGACGAGCACCTCACGGGCGCCGAGATCACCGTCACGGTGATACCTCAGCAGCAGCCGCTCATCTTCGAGCTTGCGCTGCTCGGGCGATTCCGGAGCCGCCGGCTCGTAGGCCGAAACGGCCAAGGCCACTCGTGGAGCACCTCCTCGCAGTCACGTCCCCTTGACCGACCAGTGTCGATTATCACCCTTTTGGCGGCCTGCGAAACGCTATGGGGAGCGGCTTGGGCGCCCGCTCAGCGGACGGCACCGGCGTCGTCGACGATCTCGAGCCGCTCCTCCAAGCGGGTGATCGAGAAGACGCGCTGCACCGGATCGGGACCGCGCACGATCACCATGCGCCGACCCTCCTCGCGGGCACGCTCGTCGGCCGTGATGATGCAGCGCAGGCCGGTGGAGTCGAGAAAGGTGAGCTTCGACAGGTCGACCACCATCGTGGCCGGCGACGTGGCCTCCACCTTGCGCAGCTCGTCCTGGACCTTGGCAACCGTCGAAAGGTCCAACTCCCCCACCAGGGCCACATGCACGAGTCCATTGCGGTCCTCGGTACTGACGTCGAGGATCTCCACTGCTTGCAACCTAGCGGAGTACCGCCCTCTTGGCGAGCCGCCAGGCGAAGAAGAGCTGCACGCCCGCGAACGACAGCTCGAGCGCACGCTCGGACAGGGCATTGGCGAGCGCGACCCCCAACAGCACGCCGAGCGGCGACAGCGCACCGACCAAGAGGCCGTCCTTCAATCGCAGGTTCCCGTACTCGTGCTGGCGCCACGTGCCGACTAGGGAGACCAGCACGATCGCGACCAGGGAGGTGGCCTGCGCACCGAGCTGGGATTGATCGGCGAACAGCACGAGCGCCGGTACGAACAGCACGCCGCCGCCAACCCCCAGAAGACCGCCGGCGGCGCCGGCCGCGAAGCCGAGCGCGAGCAGTCCGGTCCAGTCGAGCGCGTCCACTAGAAGATGAGCACCGCGGCCGAGGCGACCAGGAGGACCACGAACGCGCCCGCCACCGCGCGCTCCGAGATGCGCTGCTGGATGGCCGTGCCCGCCACGACGCCCGCGACGGCGGGCAGGCCGATGAGGACGCCCTTCCAGAAATCGACGTTGCCGTAGAGCGCCTGGCCCACTGCGGCGAGTGCCCCGATCACGATGATGGCCGCGAGCGACGTGCCGGTGGCCTCCTTCTGCCCGTAGCCGAGCCAGAGCACCAGCAGTGGCACGATCACAGTGCCCCCGCCTACGCCGAACAGCCCGCTGAAGGCGCCCGCGGCGGTGGCGATCGCGGCGAGCCGCACGAACCTCGACGACATCGCGGGCATACTAAGGCCGCAGTGCCAGCCCCCACCGCCGAAGCACTCGCCGAGGCCCTCGCGCCGCTGACTTCGAATCCGGAGCGCGCGGCGATCCTCTGCGACATCGACGGCGTGCTCGCGCCGATCGTACGACGGGCGGACGAGGCCCAGGTGCGCCCCGAGACGGCGAGGCTGCTGAGCCGCCTTCCTCGCCGCTACGCCATCGTGGCCTGCATCTCCGGCCGGTCGGCGGCCGATGCTCGCCGGCTGGTCGGCGTCGGCGGCATCGCCTACGCCGGCTCGCACGGCGCGGAGCTGCTCGAGCCCGGCGCCGCACGAGCGCGTACCAACCCGGCCTTCGCGAGCTGGGAGGAGCGTGTGAAGCGCTTCGCGGCCGACCGCGACACGCCTCTGCTGCGCCGGCTGCGGGTGCGGATCGAGGACAAGGGACCGATCGTGTCGTTCCACTGGCGCGACGTGCCCGACGAGGAAGCCGCCCGTGGACAACTCGATCAGCTCGCAGGGGAGGCCGAGCGCGAGGGTCTCGCCACGCACTGGGGAAGGAAGGTGCTCGAGATCCGCCCTCCGATCCCCTTCGACAAGGGCCAGGCCGTGCGGGAGCTGCTCGCGCTCGACGATCCGCGGGCCGCGCTCTTCGCCGGCGACGACACCACCGACCTCGACGCCTTCGACGCGCTCGATGGCCTCGTGGACGAAGGTGCGCTCGACGCGGCGGTGCGGGTGGGCGTGCGCTCCGACGAGGGCCCGCCGGCCATCGTCGAGCGCGCCGACCTGGTCGTGGACGGCGTGCGCGGGTTCGCCCAGGTGCTGGCGCGGCTCGCCGACGCGTGAGGTTCCGGGACCTCCTACGCGTGTCGGTGCTGCTGTTCGGCGGGACCGCCACCGCGCTCGCCACGGTCTCGGTGGTGGGCGCGGCCCGCGAGGACAGTGAGACGCTCGTCTACGTGGCGGCGGCCTGGTGGGCCCTCGCCACCGTCGCCGGCCTCTGGCTCGGGCGCGGGCCGACGACCACGCCCGGCATCGCCACCCTGCTGGTCGAGGCGCGCAAGACGAACACGCTGCCCGAGCTGGAGCCGGGCTCGGTGCTCTTCAACCGGCTGTGGCCGCTGATCGTGCTCGCGCTGGCCTCGGCCGGGATCGGCTTCCTCATCCCCCAGGTCCCGGCGATCGCCACCGGCTACTGCCTGCTGGTTGCCCTGCTCTGGCGCAAGCAGTCGCGCGCGGTCGAGGCGATCGAGGGGCGCGACGGTGTGGAGTTCTGGCTCGATCGGACGTCCCCCTTCGGCCGGCCGAAGCTGCTACGCCTGCCCGGGCTGCGGCGAATCGAGCCTGCCTAGGTAGTGCGCTTCCGCAGCCTGTCCACATCGGCCCAGGGCCGCGTGTTGGCCACCTGGTCCGCGGTCAGCCACGCCCGCCGCGCGGTCGCCACGCCATAGCGCATGTTCACGAGCGTCCGGGGCCAATGGGCGTCGGAGTCGATCACGAGCATCACCCCCGCCTCGGCCGCTGCCTTGGCATACACGTCGTTCAGGTCACGGCGATCTGGATTGGCGTTGATCTCGAGGAAGGTGCCCGTCTCGACGGCCTTGGCGATCACCCGGTCCAGGTCGAGCGCGTAGGCCTGGCGCCGCTCGATCAGGCGGCCGGTCGGGTGGCCGATCACGTCCACGAGCGGATGCTCCATCGCGTGCAGCATGCGGTCGGTCTGCTCCTTCTCGGGGATGCGGAAGGACGTGTGGAGGCTCGCCACCAGCCAGTCGAGCTCCTCGAGCAGATCGTCGTCGTAGTCGAGCGAGCCGTCGGGGAGCACGTTCGTCTCCGTGCCGGCCAGGACCGTGATCCCGGGGATGTCGAGCGAGCGGATGTGCTCGGCCTGGCGACGCAGCTCGTCGGGCTGCACGTCGTTGCCGAACCCGTGCGTGGCCGAGTGCTCGGTGATCGCGATGTAGTCGTAGCCACGCTCCCGTGCCGTGGCGACCATCTCCTCGATCGAGGCGTGCCCGTCGGAGAGCGTGGTGTGCATGTGCAGGTCGCCGCGGATGTCCCCGAGCTCGATCAGCTGCGGCAGCGTGCCCTCACGCGCGGCCTCCAGCTCGCCCCGGTTCTCGCGCAGCTCGGGAGGGATCCACTGCATGCCGAGCCGCTCGTAGACCTCCTCCTCGGTGGCGCATGCGACGGAGTCGCCCGTCTCGTCGTCGGCGATCCCGTACTCGCTCACGTGCAGGCCGCGCTTGACGGCCGCGGTGCGGAGCGCCTCGTTGTGCCGGCCCGAGCCCGTGAAGTGCTGCAGGAGGTTTCCGAAGGCCTCCTCGGGAACGATGCGCAGGTCCACCGGCAATCCGGAGTGCGTGAGCACCTTCGCGCCCGCCTCCCCGGAGGTGTGCACCACGTCCACGGCGTTCAGAGAGCAGAAGTACTCGGACAGCGCCGCGGGGTCGGTCGAGGCGACGACGATGTCGAGGTCCTTGACGGCATCGGCCATGCGGCGGGCACTGCCCGCGAGCTCGACCCTCAGGGCGGAGGGGTGGTCGCGCAGGCTTCCGACGAGCTCCTCCCCGACCGCCAGCGCCTTCGAGAGCAGCATGCGCGCCTTGGGGCGACCGTCGGCGCCCCCGGCGAGCGCGGCGAGGATGTTCTCCTCCGCCTTGGCGCCGAACCCCGGCACGTCCTTCAACCGCCCCTGCTCGGCCGCCGCACGCAGCTCGTCAAGCGTGCTGATGTCGAGCGTGTCGTAGAGCTGGCGGGCCCGCTTCGGCCCGAGGCCGGGGATACGGGTGATGGCGATGAGGCCCGACGGGATGCGCCCCTTCAGCTTCTCGGCGGCGGGGATCGAGCCGCTCTCGAGCAGGGCGTCGATCTTCTCCGCGATGGTCTTGCCGACGCCGGCCAGCTCCTCCACACGCCCCTGGCGAGCCAGCTCTTCGACCGAAACGCCGGCCTCCCGGATCGCCTTGGCGGCGTTGCGGTATGCCAGCACCCGATAGACGACCACGCCGTCCAGCTCGTAGAGGCTGGCCAGCTCCTCGAATGCTTCCGCGATCTCGCCGTTGCGCATCGTGGTTAGCCTACGCGCCCCTTGCCCGGCACCTGGTTGATCTTGCCGACCTACAACGAGGCGGAGAACCTCGAGCCGATGGTGGACGCAGCGCTGCCGCGGCTCGCCGCAGATGCCGACACAGACCCGACGATCCTGGTGGTGGACGACGGCTCACCGGACGGCACAGGAGCCATCGCCGACCGGCTGACCGCTGACCGCGCCGAGGTGCGGGTGCTTCACCGGACGACCAAGGAAGGGCTGGGACGTGCCTACCTCGCCGGCTTCGCCGTGGCCCTCCACGGCGGGGCCGAGCGCATCGTCCAGATGGACTGCGACTTCTCGCACGACCCGGCCGACCTTCCCCGCCTGATCGCGGCCGCCGAGGCGGCCGACCTCGTGCTCGGCTCGCGCTACGTGCCCGGCGGGGGCGTGGAGAACTGGGCGCTCCACCGGCGCGTGCTGAGCCAGGGGGGATGCGCCTATGCCCGTCTGGTCCTGGGGCTGCCGGTGCGCGACCTCACCGGGGGCTTCAAGTGCTGGAACCGGTCGGCGCTCGAGAGGCTCGACCTGACCGGGGTGGACGCCCATGGATACGGCTTCCAGATCGAGACGACCTACCGCGCGATCCAGGCGGGATTACGCGTCACAGAGGTGCCGATCGTGTTTCGCGAGCGGCGCGAGGGGCAATCGAAGATGACCGCGCGGATCGCCTTCGAAGCGATCTGGAAGGTGCCCGCGCTGCGGCTCCGGGCGTGAATTTCGCCGTCGCCGGGGGTCGCTATATTTTGTATAGTACTGCGACGGCAACAAGGGAGCTCGACTATGGCAGGCGCGATCATCGAGGTGACGGACAGCAACTTCCAGGCAGAGGTGCTGGAGGCCGACCGGCCCGTGCTCGTCGACTTCTGGGCTCCCTGGTGCGGTCCGTGCCGGATCGTCGCCCCCCACCTCGAAGAGCTCGCCGGTGAGCGCGAGGACATCCGCATCGTCAAGCTGAACGTGGACGAGAACCCCCAGGTCTCTGCGCGCTACAACGTGATGTCGATCCCCACGCTCCTGCTCTTCAAGCAGGGTCAGGTCGCCCACCAGATCATCGGCGCGATGCCGAAGAGCCGGCTGGTGCAGGAGATCGCGCCGGCGCTCGCCGCCTAGCCGCAAGCACCGGCTCGGCCGGGTGCGCGCGGCTCGGTTCAGAGCGCGGCGTTCGCCTCGAGCCTGCGCTCGCGCCGCGCGCGGTAGTTCCCGCCGAGCGCCCCGAGGATCGCTCCCACGATCGTGGTCACGAACACGAGGCCCGCCTGCGGATCGCCCAGGTGGGCCTCCGGTTCGTCGTTGAGGATCTCGAGCCCGAGCAGGATGAAGCTGCCGAACACGAGGCCCCCCATCGCGCCGCGCACGAAGCCATCGTCCGCGCCGCGGTGCTCCGTGCCGCCGACGAAGCCTCCGGCAATCGCGAGCGGACCGGCCAGCGCGTAGTACACGATCTCGTGCCAGGCGAGCGCGAAGCCCGTGATCAGGCCGAAGATCATCGGGACGACCACGGCGCCGATGATCTGCTCCACTGGGTTGCGATCGTCGAAGGCCGGCGGGAGTGGCATGGCTCCGCCAGATTATCTCCGCTCGACCGCGATCAGCAAACGCTTGCCCTCGATCTCGGCCGACGCGGCGTTGCCGTCCACGCCGCCATAGGTGACCGAGGTGGCCAGCGTCTCGCCGGCCACATACTCCTCGTGCGCCCGGGCCGCGTCCAGCAGCTCGTCGTCCCCCGCCAGCGTGAGGGCGATCCGGTCCTCCACGTTCAACCCCGCGTCCCTGCGCGCGCCCTGCACCGCGTGCACGACCTCGCGGGCGAGCCCCTCCCGTCGCAGCTCCTCGTCGAGTTCGAGGTTGAGTGCCACGGCGTGGGTGCCCGAGCGCTCCACCTGGTAGCCCTCGAGCGGCTGCAGCACGAGCTGCACGTCCTCAGGCCCCAGCTCGTGCTCGGCCCCGTCCACGTTGATCCCGGCGCGCCCGCCGTCGCGTAGCCGTGACGGCTCGAGTGAGGCGATCGCCGCCGCCACCTGGGGCATGTGCTTGCCGAAGCGGGGACCGAGCGACCGGTAGTTCGGCTTCAGCTCGAAGCGCCCCAGCTCGTCCGCCTCGCGCACGTAGCGCACGGACTTCACGTTCAGCTCGCTGGCCAGCAGCGCCTCGAGCTCCTCGATCGCTTCGCGCTCCCGCTCGGCCGCCACCACCACAGCCTCGCGGAGCGGCTGGCGCACCTTGAGCTTGGCGTGCGCACGCGCTGCGCGCCCGAGCTCCACGGCGTCGCGCACCACCCGCATCCGCCACTCGAGCTGCTCGTCGCGCTCGCCCGGCTCGGGGAAGTCGCAGAGGTGCACGGACGGCTCGCTGCCGTCGAGGTTCTCGTAGATCTCGTCGGTCACGAACGGCGTGAGCGGCGCGAGCAGCTTCGACACCGTGAGCAGGCACTCGCGCAGGACGGCGAAGGCGCCTGGATCGCCGTCCCAGAAGCGGCGGCGTGAGAGACGCAGATACCAGTTCGAGAGGTCGTCCACGAAGTCGGCGATGGCGCGCCCTGCGAAGGTCGTGTCGTAGGCCTCCATCCGCTCGGTCACCCGCTCCACCGTGGCCGCGAGCCGCGACTCGATCCAGCGGTCGAGGTCGGTCCGCTCGCCATCGGCGCCCGGATCGACGTCGTTCAGGTTCGCGTACAGGACGTAGAACCCGTACGTGTTCCAGAGCGGCTTGAGGAACTGGCGGACCGACTCCCCGACCGTGTCGAGCGAGAAGCGATAGCCGTCCCACGGCTGCTTGGACGTGAAGTAGTACCAGCGGAACGCATCCGCTCCGTGGGCGTCCAGCACCTCCCACGGCTCCACGACGTTGCCCCTCGACTTGGACATCTTCTGTCCGTCCGGGTCGAGGATGAGACC
>Ga0126306_10000486_pt1 | contig 18419 bp, 16 predicted proteins | sample Plot27_FD_92592 | JGI IMG/M metagenome (GOLD analysis project Ga0126306, IMG submission 92592) | Serpentine soil microbial communities from UC McLaughlin Reserve, CA, USA - Plot27 | ecosystem: Environmental > Terrestrial > Soil > Grasslands | place: USA: UC McLaughlin Reserve, Lake County...
GCACGCGAAGATCGTCGATCCTCGAGCGGCTCGCGGTTGGGGGGCTCGGCAGGTGGTCTGGACGTTGTCCCGAAGCAACCCCGAGTGCTCGTCCACGAGCCTCTCGCGGTGGAGAAGTTTGGGCCACACGTGCGCGAGAACGTGCAGAACGTTCTGCTCCGCCTGGCGGCTGACGTGCGTCCGCGCCGAAGTCGCCCCGGCCGCGGTCGGTGGAAGCGCCGTGACCGAAAGGACGAACGCCGCGAGCAGCCCGATCACCTGGGAGCAGGTCATGCCTCGCTTATCGACGCCGGGCGCTTCAGGCTTTACTGCTGATCCAGATCACGCCGCATCACGCAGATGAAATCCGTCCGCACGAGATCGAGCCGGCCGGCACTGACGATTCGGACCAGTGCTTTGGCCGCGTTCCATGCACCGTCCGGCACGCGAAGTCGATGGCGGAGGTGAATCTGCATCATTGATTCCCAGTACACAAGAACCTCCGCAGACAACCCGCGCGCCGCGCCGACGGCCGTGACGCACTGTACTCCACCCTCGGGACGCATGTACGTCGGAAACGGGTTTCCGCCGCGGTCATTATTGAAGAATCGGCGATAAACCCAGACGTGGAATCTGTATGGAGTGAGCCGCGTCACCAGGCCTTTTAACGAGGAGGGATTCGGTGAACCAACGACCAAGATCCCACCCGGCGCAACAGCGTTTGCGATTCGTATCAGCGCTGATCGCGGATCTTTGAGATGTTCGAGAACATCCCAGCACACGACCACGTCGTACGCCGTGGCAGGAAGCTCGTATGTCTGCAGATCGCCGACGATTCGTTCGCTGAGCTCGGGGTTCTTGTCCAGCTGAGCGGCTGAGATGTCGATTCCGGTCACGTGCACTTTGCGATCGAATCGAAGGTAGTTCTGCGTTCCGCAGCCTGCGTCCAACACGCGCAACATGGGCGTCGCGTTCGCAATGTCATCCACGAGCGACTGCGTGATTCTCAGCGCGTCTTCGTAGGGAACGAGTGGCGCCGTCTGCATGTTCTTCACAGGCAGCTCCACCGAACAACCCCTCCTGGGAAATCGCGCCGTTGGTCGTCAACGCGCCCAATCGACGCCGCAATGAAAGCAGGAGACGACGTCATCCGATCCTTCCTCTCGAGCCATCTCGTGCCGCCCGCCACCCGGGGAATGAGCGCGACTCCATCGTGGACGTAGCGTTGACAAGCAAACAGTGAAGAACAGTTCTGCCCTGGCGTCCGATAAGCACGGATCCGCCTAAATCCCACGCTCGGCGGCGCGTTGTCGCCCTCGAACACCGGAGCCTCAGCCCTGACTGCTGGCGGCACCGTCGGAGCGGTACGGCGACCAAGTAAAGGCTCCCTTGGGCGATCGAGCTGCGCTGTAGAGCACGTAGACGCCCTCTCCGTAGCGATGGCTGGCTGGCCGCACGACGCAGAGGAACGTCGTCGCGTCCGTGCGCATGCAGATCGCCTGCAGGTTGTTCTTCGCGAGGCCGCTCGAGCGGTCGATCAGCTTTGCAGGAAGCTTTCCGGCCGGAGCTTCGACCACTCGGGCGAGGACCCGTCGTTCCGCCTCGATTCTGCTCAGCACCGTCCGAGGTCCGGGCGCGATGACCTCTGCGGACCCGGTGGCTTCGGAGACGGACGTAGCCGGGCGCGCGGCGAGTGCTTTAGGCGCCACGTCTGGCGCAACCGCGGCCACGGAAGGCGCGGCTGCAGCCGCCTCGGTCGATGCGCCCATTCGCTCAGCGAGGAAATAGCCGTTCACGAATAGGCTGACCCCGAGCACGCCGGCCACGAAGGCTTCCTGCAGCCGAAAGGCGCTCCGCCGCGGGCGCGCCTCAAAGGCGGGTGCGGGAACGGGGGCGACGATTTGTTGCCGCGCGCGAGTGGCTATGACCTCCCAGACGGGTTGAGCCGAGGCGAGCCGCGCACGCTCTGTGCGAGCGAGGTCCGGGTCGACGAGCACGAGTTCGGGGCTGACGGCTTCCATTTGCTTCATGATCTCGGGCGTCGGGCGGCGTCTCTTGAGAAGTTCCCCGCCTGAGCCCTATCCCCTGTCGCGCGGTCTAGATCGCGAGGCCGAACGCGAGCGCGACGGCCAGCACGGCGCCCGCCCCGAAGACGACGAAGCCCACTCTTCTGCTGTGGATCGCCGCCGTGGGCGGCCGCCAAGCGAGTGTGAAAGCGCACACGGCCAGTGCCAAGAGCATGGTGCCGCCCGTGAGTAGGGCCGGGGAGAGCTCCACCTCCACCGGCGGGCGGAGAGGCTCCTCGTCGAAGGGCTCGATCCGGCTCGCCGCTTTCGGATGGCGCGCCGCCCAGTTCTCGTACGACCGCCCGCGCTGCTCGAGCCAGTCCGTGAGCTCCGCACGCGATGTGAACACGCGTCCAGCCCACACGACGCGAACCGGCTCGTCCGATTCGGCCGCGCGTGCCACGGCCGGAAGCGCCGACGGGACCGCGGCAGCGAACAGCGTGAGGACGATTCGGCAGACCGTCAGCGATCGCCGCGCCCAGTTTGTGTGACGCGAAACCACACTGAAACGGTAGTTGGAAACCCGCGGGTGCGACGGCCGGCGGTGGGTTAGCCCGACAGCGCGGGCTCACAGCGGGCGCGACTGCCCGCCGTCAATCGACGGCACGCTCGAGCGAGGGGATTCCGGGCGGGAGAGCCAGGTCCCCGGGAAGCACCTCTCGGATCCGCGAGAGCGCAGTAGCGACGAGCAGTATCGTCAGTGTGAGAAGCATGAGAACGATGAGCGCCACAGCGATCACGAGAGTGACCATCGGCATGTCCTTGAGCGACGGAGGGGCGGGGCATCAGCGCGTTGGAGCACGGCGTCCGGTATTGACGGTAATGCATTCCGCGTCGGCGCGCCGGATGTCTCCGCTCACTCGGTTCGCCGGTCCCACAATTTGCCGGCGCGCCGTATCCCTGGAAGCGCATGAGCGCCCCCGTGGTGGGCGGCGACAGGTCAGAAGCGGCGGATTGCCCTCGAGATGGCAGAGGCCCGTAGAACGCCGCACGGCGCGAACACATGTTCGTTGGAGGGGTCGGCCGAAGCAACCACCGCGACAAGGGCGCCAACTGTTTGATCATCGAGACTTGAGGACGCGACGAGCAGCGTCAGGAGTGCGGCGCAAGAACAATGTCGGTGGCGATGTGCGCGCCGAACGCTGCCGCGCGTGGGCTGATCTTTGAGGGGATCGGCCGCAGCGACGAGCGGCGATGACGTTACCGTCGTCGTCCCGACAAGAGATCGCCCCGATCCCCTCCGCACTTGCCTCGACGCTCTGAACCGCCAGACGTTCGATCAGCACGAGGTCGTCGTGGTCGATGACGGTTCTGGGTGCGCGGGCGCAGTCGAGGACGTCGTCGCGCTTGGCGGCGCACGGCTGATCCGGACGGAGCGTCGCGGGCCCGCGGCTGCCCGAAATGCCGGGGCGGCCGCGGCCGACGGCACGTTCGTGTGCTTCACGGACGACGACTGCGAGCCCGACCGCGAATGGGTCGCCCGCCTCGTCGACGCCCTGAGCTCAGGTGCCGACGTCGTGGCAGGCACCGTCGAAGACGGCCGACCGAACGACCCCCTCTCGGGCGCCTGGCACGCGATCGTGGATTACCTGGGCGAGACCGGAAGCATGGCGGCGGGCGCGTTCGCGCCGTCGAACAACCTCGCGTGCCGCACCGAGATCGTTCGTGCAATCCCGTTCGACGAGGCGTATCAAGGCGCAGCGGGCGAGGATCGCGATTGGTGTGCGCGCGTCGTCGCAGAGGGCTACCGGATCGTCGTGGAACCGCGCGCTCGGGTCGTCCACCGCCAGACGCTCGGTCTACTCGGATTCTTGCGCCAGCACTTCCGGTACGGGAAGGCCGCGTACTCATTCCGTCGCCCGCGTGGAGGCCTTGAAGGCTCGTCGTTCTACCTGCGGCTGCTCGCGTACGGATTCTCCCGCGGCTTTCGCACCGGGTTCCTCGTTGCGCTGGCACAGATCGCGACGGCCGTCGGCTTTGTCGCCGCGCGTGCTCGTTTGCGTTAGGCACCTGCCCGCCGAACACGATGTCAGAGGCTGCTCGCCGTCAGACGCCGCTCGACGCACCCTCCCGCACGGCCGCCAAGTAACGCGGCTGGACGACGTCGAACGGGCCATCCTCGCAGACTGAGCCGCCGTCCAGCCAGATCGCTCTGGTGCAGAGGCTGGAGAGCATCGGGTGGTCGTGCCCTGCGGCGATCACGATCCCGCCTCTCGCGAGCATCCTATGCGCCCAGTCCTGAAGGAACGCGCGGAACTCGTGGTCGAGTGCCTCGTGGACCTCGTCGAGGAGCAGGATCTGCGGCTCGAGCTCTTCCGCGACGGCGAGTCCGAGGCGTGCCCTCATTCCCTGCGAGTACGTCAGGACAGGACGCTCGAACGCGTCACCGAGCGCACTCCGACCCTTGACACTCTCGATGGCGCGGACCATCGTGCGACGGCTCAGCCCGCCGATCACCCCGAGTAGCAGCGCGTTCTCGCGGCCCGTCAGGAGCGACATCAAGCCGGCCTCGACGGACAGAAGCGATGCGACCCGCCCCCGGATCTTCAACTGCCCATGATCGGGCTCGTACACTCCGGCGAGCACGCGTAGGAGTGTCGTCTTCCCCGAGCCACTCGGACCGATCAGTGCAGTCCCTTCGCCGGAACCGATCGAAAATGCGACGTCGCGGAGCCCCCACGTGGTCGTGCCGTGACCGCGCAGCCGCGCTTCGCCGGGTGTGACTACGCGCAAGTGGCGGTTGAAGAAGAACTGAACGCCGACTGCGGTCGCGACGATCATCACACGACTTTCGCGAACTGCCGCTGCTCAGCGCGGTAGAGGGGCACGAAGACTGCAAGCAGCAGGACGACGGTGGCCAGCGGGGCCGCAAGCTCCCACGCAGCCGGTCTCTGCCCATACAGGAACACGTCTCTATAGGCCTCGAACAGGCCGGTCATCGGGTTTAGTTTCAGCAGGTTCCGCACGCCGCGCTCCGTCTCGTCGAGCGCCACGAGCCCTGGCCCAACGAAGAAGAGGATGCGTACGAAGCTCAGAACGAAAGCCCGCAGCTCGCGCAGCCAGATGCCCAACAGGGTCGCCGCGTACGCCGCTGCGATCGCGAGTAGGACGTTCACGACGAAGACGAGTGGGAACCACAGGATGCTCCAGGTCGGCGCGACTTGATAGGCGGCCATCATGAATGCGACGAGGAGCAGGCTCGAAGCGAACCCGACGGCCTCCGTCAGTGCAGAGGACACGGGAAGGAGCATCCGATTGAGCCTCATGTTGAGAAGAATCGGCCGGCGCGCGTCGAGCGCCGTCATCGCGTTCCCGATCGTCAGCATCACGAGCTGGAACGGCACGACCGCGCAAGCGAGGCTAAGGCCCGCTGCGAGGCCGGGCTTGTCGAGCACAAACGTCACCAGAAAGAGGTACACGCCGACGATCGCGACGGGTTCCAGCAGCCACCGGACGAACCGCCACGGGCCGCGGCCGTACCGGAAGCGGAGGTCGGATTCGGTCAGCGCCCAGAGGAGATCCGCGGTGCGCGAAACCCATTCGAGGGCCGGGCGCATCGGCCCGGTGCCGAGCGGCGCCCTTCGGCGATCCTGCTCGGTGAGCACGGGACTTACACTAGCCACGCCATCAAGAGAGTGCTGGCGTCGGTGTGCGACGAGTGAAGCTTCGCGCTCGTGCGAGCCGCGGGGATACTTGAAGACATGGATTCGCGCAGATTGCTCATCGTGAACGCCGACGACTTCGGGCTCAGCCACGGCGTCAACCGCGGGATCGTCGAGGCGCACGAGCGCGGGGTCGTGACGAGTGCGAGCCTGATGGTGAACCGCGACGCGGCTGCCGATGCGGCAGCGTACGCTCGCGAACGCACGGAGCTCTCGGTCGGGCTTCACGTCGAGCTCGAACGGTCGCGTCTCTCGCGGCTGCGAAGGAAGAACGCACGGCGCGGCCAAACTTCGCCAGCACGGGCTGCCGCCGAGCTCGCGGCGCAGCTCGATCGCTTCCGGCGCCTCGTCGGGCGCGACCCGACGCATCTTGATTCGCACCATCATCAGCACCGGGTCGCGCCGCTTCGGCCCGTCTTCGTCGAGCTTGCGGACGAACTCGGCGTCGCGCTCCGCCACGTCGATCCGCGGATCCGGTTCCGCGGCGACTTCTACGGCCACACGGCGGAAGGGCGGCCCGAACCGGACGCGATTACGCCCGATGCGCTCATCCGATTGCTCGAGCGGCTTCCGGCAGGGATCACCGAGCTCGGCTGCCACCCGGGCTACCCCGATGGGCTGAGGGCGTGGTACCGACACGAGCGGGCCGAGGAAGTCCGCTCGCTCTGCGACCCGCGCGTTCGGGCCGCGATCGAGCGGCTCGAGCTCCAGCTTGTATCGTTTGCCGACTTCGGACGATGGGCGAGCGCAGAGCCGCGGGGGCAGACGCGAGCGTGACCGTCACGTGATCTCCGTCGTCGTTCTCACGCACAATCGTCTGCACCTGCTGAAGCGCTGTGTCGATGACGTCTTGTTGCGAGCGTCGCCGATGACGCAGGAGATTGTGATCTGGAACAACGCCTCGGACGACGGGACCGCGGAATACCTCGCGACGCTCCACGACCAGCGAATCACGGTCGTCGACCACCACGAGAACATCGGGACGAACGCCTACGCGCGCGGAGTCGAGCTGACGTCGGCTCCGTACATCGTCGAGGTCGACGACGACGTGATCGAAGCGCCGCAGAACTGGGACAAGACGCTGCTCGACGCGTTCCAGAGGATCCCGAACATCGGCTACCTCGTCGCCGATCTGAAGGAAGATCCGAACGATTCCGCGTATCGCTACCTCGAGTACGTCAAGAACGAGCGCAACGTCTTCGTGCGGAAGGAGATCGACGGGCTTCGCATACTCGAGGGACCGACGGGGAGCGGTGTCGCCATCACGTCGCGCGAGGTCTACGACCGCGTCGGCGGATTCCGCCAGCACAAGAAGCTCGTCTTCTGGCACGAGGCGACCGCGTACGTACGCGACGTACGCAAGCTGGGCTATCGGACGGCGATCCTCGCAGACCTCCAAGTCTGGCATGCGGGCAGCCCGTACTATTCGCGGCCCTCACCCGCAAAGCTCGCGTTTCACGAAGACTTCTTGCGGACGAAGACGCGGAAAGACCGCGTGAAGCGGGTGATCCTTCGCATCCCCTTCGCCGCAGCGATGAACCGGCGCTACAACTGGTTCGATCCCCCGGACGACTACAAGCCTCCCGAGTTCGGGCGCGCGGAGAACCTCTGAACCGACGTCCGTCGCGCGCGCCGGCTGCCGGCGAACTCCGGCTTCGAGAGCGGCTCGGAGTGCGTCTACGCTCGGAGTGGGCGAGCTTCAGACGAAGCCTGGCGTTGATCGGGTGGCGGCGAGGCGCGGGTGCACCGTTCTACGCGCGGGCCGCGGAACGACGCGAGCCCGCGTGGCTGGATGGCGATCCGCCGTTCGAGGCGGGCAACGGCGGCTGAACCACGCCGCTCAGAGGAGCGACAGCCGCCGCCATGGGTCGAAGCCCCACGCGAAGCTTCGCTGCCGCGGGCAGCTGAACGAGGGCCGCATCTGCGTCACGTATCGGGCAGCGGCACGCCGGTCGGGCAGGCGGTACGCCCGGCGCGTCGCGTAGTCGTAGACGATCAAGCCGTTTCCGTACCGATACGTCCGCTCGAACCGGCTGTCCACCGGAATCGTCACGATCGTGAGACCATCCCGACTCGTGCGCATGCCCTCTGAGGCGACATCCGCCGTCAGAGACCGATCCTGATGCGCGAGCCGAAGCGCGCCCATCAGATCCCACTCGCCCGCGAAGACGACGGCAGGGCCGATCTCCGGGCATGAACCGTCGAGAATGATCGTCGTCGACGTCGGGAGCGGCCCTATGTCTTCGCGGATGCTGCTCAGGATCGCGCGCTGCTTCTCCGCTGCGCTCGTCCAGAACGACGCGAGGGAGTTGATCATCAAGACGCCGCACGCGACGCTGCACGCCACCGCCGCCGAGAACGCTGTGACGCTCCGGCGCGCATCGAGACGTCCGGCGCCGAAGCCGATCAGGCCGACGAGAACGCCGGCGACACCAAGCGCGGCGCCGGCGTTCAGGCGGTTGTCGATCCCGGCGCTCCGGAAGAGGATGGTCTGCGTCGTAACGAAGATCGCGTACCCGAGGACGACCGTGATCACGCCGACCACGACCAGGGCGCGCCACGTGGCGGTCGCCGCGAACGCGCTTCGGTCGCGGTCGCCGAGGCGGCGCAGGTAGAGAAACGCGGCGAGCCCGATCGCGGCGGCGACTGCGGCGTCGAGAGCCGAAAACCGGTTCTCGACGATCCACCAGAGCACGTACGGCAGCGCCAACAGATACGTGCCCAGGTTGAGCTTGATCACTCCCGAAACCAGATATGCCAGCTGGTGCGGGACGCCGCTTTCCAACCCGATCTCATATCCGTTCTGACCGCCCTCCGCGACAATGGCCGCTTTCACTGCGCCGGCGACGACGAGCGTCCCCAGGATCGCAGCGATCACGAGCCAGGCACCGCGTTGCTCCGCCCGGCGGCCGGTCCACCAGACGAGCACGGCGTTGAGGAGGAACAGCGGAACGACGAGCTCGTAGGTGAACATGGTCGCTGCGATTGCAAGCGTGACGAGCGCCAGCCACCCGACGCGCGCGTAGCTCGGGGCACGGACGGCGCGCAAACCGGCGTAGAGGCTGACCAGGTAGAGGGCGATGCTCAGGTTCGCGTTGACCAGCTCCGCCCAGAAACGCGCGGTCGCGTAGTGCGGAAGCGTCAGGTACACGAGAGGCACGGCGACCGACACCAGCCGGGGGAGCCGGAGCTCGCGCAGCACGAGGTACAGGATCAGGGCAACCGCGACGAGCATGGCCGCGTTCGCGAGGTGGTAGCCGAGCGGGTCGAGCCCGAACAAGCGATACAACGTCGCGAAGCCGAACGCTGCGACCGGGCGCTCGCCGTACCCCTCTTTCACGGCGTTGTAGTAGCCGAGGAGCGACCGGTCTTCCGAAGCGTCCATCCGGCCCAACAGCGAGTAGTCGTCGTAGTAGAAGCCGAGTCGCCCGACGTAGAACGCAAGCGACACCAGGGTCATCGCGCTCAGGAAGGCCATGTCGGCGGCCGCGTGCAGGCGCGACGCCGCTTGGCCGGCGACGGCTGCACTGCCGCGCACGGCGTCCGCCACCGGCTCGACTACCCGCACCCGCAGCTCCTTTTCTCCCGCATCCATGTGACCCGAAGGGCCCCGCTCAGATTGTGCGGGCTCGACCCGTGAGGCACAAGCTATCGATCCCGCGGGTGCGCGGATCGGACCGGCCGCGACCGCCGCTGCGGAGGGGACGCTCGAGTCGGGGCCAGTCGCAGCCCTCGACGACGCGGTATGCGCGCACCGGATTCCCCGAGTAGAGAAGCCCGTCGTAGATGCGGCGCGCGCAGCCGGCGTGGTACGCGCGCTCCATCCAACGGTCGATCGGCCTCCCCCGGCCGACGAAGACGAACGAGACCCGGCGCTTCGAGACGGCGCGCGCAAAGACGGCCTCACTCGTCTGGGGCAGGGGGTACACGCGGTGCTCGAACTCCTTTCCGAACAAGGGATACGCGAAGACGAACGGGGCGCCGCCGAAGTACACGCCCGCCGTGTCGACGCCGATTCGGGAGCCGCGCGGAGCGCGGTCGACCCAGCGGTACGCTGGCAGCGCGATCCGGCCGACCGTGCGTTCGTCCGCGGGGACGCGCGCAGTCGCGAGGATTTCGTGCGCCCAGTATTCGCCGTCGATCTTGAGGATCGGGAACGCGACGCCGAGGGCGACGCACACGAGCACCGCCGCTTTCAGAGCAACGGCTCGCCTTCCCCGGAGCGCCTCCACCATCGCGACGATCGCGATCACCCCGAGAGCGATGACGATCATCGTGAACCGCGACCACCAGCGGTACGGCTGCAGGGCGAACATGATCGCGATCGGGACGAGCAGGTTGAGCAGCACGAAGCGGTTCCTCCGCCAGAGCCGGAGCGCGAACACCGGCACGAGCGGGATGCCGAGGTAGCTCCAGAGCGGTCCGAGGCCACTCGTGCGATCGTCGTACGAGTACGCGTGGAAGCGTGGGTGCACGAGGAAGAAGAAGTCGCGTTTCCACTGCCCCCAGACCTCGCGCCACCAGGCGCCGTCGCTCCCAGGCTGCGTCAGGAAGCACTCGGGCGGACGGCCGGCGAACAACTCTGTGCCGAGAACCGACACCCTGACTGGATACAGCGGGCTCCCGAACCGCATCCACGTCGCGACGTAGTGGTATGCGCCGAGCACAAGCAGCGGAGCGACGAACACGAGCAGCGCGGCCGCGAGATAGGCGGCCGGCGTCGCTCGAACCAGCCGGGCCACGATTAGATGCCCTACCAGCCACAGCGTGAGCACGCCGACATAGACGACGCCTAGCCACTTCGTCCCGAGAGCGAGCCCGGCGGCGGCTCCGCCGAGCAGTAGGTACGCGTACGACGAACCCGGATCGTCCGTGCTCAGACCGTGGAGGAAGCGGAAGACGAAGTGGAAACCGCTCAGGAAGAAGCTGATGAAGATGACGTCGTTGTAGTTCGCGGTGCTCTGGCTGAGCACGACCGGCGCAAGGAAGAACAGGCACCCCGCGGCCGCGGCCCCGCGGCGCGAAAGGCCGACCGTCCGACCGATACCCGCAACCGCCAGTGCGGCGAGCACCGCGAACGGCAGCTGCACGAGGTCGACGAGCGTGTCACTGTGGAGCAGGAGGGCCGGCCAGGCGAACAGCAACTCGCCGTTGAATGGGTAGACCGTCGACCAAATCGTGAACACGCTAGGCCCGATGCGCCGTTCCTGCAGCCAGCCCGCGACCGTCGTCAGGTGGTACCAGAGCGCGTCCGGCGCGTAGGGCGGCATCAGGTACGCGATGACGAAACGCCACACGACCTGGCCGGCCGCGAGGAGGACGAGCACCGTCAGCCACCGATCAGCCGCCAGCTCGTCGACGAGCGGCCCGAGACGCGGCGCGGAGGGGAGCGAAAATCGATTGCCCCTCGCGAGCCACAGGAGCGCGAACAGCGCTGCTTGCGTGGCGCTCAGCGTCAGGACGAACCAGGGCGTCAGCCGATCGAAGACCGCACCCGCGAGCAGGAGGGTGGAGACGACGATGGCGCCGGCCGCGACGCCCCACGCAATCGCACGGTCGAGGCGGCTCGGGAGCCGCAGGGTCGACACGCCCAACGCGGCGCCGGCGGCGACGCAGGCGGTCGCGGCGAGGAAAGCGACAGGACCAGTCAACGAGCTACAGCGGTCCCACGCTGCGGCTGCGCGTCATCGTGAACCGGCTCAGCAGTCGACTCGCGCAACAGACCAACTGTAGAACCCTACGGCCGAGGGCCCAACTCGGCGGACGTCGAACCCGGGTCCGAGGGTGCGCAGATCAGCGCGCGAGCAGCGACTCCGCGTCGCCTGAAGCGAGCCAGCGAGCCGCCGCGCGGAACGCCTCGCGGTCGGCATCGCGCGCGAGCAGCGCGCGAATGCTGACGGCGAACGAGAGGAGCTTCCGCGCGAATTCCGCGTCCGTCGCGCGGTGGTGCTTGGCGAGGAAGCGGAGGTGCCCGCGCAGCTGCTCTCGGTACATCGCCGCCCAGTTGCCGGTCGTCGACGTCCCGCCGACGTGCACGAACCCGGCCTCGGGACACAGCGCCACCTGCCATCCCGCCTCTTGGAGCCGCCAGCAGAGATCCACCTCCTCGAAGTACATGAAGAAGCGCGGGTCGAAGCCGCCGACGTCTTCGAACGCCTCTCTTCGCAGGAGCAACGCCGCCCCGACAAGGAAGCGCCGGCCACTCGGTCGCCGGCGACGACCGAGGCGGCGCAGGGGGCTCCTACCCCTTCGCGACGTGATTGCGGGTCGACCGAGCCACCACCGCGTGGGAAACCCGACGAGCGACTCGTGGCGCTCGCCGTCGGGCGTGTGCAGCGCGGGGCCGACGGCTCCCAGCTTCGACTCTCGATGAGCGCAGGCCGCGAGGCGTTGGATCCCCCCCGCGGTCGGCCACGCGTCCGGGTTCAGCAGCAGCACGAATTCCCCCGCCGCACGTTCGGCACCGGCGTTGCAGGCGGCGCCATAGCCGACGTTCTCCGGCAACGCGAGGACCTCCACCGTCGGAAACCGTTCGCGCACGAATTCGGTGCTTCCGTCGACCGACGCGTTGTCGACGACGATGACCTGCCGATCACCCCCGACGACTGCCGGCAGGGAACGCGCGAGGTCGGAGCGCGAGTTGTAGGAGACGAAGACGACGGAGACACCGTCCCCGCGTGCTCCTGCTCGCGTCGGCCCCTTGTCGCCTATCTGCCGTACCTCCCGTGCCCACGATCGAGGTCGAGGACGCAGAGCCAGGCGCGGCTGGTGTCTCCGGGCAGGTCGGGGCAGAATGCGGTGATGGTGGACCGTAACACCGACCTGTCTTCTCGATCGCAGGCCCCGACGGAGCTGGGGAAGCGGGCGCAGGTCGTCGTCCACTCGGTGACGGGGCCGCCGGGAACGCCGCTCGCGCGCTGGCTCGAACGGAACGCCCCGCCCTACGGGAAGCTGCGCCCGCTGATCGGACCGTTCCCACGTCTCGTCGTCCGCATCGCCGATCCGGACGGCGTCGTCGCCGACGCTGCCCGGGCCCTTCCTGACGGCGCGGCCAAACCCGAGGCGCTTGCGGTCCTGGTGCGACGCGCAGGCGCGGAGCTGTCGTGGGGAGAGCCCGAGGTCCTACCCGACACCGCGACGTTCGTCCGCCTATGCCACGCTCGCGGGATCTCGTCGGTCGAGCTGGTGCGCGCCGACCCGTCGCTGCTCACGGAAATGCAGCTGGGAGCGTTCTTCCACGCGTACTGGCGCCAACGCGTCCTCCGACACGCCGCAGCCCGCGTCCCTTTTGCGCTGCGCCGCGCCCGAGGCGCGGCGGGGCTGATCGGGTTCGCAGGCGACGCCGCGTTCTGGTCGGGCGTCCGCTCGGCGGCGACGAAGAGAGAGTGGCACCGCTTCACGCGGAGCTCGTACCTCGTCTTCTATTACCACCGGATCGGCGATGCGGTCCCCGCCGCGCACGAGCACCTCAATCTCGAGCCGCGCCGGTTCGACGCGCAGCTGCGCCTGCTGCGCCTGCTGCGATTTCGGCCGCTGTCCCCCGAAGAGTTGATCGCTTTTCACACGGACCAGTCGGGGACGCTTCCGCCGCGACGGTACGTACTCGCCGCTGACGATGCGGTGCGCGACGCCGTCATCGCGCTCGGTCGGCACGCGCATCTTCGCCCGCACGTGTTCGTGAACACATCCGTGGTCGGCGGGTCGCCGTGGTGGTCGTTCGGTCATCGGATCGCGGACTGGGACGAGCTGAGGCGCTTCGCCGCGGCGGGTGGCGTCGTCGCGTCCCACTGTCGGGACCACCCACAGCTGACGACGCTCGACGCGGCGTCGCTTAGCGATCAGCTCGAAGGCTCGCTGCGCGAGCTCGAGGTGCAGCTCTCGCACGTCTCGCCGCTGTTCGCGTACCCGCACGGCCTTCACGACGAACGCGTCGTCTCGGCGGTCGCAGCTGCCGGGTACGAGGCGGCATTCACGACGGAGCCTGGACGGAACGGCGCGGGCACCGACGTGTACTGCCTGCGGCGGATCGAGGTCAAGAACTGGGACGGATACGCCGCGCTCGCGTGGAAGACCCTCACCGGCGAGCTGCTTCCTTGGCCGTGGGAGCGGCTGCGACTCCGGCGAAGAGCGGCCAGGGTTGGTCACCCGGACGGCGAAAGCGCGTACGTGGGCGCCGACGCAGGAGAGGGCGGCGATTGACGCAGCAGCATCGTGTCCCCGTCGTCATGTGCACCTGGAATCGCGTCTCGCGGCTACCGCACACCCTCGAACTCCTCGCCGAGCAGGACGCGCCGGCGAGCCTCTTCGTCTGGAACAACAATCGTCGCGAGCGGGAACGCGTCGACGACGTGATCGCAGCGAGCCCGATTCCCGCGCACGTCGTCCACTGCCGCCGGAACATCGGGAGCTTCGCCCGCTTCTACGTGGCGCGTTCGCTCGCGGAGGCGCACGACGCGGTGGTGTTCATCGACGACGACCTCGAATTCGGCCCGTCGATGGTGAGCGACCAGATCGCGAGCTTCGGCCCGAAGACGCTCACAGGGTGGTGGGCGTTCCGCTACCGCCCCGGCGCACGCACCTACGGCGAGCGCGACCGCGTCGAGACGCCGCTCGAGCCTGCGGACTACGTCGGCGTCGGCGGCCTCGTCGCCGACGCGAGGATCTTCACGGAGCCGCGGCTGTTCGAGTGCCCTCGGCGATACTGGTTCGTCGACGACATGTGGCTGTCGTACTACGCCGGTCACGTCAGGGGTTGGCAGCTCCGCCGCTCGCGTGCCGAATACCAGTTCGCCTCGGACTACCACGACCTCGATCTGACGCTCGGGCCCACGAAAACGCGGATGTTGCGGTACCTCAAGCGCCGCGGGTGGGCCGTCGGATCGTCCGAAGCCGCCGCCTATGGCGCGTCGACGTGAGGAGCGAATCCCAGCGAGTGGGGCCGGTCGAGCAGCGCGCTGCGGACGACGCACGGCGCCGCGTGCTCGTCTGCACGCCGTTTCCCCCTCGGCTCGACGCGAGGCATGGCGGCAAGGCGACCGCCCAGCTCCTGCTCCGACTCGCCGAGCGGCACGACATAGGGTTGTTGTGCCTGCGCGGCACCGGCGACGATCCGGTCGATCCCGAGATCGCGGATCGCTGTGAGTACGTCGAGGAGGTTGCGCATGCGGTCGCCGGCCACGCGCCGCGCCGGCTCGTGTGGGCGCTCGGCGTGCTGCGGGGCCTGCCACCCTGGGCGACCGACTGCCGCAGCGCCGACTACGCGGCGCGCTTGGAGCGGGTGCTCGGCGAGTGGCGTCCCGAGATCGTCGAGATCCACCTGCAGGTGATGGCGCAGTACGTCGGCGCCGCCGAGCGCCGGAACCTACCGCGGATTCTCGTCGAGTACGACCCCGGATCCGCCTGGGCGCAAGAGCTGCTGACGAGGACCGCGGGCCCTCGCCGTCTCCTCCGCCACGTCGAGGTCGCGGCGTGGAGGCGCTACGAGCGGGCGACGCGCCCGAGGTTCGATACGATCGTCGTCTTCGCGGAGCGCGACGTGGCCGCGGTGCAGCCGACTGCCGGTGGCGCCTCGATCCTCAAGATCGCGTATGCGGTGGACGTGCCCTCCCGACCGCTCGATCCTGAGGGCTCCGGGCCGCCGGCGATTCTGTTCGTCGGCGGGTTCGCGCATCACCCGAACATCGACGGTGCGCTGTGGCTCGCTCGATCGATCTTCCCGCGCATCCTCGAGCGCGTGCCGGAGGCGCGACTGGAGATCGTCGGCCACGAGCCGGGACCCGAGATCCGGGAGCTGGCCGGCGGCGCCGTCTCGGTGCACGCTTCGGTCCCGGACGTGACGCCCTACCTCGACCGTGCCGCCGTCGTCGTCGCCCCGATCCGCATCGGCGGCAGCATGCGGATGAAGGTCGTCGAAGCACTCGCCCTTGGTAAGGCGCTTGTCGCGACGCCGCGCGCTGCCGAGGGTGTCGAGGCGATCGCCGGCGAGGACTTCTTGCTGGCCGCGGACGATGACGAGCTGATCGACGCTATCGCCGGGCTGCTCCTCGACCGCGATCGACGCCGTGCGCTGGGCGAGAGGGCGCGCTCGTGGGCGGAAACGAATCTCGGCTGGGACCGTGGGGTGGAGGACTTCGAGCGGCTGTATGACGAGCTGGTCGACGCGACGTAGTGCGTCTGGTCGCCTACACAGACAACGTCGAGCTCGGCGGCGCGGATCTGTGCATGTCGCACCTGCTCGCGCGCCTCGACTCGTCCGTCGAGGTAACGGTGCTCGGCGTCTCGGCGGCGATCGTGGAGCGGCTCGCGAAGGCGCGGCCGACCGCGACGACGCGCGTCGTTCCCCGCCCCCGCAGCGACCACGATGTGCGGAGCCTCGCCGCGCACGTGAGGGTGCTCCTCCAGATCTCGCCGGACGTCGTGCACGCGAACCTCTCGAGCCCCTGGTCGTGCCAGTACGCCGTGGCTGCCTCAGCCGTCGTGCGGCGCGCCCGCGTCGTGGCCGTGTACCAGCTTGCCGTGCCCCCGATCAGCGAGCGGCAGCGTCGCGCGAAGCAGTTGACGGCGCGCGCGATCGACCGGCACGTCGGTGTCGGCCAGCGGACGTCGCGTGACGTCGAAGCGCTCGTCGGCCTCCCGGAAGGCCGCGTGCGGACGATTCACAACGGCGTGCCGGACGAACCAGAGCGACCGCGCCGCCCTCGTCTCCACGCCGGCCCGGTCATCGGTGCGATCGGCCGGCTCGAACACCAAAAGGGCTTCGACACCCTGCTCAGCGCGCTGCGCGACGTCGACGACGCGACGCTAGTCCTCGTCGGAGAAGGGAGCGATCGCGCGGCCCTCGAGACGCTCGGGCAGACGTTGGGGGTCTCCGATCGCGTCGTGTGGACAGGTTGGAGCGATGACCCGCGTGGCTACTTCGGTTCGTTCGATGTGTTCGCCTTGCCCTCCCGCTTCGAAGGGTTTCCCCTGGTCGTGCTCGAGGCGCTCCTCGCTGGGTCGGCGGTCGTCGCTGCGAACGTCGGCGACGTGGCGGACGTTGTGCTCGACGGCGAGACCGGCATCCTGGTGGAGCCGGACGACCCCGCCGCCCTCGCCGAAGCGATCCGGCGTCTGCTTGGCGATGCACCGCTCCGGCGACGGCTCGGAGAGCAGGGGCGTTCCCTCGTCCTCGAGCGGTTCACCGCCGACCACATGACCGCCGCATTTGAAGCCCTCTACGACGAGCTGCGCTGAGCCTCTTTCGGATCGACCCGCGATTCGTGCTTCCCCGGCCCGTTCGGACGGCCACCGTCTTCGGGCGCCTCGACGCGTGGCGAGCAGGGCTCGCCCGCGTCGGCGTCGAGGTCCGCGACGCCGGAGCCGACGTCGAGGCGGACCTGGCGGTCGCCCCGGCGGAGCTCGCGGAAGCAGCGGCGGCGAGCGGCGCCACCGCGGTGATCGTGGAAGGGCGCGGCACGCGCCCCCTGGTCCGCGCGGGTTATCACCCGATGCGGCTGCTTCTACGGCCGGCCCGCGAGACGGCTGCCCTTGTGCTCCCGCTCGATCAACCGGTGGCAACGACGTACGCGATCGAGAACTGGAGCCTGATCGACCGGCGCTGGAAGCGAGCGCGGATGCTGGCCGCGGCCGCGCTGGCTCGCCGTGGGCGGCTCCCGGCACTGCCGGGATCGGTCGTCTCCGTCGGTGTTCGCGACCCGGACCCGCCGCTCGTGATCGCGGCCGCCGCCGAGCACGGCGTCGCCGCCGATGGAGGCTGGGTGCTCACGCTGGGACAGGGCGACGCGCTCAGCAGGAACGTCTTCCATGTCTTTCCGCCTCGGGCGGAGGAGCCCCGCTGGATCGTCAAGTTCGCCCGCGTACCGGGGTTCGTCGATCCGTTCGACCGCGACCAGCGTGGGCTCGAGCTCGTAGCCTCCGGGGGTGCCGCGGTCGCAGCCCACGCGCCGCGGCTGCTCGCGCGACTGACCGTGGAGGGGCTCGAGGTTTCGCTCGAGACGGCGGCGGTCGGGCGTCGGCTGCGCGAGATCCTGCTCGAGCCCGGCAGACGCGCGCCGAAGACCGAGCTCGTCGAGCAAGTCGCGAGCTGGATCACCGAATTCGGCTTCGCGACCCGGCGGAGCGCGGAGGAGTTGACGCGAGAACGCAGGCGCCTCGTCGACGAGATCGTGCCGCAGTGGACGCGGTTCGGTGTCGACGCCGCGATTGTTCCCTACGTCCCGCTACCCGCGGTCGCTCAGCACAACGACCTCGGGTCGTGGAACGTCGTCGTCTCGAGCTCGAGCTTCACGGTCGTCGACTGGGAGACGGCGACGCCGGTGGGCCTGCCGCTTTGGGACCTCCTCTACTTCCTGGCCGACGCGCTCGTGCTCGTCGACGGCACGACGGCGCTCGAACGACGACCGGCGGCGGTCGCGCGGCTGTTCCGCGGCGAGGCGCCGTCTTCGCCGCTGCTCTTCTCGTTGCTTCGCGACGCGGTTGCGGCGTTCTCGGTCCCCGAGGCGGCGGTCGGGCCGATCGCGACCCTGTGCTGGTTACACCATTCGCTCTCGGGTCCCGTCCGGGACGACGAGCTCGAACTGTGGACGCCTGGCCAGCGCCGACCGCCCCACACGTTCGAGGGCATCGCCGAAGCGTGGCTCGCGGACCCGGCGCTCGGGCCCGGCTGGAATCGGTGGCAAGCCCGCTGATGTGCCGGTGTCTCCACATCCCGACC
>Ga0126306_10000487_pt1 | contig 18406 bp, 18 predicted proteins | sample Plot27_FD_92592 | JGI IMG/M metagenome (GOLD analysis project Ga0126306, IMG submission 92592) | Serpentine soil microbial communities from UC McLaughlin Reserve, CA, USA - Plot27 | ecosystem: Environmental > Terrestrial > Soil > Grasslands | place: USA: UC McLaughlin Reserve, Lake County...
GACCTCGGGCGAGGAGGCGCGTGTGCTCGTCCGTTTCGACGGCTACCGGGGCCGCTACGTCTTCCACTGCCACAACCTCGAACACGAGGACATGATGATGATGGCCAACTTCGAGGTTGTATGAAAGACTGACGGCCTCAGCCCCCGTCGCTCCTCAGGCTCGCCACAAGGCTATCCTCTCCCGCTATGATCAGCTAGAAGCTGTGTTGCGTTATCGGATTCGCCAAAACCAACCTACCGATGTGCTAGAACGAGCCGTAACATACGATCTGCGAGCATGAACCAATGGGAGCTAACGGTGGCGAGGACCCACAAAGTGACCTTCAAGAAAAGCGGCATCACCATAGACGTAGCAGAGGACGAATATATCCTCGAAGAGGCCGAGGACGCCGGCCTCCATCTTCCCTACGATTGCCGCAGTGGCACCTGCACGACGTGTATCCAGAAGTGCCTGGAAGGCGAGATCGACCAGGACATGGCTTTCGCCATCGGCGATGAGGAGCTGGACCAGTGCCTGCGCCTTATCTGCATCGGCAGCCCCCTCTCCGACGTGGTACTCGATGCCTGATCCGGTAGGACAATTTGCCCTCTCCGACTGCTAGCTTCGCAACGTCTGGGAGACCATAATGGCGCGGGCTGAATATGGATAAAGGGAGGGAACGGTTTGATTCGTACCACGCCGCCGTTTAGGGCGGATCACGTCGGGAGCCTGCTGCGTCCGCCGGAGCTCTTGCGGGTGCGGGAGGAGTTTGCGGAGGGCCGCATCTCCGCCGGGGCACTTCGGGAGGCCGAGGACGCCGTCTCCGGGATGTGGTGCGGATGCAGGAGGATGTGGGGCTCCGGTCCGCGACCGACGGCGAGTTCCGGAGGACCTCCTGGCACATGGACTTCATCTACCGGTTAGGGGGCATAGACCGGGCTTCGGAGAACGTGACGGTCCAGTTCCACAACGACGAGGGAGACATCGAGTTCACCTCCGCCGCCTTGCAGGTGAAAGAGAACGTCACGTTGGAGGAGACGATCTTCGGCGACGATTTCAGCTTTCTCCGGTCCACCGTCGAAACAGTGACACCCAAGCTCTCCATCCCGTCGCCGAGCATGGTCCACTACAGGGGTGGACGGGCGGCTATAGACGAGGACGTCTACCCCGACCTCGAAGCGTTCTGGATCGATCTCACGGACGCCTACGCCGAAGAGGTCCGGCGGCTTGGCGAGCTCGGCTGCACGTACCTGCAGTTCGACGACACGAGCCTCGCCTACCTGAACGATCCACGCCAGCGCGAATACATCGCTTCTTTGGGCGGGGACGCCGAGCACCAGCACGAAACATACGTCCGCAACATCAACCGGGCGCTCAGGGACAGGCCGGAAGGGATGACTATTACCACCCACATGTGCAGGGGCAACTTCCGCTCATCGTGGGCAGCCGAGGGCGGCTACGATTTCGTCGCCGAGGTCCTGTTCAACGAGCTGGAGGTGGACGGCTTCTTCCTGGAGTACGATGACGCCCGCTCCGGTGGCTTCGAGCCGCTGCGCTTCGTGCCCCAGGACAGAATGGTCGTGCTCGGGCTCGTCACGACCAAGCGGGGCGAACTCGAGAACAAGGACACGCTCAAGCGGCGTATCGAGGAGGCCTCAGAGTTCGTGGATCTGGACAGGCTCTGCCTCTCCCCCCAGTGCGGCTTTTCCTCCACCGTCGAAGGAAACACGCTGAGCTACGACCAGCAGGTCGCCAAGCTACGCCTCATCGTCGAGGCCGCCGAGGAGGTCTGGGGTTGAGATCCAGAGTCGGTCCTACCTTCCGAGCTCCCGCAGGTTCTCCCACAGGATGTAGATTCCGACGCCAAGGACCGCGAGTGCAATGATCTGCCAGTAGAAGAATTTGAGCAGGACCAGGGCGCCCACTATCGCCAATGAGACGTTGACGCTGACTATGAACCTGGTGAGTCGCCTTCTGAAACCGGCCTCGATGAACGCGAACATGGCGATAGCAAAGACGAGCACGGAGATCAGGTGCTGTCTCTGATAGGCGAAGATGTAGAGGAGCGCCAGGAGCACCACCGCAACACTGATCGAAGCCCACAGCTGTGCCACCTTGCCGGCGTGGGTCTCCTCTTCGGAGACGGGGCGCGTGACGTGCATTATGTGGGCGCGGGCGGGGGGGCGCTCACCATTTCTCAGGCGTTCCGCATGATCCCTGAGCGACTCGTCGAGGACCTCGTCTTCGGAGAGCTCCTCGCGCATCGCCTCTACTTCTTTGGAGAGCTCTTCGATGTGCCGCGTCTCGGTCTCATGAAGCTTACTGAGGTGGGATTGGTCACGCGTGGCTTCCGCGTCCATGCCGAGCGCCTTCAGGCGGCCGCTCTTCTCCTGTATCTCGGAGCGGAGGAAATGGCGGCGGTCTTCGATCTGTGCCCGGCGGCTGGCGATGACGTCCAGTTCCTCCATTCGGGTCGGTACCTTGTCGAGTCCGGCCCAGCCCACAGGGTCGAACCACTCCCGGCTGATGGTCTTATCCCGGTCGTACATGGGACCCGCCGGGGCGTCCTCGCCCTCGAAAGGATCGCGAGTATAGAGACCCCACAGTCCGCGGTAGCCCGTGACCCAGGACGGCGTCGGGTCAACCATGAGACGCGGGGTGTCCCACTCCCTGTCCTGGCCAGGTCCGACCGATAAGCCGTCCCCGCGCCCGTAATCCACGAAGGGTATCGTGAACGCCTCGTAGGACTTTTCCGCGGCGTGCTCGTCAGTGTACTGGCGCAGCGTTGTGTACCAGAACTGCCGCGCGACCCTTCGGATCGCGGCCAAGGCCCGCGGCAGGGGGAACGCGAGCTCGGTCAGGTACTCGCCCCTGAAGTAACGGGTCGCGTGCGAGCCGGCGCAGACGTATGCCAAGGGATGCTCACCGATCTTCTCGAGCTCCGGATCGTCCCACCTGCGCCTGAGATCGTCGCCGGTCTCCTCGTGCGCGGCGTAGGCCACCCACTCCGGATTTACTTCGCCCGACTCCGACTCCGAGAGGTAGATGAAGATCTTCTCCCAGTCTGCCTCGTGGTCGTTGGCGCCGAAGAAGTTGCTCCTCCAGTCGTTGAACGCGTAGAACAGCCAGTACTGCAAGACGATCCAGCCGTCCTGACGGATCACACGCCCGTGGTATCTGAAGTGTTCCTCCTTCTCCATGAGGCGGCCGTAAAGAACGCGCGCGCCCTCCACGTCTCCGCCGGGAACCCTGCCCCTGGCCAGGAGCACCAAAGAGAAGAGTGCGTCTGCCAGCCGCGAGACGTAGCCCACGCGCGCGAGGCGGCCCCTCCCTGCGCGGAACGTTTCCTTCGGCCAATCGGGATCTTCGTGCGTGCGCCTCGCCCTCCGGCGCACCGGGCGGCCTCGCTGCCCCTCCTCCTTGGGAATGGGAATCTTGAGGTAGTGTACGGCACCGGTGGTGTCCTCAGGCTGCTGGGCGAGCCTCTCCAGGGTGAGCCCTCCGGATGGCACCACGCAGACGGCGTCCTCGTCTGGACGACGGACCCAGAGGCTGCAGGCGTCGACGTACGGCTCGGAGTCCATCGGGTAGAACCACTCGCCCTTGGTGAATCGGATCACGGGCTCGAAGCGGCGGAGTAGGGCTTCTGCATCCCTCGCGTCCACGCTCTCCCTACTCGCCATGCGCGAGCTCCGATCTCCCGTCCACCGGTTTTATCCGCCTGCGGTGGACCACGGCCCGCACACTACGAGAGTTCAGTAACAGGATCATCAGGATGCAGTAAGTGATAATGGGGTAGGCGAACCACGGACGCGAGGCGCCGTAGAAGAACAGGCAGGCTAACATGATGAGGGCCTGGGCGACAGAGGCCAGCATCCATCCCCGCCGCCGAAGGAGCACGAAACCGAGGCCAGCGAGAAGCGACAGGACCACGGGCCCGAAAAAGTAGACCGTGAACAGGATCGCCCGTTTGAATTCCTTCAACGTGGTCCTATCAGTGGTATGGAGCTGAACCTGGCCCGGCTTGTTGGAAAGATCTACCACCGTGTCCCAGTCGATGCTGGCGAACAACCAGACGCCGATCCCCACCATCGCGACTACCTGCAGAAGGAGCAGCACACCAAGCACGCGCACCTGTCGGTACAATGCTCACCCTCCGGGTTCGGTTACAAGCCTGGATCATGCTCTGGCCCGTAGGATAACCGTTTGCGAATGGTCATGCACTACCAGCATTTCAGCAAGTCAGCACTTCAGCTTTATGTTCAAGCTGCTGGAAGAATGGCGATCCGCGGTAAGTCGACACTTCTTTCTATCGCTGTAAAAGGGTTTGCAGGAAGCGCAGCTTCTCTGCAAACCGCGGCTACAGGTTACGGGCATCAGGGGTGGGCGAAAACTAGCTGAAATGCTTGCAAAGCGGTATAACCTCTTCGCAAGCAGCTTTAGAGTCCGTACAGGCGCGTGGCGTTTTCGCGCAGCATACTCTCGCCGACGGCTTCGGCCTCGGTAAGGGTGAGTTCTCCGTAAGACACCAGCTCTCCGAGCGCCTGGCCGAACACGCACCGTCCGTCGAGGGCGCTGATCCAGTGTAGCTCGGGCACCCCGATGCCGTCGGAGCTGTACATAAGCTTCGAGCTCGGGGCGACGCCGAGCGCAGCGCGCGTGAAGGAGAGCATCTCGTTGTAGCCGAGCAGCGGTATGCCGTAGGAGAGATCCAGGTAGGCGTTCTCGTAGACGGCGGCCAGGTAGCCTCCCTGCCTGGTGTACGGGTAGCATTCGTGCAGCAACACGACGGGCATGCCGCGGTAGTCGGGCCGCTGGAGGACCCGACGCAGGTAGAGAGGGTTGCCGAGCAGGAGATCGGTGTCGGCGTCGCCGTAGCCGACGTGGAACTGGACGGGAATCTCCTGCCGGGATGCCTGCGCGAACGCGACGTGCAGCAGGGTGTCGAGTAAAGGTTTGTGGACAAGTCGCGCGGAACCCGCTTCGACGGCCCTCTTGTATTCGTGGAACGACTCTTCCGCCTCCTCCCGTGGCCACTCCTGTATATCTAGGCCCGTCCGGTAGGCGGCGATGCTCTTGAGCGCCACGTAGCCCTGGTCTCTAACGTCGTCCAGCACGGCTGCGAGCACCTCCCGCACCTCCTCCAAAGAGTCGTTCTCGGTCAGCAAGTCCTCCATCAGGGTCTCGAGCCGCAGCATGGGCTGCGCACGGCAGCCCCCGATCTGCCCGAGCTCGGGCACAGTCACCACGTCTTCGGACGGCGGAAAGCCCATGTCGAGAAGCAACACTTCGACGTTCGCGGCGCGCAACAACTCGCCCGCGAGTTCTCGTCCGTCCTTCTTGGTGCGGGCTGTGAACACAGATTCCTCATCGGGCTCGCAATCGAGGAATTCGGCCAGCCTCCGAACTAGTCGCCGGTAGAAGGACGTAGTGGCGACGTGCTCGCGCGGCATTCTAGGATCGGCGGACTCGGTGAATGCCTGCCGCCAGCTCGTAATGTCCCTGAAGGCCTGGCTCTGCTGTATGCCGTGGCAATGGTTGTCCACGACGGGAACCTGTGCGAAATCTACGGTTTCCGTACGCCACCTCCGTTCATAGCATCACGCCCCACCAGACGCGGCGGCGACGAATGCTACCGCCCGGGCGACCACCCCGACCGCTTCCCCTGTAGGCAGGAACTGCGGGTGGTGAAGTGGTACGTTCGGGCTGCCTGGAGCGTCCTTGAGTCCCACGAACATCATGAGCGTCGGTGACCCCCTCCACGACTATGCGCAGGTTGTCTGAAGTGGCGTTTACCGGGCCGGACTCGACGCTCACCGAGCCCCACGGGACTTCGGGGTGGACGTGGGCAGCCACGATCGCACCCGACTCCCTTGCCAGTACGCCTTCACTGACGATCAGTTCCGTCCCCGAAGGGTGAGTAACTGCGCCTCCCTTCGATCAGGTTTCAGGTGTCTTGCTGAAGCCTGATGCCTATAACCTTTTCAATAGAGCATCGCGGCCGTGGCCGCCACCTCCTCGGGTGGAAGGTCTCTGGCTATGGCGGCCTGCGCCCGTCCTACGGCCACGTGGGTGCGCACCAGCGGTTCGCCCAGCGCCTCTACGAGGGCATCGTCTTCCTCCAGTGCGTCCAGGGCTTCGTCCGGGGAGGCTGGTAATGGTTGGATGCCCTTCGAGGCGCGCTCCTCGTCGGTTAGCGTGGCAGGGTCGACCATCGTCGGCTCCCCCGGTTCGAGGCCACGGTCCACGCCGTCCATCCCTGCAGCCAGGACTGCGGCGAGGGCCAGGTAGGGGTTGGACGTGACGTCGACCGGCTTGAGCTCGACGTTGGCGGTCGCCGACTCCCTGCCGGCCACGGGGGAGGCCAACCGTACGGCGGCCTCCCTGTTGTCCGGGCCGTAGGCGGCGTAAGCCGATGCCCACATGCCTGGGGCGAGCCGCTGGTAGGAGTTGGGCGACGGGGCGGTGAACGCCATGACGGCGGGCAGATGCTCCAGTATCCCGGCTACGAAGCCCGAGCCCGGGCGGCTCAAGGCTCCGGAGGCGTCGAAGAGGACGGGGGCATCGCCTTCGTAGAGGCTTACGTGCAGGTGGTGGCCGTTGCCTGCCCCTTCCAGGTACGGTTTCGGGGCCATCGTGGTCTCGAGCCCCATACAGTGGATCACGCCCCGGACCGTCTCGAGCACCATCACGCGCTTGTCCGCCGCGGCCAATGCTTCGTCTTCCCCCACGGAGAGCTCGAGGTTGCCCTGCCCGACCTCGGCGTGGCACTGCTCGGGACGGATGCCCATCTCCTCCAGCGACTTTGCCAGCTCCGCGACGAACTCGGCCGCAGGGGTCAACGCGTAGCTCCCGGCGTACGGTGTCCTGTCCAGTGGGCCATCGGTATCCCAGACGTAGAACTCAGCTTCGTAGGAGGCGAGCGACCTGTAGCCTCTCTCCGAGAGCCGCCCGAGCACCCGCTTGAGGGCGCTGCGCGGACAGCCCTCCCACGGCGTGCTCGCGTCGGGCTCCGCCATATCGCAGGAGACCATCGCCTGCCCGCGGGCGAAGGGCAGAGGGGTAAGCGTCGAGAGGTCCGGGATCAGCCGGCACTCTCCGACGGGACTCAACCCCGACTCGGGATGCAACGCTCCGCTCGGGTCAAGTGCCAGTACACCTTTCGCGAGCCCCACCCCGGCCCTCGCCCTCCCTTCGAAGCCGTCCTTATAGACTGCCTTCGCCTTGGGGATGCCCGCGTGGTCCACGAATACGAACCTGACCCACAGAGTATCTTCAGGCAACGACCGCGCTATGTCCTCTCTTGCCTCGCGCTCCGCTTGCATCGCACCCCCTAAGATGTGGCCGCACACCTTTCCCTTACGCAACGATGCGGCAAATATCTCACGCTTCGGCCTCCCGGTCCACAGGATCCGCCCGCCGCTAATCCTGCGCGCCGGAGCCGCCCCTACCGCAAGCCTCTCCCCAGCCATCAGCGAGATTCGTTGGAGATCACTGACTTCCTGCGAATCGCCTTAGCGCTGCGGTTTCGAGGGGGCGATGTTGCGGTTGAATCGGAAGATATTGTGTGGGTCGTAGCGGACCTTGAGGGCGACGAGGCGTTCCCAGTCCTCCGCGGTATGAGCGGCCTTTACCCTCTCTGCACTCGCGCCCTCGAGCTCCATAAAGTTGACGTAGGTGTCGCCGGTCTGGAAGGGACGCGTCGCCTCGGCCACGCGGGCGAGGTAAGCCACAACACCTTCCGCCATCTCCGGCGTGAAGGCCGGCCCGATCCCGTTCATGATGAACTTGGAGTCACCTTTGCCCATGGTGCTCAAGCGGTCGGCCGTGCGCGACAGGGCGCCACCGAGCTGCCGGAGCTCCAGCACGATCAGGGGCGAGCCAGAATCGGCGCCGGCGACCTCCACGAGCGCTTCGATGGCCTCGGGCGAGAGCTCGCCCAGCATCTCGGAGTGCTGGCGGGTCCCCATCGGGTCGACAGGGTCCATGCTTATGGAGTCCATCGCCGCGAATGGCATAGCCCCGAAGGTGTCCATGATCGGCTCGCCCAGCTCCTCGCGCATGGGACGCACCAGCTCCTCGCCGGCCCCGGGATCCTCCCCGCAGTAGCAGCCGCGTAGCGCTATTACGGACTTGCCCCGTAGCGGCTCGGGGAGCGCAGGCAGCGGAGGGACGTTCAGGAACGCCACCCCTGTGGACATCTCGTCGGGGAGTCCGGCGCTCCAGCGGGCGTAGGCATCCAACACCTCGGCAGCTTTCTCTACGGGATGGATGAGGTCACCGCCGTAGAGTGTCCCTACGGGATAGAGGTCGAACTTCATGGAGGTGACTACCCCAAAGTTTCCGCCCCCGCCCCCGAGTCCCCAGAACAGGTCGGGGTGCGCCTCGGCGCTCAGACGCATCAGCTCGCCGTCTGCGGTGACTACATCTGCCTCCCTCACGCTCGCGGCGTTGAAGCCATACTTGCGCCCCAGCCACCCGAAGCCGCCGCCCAGGGTGTAGCCGACGACACCGACGTGGGAGGTAGAGCCCATAAGGCCTGCCAGGCCGTGCGGTTGGGACTCGTGAATCAGGTCGGTCCACAGCGCGCCGGCCTCGACCCGCGCGGTTCTGTCCACCGGGTCTACCCTGACACTCCTCATGCTTGAGGTGTTGATCAAGACTCCGCCGTCGCAGGGTGCGCCCACGCCGTGTCCGGTCGCCATCACCCCGACGCCAAGTCCCCCTTCGCGCGCGAAACGCACGGCTCCCATCACGTCGGCCGCATCCTTGGCCACGACCACCAGCGCAGGGGTCTGGTGGGCGGCCAGGTTCCACGCCCGGCTTGCCTCCTCGTAGCCCTCTTCTCCCGGCGCGTGCGCGGTGCCGCGCAGTCCTGCCCGCAAGGTCTGTAGTGTAGAGCCCTGGATCACCGTTTCCACAGTCTTCTCCCTTCTCATTTGCACGCCGGTAGGCCGATTCCTCCCGGACGGAAAAGACAACAGGACGCAGCCTAACGTTCGAGGATAAGACGCGCATCCCCCAAATGGACTATTTTCGAAGCGAGAACGGTTCGTGGAACGCCCACACGAACCAAGGCTTCAGGCACCAGGTCACAGACTTCAGGGTCGGTGCGATACAACGCGTCGGCGGATGCCCCCGAAAATACCCATTCAACGCAAGCTCATCGCTGCGCCTCTATCTGTCGGTCTCGCCCTCGAAGACCGCAAACGCGGCACCCTGGGGATCGGCGAGGATGGCGATCTTGCCTGCGGGGAGGTCAAGCGGTCCGGCCAGCAACGTACCGCCAAGCTCCCTTGCCTTCTCGATGGCACCGTCGCGAGACAAGACCGTGAAGTAGGGGAGCCAGAAGGATGGCGCGTCGCCGTGCTGCTCCGCCATTGGCATGAAGCCACCATTCTGGTTACCCGCGTTCTTGATCGTGGTGTAGACCAGCGTCCCTTCGTCTTCGATAGGTTCGATCCCCCAACCGAATAGCCTGCTGTAGAAATCGCCCGCCGCTTCGGAGTCGCGGGTCTGAAGTTCGTTCCAGCCCATACAACCTACGTCGTTGACCCTGCCCGCGCCGATGTGCGTCTGCGGCTCCCAGACGCAGAGCATCGCGCCCCCCGGATCGGCGAACACGGCCATGCGGCCCAACCCCATCACCTCGAAGGGTTCCTCGATCAACTCGGCGCCCAGTTCTCTCGCCTTTGCGGCGGTGTCGTCTGCGCTCGTGACGGAGACGTAATTGTTCCAGTCCGCAGAGTGTCCGTCCTGTTGGACGATCGCGGCCACCGCGCCGCCCTGGGAGTGGCACATCGTGTAGACGCCGCCAGGGATCTCGTCATCCCTGAACTCCCAGCCCAACAGATCACCGTAGAAGGCTTTCGCACCCTCCGCATCCGTGGTCGAAAGGTCCACCCAGCAGAACGTCCCCGGCTCGTAAGACTGCCTTTTGCCCATGGATCTATCTCCCTTTTCCGCCGCTTCGGACCGGCCGGAAAGCCCTACCAGAAGTCTACGGGGACAGCCTCCATTCCCAACCGGCAAACGCTAGGAATGGGGCCGGATCCTTGGGCCGCTGCGACGTTCGAGACTCTGACAGGATGTGCCTTTTGACGGGAGTTCACCTCACTCGCGAGGGCTGCCCGGTAGCGACTCCCCTCCGCAACCACAAGGTGTAGCCGAGCACCACCATGATCAGCCCGAACAACGCGGTCCCGTATACCGCCAAGGGCAGCGAAACGGGCATTCAGAGAATTAGAGCCAGGCCATACCAGCGTGGCAGCACTCCAGCTCGCAGCGTGGCGACGCCGTAGAGGATGAGCCCCACGAGCATGCCCAGGGTGGCAGGCATCGAGATCCACTCGAGGGCCGAGCTTCCCGCCAGGAAGACCACCGCACCCAGGATACGCACCGTTACCGCAATTAGAGTGATGTAGAAGCCTGCCTGTCCCAGGAGGCCGTAGCTCCCTCTCTGCAAGGTATGGAGTCCCACCAGTCCCACTGCTGTAAACAGAAGCGCAATGACGAACAACACCACGTCTTCGCGGCCCTGTATCGCTTGCAGGTAGCCAAATCTGATCGAAAGTCCCAAGACGAGCCACGCCACGCCGCCAAGCATTAATCCTATGGCACCCCACCGGACGAGTCCCGAAGACCCCATATTCTCCTCCCCTTATCCGAAGCTTCCTACCGACCGATGATGGCACAGTACTCAACCCGGCACAGCTACGCAGCCCTTAGCCAGTCCCGTTCCTTGCTTCTTCGCGCCGTCCTCCCAGGTGACCGTTTGGATGGTCAGCAGGTCGAGTGGATGAGCGCTCCTACTCTCTCACTCTCCCGCAACTCTTCGTAGAGGTGTGCGGCGTCGTCGGTCTGCAGGACGTGCGCGGGTATTCCCTTCTCCTCCAGCATCCTGAGGGTCGCGGGCATAACACCGAGGCGTCTGTGGAAGCCTCTGGAGAGGACAACGACAGTGGCGCCCTGCTCCAGCAATCTTTCTACGTCGGCCGGCTGAACGCCGGGATCGTGGCTCGTGCCCGTCTCGTTCCAGTCCCACTCTTCAGCACCTCCGGGGTAGAGCCTGGCGTCCCTGAAGATACCGCTCTCGGTCTCGAGGCGGCCCCAGGAGAGCCGGGTTATTTGTGGAGAGCGCGTTGTTCGATCCATCCGCCGCGAGGGTTCTAGCTGTCTTCGGTGCGCCTGCGTCGCCTGGCGCGCTCCTCCGCGCGGCGCCTCCGTCGCGTCTCCGCGCTCGTCTCCGCGCTCGTCTCCGGCGCCTCGGAGGTTTCGGTCTGTGCGCGCGTCTCCGCCTCTCCAGACGCTTCTGTCGTCCGCTGCTCTTCCGCCCTCGTCTCGCCAGAGTCAGGGGTTGCGGCCTCTTCGCCCTCGGGTGGACGACGCTCAGCGCCTGCCTCTTCCTCAGGCGGAGCCTCAGTCTCAGTCCGGCTGCGCGTCTCTACCTGCGTGGTATCGCGCTCGCTGGCGCCGGTATCGGGCTCGCTCGCCGGCGGCTGCTCGCGCGCTGTGGTCGAGCTGTCCGCAGAGGCGTCGCGCTCCCTGGTTGCGCTCGCCGATCCGAGGCGGCGTCTCGCTTCTTTCTCGGGGAAGGTTATGTCCGTTATGGTGGCGTTCAGCTCGGTGATCCTGAGCCCCGTCATAGTCTGGACGCGGTCGGTGATCCTGCGCCGCACCTCCTCGACGGCCTGGAGGATATCCCTGTTGTACTCTATCCCCATCTTGAGGTCTATGGCCGCCTCCGTCCTTCCGACCTCGACGGAGATCCCACTGGTCTTGCTCTCCGAACCTGTCAGGCCCCCTAGCACCCCGCCGGCAGCCCTCGAGGCGCCACCGCCCATGTGGACGCCATCCACTTCCTGTGCCGCCATACCGGCTATAGAGGTGACCACCGTGTCGCTGATTATGGTGACTCCACGCTCACTAAGGAGCGGGCTTTCACCGCCATGCTGCCCTGAGTCGCTCATCTCTCACTCTCCTGCGTCGACCAAGTTCTCCAGAGTGTTCCCCGAACAGCCCCGGCGCAACCAGGATACCAGCATCGACACCGCGAAGGTGCCCGGCGGGGGGTCGATTGCAACGCCTCTCGGGCGATCCTATACTTAGCTCGGCATACGATGGTCCGGGAGCCACTGAACCGGCCCTCGCTTTTCGTCTGGAGAGTAGATCGGAGAAATATGCGCATGAGTGAGCGGGGCATCCTGGTCGGGCTCCTCTTTGCGGTTGTGCTGCTCGTCGGCTGCGGCGGACCCTCGGCGGAGTCAGGGTCGAAGGATTCGTGTGACGTGGACGACCCACCGCTCTTCGAGGAGGGCAAATTGACGGTCGCAACGGACAAGCCTGCCTACCCTCCCTGGTTCACAGGAAACCCAAAGGACTACTCCGGGTACGAGGGTGACCTAGCGAGTCAGATCGCAAAGCGCATGGACCTCCCGATAAAGTGGACCGTGGAGCCTTTCAACAAGTCCTACGCGCCAGGCGCCAAAGACTTCGACTTCGACATAAACGAGATCACCATCACCCCAGAACGTGAGAAGGTCGTCGACTTCTCGGACGGCTACTTCGATAACGCCCAGGGCATGCTCGTGATGAAAGATAATCCCGCCTCAGATGCGAAGAGCATCTCCGATCTCAAGGACCTGACCATAGGGGCCCAGGTAGGCACGACCGCCCTCGATTTCGTCAACGAGACGGTAAAGCCGACCGAGGATCCCAAAGTCTACGACACGACCAACGACGCGAAGTCCGCGCTGGAGAGCGGCCAGATCGACGTCTTCGTCACCGATCTGGTGACCACGGTCTACCTGCGCGATTTCGTGATAGAGGGCTCGAGCGTGATCGGGAAGTACCCGCGCAACGAGCAGTTCGGGATGCTCTTCGAGCAGGGCAACCCGCTCGTCGGGTGCGTAAACCAGGTCCTTGGCGAGATGAAGCGCGACGGGACCCTGAATGAGCTGCAGAAGAAGCACCTTCAACAGTACCTGAACGTCCCCACCCTCGAGAAGTAGCGTGACCGAGGGAGGTCCTGCTGGCCCAGGGCCGTCCGTGCCTCGGGACCGGGGCTCGCGGGCCCTCGGGAGCAGGGGGGTGCTCGTGTCGAGCGCGAGCACCGTGCTTTTCTTCGCGATCATCGCGGTCGTCGTGGTATTTGCACCAGGGAGCGGGGTCGTGGCCGAGCGGTTTTTCAGCCCCTCGCACCTCTGGCAATCTCTCGTGGGCTCCGGGGGTAACCCTTCGGTCCTCGGGGCGTTCTTGCTCAACGTGAAGATCTTTACGGTCTCCGAGGTCTTCATCCTGATCCTGGCCCTCGTCATAGCCGTTGTCAGGGGGATACCCGGGCCGGTGTTCTTCCCTTTCAGGCTCGTCGCGGTGGCTTACACGGACCTCTTCAGGGGGGTACCCTTGATCCTAGTCCTTTACATGATCGGGTTCGGCGTACCCGGTCTCGACCTCGGCTTCATCTCCTACCTGCCCGACGTGACCTACGGTGTGATCTCGCTCGTCCTCGTCTACTCGGCATATGTAGCCGAGGTCTACCGGGCAGGCATCGAATCCGTGCACGAGAGCCAGAACGCGGCGGCCCGCTCGTTAGGCCTGTCGCGCTGGCAATCCTTGAGGTTCGTGGTGTTGCCGCAGGCCATAAGGCGCGTCATACCGCCACTCCTGAACGACTTTATAGGGCTGCAGAAGGATACCGCGCTCGTCTCGGTCCTCGGTTCTATCGAGGCTGCGCGGGCTGCCCAGATCTACAGCGCCTCGGAGTTCAACTACGCGAGCTATGTGGTCGCAGCCTTACTTTTCGTCCTGATCACCATTCCACTCGCCCGTTTTACGGACCGTCTGATCGCCCGCGACAAACGTCGCCGAGAGGCAGGAGCTCTGGCGTGAACGAACATCCCGCCCTACTCCTCGAAGGCGTCTACAAGTCCTTCGGGGAGAACCAGGTCCTCAAAGGGATAGACCTGATTGTCGAGCCACACGAGGTAGTCTGCCTGATCGGCGCCTCCGGATCAGGCAAGTCCACGCTGCTGAGGTGTGTGAACCTCGTCGAGCAGGTAGATTCCGGCCGGATCGTCGTTGAAGGGGAAGACATCACTTCCAAAGGCGTCGACGCGAACCGCATCAGGCGCCGCATAGGCATCGTCTACCAGTCCTTCAACCTCTTTCCACACATGACGGTTCTGCGGAATATCACCCTCGCCCCCCGCGAGGCGCTAAAGACGGATCGCGCCGAGGCCGAGCGGAATGCCCGCGCGCTACTGGAACGTTTCGGCCTCCTCGAAAAGCAGGACGAATATCCCGACAGGCTCTCGGGCGGCCAGCAGCAGAGGGTTGCAATAGTGAGGGCGCTCGCGATGCGCCCTCACCTGATGCTACTCGACGAGGTCACAAGCGCCCTCGACCCCGAGCTTGTCGCCGAGGTCCTCGCTGTCATCAAGGAGCTGGCCCATGAAGGGATGACCATGCTCATCGCGACCCACGAGATGGGCTTCGCCCGCGATATCGCAGATCGAGTATGTTTCCTCGAAGCGGGCCAAATCCTCGAAGAGGGTCCGCCCGAGAGGATCTTCACCGCCCCCGAACACCCTCGCACCCGCCAGTTCCTCGGACGTATCATCGAGGCTGGCCGATTGTAGGTTTGCAAAGAGGTCCCGGACCTCTTTGCAAGCATTTCAGCTTTTCGTTTTGGCTCGTAGCCAAATGCGCGATTCTTGGCACGTTGATACCTCCGCAGGCCGCTGTAGGCCCCTGCATGTGGTGGTGCGTCTGTGCGGTAGCACGAAATGGTCCGAAAGTTGTAGCACGGGTTGTGGCGCGGGGCTCGTGGGTGATGGTACTATGGCCATGGTTGTTGCACCTCGACTAGGAGGAAAGGGTCCAGTGGACTAGCTAGTCAACAACCATCTGCGGGCCCTACAGGTCCGCGGACCGGGTCGGTAGTCGTTCGCCAAAAAGAGCGGCTCTCCGGCCCGGATATTTTTGGGAGCCGTCAGCCTTTGAGTTTGGAGCCTGTCATACTCCCCATAAGGGACCCAGAGGTGTGGGGGGAAACGAAGGTTCTGCAAAAGCCTTTGACTCGAGCGAGAACCACAAGCTGAATGCTGATCGCTGAAAGCTGACAGCTATTTAAACCGGTACTGGCGGTACATGCTGGCGCTCTCGTCTACGTCTGCTTCGGTGACGTGGGTACGGCCTCTCGAAGCCACCCTGTCCTCGATACGCTTGCGGATAAAGCGACGCATCAGGAAAGGGCTGCGCTTTATCCTGCGGTCGGCCTCGGGGTCCCAGGTGATCTCTCTAGTCTCAGCCATGCACACTCTCCTCAGGGTTTACGCAGGGGATTATATGCTCGCGCTCCGGGCTGTGTCAGCCGCGGTCGGGGCTTGCGGCCCCGTAGACGGTCGCCATGTCTTCGTCACCGTGGCCAGCCTGTATAACCTCGTCGGAGCGGGCGGTGACGGCCTCGGCGACCCCCATGTGCAGGTCGCGGGCCCCAGCGGCATCGAGTACCAGGGCGGCGTCTTTGCGGGCGAGGTTGGCCGAGAAGCTGGTCGGGAAATCCTCCTCGACCATCATGGAACCCTTGATCTGGGCGTAGTGTAGCCCGAGCGGTCCGCCCATGATCCCGGTCCCCAATACCGCTACCTTCGTATCGTCAGCCATTCGCCCTCTTGTCTGTGAATCATCCGTACTTACCATACTCCACCACGCGCACACGCGGGGTAATGGGCCCCACAACCATGGTGTGGGGAGGGCGCTACAATTCTCGTGCCATGAGTTCCAGCGCAGAGAATGCTCCGCCGGCCCTGGAAGCGAACGAGATAAGTCTCCATTACAAGAGTAGTGGACGCGGAATCTCGGACGTAGAATTGCGGGTGGAGCGCGGTGAGGTCTTCGGTCTCATGGGACCGAACGGCTCGGGCAAGAGCACGCTCCTGCGCGTCATCTCCACTGCTATCGTCCCTGACTCCGGCCGTTTCCGCGTGCGCGATATGGACGGCCTGAATGAGAAGCGGAGGATCCGCGCCCGTCTGGGTTTGATGGTCGACAATCCGACGCACTACGACGACCTCACGGGCCGGGCGAACGCGTACTTCTTCGCCCGTGCCTACGGGATGGATGAGGCCAAGGCCGAGGACACGCTCGCCGACCTCTTTGACTACTTCGACCTGGCGGAGTACGCGGACGACAAGGTCAAGACCTACTCCTACGGTATGGGCAAGAAGCTCGCGCTCATAGAGGCGATGGCGCACGGGCCCGAGGTGCTGTTGTTGGACGAACCCTCGCTCGGCCTCGACTACACCTCGCAGCTCGCCTACCAGAGCAGGATCAGGGATCTGGCTAGCTCGGGCGTCGCTGTCCTGCTCGCGAGCAACCAGATCGACGAGGTCGAATCCCTTTGCGACAGGGCAGCCTTTTTGCACCGCGGGAAGGTCATCGCCGAAGGAACGCCACAGGACCTCATCTCCCGCGTCGAGGGCGTCAGGCGTGTTGTGGCCACGTTGCGCAACCCTGTAGAGTACGGCTCTATGGCCGAGGTCGGCGGTGTGCATCGCGTCGTTCCCGAAGGGCGGGACCTCATCTTCCACTGCGAGGAACGTCCCGGCATAGTCGCCGACGTCGTTGCCGGCATCGTCCGCTCGGGCGGGGACATCGTGAACCTGACAGTACAGAGGCCCAATCTGGAGGATGTGTTCGTAAAGCTGACCGGGGAGGCCTTGCGGGATGAGGTTTGATCCCCCGGACACCTACTGGAAGAAGGATGTCGCTCTGTTCTTCTCCAGGAGGTTCGCGCTGATACTGAAGATGCTCTACCCCGTGGCCATAATCGTGCCCGTTGCGGCTAGCAGTATGCCCGCGAAGTACGCCGCCGCCGTCATAGGCATCGTCGCCGTGATGGCGGGGACATTCGGGGCCGGCGAGAGCCTGACTATAGACCTGAACGACGGCATCCTGCTGCGCGTCGCCCTGACCCCGCTCTCGCCGTACAGGATCGTCTTCGAGGTCCTCGCCGTCAACGCCGTACTCGACCTGGTGCAGCTCTTGCCGGCGCTCCTGATCGTCTATCACTTGCACCCCGTATCCCTAGTATGGATGCTCGCGGCAACGATTGCCGTCTTCGCTACTCTCGTTACCGCGAACTGCATCGGGATCTTTATCGCCAACTTCACCTCATCGCCGGCAGACGTTCTCCTGTACGCGACGGCGATATTGTTTCCTCTGATCTACCTCTCAGGCTTCTTCCGCAACCAGCACCCTACAGGCATCCTCCAGACGCTCCGAAGCTTCGTCCCCTTTTCTTATACGGACGATGCCCTGAAGACGGTCTTCGGCCTGAGTACGGGCACGACGCCGATCGAGATCCTGATCTACCCTTCCATCATCTGCGCCGTCCTGGCCTTCGCCGTCTGCCTCACAGCCCCGCGACTCCTCTCGCAGCGCTTGTAGGAACCGGGCGGGCGACTAGCTACGTCTGCCGCTCGGGAAGGACAACGGTCGCTTCCGGGCGTTCTGCGATAGCGTTCACTTCTCCGGCAGGAGTTCCCCATTTGACACCGTTTTCCGCTATGATAAGAAGTACATGCTTCGGTAATGCCTTCGGGAAGGGCGGGAGGAGTTATGAGCAATAGTCTTCGTCGGTACGGGATCTGGGTCGTCGTCGCCATAGTCGGGGCGGTCTGCTGGGGGATGCTGGCCCTCGCACGAGGGGAGACGGTAAACGCCGGATGGATGCTCTTCGCGGCGCTGGCATCTTATGCCATCGCCTTCCGCTTCTACGCGCGCTTTATCCGGGATAGGGTACTGGGAGTCGACGACTCTCGGGCGACGCCCGGAGAGCGGCTCAACAACGGCCGTGACTTCGAGCCGATGGACCGGAGAGTGCTCTTCGGGCACCACTTCGCTGCGATAGCCGGGGCGGGGCCGCTGGTCGGACCCGTGTTGGCCGCGCAGATGGGCTTTTTGCCAGGCACGATCTGGATCATCGTCGGCGTCATACTCGCCGGCGCCGTGCAGGACATGACAACGCTCTTCTTCTCCATGCGAAGGGATGGCAAGTCCCTCGGGCAGATGGCGAGAGAGGAGATCGGACCCGTAGGAGGGGCGGCGGCACTCATCGCCGTGCTCTCGATCATGGTGATCCTGCTCGCCGTTCTTGCCCTCGTCGTAGTCTTCGCGCTCGAGGCCTCCCCATGGGGCTCGTTCTCGCTCGCGATGACCATTCCCATAGCCCTGCTGATGGGCGTGTACTTGCGTTTCCTGCGTCCGGGTCGGGTTCTGGAGGTCTCGCTAATCGGCGTCGGCCTCCTGATACTCGCCATCATCGGGGGAGGTTGGATCTCGGAGAGTTCCCCCTATGCTGCGGCGTGGACGTTCACCCCGAACCAGCTCACCCTGGCCCTCATAGTCTACGGCTTCGTGGCC
>Ga0126306_10000488_pt1 | contig 18393 bp, 20 predicted proteins | sample Plot27_FD_92592 | JGI IMG/M metagenome (GOLD analysis project Ga0126306, IMG submission 92592) | Serpentine soil microbial communities from UC McLaughlin Reserve, CA, USA - Plot27 | ecosystem: Environmental > Terrestrial > Soil > Grasslands | place: USA: UC McLaughlin Reserve, Lake County...
CGCCGGGCGGTTCCTGGTCCTGGCCCGCGACGGGGTGACCGAGCCCAACCTGGTCTGGAAGGACACCGTGCTGGTCCGCACCGGGCAGGTGGTGGACATCTTGTTCGACGTCTCCAACCCGGGGTTGTGGATGGCCCACTGCCATATTGCCGAGCACATGCAGAGCGGCATGATGTTCAGCTTCACCGTGGCCGCGACCCGCGAACCACCCCATGAGACTGGATGCGGTCGTGGTCGGCGGCGGCCAGGCCGGCCTGGCCATGGCCTGGCACCTTCACCGGCGGGGCCTGCGCGTTGTCGTGCTGGATGCCGGGACCAGCCGGGGCCGGCTGGAGCGGGCCGGGGTCCGGTTCCGGCCCCGGCTGAAGGACGGCGAGGGGCGCACGGCCCGGTACGCCGACGGCGGCACCCTTGAGGTCGGCGCGGTCGTCTGGGCCACGGGCTTCCGGTCCGACCACTCCTGGGTCCACGTCCCCGGCGTGGTCGCCGGCGGCCGCGTGGTCCACCGGCGCGGCGTCACCGACGTGCCCGGCCTGTACTTCCTCGGCCTGTCGTGGCAGCACACCCGCGGCTCGGCGCTGCTCGGCTTCGTCAAGGACGACACCGCCTACCTCGCCGATCGCATCGCCGAACGCCAGCAGGCCACGACGGCCGCCGACAGCGGGTGACCAGAAGGGATCGGTCATGCAGATCGCCATCGTGCTCTATCCGGGGTTCACCGCCCTGGACGCCGTCGGGCCCTACGAGGTCCTGCGGCTGCTGCCCGAGGCCGAGGTGCGCTTCGTCGGCGCGGCGCCCGGACCGGTCGTCGCCGACAGCGGGGTGCTGAGCCTCGGCGCGACCCACAGCTACGCCGAGACCCCGGAACCGGACATCGTGCTGGTGCCTGGCTCCGGTCCGCGGACCGCGACGACGATGGCCGACCGGCAGCTGACCGACTGGCTGCGGCGGGTGCACGAGACGACGCGATGGACGACCTCGGTCTGCACCGGGGCGATGATCCTGGCCGCCGCGGGCATCCTGGACGGGCTGCCGGCGACCACCCACTGGATGACGCAGCCTGGGCTGGCCGCCATGGGCGCCAAGCCGCGGCGCGGGGAACGGATCGTGCACGCCGGCAAGGTCGTCACCGCGGCCGGCGTCTCCGCCGGCCTCGACCTCGGCCTGTGGCTGGCCGGCCAGATCGCCGGCCGGGAGCAGGCCGAGACGATCCAGCTCTACATCGAGTACGACCCGCGGCCGCCGTTCGACGCCGGCCACCCCAGCAAGGCCAGCAAGACGGTCATCGGCAACGCCAGGACGCTCGGCCGCAAGATCGCGGTCAACCCGTCCGAGGCGCGGGCGGTCCCGACGATCGCCTGGCGGCGCACGGTCGACACGTTCCGCAAGCGAAAGGGGTTGTCATGAACGCCATCACCATCGTGATCCTCGCCGTCGCGCTGGCACTGTCACCGGCGGCCGCCGCCCAGCAGAGCGAGCTGGGCGGGAAGGTCCGCAGCGGCCGGGAGGTGACCGTCCCCGCCACCGAGACGGTCCAGGGCGACCTGGTCGCCTCCGGGGGAACGGTGCGGATCGACGGCCGGGTCGACGGCGACCTGGTCGCCTCCGGCGGTCAGGTCATGGTGGACGGCACGGTCACCGGGGACGTGCTGGCCGCCGCCGGCACCACCACCATCTCCGGGCAGGTCGACGGCGACGCCCGGGTGGCCAGCGGCCAGGCCCGCATCGAAGGGCGCATCGGCGAGGACCTGCTGCTCGGGGTCGGGCAGGCGACCGTGGCCTCGGAAACCCAGATCGGCGGCGACCTCATCTTCGCCGCCGGACGGATGCAGCTGGACGGCACGGTCACCGGGAACGTCCTCGGCTCCACCGGCAACTACAGCCAGAGCGGGTCGGTCGGCGGCAGCGAGCGGGTCAACATCGACCAGCCCGAGGCCGAACAGGAGCCAACGCTGGCCGATCGCACGGTCGACGCCCTGCGGCGATACCTGAGCATCCTGGTCGTCGGCGCGCTGCTGCTGTGGCTGCTGCCCCGGCTGCTCCGCGGCGCCGCCGACGGGACGCGGGGGCGCCCGCTGGTCAGCTTCGGGGTCGGAATCCTGGGGTTCATCGGCACCATCGTGGCGCTGGTGCTGGTGATCCTGGTCACCGTGCTGGTGGCGGTCGTGCTGGGCCTCCTCGGGCTGGGGTCCCTGACCGGGCTGACGGTGTTCGGCGGGCTCCTGGTCACGGCGGGCGTCGTCTTCCTGCTGGTCCTGGCGGTGGCCTTCGCCGCCCAGGCGACGGTGGGCCTGGCGCTGGGGCGGCTGCTGCTCCCCGGTCTGGACCGATCGTTCCTGAGCAGGTTCGGCGCCCTGGCGCTGGGCGTGCTGGCGGTGGTGCTGGTGGCGGCCATCCCGGTGGTGGGAGGCGTGCTGGAGGCACTGCTGGTGCTGCTCGGGCTGGGTGGGCTGCTGCTGATGGCGATGCCCGCTCGTCGCCGGCTCACCGAGCCGCTGGGCTGAGCCGATCACCACACCGTTCGATTACGACCGGAACCCGGAGCGGTTCCGGCTGGCGACCGAGGTGACCCAGCGGTACCTGCGTGTCGGGCGGAGCCTCTACACCCACCTCGCCGAGCAGCTGGCCGGCGTCGGGGCACGGCGCATCCTCGACATCGGCTGCGGGGAAGGCGCCCTGCGGGCGGCGCTGCCCGTCCAGCTTCAGTCGCGAGCCGTCGGGCTGGACGCGTCGTGGACCATGCTCGGCGCCCATCCACGACCGGTGGTCCAGGCGCACGCGGCCGCCTTGCCGTTCGCGGCCGGCGTGTTCGACGCGGCCGTGGCCGTCAACGTGCTCGACCACCTCGACGAGCCGGCGGTCGCCATCGCCGAGGCTCACCGTGTCCTCGTCGCCGGAGGGCTCCTCATCGCGGCCACGGCCAGCCGTCACGACGCTCCAGAGCTGGCGGAGGTCTGGCGGCCACCGCCTTCGAGCTTCGACGCCGAGAACGCGCCCGACCTGATGGCGGCCGCCTTCGAGGAGATCCAGGTCGAACGCTGGGATGCGCCGCTGGTCCGGCTGCCCGACCGCGACGCGGTCCGCGACTATCTCATCGCGCGGTTCGTACCGCCCGAGCTCGCCACCGACGCCGCCGCCCAGATCACCATACCGGCGACCATCACCAAGCGAGGCGCGCTGATCCAGGCTCGCAAGGCGGGCAGCGCACGGGTGGTCGGCCACATGACCCGCGCCAGCACCCGCAGCCGCACGCGCCCGTCAAGGCCGCCGCGGATGAGGTAGTGGTCCGAGGCCCCGTCGATCCGTCGTGTTCGCGTCATGATCATCGTTCCTCTCGACTCGACGGTCGAGCAGGATTCCCTTGATCGGGCGCCGCCGCCACCTGCCATCCGGCAGGGTCATGGCGCGGTGTCGACGCGGACGTAGTCGATGAGCATGGTCGTTGGGAACGATGCCGAGCTGTCGGGGCGCTGCGAGAAGGTTCCACCCACGGCCACGTTGACGAGCAGGAAGAAGTCGTGGTCGAAGACCCAGGGATTGCCCTGGAGATCATCGGGGGTCAGCGTGCTGTAGAGCTCGTCGTCCAGGTACCAGCGGATGCGTTCGGGCTCCCAGTGGACCGAGTACACGTGGAAGTCGTCCGCCAGGCTGGCGTCGGCCTCATGCGACGCGGTGATGCCTGCCGCGCCGGCGTACCCGGGTCCATGGACCGTTCCGTGGACGACTGCCGGGTCCTTGCCGAAGTTCTCCATGACGTCGATCTCGCCGCATTGTGGCCATCCGACCTCGTCGATGTTCTGGCCGAGCATCCAGAAGGCCGGCCAGACTCCGCGGCCCCGCGGCAGGCGGATCCGGGCCTGCACCAGACCGTAGGAGAACGCGACCCGGTCCTTGGTGATCAACCGCGCGGAGGTGTACTCGCAACCGCCGAATCGAGCTTCTCGCTGCTGCCGATCCGGCCGCCGGACCACGATGGCGAGGTTCCCGCTTCCGTCGAGTGCGGCGTTCTCGGTGCTGTCGGTGTAGTACTGCAGCTCCTGGTTCCCCCAGCCGTGCCCGCCGACCTCAGGCTGCCAGATGGCAGGGTCCGCCGGCAGGCCCGCGGCCCCATTGAACTCCTCCGACCAGCCGACCGACCCTCCCCGCGACCCGCTCAGCACGCGGTCGTCCATGACGACCTCATGCCGCGGTGGGTGCGTGGCGCAGCGGGATCACCCGGGCGGTCGCCGTGGCGGTGGCGATGACCGCCGCGTCGCCGTCGAGCAGCGACGCCTCCAGGAACGCCAGGTCCCCGTCGCGGTGGACGACCCGGCCCTTGCCGACGAGCCGGCCCGGTCGGACCGGCCGCAGGAAGCTCACATTGAGCTGGGTGGTCGACTGGAACTGGTCAGGGGCCAGGGTTGCCAGCAAGGCCGGGCCGACCGTGTCGAACAGCATCGCCGCCTGGAACGCCCCGAGCACGTTGCCGGCCGGGTTGGTGAACGCCTCGGTCGCCGTGAACGCCACCTCGATCGTGGCCGCCTCGACGTCGGCGTCGATGAGCTCGAAGCCAAGTGTCGCCGCCGCCGGAGGGATCGGTGCCCGCCCCTCGACGCCGTCCCAGAACGGCCCTGACCGTCCCTGCATCGCTCCTCCTTCTGGTCGAGGTCCGGCCTTCCCGTCCGGACCGCCGGGTGTGGGGTTCGTGACGGCCGGCTACGAGCCGGAGGGAGTGTTCTGCTGGTCGGGGGAGGGTCGGTAGCGCAGCCACAGCACCCCCGAGGGATACGCCGTGGAAGCGGCCAGATGCAGCCGGACCGGCCCGACGCCGTCGAAGATCCGCGGGCCGGCCGGCCACAGCCAGGGGCTCACCCAGAACCAAAACTCGTCGACCAGGCCCTGGTTGGTGAGGGCATGGGCCAGTTCGCCGCACCCGGAGACGATCAGGTTCCGCTGGTGCTTGTCCTTGAGGGCGCGGACGCTGTCGGCGAGGTCGCCCTCGAGCAGGGTGGCGTTCCACTCCAGGGGCTCGCGCAGGGTCCTGGACGCGACGTACTTGGGCATGCTGTTGATCCGGCCGGCGTAGCGGCCGAGGGTCGGGTCCTCGGTCAGCTGCGGCCAGACCGCGGCCAGCCCCTGGTAGGTCTTGCGCCCGAGGACCATCGCTTCGGCCAACACGAGCTGCTCCAGCGAGGCGTCGCTGCTGTCGTTGTCGAGGACCAGCCACTTGCCAGGGTCCGGCGCCTCGAACGCGCCGTTGACGGTCACGGCGTTGTGGACGATCAGTCGTCCCATCCTGTCCTCCTTGTCACCCGGTGCAGGTCACAGCGGTGCCGATCCTCCAACTTCTCGAACCCGCCGGCCATCCCGCCGGCGGGCAGTGCTCCAGGTGGCAGGCTACGAGGCGGCGGCGGCCACGTCTTGAACGAAATTGACCTCCTGAGGTCCAGCTGCTCGGCCTCGGGGCCGCAGCCGGCGCCGCGCTGTTGATCACCCCAGAGGTCGGTGCCTATGTCGTGGCCGCGGGCCTCCTCGGGCACGCGGCCTGGGACGTCCACCACCGCACCAACCGCGTCGTCGTCCGCTCGCTGGCCGAGTTCTGCCTTGCCCTCGACACAGCGCTGGCGGTGGCGATCGTGATCGTGACGGTGAGGTGATAAGGATGGTGGTCCGCCAGCATGCAACCAGCTACTAGATCGAAACGGCCGTGACAGGGAGGAACCGACGATGTCCCAGGCAGTTGCATCGGCCGGGATGCGGTGGCGGCTGGGCGCCGGCACCCGCAAGAGCGTCCTGCTGATCCATATCGCGTCCGCCGGGGCCTGGCTCGGCATCGACGTCGTGATGGCGGTGCTGGTGTCCACCGCCGTGTTCAGCGACGACGACCGGACCAAGGCGCTGTCGTTCCAGGCGCTGGAGCTGATCGCGGTGTGGCCGCTGCTCATCACGGGCCTGGTCTGCCTGCTCACCGGCGGCCTGCTCGGGCTGGGCAGCAAGTACGGGCTGGTCCGGTACTGGTGGGTGGCGGTCAAGCTGGTCTTGAACCTGCTGCTCACCGGGCTGGTCCTGATCGCCCTGGCCCCCGAGGTGGCTGACGCCGCCGAGCGGGGCCGCCAGTTCGACGCCGGGGTCGCGGTGACACTGGGGGTGGGGGACCTGATCTTCCCGCCGATCGTGTCCCCTACGGCGCTGCTGGTGGCCATGGTCCTGGCCATATTCAAGCCGTGGGGCCGGATCCGTCCCTCCCGAGGAGGAACCAGGTGACCTCGGCTGGTTGCGAGGATCGTCAAGATCCGTTGGTTGGCGTGCCAGGATGAGGTGGCAGGATCAGTTGCAGGAAGGGGACGGACTTGTCGGAGCGATCAGGAGCCCCCGCTGACGATCCGTTCGGCGGTCGGCACCCAACCAGTCATGAACGGCTGACGGGGCTTCCCTGGGATGCGTCGTACCACGACGGCCCTGCGCCTTGGGATATCGGCCAGCCGCAGCCAGCGATCGTGCGGTTGGCATCCGAAGGCGGATTCGCCGGAGCGGTGCTCGACGCGGGCTGCGGGACCGGCGAGAACGCGCTGCACGTCGCCTCGCTGGGACTGTCGGTTCTGGGCGTTGACGTGGCGGAGACGGCACTGGCGATCGCCCGGGCGAAGGCCGACGACCGCGGGATCGAGGTTGCGTTCGCCGCGGCTGACGCCCTCCAGCTGGAGCGTTTGGGGCGCAGGTTTGCGACGGTCCTGGACTGCGGGCTGTTCCACACCTTCGACAGCGACGAGCGACCTGGATACGTGGCGAGCCTGGCGTCGGTGACCGAGCACGATGGAACCCTGTATGTGTTGTGCTTCAGTGACGATGGCCCCGATACCGGCCCGCACCCCATCAGTCAGGAAGAGCTGCGAACGGCGTTCAACCCCAGCAGTGGATGGAAGGTCGCCGCCATCGAACCGGACCGGGTTCAGACGAGATACCACGACGACGGCGCACCGGCCTGGTTCGCGACAATCAGACGGATCTAGAAGATCGCGAAGTCATCAGGACGACCTTGCCTTGGCCGCGCCGGGTCTCGACCCGCCGGTGGGCCGCGGCCGCATCCGCCAGGTCCAGGACCTGGTCCACCACCGGGCGCAGCGAACCACCCGCCACCGCAGCGGCCAGGACACCCAGCACCTGCCGCGATGGGCGCATCAGCACGCCATGCAGGGTGATGTTGCGGTCGACCGCGAGCTCGAGATCGCCCGCCAGCTCGACGATCGAACCTGCCCGGCCGCCCTCCCTGACCGCCGGGAGACTGCTCGCCAGCATGCCGTGGCCGACAAGGTCGGCGACCACCACCTGGTCGGGACCTGGTTGCGGCGCTGGAAGCTGCCGTACGCGCATGGCCTCCGGGCCACCCCGGCTGGTCCACGACAAGCGCGCGCATGGCGCTGGATTCTCCCACTGGCCGGATCAGGCCTCAGCGGTCAGAGCGACCGGACGGCCTCGACCACCAAGCGGTCGCCGCTGAACACTTCGAAGGTCACACCGATCGTGTTCAGGGCATCGAGCACCTCGGCGATGACCGCCGCGACGTCGTCGCGCCGGACGTCCCCGCGACCGCCCAGCTCCGTGGACAGGCGAACTCGCCCGGTACCCGGGTCGTCGGTGAGCGAGCCGGGGCGGACGATCGTGTACTCCAGGCCGCTCGCCATCAGATACCGGTCGGCCTCGGCCTTCGCCTCGAGGTACGGCCGCATGCCGCCGGACGCGGCGTCCGGGCGATCGGCCCCGATCGAGCTGACCATCACGTACCTGCGCACGCCGACGGCCAGGGCGGCGTCGACCAGCTTCACGGCCCCACCCAGGTCGACGGTCCGCTTCCGTTCCGGACCGCTGCCCGGGCCCGCGCCGGCGGCGAAGACCACCGCGTCGGCGCCCTCGACGTACCCGGCGAGGCTGGCGTCGGCCTCCAGGTCGCCGACCACCGCCACCGCGCCGAGGGCCTCGAGGTCGGCGGCCTGCCCAGGCTTGCGGATCAGGCCACGGGCGCGGTGACCCTCCGCGGCCAGCAGCCGCAACAGGCGCAAGGCGATCTTTCCGTGCCCACCAGCCACCAGGACGTCCATGGGTGGAGTCTACGTGTCCTTCCCTCGCCAGGCCCCGAGCGCGTGCGCCGGCAGGAGCGTCACGTCCACCAGCGCTTCCCGTTGCCCTGGAGCACGCGTCCGAACCTGAGCTCAGGGAAGTGCGCACCCGTGCCGGTGACGTCCTCGCCTTCGAGCTCACGCCAGAGGCGCTCCCGGGTACGGTTGGCGAGCTCCGGGTCGACGTCGCCGATGGAGTGCCAGGTCGGCTCGTCCAGCTGCACCGGGCAGGTGACCGCGTCACCGAGGAGGAGCGCCCGTTGGCCGGCGGACGAGACCACCACGCACAGGTGGCCAGGCGTGTGCCCCGGCGTCTGGACCGCCGTGATGCCCGGGGCGACCGTGGTGTCCTGGTCGATCGGCCGCAGGCGCGGGTCGCCGGCGTGGCTGCGGAACCCTTGCTGGACGTGGTCCTGGACGAGCGGGGCGTGGCGTCCTTCGATGAAGTGGCGCCAGTCGCCCGCACCGAACCAGATGGTCGCGCGCGGGAAGCTCGGCCTGGACTCCAGGTCGAACAGCCACCCCACGTGGTCGGGGTGCAGATGGGTGCAGATGACGTCGGTCACCTGACCAAGCTCGACCCCCAGGGCCCGGAGGCCGACGGGAAGCTGACCGCCGAACAGGCGGCAGGGGTCGTCCTCGTCGCCGGCGGACGACTCGGTCGGCCCCATCCCCGCGTCGACCAGGACGCACCGGTCCCCGCAACGGATCAGGAAACAGCCGATCGGGAGCCACGCCTGACCGCGGCGGTCGAACAGGTCGCCGTGGCCCCCGGCCGCGGCGTCGTCACCGAAGTAGCCCGGGCGACCTCGTCCGGTCGCTCCTCGGGGAGGAAGTGGCCGCAGTCTAGACCGTGGCCCTGGACGCCGTCGGCCCATCGCCGCCAGATCGCCAGGGGGTCGAAGGGCGGAGCGGCCCCGCCGGGCTCCTGCCAGAGCGCGAGCACCGGGGCGGCGATGCGCCGTCCGGCGGCGCGGCGATCGACTCCCACATCTCGAGGACCGGGACGTTGTCGAGGACGGCGAGGTGGCTGACCGAGCCCGGGTGCTCGAGCGTCAGGCGCTGGCGACCAGCACCCCTCGGTCGTGCCCGGCGACGGCGAAGCGCTCGTGGCCGAGCCGCCGCATGAGCGCCAGGACATCGGCCGCCATCGCGCGCTTGCTGTAGTCGCCCTCGGGCTTGGGGCTGTCGCCGTAGCCCCGCAGGTCCGGGCGGACCAGGGTGAAGTCCGACTGGAGCCGCTCGACCACCGCGTCCCAGCAGGCGTGCGTCTCGGGGAACCCGTGCAGGAGGAGCAGCGGCGGGCCGGAGCCCTCGACCGCGTGGTGGAGGTCAACCGACGTCATGCGCGGATGCTCACGGTCCTTGCGTTCTCTCACCGGTCCTGTCCCTGCCCATTCTCGCCTGACGGTGGGCCGCTCCGGGACCCGATCGGCGTGGGCCGTTCGACCCTGGTCGCGCCGGTGGTTCGCAGGTACTCCTTGCGGTAGAGGGCGAAGGTCTCGCCCCGATGCGGAGGGAGCGTGGGTGGCATGGCCGGGCCACGCGGCCTGGAACGGCTGACCGCCCAGGACCTGCTCATGCTGTGGGCGGACGACTTCGGCTGGTCCGAGGACATCGGCGTGCTGGCCATCCTGGACGGCGCCCGGCTGCTGGACGCTGACGGCCGTGTCCGGGTCGACGAGGTCCGCCGGCGGCTGCAGCCGAGGCTGCACCTGGTGCCGCGCCTGCGGCAGCTGCTGTACCGGCCCCGGTGGGGGCTGGGCTGGCCGCTGTGGGTCGACGCGGCCTCCTTCGACCTCGCCGACCACGTGCGGGTCCACCCGCTGGCCCCTCCGGGCGACGAGGCCCAGCTGCTGGCCGCCTGTGCCGAGCTGTACCGGCGCCGGCTGGACCCGGCGCGGCCGCTGTGGGAGGCGTGGCTGCTGCCCGGGCTGCCGGGCCGGCAGGTCGGCCTGTTCCTGCGCGCCCATCACACCCTGGCCGACGGGGTGGCCGGGATGGCGGCCTTCGGCGCGCTGCTGGACCTCGGCGCCGACCCGCCCGTCCCGGTGGCGCCGGCGTGGGCGCCGGCCCCACCGCCGTCAACCGGCGACCTGCTCCGCGACAACCTGCGCCGGCGCCTGCGCGGGCTGGGTCGGGGGCTGTCGGCCCTGGCCCGTGCGGGCGGGCCGCGGGGCGCCTCGCTTGGGGTGTGGCGTGAGTTCCTGGCCGAGCGTGCCCCCCGGACCAGCCTCAACCGCCCGATCGGGGCCGACCGCCGGCTGGCCGTCGTCCGCGGCCGCCTGGAGGTGGCCAGGGTGGTCGCCCACGCCCACCGGGCCAAGGTCAACGACGTGGTCCTGGCCGCCGTGGCCGGCGGCCTGCGCCAGCTGCTGGCCGGCCGCGGCGAGGACGTCCGGGAGCTGGCGCTGCGGGTGATGGTGCCGGTCTCGCTCCATCGGGAGCAGCCGGGGCGGGCGAGCGGCAACCGGGACGCGGTCATGCTGGTGCCGCTGCCCCTGGGCGAGCCCGACCCGGTGCGCCGGCTCGAGCTGATCGCCGCCGAGACCGCCGCCCGCAAGGGCAGGGCCCGGCCGCCGATGGGGGGCGGCCTCTTCGGGCTCGTCGCCGTCCAGCGTGCCTGGTACCGGCTCCTGGCCCGCCAGCGGACGGTGAACCTCGTCGTCACCAACGTCCCCGGGCCGCCGGTGCCGCTGTACCTGGCCGGGGCGCGGCTGCTGGAGCTGTTCCCGGTGGCGGCCATCATGGGCAACCTGACCCTGGCGGTGGCCGTGCTCTCCTACGCCGGCCAGCTCAACCTCACCGTGATCGCCGACCGGGACACCTGCCCCGACCTGGAGGTGTTCGCCCAGGGCATGCAGGCCGCCCTCGACGACCTCGAGCGGCCGGTCTGCCATACTGGGGCCATGCGCTGGAACCTGCTGCTCAGGTAGCCGCGAACGCCAGGACGGCGTTCGCGGCGAACCCCTCGTGCCCTGGCCGGGGGGTTCTTCGTTTCCAGGGATGGCACGAGAGGTGTGGCCGATGACCGAGGCGTACGACCCGATCGAGGTGCAGGGCCGGTGGCAGGCGCGCTGGGCGGCCGACCGCCTGCACGAGGTCGACGTCGAGCGGGCCGACGACGACCGGTTCTTCTACAACCTGGTCGAGTTCCCCTACCCGTCCGCCGAGGGGCTGCACGTCGGCCACGCCTTCACCTACAGCGGGGCCGACACCTACGGGCGCTGGCTGCGCATGCGGGGGCGGACGGTGTTCCAGCCGATCGGCTTCGACGCCTTCGGCATCCACGCCGAGAACTACGCCCTGCGGGTCGGCGAGGACCCGGCCACGCTCACCGGCCGGACCATCGTCCGCTACCGCGGGCAGCTGGAGCGGCTGGGCGCGGCCTGGGACTGGGACCACAGCGTGACCACCAGCGACCCCGCCTACTACCGCTGGACCCAGTGGCTGTTCCTACGCCTGCACGAGGCCGGGCTGGCCGTCCGCGAGCAGGCGCCGGTCGTCTGGTGCCCCTCCTGCCTGACCGTGCTGGCCAACGAGCAGCTGGAGGGCGACCGCTGCGAGCGCTGCGGCACCAGGGTCACCCGGCGGGTCATGCGCCAGTGGTTCCTGCGCATCACCGCCTACGCCGACCGGCTGGTCGACGGCCTGGAGGGGCTCGACTGGCCGGAGACGGCCAAGAACCAGCAGCGCGAGTGGATCGGCCGCTCGGCCGGGGTCGAGGTCGACTTCGAGCTGGACGGCGGCCGGCTCTCCACCTTCACCACCCGGCCCGACACCCTGTTCGGGGTGACCTTCCTGGCCGTGCCGCCCGACCATCCCGGCCTGGACGGCCTGGTCGCCGGGACCGGCCAGGAGGCGGCGGTGGCCGCCTTCGCCGAGGAGGCCGAGCGGCGGGCAGTGGCCGGCCGGGACCGGGACCGGCGCGGGGTGCCGACCGGCCGCAGCGCCCGCCACCCGCTGACCGGGGCACCGGTGCCGATCTGGGTGACCGACTACGTGGTGGCCGGCTACGGGACCGGGGCCGTGATGGGGGTGCCGGCCCACGACGAGCGCGACCTCGCCTTCGCCACCGCGGTCGGCCTGCCGGTGGTGGCCGCCGAGCTGGCCGAGGACATCACCGACCGGCTGGAGGCGCTCGGCCGCGGCCGCCGGGTGACCCGCTACCGGCTGCACGACTGGCTGATCTCGCGCCAGCGCTCCTGGGGGCCGCCGATCCCGATCGTCTACTGCGAGCGCTGCGGGACCGTGCCGGTGCCCGACGCCGACCTACCGGTGCTGCTGCCCCGGGTGCCCGACTTCCGCCCGACCGGCAGCGGGCGCTCGCCGCTGGCCTCGGTGGCCGACTTCGTGGCCACCTCCTGCCCGTCCTGCGGCGGGCCGGCCACCCGGGAGACCGACGTGTCGGACACCTTCCTGGACTCGGCCTGGTACTTCCTGCGCTACCCCTCGGCCGGGCGCGACGACGTCGCCTGGGACCCGGAGCTGACCGGCCGTCGGCTGCCGGTCGACAGCTACAGCGGCGGGCCCGAGCACGTCGCCCGCCACCACCTGTACGCCCGCTTCGTGACCATGGCCCTGCACGACCTCGGCCTGGTGCCCTTCGCCGAGCCGTTCCCGAGGCTCCGGCTGCACGGGTTCCTGCTCAAGGACGGGGTCAAGATGTCCAAGTCGCGCGGCAACGTGGTCGTGCCCGACGACTACGTGAACCGGGTCGGCGCCGACAACCTCCGCATGTACCTGCTGTTCTGCGCGCCCTGGGAGGACGGCGGGGACTGGAGCGACGCCGGCCTGGCCGGGATCGAGCGCTTCTCGGCCCGCGCCTGGCGGCTGCTGACCAGCTCCGGGCAGCCCGGCCCGGGCGGGGTCGACCTGCGCCCACTGCATCGGGCGGTGGCGGCCGTCGGGCGCTCGATCGAACGGCTCAAGTTCAACACCGCGATCTCGGCGCTGATGGAGCTGCTGCGCTGGGCCCGCCGGGAGCGGCCGGCCATGGACGCCGCCGAGTGGGAGCGGGTGGCCAGGACGTTCGCGCTGCTGCTGGCCCCGCCCGCCCCCCACCTGGCCGAGGAGCTGTGGTCGCGGCTGGGCGGTCCCTACCCGGTGGTCGCCCAGCCCTGGCCCGAGCCCGACCCCGCCGCCATCGCCGAGCGCCAGGTCACCCTGGTCGTCCAGGTCGCCGGCAGGCTCCGCGACACCCTGCCGGCCCCGCCCGGGCTCGACCGCGACCGGGCGGTGGCCCTGGCCCTGACCAGCGAGCGGGTCCGCCGCCACCTCGGCCACGGCCAACCCCGTGACGCCGTCTACGTGCCCGACCGGCTGGTCAACCTGCTGCCCTGATGGCCCGGCCGCTCAGCCCCTGGCCTTGACCCAGGCCTTGAAGATCGCCCGGGCCGTGAGCAGGGCGACGATCGCCACCACCTGGCCCCCGATGGCGATCCGGGTGGCGTCGACCGCGGGCCGCCAGGTCAGCTCGCCCTCGCGGATGATGAAGGCCCCGACCGGGCGGGCGGTCACGCCGAAGCCGCCGCCCGACCCCTTGCCCTGGCCCTGCGGGTCCTCGCCGCCCCCGGCCCCGGCGGCGCCCTGGACCCGGGCCGCCGGGATGATGGTCAGGCCGTCCTTCTCGTACGGCTCCCCGAACACCCGCTTGACGGTCAGCGCGTCCCGCGCCTGGGCGGTGAACTCCTGCACGTCCATGCCTGCTCCCTCCGATCGCGCCAGCCTGCATTCTGAGATACTCCGCCGATGCGGGCACGCGACCTGGGCATCACCATCGGCACCGGCCGGCCCGGGCCGGGCAACGCGATCACCGACGTGGCCGGGGTCCGGGTCGGGCACGCCACCCTGATCCGGGGCGACGCTGTCCGCACCGGGGTCACGGTGCTGTTCCCCTCCGCCGACGACCCGGACACCGAGCCGGTGTTCGCCGGCTGCCACCGGCTGAACGGCAACGGGGAGCTGACCGGCCTGGAGTGGATCCGCGAGTCGGGCCTGCTCACCTCGCCGGTCGCGATCACCAACACCCACAGCGTCGGGGTGGTCCGCGACGCCCTGATCGCGGCCCGGCTGGCCGGCGGGCCCCGGAGCGAGGACGCCTGGAGCCTGCCGGTGGTGGGGGAGACCTGGGACGGGACCCTGAACGACATCGACGGCATGCACGTGCGCCCCGAGCACGTGGTCGAGGCGATCGGGGCGGCCACCCCGGGACCGGTCCGGGAGGGCAACGTCGGCGGGGGCACGGGCATGATCTGCCACGGCTTCAAGGGCGGCATCGGCACCGCCTCCCGGGTCCTGGAGGAGGCCGACGGCGGCTGGACGGTGGGCGTCCTCGTCCAGGCCAACCACGGCGCCCGCGAGCGCCTGCGCATCGAGGGCGTGCCGGTCGGCCAGGAGCTGCCCGCCGAGGTGGTCCCGGTGCCGGGCGAGCCCGGCCCGGGCCGGGGCGGGTCGATCATCATCGTGGCCGCCACCGACGCCCCCCTGCTCCCGCACCAGTGCGACCGCCTGGCCCAGCGGGCCGGGCTGGGCGTGGCCCGCACCGGCGGCGCGGGCGAGAACTCCAGCGGCGACATCTTCCTCGCCTTCGCCACCGGCAACCGGGGGCTGCACGGGGACCAGCTCACCGTGCCCCTGGAGATGCTGGCCCTGGAGCGCATCGACCCGCTGTTCTACGCGGTCATCGAGGCCACCGAGGAGGCGATCGTCAACGCCATGGTGGCCGCCGAGACCATGACCGGCCGGGACGGGACCATCGCCCACCGCCTCGACCACGACCGCCTGGTCGAGATCATGGCCCGCTACCGTCCCCGCCCGGGCCGCTAGCCGCGCCGCCGGTCACGCCGGCTCGAACGCCTCACCGTCGGGGCTGGCCACCACCACGGTGTAGCCGTCGGGGTCCCTGACCCAGAGCTCGCGGTGCGCCGGGCCGTTGCCCTGGCCCTCGGGGGGGTTCCGGTGCGGCGGGAGCACGACCGTCGCGCCGAGCTCCTCGGCCCGGGCCACGACCTGGTCGAAGTCGGCGACCTCGCCGAACCACAGGAGCACGCCGTTGCCGGGCTCGCGGTCCGGGTCGCCGATCCGGCCGTGGTGGTGCCCGGTGTCCCGGTCGTGGAGCTGGAGCACGAGGGTCCCGGCGGAGAGCAGCCGCTCGTAGTGGGGGCCGCCGTGGTCGCTCTGGAGGCCGAGGAGCCGCTGGTACCAGCGGCTGGACGCCTCGACGTCGCGCACCGCGACCATGGTCTGTGCCTGGGCGGCGCGAACCGGCGCCACGACGCCGATCCGGTTGCCGGCGGGGTCGTCGAGCTCGGCCAGCCAGCGCTCGCCGTTGTCGAGCCGCGGCCGCCCATGCACCCTGCCACCGCTGGCCACGGCCAGCTCGAGGGTGGCCCGGAGATCGTCGGCGCAGATCCACACCACCGGCCCGCCCGCGGGGGCGGGCGGGCGCTCGGTCGTCCACTGGCCGATCATCCCGGGGGCTTCGAAGCTGCCGTGGCCGAGGTCGGCCGACCACCCGAAGACCGTCTGGTAGAACACCGCCGAACGGGCGATGTCCTGGGCTGGCAGCTGCAGGTACCCGATCTGGCCGTGGGGCGGGTGCGGTGCCGTCGGGCCATGGTGGTCGCGGCTCACGTCGGGCTCCTCGCTGAGATGGTGGGCGGTGGAGGGCTGTCGGCGATCAGCAGCCGGCGGACCGAGCCGGCGAACCAGCCCTGGTACCGCTCCAGGGTCCAGCGGCGCTGCCGGGTGAGCCGGTCGAACACCGCCGGGTCCATGAGGACCCACACCGTGTCGATCGCCTCCTCCCGGGTGCATCCCGCCCGGAGCGGCGCCTTCCAGGCCAGCGCGTCGACCAGCCACGCGGCCGTGGTGGCCCGCTGGGCGATCATCTGACCGGCCAGCTCGGCCAGCTCGGCGTCCCCTGGCGACGCCTCCAGGAGCGCCAGGACCAGGCCGGCCGACCGCACCTGGGCCGGTCCGAGCACGCCGGCCACGATCCAGAGGAGCTCTTCGACCGTCTCCGCCCCCAGGGCCGCGCCGGCCCAGCTCCGATCGAGCACCGGCACCGGCTCGTCGTCGCCGGCGATGGCGACGTCGATCGCCGCCTTGAGCACCCGCGCCTTGGTGCCGAACAGCGATTCCACCGTCGGCACCGAGACGGCCGCCAGGCCGCGTCATCGAGGTGACCACCAGGGGTCGGCGAGCTGTCCGCATCCTGTAGGGTTCTGCGCGAGGTAGCGCGGAGCGGGAGCGGGGTGTGGCGCGGGTCGAGCGATGGGTGCCGGGGCTGCGCACGATGCGCGAGTACCGGCGCTCCTGGCTGGCCAGCGACCTGATCGCCGGGCTGGTCCTGACCGCCCTGCTGGTGCCGGTGGGCATGGGCTACGCCCAGGCGGCCGGGCTGCCCCCGATCACCGGGCTGTACGCCACCATCGTGCCCCTGGTCGCCTACGCCGCCTTCGGGCCCTCGCGGGTGATGGTGCTCGGCCCCGACTCGTCGCTGGCGGCGGTGATCGCGGCCGTGATCCTGCCCCTGGGCGGCGACGACCCCGAGACGGCGGTCGCCCTGGCCGGCGCCCTGGCCATCCTCACCGGGCTGATCATCATGGTCGCCGGCATCGCCCGGCTGGGGTTCGTGACCGAGCTGCTGTCGCGGCCGGTGCAGCTCGGCTACCTGTACGGGATCGCCGTCACCATCCTGGTCGGGCAGCTGCCCCGGCTGTGCGGCTTCTCGATCGAAGGCCGCGGGCTGCTCACCGAGATCAGGGACTTCGCCCAGGGCGTCGCCGACGGGCAGGTCAACCGGGCCTCTCTGGCCGTCGGGGTGACCGGCATCGTCGTGATCCTGGTCCTGCGCCGGCTCTGGCGGACGGTCCCCGGGGTCATGGTCGCCGTGCTCGTCGGCATCGCCGCCGTGGCCCTCTTCGATCTCGACCAGGAGGGCGTGCAGGTCCTCGGCGTGCTCCCCGAGGGCCTCCCGATCTTCGCCTTCCCGGCGGTCGAGCTGGCCGACCTGGGGGCGCTGTTCAGCGGCGCCCTCGGGATCGCCCTGGTCGCAGTGGCCGACACCACCGTGCTGTCGCAGTCCCTGGCCGCCCAGCGCGACGAGAGGGTCGACCCCAACCAGGAGCTCCGCGCCCTCGGCGCCGCCAACCTGGCCACCGGCTTCTTCCAGGGCTTCGCCATCTCCAGCAGCGCCTCCCGCACCCCGGTGGCCGTCGCCGCCGGCGCCCGCTCCCAGCTCACCCCGCTGGTCGGGGCCATCGCCATCGCCCTGCTGCTGGTGGCCGCGCCGGGCGCCCTGCGCAACCTGCCCCTGCCGATGCTGGCCGCGATCGTCATCACCGCCGCCCTCGGGCTGATCGACGCGCCCGCCGTCCGGCGCCTGTACCAGGTCCGCCGCTCCGAGTTCGTCCTCTGGCTGGCCGCCTTTCTCGGGGTCGCCCTGCTCGGGGTGCTGGTCGGCATCTTCACGGCCATCCTGCTGTCGCTGGCCGACTTCGTCCGCCGGGCCTGGCGCCCCCACGACGCCGTCCTCGGCCGCGAGGACGAGCTCAAGGGCTACCACGACATCGACCGCCACCCCAGCGCCCGCCTCATCCCCGGCCTGCTCCTGTACCGGTTCGACGCGCCCCTGTTCTTCGCCAACGCGGGCTACTTCCGCCGCCGGGTCCGTGAGCTGGTCGCCGACGCCACCCACCCGGTCCGCTGGGTCGTGGTCGCCGCCGAGCCCATCACCGACATCGACACCAGCGCCGCCGACACCCTCCAGCAGCTGCTCGGAGAGCTGCGCCAGGCGAACGTGACGTTGGCCTTCGCCGAGGTCAAGGGCCCGGTCAAGGACCGCCTCCGGCGCTACGGCCTGTTCGACGCCATCGGCCCCGACCGGTTCTTCCCGACCATCGGCACCGCCGTCAACGGCTACATCGACGCCACCGGCACCACCTGGGTCGACTGGGAGGAGCGCCCCGACCCCACCGCCCCCGGCTCCTCCGGCGCAGATGGGTCAAGGACCGCCGCCCCGGACAGGCCAACCCCCAACCCGCCCGGCTGAGCCCGCCACCCAGATCGTCAGATGGGTCGACCGACCGGCCACGAAGGTGGCGGGCGACCGCCGCCGGCCCTCAGAAGCCTCCCACCCAGAGGTGTACCATGCCCATCGGCCACGCCCCCCTAGCTCAGTCGGCAGAGCACATCCATGGTAAGGATGGGGTCGCCGGTTCGATTCCGGCGGGGGGCTCCACCCCAAACCAGCAGCTCAGGCCGGGTCCAACACCCGGCCTGTCGCATGCTCGGA
>Ga0126306_10000489_pt1 | contig 18386 bp, 17 predicted proteins | sample Plot27_FD_92592 | JGI IMG/M metagenome (GOLD analysis project Ga0126306, IMG submission 92592) | Serpentine soil microbial communities from UC McLaughlin Reserve, CA, USA - Plot27 | ecosystem: Environmental > Terrestrial > Soil > Grasslands | place: USA: UC McLaughlin Reserve, Lake County...
CCGCCACCGCCGCCACCCGCACCGTCGGGTCACTGGGGTCGGCCGCCGACCGGTGACACCGCCGGCCCGCCGTCGGGCGCGGTCCCCGCCGTGCCGCCGCCTCCGCCGCCGCCGTGGAGCGATGCCCCCGCGCCGGCGGGGCCGGCCGACCAGCCCGCCGAGCGCGCCGTGTCCCAAGGGGTCGGCGAGGTCCCCCTCCACCTCCAGCCGCCGACGCCCCCGTGGCCCGGCACCCCCCAGGCCGAGGCCGCCGCCGTCCCGCCGGCGCCGGCGGCCCCCATCCCACCCGCCCCGGACCTCACCCCGGGCCGCGGCACCCCGGTCGTGCCGCCCTACCGGCCGTCGCCGTCCGGGGGCCCGGCCCCGAGCGGGGCGGTTCCCGTAGTGCCGCCGTACCCGGCGCCGGCGGACCCGGCGCCGAGCGGACCCGTCCCCGTGGTGCCGCCGTACCCGTCGTACCCGCCGCCGGACGAGCCGACGCCGAGCGGCGCGGTGCCCGCCGTTCCCCCGTCCGGAGAGCCGGCGACCAGCCGCCACCAGGGCATGCCCGTGCCGCCACCGGCGCCCGGTGACGAGTTCGTGTCCCCGCCGGCCGGCGACCCGTACGCCCCGCACCCCGAAGGCGGGTTTGCTCCGCCGGCCGCCGAGGGGATCGTGGCCCCGCCGTCGGACGAGCCCCAGCCGCTCCAGCCCCAGCCCCCGGCCGAGTCGTCGGGCGCCATCGACGCGCCCCCGGCCGAGCCGGGCGCCGTTGATGGGCTCCCGATGGGGGAGCCGGGGGCCGTCGACGCGCTCCTGATCGAGGAGCCCGGCGCCGGCGATGCGTCCCCGGTCGGCGAGCCAGGCCGCGCGCCGGCCGACGATCCCGGCGCGGCCGCCGGCGCACCTGGCGAGGAGTCGGCCCCGGCGCCGTCCGTTTCCCCGTCGGAGGGCGGTTTCGCGCCGCCGGCGGCGGGGGGCTTCGTGCCGCCGCCGTGGAATCAGGACGTGCCGCCCGGACCGGCGGACGACCTGGTGTCCCCGCCGGCCGACGATCCGTACGCACCCTCGCCGGAGGGCGGGCACGTGCCGCCAGCGGCGGAGGGCATCGTGGCGCCGCCCGCCGACGAGCCCCGGCCGCTGCAGCCAGGCGCCCCCGACGACGAGGGCGCCGTCACCGCGCCCCGGACGGTGGAGGCCGCGGCGGACGAGGCCGGCCCGCGCCAGGGCCTCGACCCGGACGAGCAGCCGCCCGACCTCTCCCCGCCGCTCGACGTCACGTCCGCGATCGCCGATCCTTCGAGCCCGTTCGGTGCCCCGTCGGCGGACGTGGAGCCAGATCCCTACGCGGCCCGCCCGTCCGGCGGTGACGCCCTGCAGCCGCCCGGGGGCGCCGCCGAGGTGGCGATGGAGGCCGACACGGACGCCGTCATCGCTCACGGCGAACTCCTCGACGACGGTGGCGCGCCCGGTGGCGTCGACCTCGGCTCGCCCGGCGGGCCGGTCGGCGACGACCTCGCCGACGACACGCCCGGCCCCGAGCACGGCCTCGCCGATCACGGCGCCGCCGGCGACGACGGCACGGGCGAGATCGCTCGGGACGATGTCGCGGAGGACGCCGCCTCGGGCGTCGACCTGACCGGCGGCGATGCCTTCGTCACCGAGTCGGCCACGACCCCTGCATGGGCTGAGGCCGCGGCGGAGGAGGGGGTGGACGGCGGCGCCGACTCCGCGCCGGGGTCGGTCGAGGGCGCGGCCGTGGAGCCCGACGGGGGTTCGGGGCTGGGGAGCGGGACGTGGGGCGTGGCCGACGACGTGCCGCCGCCGCCCAGAAGGCTGGTGAGCGACGACGTGGCGTTGCCGGTCGACCAGGGCGCCGACGTGGCCGTGGACGGGCCGCGGCTCGACGAGATGCCCGCCGAGGTCGCCATCGCCCCGCCGCCGGAGATGGGCGGCGCCGCCGTCCCGGCGCCGGTCCCGTCCGGGCCGGCCGAGCCGCTCGTCCCGCCGATGCCGCCCCCCGGCCCCACGCCGTCGGGGGAGTGGTCCGCCCCGCAGCCGGCTGCCTACCCGCCGCCCCCGCCGGCCGGGCCGCCGCCCGCGCCGGGCCAGGCGCCGGCGCCGAGCGCGTACTCGCCGCCGCCACCCCCTCCGGCGCCGGTCGTGGCGCGGCCCGCCACCTACGCGCCTCCCGGCCCGCCGCCGGGCGGGATCGCCGTCCCGCCGCGGGGGCCCGGGCCGGAGGGAGCCGCCGGTCCCGGTCCCCGGCAGGGCTACGGCGTGCCGGCGGCGCCGGGTGCGGTGCCGCCAGCGCCCGGTAGGCCGGCCCGGCCTCCGGGGCCTCCGCCGGCGCCGCTGTCGAACGACCCGCACGGGATCGGGGTCGCCGTCGGGCGCCTCGGGATCATCGCCCGGCGCTCCGCCAAGGTGCCGGCCGCCATCCTCGCCGCCCTCCTCGCCGATGGGGTGGTGGTCGAGGCGCTGGTCCAGGGCCGGTTCCGCGGCGTGTCCGGTGTGGCCGCACTGGCGGGCGACGCCGTCGTGATCGTGAACGACCGGCCGTGGAAGCCCGACGTCGTCCGCCTCGAGGTGACGCCCGAGCTGCAGGTCGAGGGGCGCAACGACGAGCGCAGCGCGGCGCTCACGTTCGTGACCGCCGAGGGACGCGAGGTCGTCGAGGGCATCGGCGACCGTCAGCTCGCCGTCGAGATGGCCATCCGCGTGCGTGACCGGGTCGGCACCGTCTCCGGCACGACCTGACGCCTCACGCCCGACGGGCCGCACCCCGCGGCCCGTCACCGCGCCCTGCGCCGAACCGGGCCGATGTCCTTGACCCGCTGTGGGTCGCAGGCCACAGGCCGCGGGGTGTCGGTGAGCCGACCCGGCGAGCTACGAGGCGACGAGGGGTTCCGGGGCGCCCATCTCGGCTCGGCGGCGGTAGGCCCAGCCCGGGCCGCGCAACACGAACGAGGCCCGGTCGGCCCACGTGGAAGAGTCGGCCACGTCGCGGAACATGGCGGCGTACTCGTGCCCGATGATCCGCAGCGGCTGGAACGTGTCGATGTTCCGGGTCAGGCCGTACACGACCGGCTCGTCGTCGGCCTCGCGGGCAAAGGTACCGAACAGCCGGTCCCACACGATGAGGATGCTGCCGTGGTTGCGGTCGATGTACCGCCTGTTGCTGCCGTGGTGGGCCCGGTGGTGGGAGGGCGTGTTGAGCACCTCCTCGGCGGGGCCGAGCCGGCGGATGGCGTCGGTGTGGATCCAGTACTGGTACAGCAGGTTGACGCCCCGGGCCTCCTCCACGAGCGACGGCCGCACCCCGGCCCACGACAGCAGTCCCATGGGGACGCCGAGACCGAACGGGCTGACCGGCTGGCGCAGCGCGGTCGACAGGTTGAACCGCTCGGAGGAGTGGTGGACCACGTGGTGGGCCCACATCGCCCGGACCTCGTGCATCATCCGATGGTTGACGTAGTAGATGAGGTCCCAGCCGAGGACGGCGGCGGCACGGGCGGCGAGGCCTGTGCCCAGGTCCCGGCGGCGGCGCTGCCAGAGGCGCTGCGGTGAGGCGAGCGTGGCCGAGGTGGCCGTGGCCAGCAGCCCGGCGCCGGCCACGGTCGTGACGCCGCCCACCCGCGACACCGTCCGGGCCACGGTGACGGCCCGGGCCTCGCCCGGCACGGCCGCGAGCGGCCCCCCGGCGGGGGAGGCAGGGGCGGCCTCGCCGCGCGCCGCCGACCGCCGGACCACCCGGTCGGCGATCGTCGTCGCCACGGCGGCGGCGGCCGTGGCGGCCAGGAGCCGGCGGGCGCCGCGGCCGCGGCCGGGCCCGATCCGGCGGAAGATGCGGTTGGCCACGACCGGCGTGAACAGGCTCAACGTGCCCATCGCCAGGCTGGCCAGCGTGTCGGGGCGCTGGTAGTCCGCGGCCGACGGCCCCTGCTCGCGGGCGCGCCGCTCCAGCACCCGGTGCTCGATCGCCATCGTCCCGAAGTAGGCGGGGGTGGCGAGGGTCGTCAGGTCCACGGGCCCTCCTCACGTGACGTGACCGGTCGCACCCTACGGCCGCCGTCCGCCGTCGCGCCGCGGGAACAGGTGTCGGAAAGGACGAGACGGCGCCCGGGGCCCGCGCCCATGCTCGTGGATATGTACCGCCAGCCCGCCTTCGCCCTCGACGACCGCGACACCCTGGGCGACCTCGTGGACGGCATCGGCGCCGCCCACCTCGTCACCTCGACGGCGGACGGTCTGCGGTCGTCCCTCGTCCCGCTGCTCTACGACCGTGGCCCCGGCGCCGCCGGCCTCGGGACGCTGCGGGGCCACCTGGCCCGGGCGAACGACCAGTGGCGCCTTTCCGACGGGGCCGAGGCGCTGGCGATCTTCACCGGGCCGGACGGCTACGTGTCGCCCGGCTGGTACCCGTCGAAGGCGGCGGACCCGCGCGTCGTCCCGACGTGGGACTACGTGGTCGTCCACGTGACGGGGCGGCTGACCGTCCACGACGACCCCGACTGGGTGCTCGCCGTGGTGCGCGCGCTCACCGAGCGGCACGAGGCCTCCCGCCCCGTCCCCTGGTCGGTGGACGACGCCCCGGCCGACCACCTCGCCCGCCTGGCCCGGTCGATCGTCGGCGTGGAGGTCGAGGTGGCGGCGATCTCCGGGTCCGCCAAGCTGAGCCAGAACCGCCCGGCCGACATCGCCGGCGTGGCCGCCGGGTTGGCCGCCGCCGGCGACCCGCGCTCGGTCCTCCTGGGCGAGGCCGTGGCCGCCGCGGGGGCCGCCGCCGCGCGGAAGGTCGTCGATGGCGCCGCTACCAGCCCCAACTCCCGGCGCCGCCCTTGAACGGGCCGACGACCCGGGACGTGACCCAGCCGCCGTAGAAGTCGCCGGCGTTGGCCTGCACCCGCTCGCCGTCCACCAGGCAGGCGTCGACCCGCTGGGGATAGAAGGCGACGTGGTCACGGATGGCGGCAAAGGCGGGCGTCGGGTGCGGGTAGGACCACGCGGCCTCCGGGGAGACGGTCGCACCCGCTCCGTCGCCGACCACCACGTCCCAGTAGGTCGCCTCGCCCTTCCACTCGCAGTGCGTGCGCAGGGCGGCCGGGCGCAGCAATTCGAGCGCCAGGTCGTCCGGCGGGAGGTAGAAGCCCGGTGCCTGGCTGGTCTCGAGGACCCGCCACGCCCGCGTGGTCTCGCCGATCACCGCGCCGGCGTGCTCGACGCGCACCAGGCGATCGGTCCGCTCGAGCCGGGGTGGCCGGGGGTAATCCCACACGGACTCCTGGCCGGGGCCGGGTGGGATGCGCTGGGGACGCCGCATGTGCCCAGCATGCCGGCGCCGCCGCCCGGTCGGACCGGGCGGCCGCCGGCGCCCTCTTCGACACGGCGCTGCGCCCGCTCGGCGGCCGCCTGGGGACCTCGACGACGTACCGCCTGCTGGCCGCCGGTCGCTGGTCTGACACCGCGGGCGGCCGCGCCTCAGGTGGGGAGCGGGAAGGGGGCGTGCAGCGTGTACTGCATCTGCGTGCCCCAGGCGACCGCAGTGGGTTGCCGGGGGAGGCCGATGGCGGTCATCGCCCGGGCTATGCGCCCGGTGCCCACCTCGATCTGCACATCGGCCGGGTCGACGACAGGGTGCGGCAGGTCGATCTCGAACGGGACCACGTAGGGCTCCCGGTGCAGGTAGCTGTAGGCCCGATGGGAGTACCGGGTGAGCCCCGGCGACTCGACGGCGGGCAGGCGTACCCGCAGCGCCTCGCCGTCGCCCTCGCTGGCCACGGCGACGACCTCGTCGCCCACGACGCCGACCTCGATGGGCCCGACGCGGCGGCTGATGCCCAGGCTCCAGTAGGTCACCTCGCCGGTGAAGCGGCGGTTGACCAGCGCCTCGGCCAGGTAGACGCCGTCCTGGTCGTCCTCGGCGGTGGCGCCGACGGGGCGGACCGCCATGCAGACGTCGAACGTCCGCGCCGGGCCCCAGTCGCCGCTCGTGAAGTCGTGGAAGGACACGAAGACGTCGACCGTGCCCCCGTCGGACTCGACGAACTCGTACGCCCCGCCGCCGAGGAACGGCCGCGCCAGCTCGGCGGGCGTGGTGAACATGAGCGTCAGCGCGTTGAGGCCGTCCGAGCGAGCCGGGAAGACGATGCAGCGGGAGTCGATCATCCCCCAGATCTTCGAGACCTCCACCCGCCGATCCCTCCGCTGCGCCAGGCTCGGAAACGACCGATGATGTCACGTCCTGCCGTTCGGACGCGCGGTCCTCGGACGGCAAGAGGGCGCGCCGGCCCCCCATCCGGCCTAACGTCACAGTGGACGCTGCAACGGTCCCGAGGTCCTTGGGAGGCCCGCCATGACGCTGTCCCAGAGCCCGACGCCCACGTCGAAGGCGTCGCGGTCGGTCCCGACCCGGCGCATCTCCTTCGAGGAGTCGCTGCGGGACCTGCCGAAGCACTTCGCCGCCGGCGGCGACCTGATCGGCAGCCACCTCATGGCGTCGCTGTCGGCGGTGTTCCCGGACGGCGAGGACTTCTTCGTCCGTTCGGTGCGCAGCCTGCGGGACCGGGTCACCGACCCGGTGCTCAAGCGGCAGGTCGCCGGCTTCATCGGCCAGGAGGCGGTCCACGGGCGCGAGCACCGCGTCTTCAACGACCGCCTCGCCGAGCTGGGCTACCCGACCAAGCGGGTCGAGCGGATCACCAAGTGGTGGTTCGAGCTGCGCGAGCGGCTGCTGTCGCCCGTCTCCAACCTGGCCGCCACCGCGGCGCTCGAGCACTTCACGGCCACGTTCGCCGAGGTCCTGCTGGCGAGCGACGAGGCCCGCCGCCTGACCGGCCACGACGGCGTGCGCGACCTGTTCGTCTGGCACGCGCTCGAGGAGTCCGAGCACAAGGCGGTCGCCTTCGACGTCTACCGGGCCGTCGGCGGCAGCGAGCGGCTGCGGGTGTTCACCATGAAGGCGCTGACGATCGGCTTCCTCGGCGGCATGACGCTGCAGGTCATCCTGTCGCTCCTCGGCGACCGGGCGACCTACCGGCGGGGTGCCCTGCGGGCCAGCTGGAAGCGGTTCAAGGCGTCGCCGTTCATGGACGTCGCCGTCTGGCATCGCCTCCGCGACTACAACCGGCCCGACTTCCACCCGGACGACCACGACACCACCGAGCTGGTCGAGCGCTACCGCGCCGAGCTGTTCGGTGCCGACGGCCGCCTCAACGAACTCCTGGTCGGCGCCACCGCCCCCTGATGCGCCATGGTGTCGGCGTGACCGAAACGCCGACCGGAACGCCCCCCGAGCCGCTGACCCCGAAGGGGGCCGAGGAGCTGGCCCGCTCCCCGTACATGCTGCTGACCACCTACCGGCGGGACGGCACGGGCGTGCCCACGCCGCTGTGGTGCGCCGTCGAGGGCGGCGTCCTGTACGGCAGCACGCAGGCCGAGACGGGGAAGGTCAAGCGCCTCCGGCGGGACGGGACGGCCACCGTCGCCCCCTGCACGAACCGCGGGACGCCCACCGGGCCGGCCTACGCCGCGCACGCCGAGGTCCTGAGCGGCGAGGCCGGCCACCACGCCCACGGGCTGATCGAGAAGCGGTTCCGCCTGGCGAAGCCGCTGTACCTCGTCTCGCGCCTCGGACTCCGCCTGTGGCCGGGCCGGCACTACGAGGTCGTCGGGGTGGCGGTCCGCCCGCCGGCCCGACCGTCCTAACGGCCGCTCGGCGGGCGGTCCGGCGGCGAGGCGTCCGGGGGGTCGGGGAGGAACGGGTAGCGCTTCACCTGGAGCAGCGTCGACACCGCCTCCGCCACGGCACCCGGGGCGGCGTAGGACGGGTGGCTGCGCATCAGGTCCCCGACCGAGCGCAGCTCGGTGAGGTCGACGCTCGTGGTCCTGACCTCGGGGGCCGGAGCCGTGACCCGATGCCGGGCCAGGGCGAGGCGGCCCCGGTCGAGGCGGCCGTCCGCCAGCGTGCGCGTGACCCGGCGGGTGCACCGGCACGTGGCGGCCGGGTCGAGTAAGCCGCAGCGGCCGGCGGTGAAGGCCCGCACCGCGTCCCGGGCGCGCTGCAGGCGCTTGCGGTAGGCGGCGTCGCCGATGCCGATCACCCACGCCGCGTCCCGGCTGGGCAGCCGGAGGATGTCGCCCAGCACGTAGGCGAGCCGCCCCTCGGCGTCGAGGCACTGCAGCATCGCCTGGGTGCAACGCAGGCGGACCTCCTCGGCGAGCAGTTCGGCCTCGGGGCCGTCGTAGGGCGCGTGCCCCGCCGAGGCGTCCAGTTCGGGGCCCATGACGTCGAAGGAGGGGCGCTCGCGGGGCCGGGACCGCCGCCGGTTGAGCAGGTGGTTGACGGCCACCCGGTAGGCCCAGGTGGTGAGGGCGGCGCGCCCGTCCCACGAGGCCAGCCGGGTGATGACCCGGATGAGGACCTCCTGGGTGGCGTCCTCGGCGTCGTCCGGCGTCCACTCCATGCGGAGGGCGAGGCGGTACACCGGGTCGCGGACGGTCCCCACCACCTCCTCCAGCGCCGCCCGGTCGCCGCCGAGCGCCCGCTCGACGAGCGCGCGCTCGGCGTCCCGGTCCGCCTCAGCCACCGGCGGCCACCAGGCCGTGGCGGGTGGCCCAGGCCGAGACGGCGGCGGCGATGGCCTCGGGCTGGTCCTGGACGGCGAAGTGGGCGGCCGGGCCGCAGTCCTCCACCTCCAGCGCGGCCACGTTGGCGGCGCACCAGGCGACCATGTCCGGCCCGATCATCAGCGTGTCCCCGGTGCCCTGGAACGTGAGCAACAGCTTCGGCACGTCGGCGCTGGCCGCCAGCCACCGGTCGTAGGCCTCGATGCGGGCGACCGTGGCGGCCGGCTCGCCGGCGATCGGCATCTCGCGGGGCCACGCCAGCAGCGGGCGCCGGCTCTCGCGGGTGGGGTAGGGACGGCGGTAGGCGGCCATGTCGGCCTCCGTCAGCTCGGTGAGGGTCGTCGCCGCAAGAGCCTGCTCGATGAAGAAGTTCTGGTCGAGCACCTTCTCCTCGCCGGCCGCCGAGCGCAGGGCCTCGTAGCGGGGACGGGCGGGGCCGGGGAAGTCGTCCCAGGTCATGGGCCGGACGATCGTCTCCATGACCGCCACGCCCCGCACGCCGGCGGGGTGGCGGGCGGCCCGGTCGAACGCCAGGGCGCCGCCCCAGTCGTGGCCGACCAGGACGACGTCCGCGCCGTCGAGGCCGACGGCGGTGAACCAGGCGTCGAGGTAGCGGGCGCTGTCGGCGAACCCGTAGGCGATGGCGGGCTTGCCGGAGTCGCCCATGCCGATCAGGTCGGGGGCGAGCGCCCGTCCGTGCCGCCCCAGCACCGGCAGCACGTCGCGCCAGGCGTAGGAGGACGACGGGTTGCCGTGGAGGAGGACGAACGTGGGCCCGTCGCCGGCCCCGCCGCCCGGGCCGGCCGACCGGAAGGCGATCGTGGAGTCGAGGACGGGGACGGACTCGGTGGTCTCGATGCCGTGCATGCCCGGGTTGGACACACCCACGGGCCGGCGTGTGACCGTGGCTGCGCCGGGAATCCGCAGGCTCCCGGCGCGGCGTCCTCAGGGGACGCTGTCGCCCTCAGGCGCCCCCGCCCTCGTCGGCGTGGCCGTCGGTGCCGCCGCCGGTCCCGCCCCGGCCGTCCCGGCGAGCGGCGATGAACCCGGCGATGCCGTCGAGCAGGCGGGCGAGGCCGAACTCGAACGTGTCGAGGGCGTCCCGCACCGTGTAGGGCGTGGCATCGTCCGCATCCCGCTCGAGCTGGGCGAATGCCTGCTTCTCGGCGTCGAGCCGCGTGGAGACCGGGTAGCGCTCGGCGCACACGTCGCCGGCCAGCTCGGCGACGCCTCGCTCACGGGCCGGCACCCGAGGGCGCGGGTGTCGGCCCGGGCGTCGGCGTCGCCGCGGTGACGGCCGGCGCCCGGCGGGGGAGGGCCACGGCGGCGGCCACGAGGAGCAGAGCGCCGGGGAGCAGGTAGGTCGCGCGCGGGCCGACGACGTCCACGACGAACCCGGCCACCACCATCCCGGCGATGAACGACGCCTGCTCGAACGTCTCGGCGATGGCGAACGTGGTGCCGCGCTCGGCGTCCGGCGACGCCCGCTGGAGCAGCGAGTACCACGGTGTGAACGCCACGCCACTCCCCAGCCCGCCCAGCGTGCCCACGACGATGGCGGCGGGCAGGTTCGGCATGACCGCGATCGAACCGAGCGACACGCCCATGGCGAGCGTCCCGAGGACGAGGGCCGTGCGCTCGCGGCGGGTCGGGATGCGGGCCGCCACCGTCGAGCCCACCACCGCCCCCGCCCCCCACAGGGTCGTGAGCAGCGCGTAGGCCACCGACCCGCCGTCGAAGTGGTCGACGAGAGGAAGGTCGGCCACGAGCGTGATGCCGAACGCCCCGAAACTGAGGGCGGTCACGGCGAACAGGCGGCGGCGGTGGGGGTCCCGGAGGACGGGCCGCCACCGCCCTGCCGTCGTGGCGGCGGCGCTTGCGAGCGAGGCCCCGTCCGTGGCGCCGGCCGGCGCCTGCCGGAACGTGCCGGGCATGCGGGCGATGAGCGCAGCCGACACGAGGAAGCTCACGACGTTGAGCCCGAACACCGACCGGGGCCCCGCCGCCCCGACCAGCGCGCCGCCGAGGAGGGGCCCGGCCACCATGGACGCGTTGGACGCCGTCGCGATCACCCCGTTCGCCCAGGGAGCCGGTCCGCGGGGACCAGGTTCGGGATCGAGGCGCCCGACGCCGCCTTGAACGGGGCGTTGGCCGCCGTGGCCACGAGGGCGCCCAGGACCAACAGGGCCGGGGTGTCCACCAGGAGGACCGCCATCCACCCGACCGCCCCGGCCACCTCGGAGGCGACCATGACGCGGCGGCGGTCGCCGCGGTCGCTGAGCCGCCCGGACAGCGGCCCGACCAACCCCACCACGCCGGCCGACGCCACCAGCGAGGCGGACACCCAGGCGGCGGACCCGGTCCGCTGGTAGATCGTGTACGCCAGGGCCACCTGCGCCGCCTGCGACCCGCCGGTCGAGGCGAACCGGGCGGCCGCCAGCCGGCGCACCGCCCGCCGCCCCCGATCCGCCCCGGCCTCGGCCTCGTGCCCGCCCGCCCCCGTCGCTGCCCGGTCCCGTCCCATGCCGTCGAGATTGCCCGATCCCGCTGACGGCGCCCTGATGCCCGCCCGGCAGCGGTGCCGAACGCGGCGCGCCGGCCGCATGCCGCTGCGGCGGGCGCGCCGTGCGTAGGCTTTGCTGCCGTGAGCGATGGGGGACTCGAACCGGCCGGGCCGACGACCTACCTGCTCATCGACGGCGAGAACCTCGACGCCACGCTGGGCGCCCGCATCCTGGGGCGCCGGCCGGCCCCCGAGGAGCGCCCGCGCTGGGATCGGGCCGTGGCCTTCGTCGGGCACCAGTGGGGCGGCACGGTGAAGCCGCGGTTCTTCATCAACGCCAGCTCCGGGACGTTCTCGATGCCCTTCGTCCAGGCGCTGATGGCGCTGGGCCTGCGCCCGGTGCTGCTGTCGGGCCCGCCGGACGTGAAGGTGGTCGACACCGGCCTGCAACGCACCATGGAGGCGATCGCCGACCGGGCCGGCGACGTCGTGCTCGGCAGCCACGACGGCGACTTCCTCCCCCAGGTCCAGGAGCTCATGGCCGCCGGCCGTCGCGTCGGGCTCCTGGCCTTCCGCGAGTTCGTGAACACCGGCTACCTCGACCTGGTCGAGCAGGGCCTGGAGATCTTCGACCTCGAGGACGAGGCCAAGGCCTTCAACCACCCCCTGCCCCGGCTCCGCATCATCGACCTCGCCGACTTCGACCCGACCACCCTGCTGTAGCTGTCGCAGTCCACCGGAGTGACGGCCTTGGGCGAGGGACGATGGGCGGCCGCGCCCGCCCCAGACGGGTAGGGCGTCGATCGTTAGCGTGCGGATCGGGCCACCGACCTCGACGTCGGCGGCGGACAAGCCGGTCGGCCGCGAGACCCTTCGATCTGCACCAGTTCACGACCTCGTCGGCCGGGCCGCGCCCGCCGTCAGCCGTCCTTGGAGACGCCCCGGCTACGGCCCCGGCCGCGACCGCCGAGCCGGTCCTTGCGGCGGGCCCGGCGCTTGGCCCGCGACCCGGCGCCCGACGCCGAGGCCGACGGGACGATCGGCGAGCGCGCCCGCTCGTTGAGCCCCGCGAGCAGCGTCCGTGTGATGGGCGCAGCCAGCTGGACGCCCGTGTCGAGGAAGGAGGTTCGCACGACGTCCTCGACGTTCGCGCTGCTCATGAAGTCGGCGCCCTGGGCGATGATCGCCTCGGGGCCCGGCTCGATGAGCACGGAGGGGATGCCGGCCTTCTCGAGCTCCGCCCTCTCGGCCATGGCCGTCCGCCGGGCCCGCCGGCGGACCACGTTGCCCAGCCCCACCAGGCCCAGGTCCCGGCCGGACATCGGCGACACGATGATGACCAGGTCCAGGTCGCTGTGGCGGAGGACGTCCGCGTTCGTGGGCGAGCGCACGCCGCCGTCGATGTACGCCCGGCCGTCGATCCGCACCGGCCGGAAGTAGCCGGGGACCGCGCAGGAGGCGCACACCGCCCCCGCCAGAGGACCGGCGGCCTCGCGCCCGAACACGACCCGGCGCAGGTCGTCCTGGCGGACGGTGCATACCCACAGGTCCTGCTCCGGCCACTCCTGGCCGAGGGCGCGATCGATCGCTGACGAATGCTCGGCGAGGTCGAGACTCCCGTCCGGCAGGACGCTCACCAGGGCGGCGAGGGGGTCGAGCCGCCAGGGGCGCCGGACCCAGGCACCGATCAGCGCCGGGTGGGGGAGCCGGGGCCGTCCCAGGAACGACCCCAGCCGGACCGGCGGGAACTCCGGCCGGTCGGACAGCGCCTCGGCTGTGCCGGGCGGGCTGTCGAGGACCTCGGCGCCGACAGTCACGGCCGCCAGGTCGGACGCCGGGACGCCCCGCCGCAGCAGCGACCCGACGACCGAGCCGGCCGAGGTGCCGACGATGACGTCGGCGGACCGGGGGTCCCACCCCAGGTCGAGTTCCATCGCCGCCAGGGCGGCGGCGTGATAGGCGAGGCCGATCACGCCACCGCCACCGAGGACCAGTCCGATTCGCACGCCGTGCACCTGCCCGAGTTTCTCGGCCGTCAACCGCAGAGCGCGTCAGGCGACGTCAAGTGGACTGCGAAATGTGTCACGCCGGGATACCCAGTGCGCCCATGCGGCGGATGCACTCGCCGTAGCAGCCTACGGCGAGCACGTCGCCCCGGCGGTTCACGACCGCCCAGGCGTCGCGCTGGGGGAAGGGCACGATCGTCAGCTCGATGGGGGGTAGGGCCTGCAACTCGGCGGTGTCGGACATGGTCGCTCTCGATCCTCGTGACGGGGTCGTCCCCGAATAGGACTGTTCTCACACCCCGAGGGATACATGGGGAGGGGGTGATCCCCCGTCAGGAAACCCGTTCGAGGGTGACGACCGCCGAGTAGTCGGGGACCTTGGAGGCCGGCTCGCGGTGGCCGGGGCCCGCCGGCACGAGGACGTTCCCCTCCGGCCAGTGCACCTGGAGGCTGCGCTCGGGCAGGCGGGCGAGCAGCACGGCTCCTTCGAAGGTCCCGGTCGCCGACCGCAGGCGGACCCGGTCCCCGGCGGCCAGGCCCAGCGCCCGGGCGTCGTCGCTGTCGATGAACACGGCGTCGCGGGACGCCCCCGTGAGCGGGTCGATCCGCCCGTGGACCATCGAGTTGAACTGCTTGCCCCGCCGGGTCGTGACCACGAACGTGCCGTCCGGCAGGTCATTCCGGGCCGGCACGAGCGGCGTGAAGCGGCCGCGCCCCGACGGCGTCGGGAACTCGCCGCCCGCGCACAGGTGCCGCCCGCCCCACTGGACGGCGTCGCCGCCGGCGGCGAGGTCCTCGATGCCGGCGTAGGACGGCACCACCCGGGCGATCTCCGCCCGCAGGGCCTGGTTCGTCGGCCAGGAGAACAGCGGGGCGAGGTCCGGCCGCACCCGCGTGGCCACGTGCGCGAAGAGGCGCCACTCGCTGCGGGCCTCGCCGACCTGGCGGGGGACTTCGGGGCTGTAGATCACGCGCCGCTCGGTGATCGTCTCGGTGCCGCCACCTTCCTGCTCGTAGCGGGTGGCGACCGGTAGCAGGACCACGTCGTCGCCGTCGACCAGCATCTGGCTGGTCACCACCACGTCCTGGTGGACGCGCAGCGGCACGGTCCCGAGCGCCGCCTCGACCCGGGGTGGGTCCGGGAGCACGTCGAGGAAGTTGCCGCCGGACATCCAGAGGACGTCGAGGTCGCCCCGCCCGGCGGCGTCGACCATCTCGGGGGCGGTGAGCCCGGGCCGGTCGGGGACGGGGAACGCCCACTGCTCGGCCAGGGCGGCGGCGTGCTGGGGGTCGACCGGCAGCCCGCCAGGGAGCGCGGTGGCGTAGGCGCCCATCTCGGCTCCGCCCTGGACGCCCGAGTGGCCCCGGATCGGCATCAGCCCGACCCCGTCGCGGCCCACGCCGCCCTGGGCGAGCGCCAGGTTGACCAGTGAGCGGACGCCGTCGGCGGCGTCGCGGTGCTGGGTGATGCCCATCGACCACAGGTGGATCGCCCCGCCGGCCACCACCAACTCGTCCACGAAGGCGTCGAGGACCTCGGTCGTCACGCCGGCCACGCGGGCCAGGGCGGCGGCGTCCTGCTCGGCGAGGGCGGCGACCGTGGCCTCCCAGCCCTCGGTGTGGGCGGCGATGAACCCGTGGTGCACCGCGTCGCGCTCGACCAGGCGCTTCAGCGCGGCGGTGGCGAACGCCACGTCACCGCCCGGGCGCACGGGGACGTGCAGGTCGGACATCTTCGTCCCGAACAGGGCCGACTCGACGTTGGACGGCACCCAGTACCGCTCCAGCCCCGGCTCGAGGTACGGGTTGACCACGACCACCCGGCAGCCGCGGCGGCGGGCCAGGTACAGGTACTTCATGAACACCGGCTGGTTGTTGGCCGGGTTGGCGCCCCACAGGACGACCAGGCGGGCGTCGTCGATCACGTCCCGGTACGAGCAGGTCGTGGCGCCCACGCCGATCGTGTCCTTGAGCCCGACCGTCGAGGGGGCGTGGCACACCCGGGCCGCCGAGTCGACGTTGGCCACCCCCAGCGCCCGCAGCGCCTTCCCAGCGGCGTAGTACACCTCGTTCGTGACGCCCCGGCTGGTCAGGTAGAGGGCCACGCGGTCCGGCGTGGTGTCACGGATGCCGGTGGCGAGGGCGTCGAGCGCCTCGTCCCAGCCGATCCGGCGGAAGCCCGGTTCGCCCCGCCGCCGGCGCATGGGGTGCGCGAGGCGGCCGAGGCCGCGCAGCTCGGTCCCGCTCATCCGGCGCAGGGCGGCCACGTCGTCGAGCGCGCCCTCGGGGATCGGGTCGGCGGTGTTCAGCTTCAGGAGGTCGAGGCGGGTGGTGCAGAGGTGGACGCCGTCGATCGTCCAGTCGTGCAGTCCGGTGACGCCGAGGGCGCAGCCGTCGCAGGACCCCCGCGTCAGCACCTTGTAGGCGTAGACCGGGTGCCGGCGGTTGGCCCACACGGTCCGGGCCATGGCGGCGTAGTGGTTCGGCTTCTGCTCGCCGATGCCGTTGGGCCGCCATCCGGCCCACAGCCGGGGGTTCCAGCCGGTGAGCTGCTCACGCAGTCCCACGGCGCTCTCGCGTGCCCGCCGCGACGGCCTCGCTCGCGGCCGGGATGTCCGTCGGCGCGGTGTCGGTCGTGGGGGAGGTATCGGTCGTGGGCGGGGCGGCGGCCGCGGGCCCGGGAAGGACCGGGCGGTCCGGGGCGTAGACGTTCAGCCGGCCGTCACGGGCGAAGCCGCACAGCGTGATGCCGGCCTGGCGGGCGGCGGCCACGGCCAGGGACGACGGGGCGCTCACGGCGACCACCGTGCCGAACCCGGCCGCCCACGCCTTCTGGACCATCTCGAAGCTGGCGCGCCCGCTCACGTACAGCCCGAGCCCGGCGGCGGGGAGGCGGTCGTCGAGGAGCATCCGCCCGACGACCTTGTCCACGGCGTTGTGCCGCCCGATGTCCTCCCGGACCAGGAGCACCTCCCCGGCGGCGTCGAACGCGGCGGCGGCGTGGACCGCGCCCGTGGCGGCGAACAGGTCCTGGTGGCCGCGCACCCGGTCCGGCATCGCCGCCACCACGTGGAGCGGCAGCGGTGTCGTGGGCGCCAGCGCGTGGAGGCGCTCGCGCAGTTCGTCGATCGCCGTGGTCCCGCACATGCCGCAGGCGGACGACGTGACCGTGAGCCGGGGCGTGGGGGTGGGCGCCAGGCCGCCGGTCTCGACGGTGACGACGTTGAAGTCACTCTCGACGGCGGACCCGGTGCCGCAGTACTTGCACGTCCGCACCGGGGCGCCGGCCAGCAGGCCTTCGGTGAAGCAGAACCCGGCGGCCAACTCGAAGTCGTGTCCCGGCGTCCGCATGGTGGTCGACACCAGCGGGCCGTCGAGGTGGACCTCCAGCGGCTCCTCGACGACGAGCTCGTCGGGCCGGCGGGTCAGCCCGGTCCCGTCGTAGTGCGCGGTCAGCACCCTGGCCACACGCCCTCGTGCCACCCTCGGACCCTACCGGCGCACTCCGGCCGCGAGATGCCCGCTGCCGGCCAGGGGGCGAGGACCGGCCCCGAACGGCCTGGGGCCAGTCCCGGCGTGTCCTCCGCGACGCCCTCGTCGACGCCTGACGAGCGGGTCAGTGCCGGAACGGCGTGCCGAGGTGGGGCAGGTACTTCGGGGTCGCGATGGCCGTCAGCTGGCGCGTGAAGGTGACGGCGTTGGCGGGGTCGTCGAAGCCGGAGTAGCCCGAGATGGCGGCGCCCTGCATGACCGCGAAGGCGAAGCCCACGAGGCGGTCCCCGTTGGGCACGTCGGCCAGCTCCGGGAACAGCTCGGCGAACGTGTCGTTGACGCTCCGGTGGAAGCCGGCCGTGAAGGCATGGACCACCTCGCGCAGCGACGGGTCGGTCCGGGCGGCGACGATCAACTCGAGGATCGCGGCGTAGACGGGGCTGTCGAAGACGGCCCACAGCTCGTCGACCGCGCGGGCGAGCGTGCGCTGCTCGGCGGGCAGGGTGTCGAAACGCTCGCGGAAGCGCCGCTCCTGCAGCGCGAACGCCCGCTCCACCGCCGCCACGACCAGGTCGACCTTGGTGGGGAAGTAGCGCAGCTGGGCGCCGCGCGACACGCCGGCCCGGCGGGCCACCTCGCCGGTGGTGGTCCGGGCGTAGCCGACCGCGCAGAGGGTCTCGACGGTGGCGTCGAGCAGGGCGCGGCGGGTCTCGTCGCGCCGCTCGGCCTGGGTCCGTGGTCCTCGCGCCTGCGCCATGGGCCCAAGTCTTGTTTCTCGTCACCCGTCCGCCACGTCGTCGGGACGGGATGAGCGTCAGCCGAACGGGTGCATGGCCAGGCGGATCGGCGTGGTGTACACGTCCGCCAGGGTGACGGTGAGGACCGACGCGGCGGCGGCCAGCCCGCCCACGGCAGCGCACGCCCCGCCGACGGCCCGCGTGCGCGACCCCGCCGCCAGGGCGCGCTGGAGCCCGACGCCGGGGCGTCCGGTCCGCAGCCGCCAGCGGAGGCTGCTGGCCAGCGGCCCGACGATCTCGGCGAACGCCCGGTCGTCCCGCCAGGTGGAACACCGGCGCCCCCGCGGCCCCAGGCGGGCGGTCCGGGCCAGCCCGTGGGCCGACAGCACCCCGATCGTCAACGCCACCCGCGCCATCGCCCCACTTACGGCGCCGGCGACCAGACGAACCGCACTACCAGGTCGGGCCCATCCCACGGCATCCCCCCTCGTTCGCTGCCGCACGAACGTGACCTACGTCACCCACATCGTAAATCGTCCACGCCCGAGCGCAATGGGGTTCTCCGAAGACCGCTAGGCAGTTCTTCCCGTCCTCGGGTGGGCCGCGACGCCAGGGGGACGCATGTCGACGGGCGTGTCGTGCCCCTACCGTGGCGTCCCATGCAGTTGATCCTGGTGCGCCACGGTGATGCGCACGCCGGCTTCCACGGCCCCATCGCCGGCCCGACGGGGTGCGCCGGGCTGACCGCGCTCGGCCGACAGCAGGCCATAGCCCTGCGCGACCACCTGGCCGCCTCTGGTCGGGTGCGGGCGGACGTGCTCCTGGCGAGCGTCCTGCCCCGGGCGATCGAGACGGCGAGCCTCATCGGCCCTGGTCTGGGCCTGGAGGTGTCCGGCCGGGACTGCGGCCTCTGCGAGGTTCACACGGGTGAGGCCGACGGTGTGGACTGGTCCGAGTACAACGCCCGCTACGGCTCCTTCGACATGGAGGCCGAACCCGATCGGCTGTTCGCACCGGGTGGGGACAGCTGGAACGGCTTCC
>Ga0126306_10000490_pt1 | contig 18377 bp, 15 predicted proteins | sample Plot27_FD_92592 | JGI IMG/M metagenome (GOLD analysis project Ga0126306, IMG submission 92592) | Serpentine soil microbial communities from UC McLaughlin Reserve, CA, USA - Plot27 | ecosystem: Environmental > Terrestrial > Soil > Grasslands | place: USA: UC McLaughlin Reserve, Lake County...
AGGCGGCGGGATGCGCGGGGGCGGGGGAGGCAGCTTCGGCGGGCGAGGCGGCGGATTCGGCGGCGGCGGTGCGCGCACGAGCATCAGCGGCGCGCGCCCGGGCGGCGGCTTCGGGGGCGGCGCGCGTCCAAGCGGCGGCTTCGACGGCGGCGCACGGAACAACAACATCGCCGGCAACCGCGACCTCAGCAACGTCAGCGGCAACAGGAACATCAACAACATCAGCGGCAATCGCGACATCAACAACATCAGCGGCAACAGGAACTGGAACACGGACATCGACGTCGACAACGGCTGGGGCGGTGCCTGGGGCGTGGGCGCCGGGGTGGTGGCGGGAGCCGCGATCACGGCCGCCGCCATCGGATCTGTCGTCTACACGCTGCCCCCATCGTGCTCCACGAACTGGGTCAACAACGTCGCCTACCAGTCGTGCGGGGGTGTGTGGTACGAGCCGAGCTTCTCGGGTTCGTCGGTGAGTTACACCGTGGTTGATCAACCGTGACGTGCGACAGCCGTGGTGTGACGAGATGGGATGGGCGCCAATGACCTGCGCGGTCCGGGCCTGGCGCCCCCTCGTGCCAAGTCTTCTGGCCGCGTTACTGCTCACGCAGGGCGCGGCGTGCGAGACACTGCCGCTCTCGACGGAGAACATCGGTTGGGTCGCGACTGTGGTGGACAGCACCACCCCAGCGCTCTCGGAGGCGCGCACCTTCGCCGTCCTCGACACGATCGTTCCCCTCGAGGGCGCCGGAGCGATCGACCACTCGGCCGACAAACTCGTCGCGCAGAGTGTCAGAGAGCACCTTCTCGACTTGGGCTGGGTCGAGAACCGGGACTCGACCGGTGTGCTGCCCGACGTCGTCGTCCTCCTCGCCGCGACCACCAGCGTGCAGACCGGTGTGGCGTACGGCGGCTGGTACGGGGCCTATGGCGCCATGCCGTACTGGGGTGGGGCGGCCGATCCCTCCTGGGCGTTCGGCGCGCCGGTCGGCGCAGTCACGTTCACGTACGAAGTGGGTACCGTCGTGCTCACGATGATCGATCTTCGCGCGCCACGCGCGGTCACCAAGCAGGTCCCGGTGCTCTGGCTCGCCGCGCTGAATGGCGTGCTCACGGGCGGCGCCGTACTGCCTCGCGTGCAGGACGGTGTGGATCAGGCGTTCGAGCAGTCTCCCTATCTGAGAATCCAATGAAGCGCCAACTGCTGGTGGCTCTCGTCGCGGTGCTCACAGGTGCACACACGCTCGCGGCGCAGGGCTTCATGAGCCTGACGACGTTGGAGCTCTCGACGCCGATCGGCGACACGAAGGACTACACATCGGTGGGAGTGGGTCCCGGACTCGGTTGGGAGGGCCGGTGGACGATGCGCCAGCACACCAGTGCGGGGGTATCGCTCACGATCGGCCAGTTCTCGGAGCGCGAGGACGGCACGATGGAATTGCCGTCAGGTGCGGTCACGGGCGACATGCTCCGCCAACTGGTCAGCCAGCAGATACTCGCGACCGGCTTCTACTATCCTTCGCGACTTGGCAAGATCCGCTTTTACGCCGGCGGCGGGCTGGGGGTAACGTCCATCGACCAGGATTTCAATCTGGGACTGCAGCAGCTTTCGAGAAGCGCGTGGCACCTCGTGGCGGCACCCGAGATCGGCGCGGAGCTGCGAGGGGGCGACGGCTACCTGGTGGGCATCGTGAGCCTGCGGTTCAACGCATCGAACGCAGCGGGCAACTACCTCGGTGGCGGCTCGCGACGGTTCCAGAACCTCACGCTGCGGCTCGGCATCGGCGAGGAGTGAGCTGGAGGCAGCGCTCCCCTCGCGAAATGAAGCACGTACTTGCGCTTGCCCGTGAGCGGCTCGCCCGCGCTGTCCACCGCGGCGCTCGGATAGATCAACTCCGAGGCAAGCCGGCCTCCGATCATGTTCTTCGCGAGGGCCGCGCGCAGCACGAAATCGTGACCCGATCGGCCGTCCGCCATGCCGTAGCGCGAGCCATTCATCGTCTCTTCCAACGACAGCCACCGGCGATCGATCAGCTGCTCGGCCGCTAGCGCGGCACGCGCTAAGCCGCGCACGGAATCCTCGTCGAGCCCGCGCCACTCGAAGCCCTTCGCGACGCTGAGGCCGATGTCGTGAAAGGCGCGCACGAGCGAGTCCTCGAGATCGGCCGTGACGGGGAGGCATTCGCGCATCACCTGTCCGAGCTCGTCGAACGCCATGAGCGCCGAGGGGGCTTCGCTCACCACCGACGAGAAAGCTGCCTTGCACGTGGTGGGGCCGCCCAGCCCGTCACTCAGGAAATCCGCCATCGGCGCGACGCGGAAACCGGATTGCGCGTCCACGGCTCTGGACACGTCGGCTTCTGTCTCGACGAAGATGCGCAGGCGCACGACGCCGTATCGCGTGCGCATCGGCACACGCACCATGCCGGCGGGCACCGTGCCCTGAAAGTCCGGACCGACGATCGCGTAGTCTCCCGCCTTCGGACCGCCGACCCCGCCGATCCTGAGCACGACGTCGCCGAACCAGTCGCCGATCTGAACGAGATACCACCGCGGCGGCGCGAGCACCGGGACGTGAAGCACCACCGGCGCGAGCGTCAGGTCGAGCGTCGCATGAGCATTGATGGTGACGTCGTCCGCCCTGACGGCGCGTCTGTCTCTCGCCGTCCTCGGCCTGGAGAACTCGTGCAGATGGTTGATCCGGCTCGAGCTCCCGCCGATTCCCGCGGCCATCGCGCGGTAGCATCGCATCGGATAGCCCCAGAGATGCGCGAGCAGTCCCAGCGCGTAGCCGATCTCCTCGCGCGACTGCGCCGCCGACATCGAGTCGTCTGGCGGCTGACCTCCCAGCTCCATCGACATCCGGGCCTCGCGATAGCGGTGACACCGCGAAGTTGAGTCAGCCGGCAGTCGATCGGCCATTGGCCGATGGCAGTAGCGCGGGAGCGGGTGAGCCAGCTGTCTCTGCTTCACCCTAGGTCCAATCGCTGCGACTCCATGCGCGGGCGATCATCGGTGAGCATGCGGCGCCATGACGTGCCGCGAGAACCTGGAGTGTGGCTCATGTCCATCGCAGCGCTCGCGGCACTCAGCCTGAAAGTGAGTCTCCTGCTCATCGTGCTCTCCACCGGCATGTCGGGACGACGAGGAGACATCGCAACGCTGCTTCGATCCCCCGGTCTGTTGTTCCGATCGCTCCTGTCGATGCTGGTGCTCGCTCCGGTGCTCGCGGTGGCCCTCGCGACGACGCGCGAGCTGTCGCACCCGGTCAAGATCGCGCTCGTGATGATGGCCGTGTCGCCCGTACCTCCTTTCCTGCCGGGCAAGGAGCTCAGAGCGGGAGGCCAGCGGCCCTACATCATCTCCTTGCTCGCCATCTCGGCCCTGCTGTCGATCGTCACGATCCCGCTCACTCTGGACGTACTGTCGCGGGTGTTCGGGTTGTCGTTGTCGATCCCGGCGATGGCGATCGCCACGCCCGTCGCGATCACGGTCCTGATCCCGCTCGTCGCGGGGTTGATCCTCCAGAGGCTCGCGCCGGCATTCTGCGCCTCGTGGGCGCGCGTCGTATCCATAGTCGGCGCGGTCCTGCTGCTGGTCGGCGCCATCCCGCAGCTGTACCATATGATGCCCGCCTTCCGGCAGCTCGTCGGCGATGGGACGCTCGCGGTGATCGCGGGATTCTCCATCTTCACTCTGCTGATCGGGCATCTGCTCGGCGGCCCGGTGCCGGAAGATCGTACCGTGCTCGCGCTCTGCACGGCGACCCGTCATCCGTTCGTCGCGATCGCCCTCGCCCAGGCGAACTTCGGGTCCGAAAGGCTTGCCGCACCCGCCATCTTCCTGGCGCTGCTGGTGACGCTCGTAGCCAGCGCGCCGTACGTCGCGATGCGCCGGCGGCAGCACGCTCCGAGCGTCGCGAAGGTCCCGCCGCCACGGCACCACCCTCCCGTGCGGCATTCCTGGTGAAACACCACCTCGGCAGCCCCGCGCTGTTTGGGGAGGCGCTCATCCGCGCGGTGGTGGTGGGAACGCTCATCATCGTCGGTACGCTGCTCGCAGCTCTTCCGACACACTGCGCGATGCCGGGTGTGCACGCGCAGCACGCCACGCGAGGTTGAGCGGCGCGCACGGACCGGCGCTCGCTGCCGCGGCAGAGCCTGTCGCCGCGCCAGAACCAACGTATGGATGTGAAGATCGGCGGTGAGGCCCGGACCTCGCCGCCGATTGTGCGTCTGCGCGACGTTCTTATTGCCGCGACATCGCGATCCGCACCACGTCCTCGGGCGAGACGAGATGATCCGAGCTCTCCGACGCCTCGGCGAGATCGATCTCGACGCCCTTGATGGTTCCGGTGAACTCGTTCCCGCGCGGCCCGTAGTCCTGCGATACCGGCGACCCGGTGTCCCTGCCCACATCGCAGCCGTCGTCGGCCGAGAAGATCATCGCCGCGGTGGCGGCTACCTTCCCGTTTCCGACTTCCTTGCCGTCGACGAACAGCGACACGAGGCCTCCCTTGCCGAGACCCTTGCCGTCGTAGGCGAACTCCATGCGGACCTGGTGATCGCCCGGTGGCAGGGGCACGTGCGACTCGACATAGGTGTAGGTGATGCCGAGCAGGTTGTAGCAGTACTTCAGATTGCCTTTGGAGGCGTACAGGCTCCAACCGCCGATGTTGCCGCCCTGCGCGATGATCACCCCTTCCGCTCCGGCAGCCGGCACCGTGATCTCCGCCGTGACGGCGTGCGACTTGTTCTTGATGTTCACCACGGAGTTCTCGGACAGCCGCCCCATTTCCCCGAAGAGAAGCTGCTTGTTCCCGCGGATCAACACCGGCCGCCCCGCGACATCCGGATTGATGCGCTCGGCGACGCGATCGTCGAGCGGCAGGACGTTGTAGCGGGTCGCCTCGATCAGCCAGAGGCGCTGGAGCTCGTGCAGCTTGTCGGGATTCTGCTTCGCGAGATCGTGCGCCTGGCTCCAGTCCTTGTTGGTGTCGTACAGCTCCCAGACGTCGTCGTCGAACGGCAGGGTCTTCTCTCCGGCGAGGATCCAGGGGGTCTTGTGCCGCGTCACCGCTGTCCAGCCATCGTGGTAGATGCCGCGATTCCCGAACATCTCGAAGTACTGGGTGGTGCGTCGCTCCGCCGCCTTCGAGTCGTTGAAGGAGTAGAGCATGCTGACACCCTCGATCGGGTGCTGCTGTACGCCGTTCACCGAGAGGGGCTCGGGCAGACCGGCCGCCTCCAGCAGGGTGGGGGCGACGTCGATGAGGTGGTGAAACTGCGCGCGCTCCTCGCCATTCGTCTTGATCCCGTTCGGCCAGTGCACGATCGTGCCGTTGCGGGTACCGCCCCAATGCGAGGCGACCTGCTTGGTCCACTGGTAGGGCGTATTCATCGCGTGGGCCCAGCCCACCGCGAAGTGGTTGTAGGACTCCGGACCGCCGAGCTTGTCCAGTCGTTCCATCAGGAACTCGGGGGTCTCGAGTGCCGACGCGCCGTTGAAGTTGATCATCTCGTTGAACGTCCCGTTCAGAGTCCCTTCGGCCGATGCGCCATTGTCGCCGATGATGAGGTACACCAGCGTGTCCTCCATCAGATGGAGCTTCTCGAGGGTGTCGAACAGGCGCCCGACATGGTAGTCGGTGAACCCGAGGAACCCGGCATACACCTCCATCTCCCGGCGAAGCACCGGCTTGAGCGCTTCCGGCATGTCGTTCCAGGCCGGGATCTCCTTGTGGCGCGCGGTGAGGTCCGCGTCCGCCGGGATCACGCCGAGCTTCTTCTGGCGAGCGAAGGTCTCCTCGCGCAGCGCATCCCACCCCTTGTCGAAGCGGCCCTTGTACTTGTCGGCCCACTCCTTCGGCACGTGATGCGGGGCGTGGGTGGCGCCGGGAGCGAAGTAGACGAAGAACGGCTTGTCGGGCGCCAGCGCTTTCTGCTGGCCGATCCAGTTGATCGCCTTGTCCGTCATGTCCGACATGAAGTGGTAGCCTTCCTCGGGCGTCTTCTGCACCTCGACCGGCGTCGTGCCCTCGTACAGCGAGGGATACCACTGATGCGCCTCGCCCCCGATGAAACCATAGAAGTACTCGAAGCCACCGCCGCCCGTCGGCCACGCATCGAAAGGGCCGACCGGGCTCGTCTCCCACACGGGAACCTCGTGGCACTTTCCGAACTGCGCCGTCGAATATCCGTTCAACTTGAGGGTGCGAGCGATGGGCGAGATCGTGTTCGGCAGCACTGACGAATACCCTGGGGCGCTCGTGGCGATCTCGGTGATCCCTCCCATCCCGCAAGTATGATGATTGCGACCGGTCAACAGCGCCTGCCGGCTCGGTGAGCACAGCGCGGTGGTGTGAAAGCGATTGTACTTCAATCCGCCGGCCGCCAGCTTCTCGAAGTTCGGCGTGTTGCACGGACCCCCGAACGCGCTGGACGAGCCGAAGCCCGCGTCGTCGAGCAGGACGATGAGAATGTTCGGCGCGCCCTTCGGTGGCCGCAGCGGCGTGATCGGCGGAAACTTGGTTTCCGGATCCTTCGCGTCGTAGGTGATCAGCCCCGAGCGCGCCGCATCGGGAATGGGCAGAACGGTGCGGGCGTCGTGTGCGTTTGGCATCGATGCGCTCTCCGAGGTCGGACGGTGATCTTGCATGCGCATGCTCGGGGAACATGCCCGGGCACGTTGTGCGCGTCCGGCTACAGCTCGTCGAACGCGCGAACTTTGGGCTCGCCGTGCCGGCGCGCGATTGGACCTAAGGGCTAGAGGAAGAGCGGCAAACTCGCGAGCCGCTTCGTCGTCAGCCACGACGCCTTGGACCAAGAGTCGATAGGCGTCGCGCGCCGAGCGCGCGCATAGTCGCCATCCAGATCTTCATGGAGCCGCGGCATGTGCGTGCCCTTCGACGACACCATCGATCACGACGACCCGCGATCGACATCGGATGGCGAGCGGCTCTCGGCGAGAAGCGCACCGAAGGGTTCACCGAACGTTCTCGTCGTTCTCTACGGCGAGGTGGGCTTCGCCGGCTGGTCGGCGTACGGCGGCCGGATCCACATGCCAACGCTGGATCGACTGGCGAGCGGTGGCCTGACCTACTCGCAGTGGCACACGGCGGCCGCCTCGTCGCCGGCAGACTCCTGCCTTCTCACCGGACGCAACCAGCATCGACACACGTTCGGGCAGCTCGGCGGGCCCGTGGGCGAGACTGCCGGCAACGGCCGGCACGGGCCGGGGGAGGCCGCCACGATCGCCTCGGTGCTGCGCGACGCGGGATGGAGCACGTGCTGGATTGGTCGAAGCCAGGACGAAAGTGGCGGCGCGTGCGACGTGTGCGAGCCAGGGACGAGTTGGCAGAGCATCGCCGGCTACGATTGCTTTCATGACTTCGGCGACGGCGCGCACCACGCGGCGAGCGACGCCGCCGACGCGGCGATCGAATTTCTCCTCGACGCGGGGCACACGACACCCGGCAGACCCTGGTATCTGTCGTACTGTCCCGGGACCGACTCGACTGCCCTGGTCCCTCGCGCGTACCTCGACCGGTATCGCGGCAAGTTCGACGACGGCTACGACACGTACCGCTGCTGGGTGCTCGCGCGCATGATCGAGCGTGGCCTGCTGCCGCGGGACACGAAGCTCGCTCCGAGCGCGGCTCGAGAGTCTCCCTCGGGCGAGACCAACGCCGTGCGCCCGTGGCGCGACCTCTCGGCCGACGAGCGATCGCGGTACAGCCGGGCGGCTGAGGTATACGCCGGGGCATCCGAGTATGCCGATGCGCAGATCGGGCGCATCGTCGAATGGCTTGGCGAATCCGGACAGCTCGACAACACCCTGATCTTCTACGGCGCCGACAACGGGGCATCGGGAGACGCGTTGCTCGAGACCGCGACGGACGACATCGCGTTCTTCGACGGCTTTCCCGTTGGCCTCGGCCCAGTGACGGAGGCGCTCGAGGTGATCGGCTCGGCGCCGTCACCGCACGGCGAGGACGACGATCTCACCGGATGGGCCACGGCGTTCTCCACACCGCATCGCGTGCTCGACCCACCCACGGCGTACGGGGGAGGGCAGGCGGTGCCCTTGATCATTCACTGGCCCCGGGGGATCAACGCCCGGGGCGAGATACGCCATCAGTACCACCACTGCATCGATGTCGTGCCCACGATTCTCGAGTGCTGTGGGCTCGAGATGCCCGAGCTCGTTGCTGGCGTGCGGCGATCGCCACTTCCCGGCGTATCGATGCGGTACACGTTCGAGGACGCGAGCGCTGCGACGACAAAACGCACCCAGTGCTACGAGACGCCCGGGTTGCACGGCATCTGGCACGACGGCTGGAGCGCGACGATCGAGCACGCGGCGATGTCCTCTCTCATCCGATCGCCAAACGGTGATCGCTGGCGCCTGTTCCACACCGACGCCGACCGCTCCGAGGCAGTTGATCTCGCGGAGCAGTATCCGGAGAAGGTGCGGGAGCTGAGCGAGCTATGGCTGGCGGAGGCGCGAAGGTTCGACGTGCGATCGCTGAACGACTGCGCGATCATGCGGTTCGTGAAGTGCGAAACCGGTGTGCCGGTGCCCGTGAGTGGGCGCTACATCTATCATGCGAACACGACCGCGCTCACCGAGGCATCGGCCACCATCACCCAGGGCACGGCGTTCAGGATCTTCGCCCAGGTCGACATTGCGGGAAACGCCGAAGGAGTAATCTGCGCTCAGCGATCACCGTTCGGTGGCTACGCGATCCGCTTGCGGAGCGGCAAGCTCTGCTTCGAGCACGACTTCTTCGGCATCTCGCCAGAGCGTGATCTCGTCTGCGACGCTCCACCACTCGGCAGGCATGTCGTTGGAGTGGAGATCGCGAAGCACGACCATGGCGACACCCATGGGCCAGACGGACGCGCGACGCTCTATGTCGACGGTGAGCCGAGCGTCAGCGCTCCGCTTCGCAGGATGACAGGTCGGTTCCTGCTCTGCGGCGAGGGCCTCGTCATCGGGTGCGACGAAGCGGATGAGTCGCACGACGAGCACGAGGCGAGCACGTCGCTCGTCGGTGCGCGCGTGATCAAGGTCGTGTTCGACGTGGCCGAAGAAGCTGCCGTGGGCACCGCGCACCGCTGGCACCAAGGGCCAATACATCACGAGAGCATGCCCGGAATACTCTAGTGGCGCGGCGGTCGCCGCACACATGACACCACGGTAGCTCAGGAGGAAGGCATGAATGGCACAAGGGAAGTATGGCGTCGAGGGAGGACACTGCTGACTGCCATCGCCGCGCTTGGTGTGATCGTCGCGATGACAGCATGCGACGACGACGATGACTTCACCGGCCCGACGACCGGGGTGGTGCGGGCGTTCGCGGACTCACAGTTCAACTTCGCCGCGCTCAAGACGTTCGCGATGCCGGACACCGTCGCGCATTTCACCGCCTTGTCGGGCGTGCCAGAGGATCCATCGCGCGCGTATGACGCGACCATTCTCAACGAAGTGCGCGCGGACCTCATCGCGCGCGGCTACACCCAGGTGACGGACCCACAGACGACGAAACCCGATTTCGTCGTGCTGGTCGGCACGAGCGCCGCAACGAACTACGATGCGTGGGTCAGCTATTCCTGGTATCCGTACTACGGCTATTACAGCGGGTTCGGATGGTATGCTCCTGGATTCAGCTCGGCGTGGTCGCTCACGTACCCGTGGTACGCGACCGTTGGTGTGACGGAATACGAGCGGGGATCGCTGGTGGTCACGATCGTCCCGACCTTGAGCGTCAATCCGCTCAATCAGTCCATTCGCGCTGCGTGGGCGGGCGTTGCCACGGGCATACTCGGCGACAACGGATTGTCTCAGGCACAGGTGCAGGCCGCCGTGGATCAGATGTTCGCTCTGTCACCGTATCTCGTCGCGGGTCCCTGACGGAGCTCGTCGCGCTCGAGTGTCGGTCGAGGGCCGTAACGGTGGTTGCGCGACGATGCGCAGCCGCCGCTGCGGCCTCTGCGCGTTGCTGATCCCGACGTTGCGTAGGCGCGCCACGCGCCGCCGTCATCCCGATCTGAGCGCGCAGCGCGCAGTCGAGGGATCTGCACCTCCGCACTTCGCACCTGTTGCTTTGCCCGGCTAGGTCGGACAGCTCACAGTCGTGCCGCTCTCATACTGGTGGCTGGCCAGGTGCAACCGTCCCTCCGCGGCGTAGCCCCAGACCGCCGAGTGCACCAGCTGGGTGAGCCGAGCAGAGTCGATCGCGGAGCGTGGCTCTCCTGGATCCCCCGACCCACACACCCGGAGCTCGGTGCCTGGCCGGCACGCTGCCTTGCCCTTCTGCGGCCGACGCGACTTCGCTGCCACGGCTGCGCTCCCGTTCCCGCGTGAATCGCGGTTGCCTGTACCACATCCCTCGAACGAAAGCGGCGCCCATGCCACCTGGGGTGACGTGAGCGCCTTCGATCTCCCTCGAGGAATACCCCGCAGCTCAGTCTTTTTCGAGCGCCGGAAACAGGAACGAGGCGGTGAGCTTCAATTCGCTGTTCCCCGCCCAGCTCGGGCGAACGACGCAGTTGTAGTAGTAGAGACTCAGGTGCGTTGGTTGCTTGCCGAGCGTAACGATCTTGGACACGCCGGCCCCCAGAGGGATCGTCCATACGTCGGAGTCCTGCCAATTCGCCTTCAGCGTCGGCGCGGTGGAGATCGTGTAGCCGTGCGCCAGGTTGTAGTGAATGAACGGCTGCACGGTGAACACGTTGATGTCCTTGCCGTCGTCGTCGCCGGAGATCGTCCAGGTCTGCGTCAGCAGCGCTCCGACGGTCCAGTGTCCGGGCGACGTGAGGACGACCGCGGCCGGCCCCATTCCCCAGTCTCCGGTCCGTGCTGATGAATTGGACGCGGTCGGGAACGAGAAGAGCGGTCCGAAGCCCCACACGACACGGCCCGGGTGCTCCGGTGTGAAGAACACTTGCTCGGTGATGTCCCCGACGCCCCTCGCGCGGCTGCTGTCCGCCGCCGGCGCGTTGACGAACGGCACGAGCGTGCGCCAGACCAGCATGTTGCCCCTGCCGATGACGGTCGGGAGCACGGGCTTCAATGTAAGGGTATTCTTGGATTGTCCCCCGAGCGCCATCCCACTCACGAACTCGAACTCGAGGGGAACGCTGATGAGCTTCGCGACGGGGTTCTGGGTCTGCTTGGCCAAATCGGAATCACCGCCGCCCGACTGGGCGGCGGTGATTGCAGGGGTTGCGCAGAGCAGGAGTGCGGCACACCCAAAGCGAGAGGATCTCACCGCCCGCCGGATCCATCCGTCTCGGTGAGCCCGCGGTTGAGGAGAATCCGCACTTCGACCCGGCGGTTGTACGCCCGCCCTGCGTTGGTCTGGTTGTCCCCGATCGGACGACTCTCCCCAAGGCCGGTCGGGTTCACGAAGCGGCGCAGCGGGATGTTGTGCGTTCCAGCGAGATACGAGACGACGGCGGCCACTCGACGTTCACTGAGTCGCTGGTTCTCTGCCGGGGTGCCGGTGTCGTCGGTGTAGCCGGCGATCTCGACGACATAGTTGGTGAGCCCCATCGCCTGGCGGGCAGCAAAGTCGAGCGATCCCTTGGCCGCCTCGTCCAGCACGGCGCTGCCGGTCGCGAAGCCCACCGATCCTCTGAACTTGGCGTCGTAGGAATCGAGATTCCCCATGCGGGTGGTGAACGCTTTCAGCGAGTCGCGCGCGCGCTGCGTGGCGCTGATGATCGAATCGGTGTTCGCTTTCGCCCTCGTGGCGTTCGCCGATTCCCGCTCCCTGAGCTCGACCTCGCCGGCTGAGATCTGGTTCTGCACCTTCACCGCGCCCTTGTGGAAGCTGATGCGAGTCGCGACGAGATTGCCTCGGTCGCCACCCCGGCCGCGAACCTTGATGAACAGGCCGGGCTCGAGCAGGCGAACGTCCTGCCGCTTGCGATCGATGTTGAGCAGGCCTGATGGCGACTCGATCTGCGTGTTGTCGTTGAGTGTCACGCTGGTGACGTCGTTCGAGCTTTCCTGGCGCACGAGCAGCTCGTCGCCCGACCGTACCATGATCGGGCCTTCGACCTTCCCCTTCTGACCGGGCTGCCACTGCTTCGTGGCGACCGCGGGCACCTGCGCCACGGCGGGGGCACTCGTGAGGAGGACGGCGGCGGCGGCGAACCCGAGCGCGAGGAGCGCCGACCGTGAGCTTTCGCGATGCTGTACGTGAGATGTGTGATGAGACATGGCTCCGGATCCCTCTATGCGTGAGGTAGGTAGCGAGGACGAAGTCCCTCGCTCGTGGACCGCAGCGCACAATGCCGGAATGCCAGCGGTGCGAGTCATTGGACCTAGTGCCCAACGAATCGGAGTGACGCGACGGCCAGATCGCCGATGACGCCTCGAGCCGTCTGGATGGACGAGAGGCCAATGCCGCGCGTCGTCGAGAGTGGCAATTCTCCCTCGACCACCCTCGCAGAGGAACGCATGGCGACCACCGCAGCGCCACCTGCTCGACGCACGCCGCACACCGAGTCCGACACGCTGGCCGAGGTCCGGACCGGACTGGCATTCCAGCGCACGCGATTGAGCGCCGACCGCACGCTGATGGCCGTCATCCGAACGTCGATGTCGCTGATCAGCTTCGGGTTCACGATCTACAAGCTGCTCGAGAAGCTGAAGGGCACCGCCCTTCTCGCCGAGCGTCCGCATTCCGCGCGAAACTTCAGCCTCGCGATGATTCTGCTCGGAGTCGGCGCGCTCCTGCTGGGAATCGTGTACCATCTCCTCTTCATGCGTGAGCTGCGCTCCACGCGAAACGAGCTCACTCTCGCCGGCATGCTGCGCGGCAAGAGCCGCTTCCCGGTGTCCATGACGCTCATCGTTGCGCTCTGCCTCGTCGTGATCGGCGTGCTTGCGGTCTCGAGCATCGGGTTCGAGAGCGGACCCTTCTGATGATGGTGGCCAGCGTACACGCCACTCACAGAATCAGCTTCGCCGCGTAGTGCATTATCTCGCTCGCCGGTACGAGGGAGAGCGCACCTGGAAGGAACGGGAGCAGCGTCGCGGTCACGAGTGCGAGGAGCGGGCGCGTCCTCACGGGCAGGAGGCGGACTCCGTAGACGATGTCCACGATCGAGTAGGCGTCGGCGGTCGCGGAGAAGTCCGGAGCGGAGAGCGCGTCGTGCATGCTGTGCCGTTCGCGCAGCCAACGTGTCTCGAACCGGCGCCCGAGCCGCACGGCCAGCTCTCCGTACTCGAACACCCCGCGAAGCTGCGCGCGGCGCAGCGGCCGCGCGAGCCAGAACAGCGGCGCGACGGCCATCATCAGCAAGCAGCCGACGAGCACGGCCATCGTGCCGCCCAGCACGGCGGGGGCGATGAAATGCGAGCCCGCCGGTCCGGTGAGCGCCCCCGCGACGCCACACCCGAGCGCGAATCCGAACGGCGCGAGAGCGGGGATCGACTGGGCCATGAACAGCAGGCCGCCAGCCCGGTCGGGATGGGACGCCACCAGGTTGAGATCCAGTCGCCCCACCGAGCGCAGCATCCGATGCCACACCAGCAGGCGCCAGCACCACCGTCCGACGCAGATGAGAAACAGTGGTTGGCTGACGAGCAGCCGCCACCACTGCGCGTTCGAGGAGACGCTCGTGTCCGGCGGAAGAAGATGCAGTCGCCATTGCGCCACTCCGATCTCCGATCCGAACCCCGTCGCGCGAAGTGAGATGACGTAGGCGACCAGTACGATCAGCACCTCGGCAACGCGGTGCGCCAGCAGCCTGCGGCTCGTGGCGAGTATGTGTGCGAAGCGCGCCGTATCGGCGCGCCGCACGAATGCGGCGCGCTGCAGATGCCGCACGATGTCCGATAGCCGCCCGACGAACAGCGACTCTCCGAGGACGAGGATCGGCAGCGCGATCAGGTACCGTGCACCGATGCCGAGGTCGAGAATCGGCGTGAGCCAGGCGTCGGCGGTGGCGGGACCGCGCTGTAGCGCCGTGAGTACGACGAGCGGAAGCCACGACAGGACGGCCATCAGCAGCGCCCGGCGCTTCAGCCGCGCTGGCCCGTAGCTCGGCCACCGGTGTGCACTCCAGAGCCACCAGAACGGAGCAGCGTCGAAGGGATAGGCCGTCGCGGTCGAAAGCGTCGGCCCTAACAGCACCTGCCCCGTGTGCTCGTGCCTATCGGTCTGCATCGAATGTCGGCCGCCTCATCGCCACGTGGCGCCATTCTGGATGTAGACGCTCGTGCCGCCACCCGAGCCGCTCGCGATGTCGATGCCTGAGCGGATCCCGAGCTTTTTCAGGATCAGATAGCGGAATCCTGCCCCGCCCGCGCCAACCGCGCGAGCCTCACCGAAGTCGTTCCACTCCTTGGCGGTGCCGCCCGCGCCGCCGAACCCGACGAGGGTCCATCGTGGAGCGATCGTCAGTCGGACTTCGGCTTCTGCCGAGGCGATCGCTCGGCCGGCGAACCGCTGGGCGCGCAGTCCGCGCATGTGCACGTACGGTGTGTAGAAGAAGGGAACCTCACCCCACGCACTCTGGGCATCGAGACGCGCCGCGACTCCCCAGCGATCCCTCGGCTGCGCGTAGAGCAACGCCTCCGCGTTGGCGCGGCCGAAGTTGCCGCTGCCGCCCAACGCGTCGCTGTACGCCGTGATGCCCGCCGCGACCTTGCTGCCTTCCGTCGCATCGATGAAGCTGTTGCGATTGTCGTACTCGAGGTTGGTGCCGAGACCCCCGATGTTGATGCCCAGGTCGTCGTCGACCAGCGCGGCCGGACGCTGGTCCAGATCGAAATCGCTCTCGGTGGCCGCGAAGGTGTACTGCAGTCCGGCATAGATGGGCGCCTTCGCGATCCGGAGCTGCAGCTTCTGGACTGTGCCGACCGTCTGGAACTGGTAGTGCAGCGGGTTCGACGAGAGCGGATTGCTCTGGTTGGCGCCGTAGAATCGCAGATCCAGCGACGCGGCGGTCGCCAGGCCGAGATATCTCACCCGGCCCTCATCGAACGGCCGATAAAGCGCCACTCCTCCGCCGCCCTGATCGCCCCCGGCGTAGAACCCCGTGACGGCGAAGAATGGCGGCAGCGTCATCTTCGTGGAGATCCGCGCGTCGGGGGGCAGCCGGTACCACACCAGCGCGGCACCCGCTCCGAATCCGATCGTCGGCCCGCTCATCACGACCGGGATCGTGAGAAACCCGCGCTTCGGCATGATGAGGCGCTCGACGAGCTCGGGCTTGGCGGCCGGTTCGTCCACCACCTCACCGTCGCTCGTCGTCGTATACTGCGGTGTCTGCGCGAGGAGCGGCGCAGCGAAGACGAGGCAGGCGAGTATCGGGAGTCGCAACACGGAATGCATTCGACGCTCCAGTGCTAGGTCGCGCGGTGGTTGCTCTCATCGAAGAGCTGGAAATCGGGCAGGGCGAACTCGTGGGTGAAGAAGGCGTCGAGTGGCTCGTTGAGGCGGAGGTACGCGAACCACCGGCTGCCGGGCGGTGTGGTGATCCAGTTGCGCTCCCACCCACGCCTCGGCCTGGCGCCGACGAAGAGATCGACCGAGCCGTCGGCGTTGTAGAGGAGCGGGTGATCGGACGAGCGCGCGGCGACGGACGTTCCGTTGTCGATGGGTGTCCGCAGGTCCGCGTCGTAGATCGTGAGTGACCAGAAGTGCTTGACCGGCGGATGGCGCGGCACGCGCAGGATGTAGCTGTTGCTGCCATTCAGCGCGTGGTCCTGCGCATCGAGGCGTGCGGCGAGGCAGACGTGATGCGTGCCACGCGCCGTATCCATCAGCGCCGTGCTGATCGCGACCGACTGGTAGCAGAACGCGGCTCTGCCATCGAACGCGTGGGGACTCGTGTCGGCGCGCAGCGGGGGAAACCGCACGACCTCGCGCCACCGTGAGTCGGCGCGATATGGCGCGCTGTCGGGCGGTCCGTGAAACGCGAGCGCGCGCGCCATCTCCTCGCCAAGGAGCGCGCCCTCTTCGAGAACGCGTCGCTGATACGGTCCGGGATCGAACGCCCTGTTCCTCGAGACACCGAGCGACTCGAGGAGTGCCAGCATCGTCAGGTCACGCTCGGGCGAGACTTCGCGCCGGACGATCTCGGCCAGTCGCTTCCAGTAGTCCAGGCCGCGCGGCGGAACCTGGCTCCAGTGCCGTCCCTCCGGACGCAGGAGCCGCATCGGCTCGGCCAGGACCTTTCTGGCGAATGGACGGATGTTGAAGTGGTCGACGAAGGCGTTCGCGCGCGCGGGATCTTCCTCGAACGTTCGGAATGCGATCGCCACGTTCATCGTGGGCGAGCGAACGACGAAGTCGGTGACGTGGGCGATGGGGTGTTGGCCCGGCCCGGCGACGAGGTAGGTGCCGCCCGCGCCCGTGTCCGGACCGCCTCCACCCAGATACTCGAGGGGCTCCTGCCAGAAGTCGAGGATCACTCCCGCCGAGGCGCCCGACGGATACTCGACGACGAGCGCCCCCGTTCGCGCGAGATCGGGCAGGCCGACGATGTACGTCATCGACACGTCGGCCGTCAGAATGCCGCGATGATCCTCGCTGCTCTCGTAGGCGACGACGTCGATGTCGCGCGCGCCGAACGCACGACGCGCGTCGTGCTGCCACTGCGCGAGCCCGACCAGCGGCAGGCTCCAGAGATACGCCTGACACGCACGCTGTACTGCCGATGCCTCGAGCAGTTGGCGCGCTTCGGTCTCGGCCACCGAGAGCATCGCGCGGTACTCGTCCCGCTCCGGTCTGGCTTCGGGAAGCAGCTGGTTGGGCAGGCGGGCGTCCATACCGCATCAACGTCGGCGTTCTGCTCAAGCGTCGACATTGGCCCTTGGTCCGGCGATCGGAACGTCGCGGCTACCCGCCGCGCGCGGACCTGACGGTGCGGCTCTACTTCGCGCGCTGCGAGTCCGTCGTCGCGGGCGGCGTCACATCGATGTCGCGCAGGCTGCGCCGCGCGACAGCGAGCAGGCTGGCCGCGTCCCGCGCGCCCTGCGCGATGTCCGCGAGTGCCTCGAGCGCCTCGTCCACGCGTGGCGGCGATGCCTGCAGTAGATGTCGCATTGCGGTGGCATTCGCCAGTATCACCCCGAGCGGTTGGCTCAGCTCATGGCTCAGCCACGAGCCGAAGCTGCTGGCCGATCCCGGCGTCGCCGCGCTGAACGGGGTGCGATCGTTTCGAAGAAAAAGTCCACGAAGCATCGCCGACCCATCCGCCGACTGCGACACGGTCGCCAGCTCGCGCATTCGAACGAGCGAGCCATCCGAGGCGATCATGTGGTAGTTGAGCTCGAAGTCGGCACCGTTCGCCACGTATCGTTGCCGCTGCCGCTGCACGCTCTCCTGCTCGTCGACCGGCAGATGCGTCGCCCAGAAGTCTTCCTCGTACCAGGCCGAGGCGGGGAAGCCGAGGAGACGGATCGCCATCGGGCCGACATAGGCGATCCGGTGCAGTGTGGCATCGGCGTACCAGGAGACCGCGACGGCGAAGGTGTTCGCCTGCTCCAGCGCGCTCGAAGCCGAGCTCGAGGGGGGGCCGCTCGGTGCGCCTTCAGTCGATCGCGATTCCGGATCGCGCGGGGCGTCATAGGTCATCGACACGAGGGAGCCTCGCTATTGGTCGCGGACGTGTCGCTCGCGCTATGGAAGCGGTTGCGTGCCCGCGTCAGGAGAAGCATAGCCGTCGGCGCACCCTCGCGCCGATAAGCACGCTGGGATCAGGCCACCGGCCCCGCGATCACGAACACGAATCGTTGCCTGACCGATCGGCCCACCGCCAGACCCTGCTCCTGCGCCGGCCGGAAGCGCCAACGCACGAGCACCTTGCGCACCGCGTCGGCGAAATCGCGATCCACGGTGTCTGGAATCGTGATGGTCTCCTTCGCGACCCGCCCGGTCGTATCCACGAAGAACTCCGCGTTGAAGTCCGCTTCGCGGCCGGCACGAAGCATCCGTGGCGGATAGATCGGCTTCGGATTCTCCGGGAGCGGCTCCGCATCGTAGTCGTACGCCGAGCTGCTCGTGATGCCGGGGAGGACATCCCCGACCGTGAGCGGTCCCGAGGCAGCGCCCACCGTGGCGAGATGTGGCGTGCTCTCGCCGTTGATCATTCCCGGAAAGATCGTGTCTACCAGCGCCGGCAGTGGCGTGTCGGCAATGGGAAGCATCGGCACCAGGAAGTCTGTCGGCACCTCGACCGACGGCGCCGCGGGCGGCACCGGGATCTTCGGAGGACTGGGACGCGTTGGTGGAGACGGGATGGGTGTGGTGGGAGCCATGATGAGCGCGTACTCGAGATGCTCCCCGGCCTCGATTGCCGGGGTGCGCAGCTTCGGTGGCTTCGACGAGCCTGCCGCGAGCGAGAACAGTC
>Ga0126306_10000491_pt1 | contig 18377 bp, 18 predicted proteins | sample Plot27_FD_92592 | JGI IMG/M metagenome (GOLD analysis project Ga0126306, IMG submission 92592) | Serpentine soil microbial communities from UC McLaughlin Reserve, CA, USA - Plot27 | ecosystem: Environmental > Terrestrial > Soil > Grasslands | place: USA: UC McLaughlin Reserve, Lake County...
CAGGGTGAGGAAGATACCTCGGGCTGTCGTCCGGTGGCTGATCGAGGGGCTCCGGTTCGCGCTCGAAGGGCGGCACGCTAGCAGACAGTTCCGCTATCGGTCATTCGACACCGCGACGTTAGAGTCCCCCCTCGATGAAGATCGCCGTGTGCGTGAAACAGGTGCCCGACGCGGCCGCGCCGAAGCGTCTCGATCCCCAGAGCAAGCGCCTGGACCGCTCGGTCGAGGGCGCGATCAACCCGTTCGACGTCCACGCCGTCGAGGAGGCGCTCCGGATCAAGGAGGGCGGCGAAGGCGGTGAGGTCGTGCTCGTCTCCATGGGGCCGGCCAAGGCCGCCGAGTCGCTGCGCAAGGCGTTGGCGATGGGCGCCGACCGTGTCGTCCTAGTGACCGACGAGGCCGCCGAGGGCTCGGACCTGCTCGGAACCGCGAGGGCGCTCGCCGCCGTGCTCGCGCGCGAGGAGCCCGACCTCGTCCTCTTCGGCCAGCAGTCGAGCGACTCCGACGGCGCCGTCCTGTGGGCCGCCGTCGCCGAGAAGCTCCGCCGGCCCGTGATCTCGCAGGTCGCCGAGCTGACCCTTTCGGACGGCAAGGCGCGCGGGAAGCGGCAGACCGAGTTCGGCTACGACGTGATCGAGGCGCCGCTGCCGGCCGTGGTCGCCGTCTCCGACGCGATCAACGAGCCACGCTACCCCTCGCTCAAGGGGATCATGGGCGCGAAGTCGAAGCCGCAGGAGACCGTCACCTCGTCGGACCTCGGGCTGAGCGCCGACGAGATCGGCGAGGCGGGCAAGCGCACGGAGGTCTACGCCGTCGGCGACCCGCCTCCGCGAGGCGATTCCGTCAAGATCGAGGACGACGGCAGCGCCGCCGAGAAGATCGTGGATTACCTCTCGCAGCGGAAGCTCCTTTAGACATGGCGACTCTCGTCTTTCTCGAGCACCACGAAGGGGAGCTCCAGAAGGGGTCGCTCGGCGCACTCTCCAAGGCCGCGGAGCTGGGCGGCGACGTCGTCGCGGTCGTGCTCGGGTCGGGCGTGGAGGAGTTGGCGAAGAGCGCCGGCCGCTATGGCGCGGGCACGGTCTTCGTGGCGGACGACCCGGCGTTCGAGCAGCCGCTTCCGCAGCCGCGCGTGGACGCGCTCGCACAGCTCGTGGGGGAGCACGGGTTCGACACGGTCCTGTTCGCAGCGTCGGTGCTCTCCGCGGACGTCGCGGCGGGGCTCGCTGCGCGGCTCGACGCCGGCCTCAACTGGGACCTGGTCGACCTGGTCAGCGAGGACGGCCGCCTGGTCGGCAAGCGGCCCGCCCTCGGGGACACGGTCGTCGCCGACGTGGGGTGGACGGCCGAGCCTCGGATCGCGCTGTTCCGCTCGGGGACGTTCGAGCCGAAGGAGACGGGCGGCGAGGCCGACGTGCGCGCGTTGAACCCGCAGCTGGAGGACTTCTCGAGCGCGGCGGTCATGGTCGAGCAGGCGCACGAGGAGTCGACGGGCCCCTCGATCGAGGACGCGGACGTCATCGTGGCCGGCGGTCGCGGTCTCGGCGGCCTCGAGAAGTTCGCGCTCGTCGAGGAGCTCGCCCAGGCGCTGGGCGGCGCGGTCGCGGCGACGCGTGCAGTCGTGGACTCCGGCTGGTACCCGTACTCCGCCCAGGTCGGCCAGACGGGCAAGACGGTGGCGCCGAAGCTCTACGTCGCGTGCGGCATCTCGGGCGCGATCCAGCACAAGGTCGGGATGCAGAGCGCGAGCACGATCGTCGCGATCAACAAGGATCCGAACGCGCCGATCTTCGACTACGCCGATCTCGGCGTCGTGGGCGACCTGAACGAGATCGTTCCCAAGCTGACCGAACTCGTGCGCGCGCGCCGTGGCACTTAAACGCTACGCGTCCCAGGATCACGCGATCAGCGCGGTCGCGACTCGGAAGCGGGCGGCCGCGTGAGACCGGCTGATTTTCCTCCACCTTTCGACTTCCGCGAGGACGTCGCGGAGCCGAGCGACCCGCCCGAGGAGCGGATCGACGTCGGCGTCCTGGTCGTCGGCGCCGGGCCTGCGGGGCTCGCGTGCGCGATCAGGCTCGGGCAGCTGCTCGAGGAGGACCCGGGCACGCGCGAGCGCCTCGGGGATGTCCCAGTCGCCGTGCTCGAGAAGGGTAAGCAACCGGGCTCGCATCTGCTCTCGGGGGCGGTTGTCAACCCCCGCTCCCTCCGGCGGCTCTTCCGCGACCGGCGCACGGTCGCCGAGATGCCGTTCTACGGCGCGGTGGAGGACGAGGCGGTCTTCTACCTGACCAAGGGTGGCGCGCTCCGCATCCCGGCGCCGCCGACGATGCGCAATCACCACAACTACATGGCGTCGATCTCGCAGCTTGGACGCTGGCTCGCCGAGGAGGCCGAAGCGGGCGGGGCGATGGTCCTGCCTGAGACGGCTGCGGAACGGCTGCTCGTCCAGGACGGCCGAGTGCGGGGCGTGCGGACGGGCGACAAGGGCCGTGGCCGAGGCGGCGAGCCGCTGCCGAACTTCGAGCCCGGCTCGGACATGACCGCGCGGGTCACCGTGCTGGCCGAGGGGACGCAGGGTCATCTCACGGGCGTCGCGATCGACCGGTTCGGCCTCCAGGGCGACAGCCCGCAGGTCTGGGCGCTCGGCGTCAAGGAGGTCTGGAAGGTCGCCAAGCCGCTCGACCGCGTCATCCACACCATGGGCTGGCCGCTGCGCGGCGGGAAGCGCTTCCGCGAGTTCGGCGGCTCGTTCATCTACCCGATGGGCGACGACATGGTCACGGTCGGGATGGTCGTCGGCCTCGACTACCGCGACGTCGAGCTGTCGGTGCACGACCTGCTGCAGGAGCTCAAGACGCACAAGCTCGTGCGGAAGCTCCTCGCGGGCGGCGAGCGCGTGCAGTGGGGGGCCAAGACCATTCCCGAGGGTGGCCTGCTCGCCGTGCCGAAGCGGCTGCACGCGTCGGGGCTGCTGCTCTGCGGCGACGGAGCCGGCCTCGTCAACGTGCCCGCGCTCAAGGGCATCCACTACGCCGTAGAGTCGGGGCGGCTCGCGGCCGAGGCCGCGTACGCGGCGCTTCAGCCCGGGATGACGCCGGCCCGTTCGCTCTCCCGCTACGACGACTCGCTGCGGGAGAGCTTCGTCTGGCAGGACCTGTGGGAGGTGCGCAACATGCGCCCGGCGTTCGGCCGCGGCTTCTGGATGGGCGGCGCGCTCGCCGGGATGGCCACCGCGTCGAAGGGACGCGTCCCCCGGAAGGACGCGCGGCTCGAGCGCGACACCGCGCAGAGCCTCATGCGAACGAATCGCGCCGCGCGGTACCCGTCGCCGGACGGGACGCTGATCTTCGACAAGCTCTCGTCCGTCTACGCCTCGGGGAACCGGACGCGCGACGACCAGCCGAACCACATCCGCATTCGCGAGCAGGTCCCCCGCGAGCTCGGCGAGCTGTGGCAGTGGATGTGCCCGGCGCACGTCTACGAGGTCGGCGAGAGCGACGGCGACGGCACCGTTGGCGTGCAGGTGACGCCGTCGAATTGCGTCCAGTGCGGCGCGATCACCGCCAAGGGCGGCCGCCTGACACCGCCCGAGGGCGGCTCAGGCCCCGAGTACACACTCACGTAGGCCTGTCAGGTTGCGCCGATCGACCTAGCGTCCCGTGGTTCGGTTCGCCCAGCCTCCTCCCCGATGCGATCGTAGTGAGCGCGGCCGCACGAAAGACGCACGAGAATGCGCCGAATGCGTGAAGTTCGCGCCGACGAGGCAGACCGCGACGGTGCGACCACGGTCTCGCTGGACGACGTCGAGCGGGCACGCGAGGCGATCGGGGGCCGCCTGCACCGAACGCCGACTTTCACCTCGCGCACGCTCTCGGAGCTGACCGGAGCCGGCGTTCGGCTCAAGGCGGAGCTCTTCCAGCGCACGGGGTCGTTCAAGCCGCGTGGCGTCCTGACCAACCTCGCCGCGCTCTCGGCGGACGAGAAGGCCCGCGGCGTGATCGGCATCTCCGCCGGCAACCACGCCGCCGCGCTCGCGTACGGCGCCGCGCTCGAGGACATCTCCGCCCTACTTGTGATGTGGCAGGGAGCGAGCGAGCAGAAGATCGAGGCGACGCGCGCCTACGGGGCCGACGTCGACCTGGCGGCTAACGGGCCGGGCGAGGCGTTCGACCGCCTTGCAGAGCTGACCGTCGAGTCCGGACGCACGCTCGTGCACCCGTTCGACTCGCCGGCGACGATCGCGGGCCAGGGGACGGTGGGGCTCGAGCTCGTCGAGGACGTTCCGCACGTCGATGTCGTCGTGGTGCCTATCGGAGGCGGCGGGCTGATCGCCGGCGTGGCGACGGCCGTCAACGGGCTCCGGCCACAGGCGCGCATCATCGGGGTCGAGCCGGAGAGGTCCGACGCGATGCGGGCCGCCCTGGACGCTGGCGAGCCCGTCCGCATCGACCCGGTATCGGTCGCCGACGGCCTCAACGCGCCCTTCGCCGGCGACAACACGCTGCCGATCGTCCGCGAGCTCGTGGACGACGTCGTGCTCGTCACCGAGGACGAGATCGCGGAGGCGACCCGCTTCCTGTACGGCCGCGCGAAGCTCGCGTGCGAGCCGGCGGGCGCGGCCGCGACCGCAGCGCTGCTGGCGGGGAAAGTCCCGCACGAGCAGGACGAGTCCGTCGTGCTCGTGGTCTCGGGCGGCAACGTGGCGACCGCGACGGCCGTTGCTATCCTGGCCGGGCCATGAAGGCCGACATCCATCCCGACTACGTCCTCGCCACCGTGACGTGCTCCTGCGGGAACACGTTCGAGACGCGATCCACGAAGCCCGAGCTCCACGTCGAGATCTGCTCGAACTGCCACCCGTTCTACACGGGCAAGCAGAAGCTCCTCGACTCGGGCGGGCGTGTCGAGCGTTTCCAGCGCCGCCTCGAGCGCGCCGGCGGCGCGCGCCGGGGCTAAGGGCCTTCACAACATGAGCGCTCCCATCGGGGGTCAGGCAATCCTCGAAGGGGTGATGATGCGCGGCCCCTCGAACTGGGCGCTCGCGGTGCGCAAGCCCGACGGCGAGATCGCCCAGGTCGACCGCCAGATCAACTCGGTGATGCTGCGGCATCGGCTCTTCCGGCTCCCGATCGTCCGCGGCGTGATCGCGCTCGGCGAGTCGCTCGCGATCGGGTTCCGCGCGCTGGCGATCTCGGCCAACTACGCCGCGCAGGAGGAAGGCGACGACGAGGAGGTCTCGACCGAGCTCTCCCGCGGCAGCCTGATCTTCGCGTTCGCGCTCGCGATCGGCTTCGCAATCATGCTCTTCAAGGTCACGCCGGCGCTGCTGACGAGCTGGCTCCCCATCGATCACACGGGCTGGTTCGTCGTCGTCGAAGGCGTTATCCGGGTCACGATCTTCATCGCCTACATCGTCCTGATCTCGTTCCTGCCCGACCTGCGGCGCGTCTTCCAGTACCACGCAGCCGAGCACAAGGCGATCAACGCCTACGAGGCGGGCGAGGAGCTCGTTCCGGAGAAGGTCCAGCGCTTCAGCCTCATCCACCCGCGCTGCGGGACGGCGTTCCTGCTGTGGGTGATGGTCATCGCGATCTTCGTCTTCGCGTTCTTCGGCCGTCCCGAGTGGTACTGGCTGATCGCGAGCCGGATCCTGCTCCTGCCGGTGATCGCCGGGATCGCTTACGAGCTGATCCGCTTCGCGGGCAACCACACCGACAACCGCATCCTGATGACGCTGCTCGCGCCGGGCCTCTGGCTGCAGCGGCTGACGACCCGCGAGCCTTCGCTCGACCAGATCGAGGTCTCCATCCGCGCGCTGCGCGAGGTGCTCCGACTCGAGGGCAGGCTGAGCCCCGAGGAGCGCCGCGTCGAAGTAATGGCCTGAACCGTAGGGGAACCCATGGTTCCCTACGAGACCCCTCCTTAGGACACAGGGGAACCCATGGTTCCCCTGTGAGACCCCTCCTTCAAGGTTCTTCTGAACGTCAGCGGAGCCGGCGGAGCCGGCTCCTCTTGGAAGAGCGTCTCGGCCTCGCAAGTAATGGCTTCGTAAGGATCCTGGACTAGCGGCTACCTTCTGCGGCACGTTCGTCCGACTCATGAACGTGATGCGCCTGATTCTCAAGCTCGCCTGCGTCGTGGGCGCGCTCGCGGTCCTGGCCCCGAGCGCGTCGTCTGCGCCGAAGCTCGGCGTCGAGGTCGCGAACGCCCGCAAGGGCCTCGACCAGGCCGTCTCCCGCGGACACCTCGATCCCGAGGGCGCGGTGACGTTCCGGGCGAGCCTCACGCGCGCCTATTCGATCTGGGGCAAGCTCAGCGGGCCGCGCGCCCGTGAGCTCGAGGGCGTCATCCGCGACGTCGCCGGGCAATCGCAGGCCTACAACCGCCCGCGGGCGCTGACGCTCTTCTCGATGCTCGAGTTCAACGCCGACCACTTTGCCGACCACGGTCCACTCGCCTCCGGCCGCGACACGCAAGACGACGAGGGCGTCGTCTACCGCGCGTTTCCCGGGCACGGGCTGCAGTTCCACCCGCTTGCCAACTTCGCGAAGCTCAATTCCTACCTGGGCGCCAATCGCCTGGACGAGGCGAGCTACCTCGGGCTCGCGCTGATTGCTCGCGGCGTCCCGAAAGGCGATTCGCTCGCCTGGGAGTACAACTTTCCGTTCGGCTCGGGCCGGGCGCCCTGGACCTCCGGCATGGCGCAGTCCGTCGCGGCGCAGGCGCTCGCTCGCGCCGAGGCAAAGCTCGCCGACCCCGCGTTCGCGGCCGCCGCCCGGAAGGCTTTCCGGGCGATCCCCGGGAAGCTCGTCCGGCCGCTCCCGGAGGGGCCCTTCGTCCGGCTCTACAGCTTCAGCGACCTCGCCGTACTGAACGCACAGTTGCAGTCGGTGGTTTCTCTCGTGGACTACTCGCTGACGCTGGAGGACCCGGCCGGCCAGGAGCTTGCCGGGCAGCTGCGTGCGGCGGCCGCCGCCTTGCTGCCGAGGTTCGACACCGGCGCCTGGACGCTCTACGCCCTCGGCGCGAACGAGTCGACCCTCGACTACCAGCGCTACGTCGTCTCGCTGTTGAAGCGGATCGGCGCCCGCGACAAGGATCCGTTCTGGACGGGCTACGGGAGCAAGTTCGCCGCGTACGAGGACGTGCCGCCCGTGTTGACGCCCGGCGCCGCCGGCCCTCCGTCGTATCCACGCCCGGTCGACGGCTTCCGCGACAACGCCCAGGTTCGCTTCACGCTCTCGAAGATCTCGAGCGTGACGATCCAGGTGGGCTCGTCTCGGCGCACGCTCTTCGTGGGCCGGGGTCAGAAGTCGATCGAGGTCTACCCCGGCAAGGTGCCCGCCGGCACGTACCCGGTGAAGGTTTCCGCCACCGATCTCGCCGGCAACAAGGCGGAGGTCGAGCTGCCGGATGCGACGGTCAAGGTCGACACCGTGCCGCCCGCCGTCACCGCACGCCTCGTCGGCAAGCGGCTCGTGTGGCGCGCGCGCGACGCCGAGACGCCGTGGCTCGACCTCCGGCTTCGACTCGTCAACGACTACCACCAGGGCCGCGTGGTCACTCTCGGCAAGACGCCGTTGCGCGGCTCGATGCGGCTCTTCCCGAAACCCGGTGTCTGGCACACGACCCTGGTCGCGCGCGACTCCACCGGAAATCGCACCGAGGTACCCGTCGGCGTGCTCAGGGCAGCGAAGTAACCTCCCGGCTCACCGACCGAGGAGGGGACATGGCTGCCGAACGCCGCGCGGACGTCGTCTGGGAAGGGAGCCTGATGGAGGGGTCCGGCACGATTACGAAGACCGGAAGCGGGGCGCTGCCGGAGCTCCCCGTGACGTGGGCCTCGCGGACCGAGAGCCCCGAGGGCCGGACGAGCCCGGAGGAGCTGATCGCCGCGGCCCACGCCGCCTGCTTCGCGATGGCGCTCTCGCACGCGCTCGCCCAGGCCGGCAACCCGGCGGAGCGCCTCGAGACCTCGGCAACGGTGACGTTCGTGCCTGGAACCGGCATCACCAGATCGGCCTTGACGGTCAAGGGTCGCGTACCGGGAATCGACGAGAACGGGTTCCGCGAGGCGGCCGAGGGCGCGAGGGAGGATTGCCCCGTGTCGGGCGCGCTGAAGGGCAACGTCCAGCTCGAGCTCGACGCACAGTTGGAGGCGTAGGAGGGTCTGTCGGGATGTCGCTCGACGACACAGCCGATATCCCGCCAGATTCTCCTATTGCCGGGGCTACCATTTACGGCCGCCATGGCTGCGATCGAAGACCTGGTCGACGAGGTCGACCGTTCATACCGCGAGATGCAGGAGCGGATGTCCGATCCTGCGGTCTTCAACGACCACCGTGAGGCGGCCGAGGTCGGCCGGCGCCTGAAGGAGCTTGAAGGGCCGTACAAGCTCGCGCACGAGTGGCGAGAGGTCTCGAACGATGCGGAGGCAGCCCGCGCCGACGCCGACCTGCGCGAGCTCCTGCCCGAGCTGGAGGAGCGGCTCGAGCGGCTCGAGGAGGAGCTCAAGCTCGCCCTCGTCGAGACCGATCCAGCCGACCGCAAGGACGTGATCGTCGAGGTACGCCAGGGCGTCGGCGGCGACGAGGCCGCGCTCTGGGCGGGGGACGTCTACCGCATGCTCACGCGCTACGCCGAGCGGCGCGGGTTCAAGTTCGAGCAGCTGTCCACGAGCGGCAACGAGGAGGGCGGCTTCAAGGAGGTCACCTTCGCGGTCAAGGGCGACGGCGCGTACTCCGTCTTCAAGTGGGAGGGAGGCACGCACCGCGTCCAGCGCGTGCCCGTGACGGAGTCGCAGGGCCGCATCCACACGTCGACGGCCACAGTTGCGGTGATGCCCGAGGCCGAGGAGGTCGAGGTCGAGATCGACGCCAACGAGCTCAAGATCGACGTCTACCGCTCGACAGGCCCCGGCGGCCAGAGCGTCAACACGACGGATTCGGCCGTCCGGATCACGCACCTTCCGACGGGCCTAGTCGTCTCGATGCAGGACGAGATGTCGCAGATCCAGAACCGGGCGAAGGCCCTCCGCGTCCTCCGCGCCCGCCTCTACGAGCAGGAGCGCGCGAGGCAGCAGGCAGAGACGGACGCCGCGCGGCGCTCCCAGATCGGGTCGGGCGAGCGGGCCGAGAAGATCCGCACCTACAACTATCCCGAGAACCGGGTCACCGACCACCGCATCAAGCTCACGCTTCACAAGCTCGACCAGGCGCTCCAGGGCGCTCTCGACGACCTCACCGAGGCGCTCGCGTCGGAGGAGCGGCGGCAGGCTCTCGAGACGGCCCACGCGTGAACGCGACAGCCACGCTCGACCATGCCGCAGGAGCGCTGCGGCGTGCAGGGGTGGACACGCCGCAGGTCGACGCCGAGTGGCTGCTCGCGCACGCGCTCGGGGTCTCGCGGAGCGAACTCCCGGCGCAAGGGGCGCGTGAGCTGTCTGCCGCGGAGGAGCGGTCGTTCCTCTCCTGCCTCGACCGGCGAGCCCGGCGTGAGCCGCTCGCCTACGTGCTCGGCGAATGGGGGTTCCGCCGGCTGACGCTGTCGCTCGATCCGCGGGCGCTCGTGCCGCGGCCCGAGACCGAGACCGTCGTCGAACGGTGTCTAGCGCTACTGGCCGAGGCGCCGAAGCCGCGCGTGCTCGACGTGGGAGTGGGATCGGGCGCGATCGCGCTGGCGATCGCCGACGAGCATCCGTTCGCGCAGGTCGTCGGCGTGGACAGCTCAGAAGCGGCTCTCGCGCTCGCCGAGGGCAACCGCGCGCGCACGGGGGTCGACGGGCGTGTTCGGCTCGTGCACGGCGACCTGCTGAGGGGCGTCGAGGGCAGGTTCGACCTCGTCGTGTCGAATCCGCCGTACGTCGGCGCCGAGGAATGGGAGCGGCTCCAGCCCGAGATCCGGCTCTACGAGCCCCGCGCCGCGCTCGTCGGCACGGGCGTCGGCGAGGTGATCGCGCGTGACGCGCAGGGGCTGCTGGTCGAGGGCGGCGTGCTCGTGCTCGAGGCGGGCGACGGACAGGCCGCGCACCTGGCAGCGGCGCTCGACGACCTCGGCTACGACGGCGTCGCGATCACGCCGGACCTGGCCGGCCGGGACCGGGTCGTGGAGGGCCGGCGCCCGTGATCGAGGCAGCGGTTGCCGCAATCCGCGCCGGAAAGCCCGTCGTCTTTCCCGCGGACACGGTCTACGGCCTCGGCACCACGCCGTACCGCCCCGAGCCCGTCGAGCGGCTCGCGAGGCTGAAGGGCCGCGACGTCTTCCAGCCGACGGCCCTCATGGCCGCCCACGTCGACATGCTCTTCGAGTGCGTGCCGGAGCTGCGCGGCCGGTCGGGCAAGATCGTGAGCGCGCTGCTGCCAGGCCCGTACACGCTCGTCCTGCCGAATCCCGCGCGGCGCTACCGCTGGATGACCGGCACGCGGCCGGACACCATCGGCGTCCGCGTGCCCGAGCTCTCGGGGCCGGGCGCCGAGCTCCTCGCGCGCGTCGGCGCCGTGGCCGCGACCAGCGCGAACGCGCACGGCGGCGGGGACGCCCGCCGGCTCGACGACGTCCCCGAGGAGATCCGCAAGGCGTGCGCCGCGGTCGTCGACGGCGGCGAGCTACCGGGTACGGCCTCGACAGTGATCGACTTCACCGGCGCCGAGCCCGTCGTCCTGCGCGAGGGCGCCGCGCCGTCCTCGGAGGCGCTCGAGCCCGTCCGGGAACTGGGCCGAGTACCATCAAGGTGATGGCGGTCGCGCAGGAGACCCTCGAGCAGCTTCGCGGGGCCGGTCTCGCCGATCTCGATCCCGAGATCGCCCGCCTGCTGACGGCGGAGCTCGAGCGCCAGCGCGGGCAGATCGAGCTGATCGCCTCGGAGAACTTCACGTGGCCGAGCATCTTCGAGGCGGTCGGGTCGGCGCCGACCAACAAGTACGCCGAGGGGTATCCCGGGAAGCGGTATTACGGCGGCTGCGAGGTCGTCGATGAGATCGAGCAGCTCGCGATCGACCGCGCCAAGGACCTGTTCGGCGCCGAGCACGCGAACGTGCAGCCGCACGCGGGCGCCCAGACGAACATGGCCGTCTACTTCGCGGCCCTCCAGCCCGGTGACACGATCCTCTCGCTCGAGCTCTCGCACGGCGGCCACCTCACCCACGGCCTCAAGGTCAACTTCTCGGGACGGCTCTACACGATCGTTCATTACGGCGTCTCGCGCGAGACGAACGTCGTCGACTACGACGCCGTGCTCAGGCTCGCGAAGGAGCACCGCCCCAGGCTGATCGTCTGCGGCGGCTCGGCGTACCCGCGGACAGTGGAGGCCGACCGCTTCCGGGAGATCGCCGACGAGGTCGACTCGCTGCTCCTCTGCGACATGGCCCACTTCGCCGGGCTCGTCGCCGCCGGGCTGCACCCCAGCCCCGTGCCGCACTGCGACTTCGTCACCTCGACGACGCACAAGACGCTTGCGGGGCCGCGCGCCGGCTTCATCCTCTGCAAGGAGGAGCACGCGCAGGCCGTCGACCGCGCCATCTTCCCGGGCGAGCAGGGCGGGCCGCTGATGCACACGATCGCCGCCAAGGCCGCCTGCTTCCGCATCGCCGCGACCGAGGCCTTCCGCGACTACCAGCGCCAGGTGCGCGCCAACGCCGACACGCTCGCCGAGACGGTGCAGGAGGGCGGCGTCGACGTTCTCACGGGCGGCACCGACACGCATCTGCTGCAGCTGGACCTGCGCTCGACGGACTGGACGGGCAAGGACGCCGAGGAGCGGCTGCACGAGGTCGCGTTGACCGTCAACCGGAACACGGTGCCGTTCGACGAGCGCCCGCCGACGGTCGCGTCCGGGGTGAGGATCGGCACGCCGGCAGCGACGATGCGCGGCTTCGACGAGGAGGACTTCCGCGAGGTGGGGCGGATCATCGTGGGGGCGCTGGGCGACTCGCCCCAGCTCGGGGCCTTGCGTGCGCGTGCGGAGGAGCTCTGCCGGAAGCGCCCGCTGTACCCGGGGTGGCGCGGCTACACCACCTACGAGGCGTAGTGCCGATGGCGGTCGCGACCGAACGGGTCATCGAGGTCACGCACCCGCTCGTCCAGCACAAGCTCTCGTACCTGCGCGAAAAGGACACGCCCACCGTTCATTTCCGCAAGATCGCGAACGAGGTCACGCTCCTGCTTACCTACGAGGCGACCAAGGACTTCCCGACCGAGGACGTCGAGATCGAGACACCGCTCGAGACCACGACGGTGCAGCGGATTTCGGGCAAGAAGGTCGCGGTCTGTCCGGTGCTGCGGGCCGGGATGGGGATGCTCGACGGCGTCCTCTCGCTCGTCTCGGGCGCGCGGGTCGGCTTCATCGGCCTCTACCGCGACGAGGAGACGCTCGAGCCGGTCGAGTACTACGTCAAGCTCCCGACCGACCTGGTCGACCGCGACGCGATCGTCCTCGACCCGATGCTCGCCACCGGCAATTCGAGCGCTGCCGCGATCGCCAGGGTCAAGGACGCAGGCGCGCGGTCGGTCATCCTCGTGACGCTGGTCTCGGCGCCCGAGGGGATCGAGCGCGTCCACGCCGAGCATCCGGACGTCCGCATCGTCACCGCGTCGATCGACCGCGGCCTAAACGAGAAGGGCTACATCGTCCCCGGCCTAGGCGACGCGGGCGACCGGCTGTACGGGACCCGGTAAGTCCTTTGGAGCCCGAGGCGGCTGCCCGCCGGTGGCGAGACACCTGGCAGCGCGCCTGGCCGGAGCGCGACGCCGACGCCATCGTCGCGCTCTACGCCGACTCGGTGCCGTACCGCGCGCTCGCATTCCGCGAGCCGGACAGCGGGCTCGCCGGCGTTCGCGGTTACCTCGAGCGCGAGTTCGGCGTGGAGGAGGAGATCGAGTGCCGCTTCGGTGAGCCTGTCGTCTCCGGCGACCGGGCGGCGCTGGAATGGTGGGCGAGCTGGGTCGAGGACGGCACGCCGCTCACGCTCGCGGGCTCGACGTTCCTGCGCTTCGACGCGGACGGCAAGGTGGTCGACCACCGCGACTACTGGAACCACGTCGAGCGGCGCGAACCGCCCTACGAGGGCTGGCTCAGCTAGGCGGGGCGGCGGCCACGAGGCCCGGCCGGCGCATCGCCTCGAGCCACACGCTGCGGGCCTCCTCGCGCGTCGCCTTCGCCGACAGGCGCTCGGCGACCCAGGCCGCGCCCGCGATCGAGCTCTCGCCCTCGATCGTGGCGATGCCCTGGTGGCGCTCGGCGCCGAGCTCCTCGCCGGGCGCGACCAGCACCTCGCTCAGCGTCTCGCCGCGGCGGATGCCGAGGAGGTCGATGTCGGGCGAGCCCTCGCGTCCCGCCTCCGTCCAGATCCGCGCTGCGAGCTCCCCGACCGTGAGCACCGTCGGCTCCGAGGCCGTGGCGAGCCGTATCCCGTCGCCCGCGAGCAGCGCGCCGTGGGCCGCGAGCGTGAGCGCGTGCGCGCGCGTGATCCAGAAGCGCGTCATGCCCGTGTCGGTCACCGTCAGCGGCACCTCGGCCCGCGCCTGCGCGAGGAACAGCTCCGAGGCGCTGCCGGCGGAGCCCAGGACGTTGACGAACCGCACCGCGATCCGTTCGCCGCCCGCGCGGCCCGCGTACGCCGTCAGCTGCTCCATGAACCGCTTCGTGCGGCCGTAGAAGCTCGCGGCGAGCGCGGCCTTGTCGGTCGACGCGACGACGACGGTCTCGACGCCGGCTGCCTCCGCGGCGCGCAGCAGCGACCAGCTCCCGTGCAGGTTGTTGTCGACGAACTCCTCGGGATAGACCTCGGCCCAGTCGACGTGCTTGTAGGCCGCGAGGTGGAAGACGACATCCGGGCGCGCCGTCGCGAGCTCGCGCGCCAGCCGCTCGCCGTCGCGGATGTCGCAGAGCACATGCGCGACCCGGTCGAGCGCCTCCGCCGGGCGCCCACGCCGGTCGGCGATCAACGATCCTTCGTGGGCGTCGACCACGGTGACGCGCTCCGGCCGGAAGCCGAGCAGGAATGTCGTCAGCTCGCGCCCGATGGAGCCGCCGCCGCCGGTCAGCAGCAGGCGGCGGCCGCCGAAGCGCTCCTGCAGCTCGAGCAGCGCCGGCACCGGGTCCCGGCGATCGAGCACCGCCTGCCAGTCGAAGTCGTCGACGGGCACGCGCGGCACCGCGCGCCGAAGTGGCTCCGGAGGCGTCTCGAGCGCGCGCTCGATTGCCCGGTAGCCCGACTTCATATCCTCCGAGCGCAGGTGGTCGGGCTCGGCGATCTCCGCGACGACGTAGGGGACGAGCGCGCCCAGGCGGCGGACGACCGGATCGAGGTCGAGCTCTCCGCGGCCGTACGGGAGACCTTCACCGAGCAGCCCGTGCGCATCCGAGACGTGCGCCACCTCCGCATGGGGGCCGAGCTCCTCGACGTACCGGGCGAGGTCGAGCTCGTCGTCCGAGGCGAGCCCCAGGAGCGTCGGATACGCCGCCGCGAAGGAGCGGAACAGCGCGGCATGCGACGTGTCGAGCGTGAACCGGAGCTCCGGGATGCGCTCGCGCCAGTGCAGAAGGTCGCGCCAGTGCCCGCCGATCGGCGACAGGAAGACGCCGCCGGTACGCATCCGCAGGACCGGCGGCACGTTCTCGATCAGCGCCGTGATCCCGCGCGCGGTGCACGTCTCGGCGTAGAAGCCGAGGAACCGACCAACGGCGGCGTTGTCGACGGCGCGGTCGAACTCGTCGGGCGTCTGCGGCATGAACAGGTGCAGTGTCAGCACGCGCGAGCCCACGCTCCTGGCGAACTCGGCGCTCCGCTCGAGCCCTAGCCGCGCCTCGTCGTCGAGCCGGTCGACCGAGACGAACGCGCCGCTCGGCCACGCGAGGGGAGCCTCCGCGGTGACGACCATGTCGAGCCCGTCCAGCGCGCGTCGCGAGACCTCGATCGCGCGCTCGAGCGCCGACTCCGACGCGACGTGCGGCGTGTTCAGCCCGAGCTCGATCCCGCGCCAGGGACCGCCGGCCAGGCGGTCAGCGAGCTGATCGGGTTCGGGCGCGGACTTGAGCAGCAAGCCAGTCGACATAGAGCGGTACAGCCTCCTCGAGCGGGCGGACGTGGAAGGGTAGCCCGGGACCGCCTTCGGCCTGGCTGCCCACGTAGCTCTCGTTCTCGCCGGGCGGAAGCGTCCCTCCCGGGGTTTCGATCGGCACGGCAGCGCGGGTCGCCGCCACCACCAGCTCTGCGGCCCGACGGAGCGAAGCGGGGCGGCCGCCGGCCAGCGTGATGGTCTCGTTCCAGCGCTCCTGCAGCGCGATCGCCTCGAGTGCCGGTGCGACGTCGTCCACGTAGACGAAGTCGCGAGTCCGCTCTGGGTCGCCGTCGATCACGATCGGCCGTCCCTCGAGCGCGTTGGCGGCGAAGCGGGCGATCGCCCCCGTCGCGCCTTCCCAGGCCACCTGGCCGGGGCCGAAGACCGACGTGAGCCGGACGACGGTCGCGGGCGTCCGGTGCATGCGGGACGCCAGCTCTCCCAGACGTTTCGAGAGCGCGTAGACGTCGGGAGGAGGCTCGACCGCCGCGCGGATCGTGGACGGGTAGATCAGTCCCGCGCCGAAGGCCTCGCACGCCTCGAGCAGGTTGACCGTGGTGCCCGCGTTCTCGCGGATCGCACGAGCGGGATCCTCGCGTGCGCGCGCGGGATCGGGAATGCCTGCGAAGTGGAGGACCGCGTCGCAGCCGTCAACGAGCGTCCGGATCTCGCGGCTGCCGGCATCGAGCTCGACCGGGTCCAGGCCGAGCGCGTGCGCACGTGCGACGCCCGCGGGGCGCGCAACGGCGACGACCTCGTGCCCGCGCTCGCGCAGGAGGACCGTCGTCCGCCACCCGAGGAACCCGGTTGCGCCCGTGACGAGGAGCTTCATGCCGAGAGGTAGTCGGCGACGCGGTGTCGGTACTCGAACGGGGACGCGTACGTGCAGGTCGGCGTCCCCGTCGTGGGCTCGCCGCGGATCAACGCGGCCACATCCCCGACGGTGACGGTCTCCGCGACGACGTTGGCCACGCCGGCCCCCGCGTCGAGCAGGATTCGCGCCGCGTCCTCGACGTGGACGACGCCGATCGTCGCTGCCGGCTCGTCGATCGTGAGCTCTTCGCCCGCGGCCGCGAGCTTGCGGAACTTGTCGACCACGGTTTGCGACGCGGGCCGGTCGTGCTCGATCGGGCTCGGCCCGTAGGCGACCCCGAGCCGCAGCGTCGCGAGCTCGAAGCCGGTTCGGCGCGCATGCATGTCGAGCACCAACTCGCTGTGGATCTTCGAGAGATGGGCGAGGTCGTCCTGCGGGCCGTAGCGATGATCGGCGCCAATCTCGCCCGAGAGTCGCGGTCCGCCGCCGTAGACGTGCAGCGAGCTGCCGAAGGCGACCGAGGTCGCGGCTGGCATGACCTCGGCCACGAGACGGGTGCCCGTCAGATTCGTCTGCTCCGTGTAGTCCGGGTCGGAGTACGACAGCGGCCGGCTCGCTTGTGCGGCGAGAAAGACGATCCTGTCGAAGCCTTCGCCGATCAGCGGCGCCAGGGCGTCGCGCTCGCGAATGTCAACCGTCTCCGTTCGAGTCCCGAGCGCCTCGGCCTGTCGGCGCTCGGTCGCGTACCAGTTGTCGGCCAGCACGACGTCGTCTCCGCGGGCAAGCGCCTGGCGAGCGACCTCGCCGCCGATGTAGCCGGCGCCGAGGACAAGGAGACGCACCCGCCTAGATCGAGTGGACGTTCGGGCCAGGTGGGACCAGGTTCCGCGTGTCGACGACCAGCCGCGCTTCCTCCCAGAACGGCTGGTCGCCGAACTCGCGATGCGGCGTCAGAACCACGACGCAGTCGGCGGCGCGTACCTCCTCCTGCGACCACGGCACCGTCTCGTGACGGACGCCCTCGAGGTCGACGAAGGGAACCCACGGATCGCAGTAGCGCACGTCGCCGCCGCGCGCCAGAAGCTGATTCATCACCTCGAGGCTCGGCGACTCGCGCGTGTCGTGGACGTTGCCCTTGTAGGCGACTCCGAGCAGAAGCAGACGGGCGCCCTTGATCGGCAGCCCGTGGTCGTTGAGCGCGTCGCTCACCTTCTGGACGACGTGGTTGGGCATCCGGGCGTTGACCTCGTGCGCGGCCTCGATCAGCTGCGCCGCGTAGCCGTACTCCCGCAGGCGCCAGGCGAGGAAGTGCGGGACGACGGGGATGCAGTCGCCGCCGAGACCGGGGCCTGGGAAGTGGGGGAGAAAGCCGAACGGCTTGGTTGACGCGGCCTCGATCACTTCCCACGGCGAGATCCCGAGCCGGTCGCACATCAGCGCGAGCTCGTTCGCGAGCGCGATGTTGACAGCGCGGAAGGTGTTCTCGTGGAGCTTCGCCGTCTCGGCCACCATCGGGCGCGACACCGGAATGACGACGTCGACGATCTGACGGTAGAGGAGCTGCGTGCGCCGCAGGCACTCCTCGGTCACGCCGGCGACGAGCTTGGGCGTGTTCTGGATCGTGAAGACGCCGTTGCCCGGATCGACGCGCTCGGGCGCATAGCCCAGGAAGAAGTCCTCGCCGACCGTTCCGCCAGTGCGCTCGAGGATCGGCTGCACGATCTCCTCGGTCGTACCCGGGTAGGTAGTCGACTGGAGGACGATAAGCTGGCCGGGCCGGAGGTTCGCCGCGACCGACTCCGCCGCCGACACGATGTACTGGACGTCCGGCGTGCGCGTCTTCGAAAGCGGTGTCGGCACGCAAATCGTCAGCGCGTCGAGCTCGCGCACGGCCGAGTAGTCGGTGGTTGCGGTCAGCTCGCCGTCGAGCCCTTCGTACCGCGCCTCCGGGACGTCGACGAGGTACGCCTCACGCTCGCACACGGCGCGGACGCGCTCCTGGTTGAGGTCGATGCCGGTGACGTCGAAGCCGGCCTCCGCGAACGACATCGCCAGCGGCAGGCCCGCATAGCCGAGGCCGATGATCCCCACGCGCGCGGTGCGCGACGCGATGCGCTCGTCGAACTGGTTCCTCGGGGCAGCCACCTGTGCCAAAGCGTCGGCGATGCTAGCAGCGGGTTCCGCTGCTATAACCGCCTGCATGTCCTTCCGGGACTCGCTGCACACCCTCCTGTTCGAGGGGGATGCGGTGTGGGCCTTCCTGGCGGCGCTGGCGATCGTCCTCGGCCTGACTCCCGTGGCCGCGCGCCTGGCGCCGTCGACCGAGGAGCGCGACGCCGACCGGCCTCGCGTGCACACCGGCGCGATCCCGCGCACCGGTGGCGTGGCGATCGTCACCGCGATCCTCGTCCCGGCGGCGTTCTTCCTCGACCTCGACGGCCCGTACCTCGGGATCCTGCTCGGCACCCTCGGGGTCGCCGCGCTCGGGCTCTTCGACGACGTC
>Ga0126306_10000492_pt1 | contig 18374 bp, 20 predicted proteins | sample Plot27_FD_92592 | JGI IMG/M metagenome (GOLD analysis project Ga0126306, IMG submission 92592) | Serpentine soil microbial communities from UC McLaughlin Reserve, CA, USA - Plot27 | ecosystem: Environmental > Terrestrial > Soil > Grasslands | place: USA: UC McLaughlin Reserve, Lake County...
CGCTCCTGGAGCTGGCCCATCTCGGTCGCGAGCGTCGGCTGGTAGCCAACCGCGCTCGGCATCCGGCCCAGCAGCGCCGAGACCTCGGAGCCTGCCTGGACGAAGCGGAAGATGTTGTCGATGAAGAGCAGGACGTCGCGGCCCCCACCCTCGTCGCGGAAGTACTCGGCCATTGTCAGCCCGGACAGGCCGACGCGCAGGCGGGCGCCCGGGGGCTCGTTCATCTGGCCGAAGACGAGCGCGGTCGAGCCGATCACGCCCGACTCGGTCATTTCGAGCCAGAGGTCGTTGCCCTCGCGCGTGCGCTCCCCAACGCCGGCGAACACGGAGTACCCCTCGTGCTCCTGCGCAACGTTGCGGATCAGCTCCTGGATCAGCACGGTCTTGCCGAGCCCGGCGCCGCCGAAGAGACCGACCTTGCCGCCGCGCACGAAGGGCGCGACCAAATCGATCACCTTGATGCCGGTCTCGAAGATCTCCATCGTCGGCTGGAGCGACTCGAAGGTCGGCGGGTCGCGGTGGATCGGCCAGCGCTCGGCCTCCGCCGCCAGCTCGTCGCCCTCATCGATCGTCTCGCCGAGGACGTTGAAGAGCCGTCCGAGCGTCTGCTCGCCGACCGGGACGCTGATCGGGGCGCCGGTGTCGATCACGTCGACACCGCGCGGGATCCCGTCCGTCGCGTCCATGGCAACCGCTCGAACCCGGTCATCGCCGAGGTGCTGCTGCACCTCCGCGATCAGGTCGACCGCCGGTCCCTCGGGGCGCTCGGGGAGCTGGATCCGCAGCGCCGAGTAGATCTGAGGCAGTTGCTCGGTGAAGAGAGCGTCGATCACGACGCCCTTGATCTCGATGATCTTGCCCACGTTCTGGCCGTTCTTTTGGTCAGGCATGCGTCTCCTGGAGAGGTGGCTCGGGTGCGTTGCGGAGGCGGCGTCGCAGCCGCCGACCCAGCGTCGTGAGTCTATCGAAGCGCACGTCGTCTCGATCCTCTACCGGTAGAGGGCGACCGTCCTCCAAGAGCGCCGCCACCCGGGCGGCGTGATCGAGGCTTCAGACGTACGAGCTGACGAGTGAGGGAATCATCGAGCTACTACCGTAGTCGCTCGAGCGGGGCTGACGTTACGTCGGCTTCTTACCGCTGCGGGCCAGGGCGAGAGACGCCTTCGGCGCGTTCGCGGTAGCGCGAATCTGGTGCATCAGCTGGACGTCCTGCGAGTGGAAGTCGTCGGCGCGGATCAGCGCCTCGAGGTTCACGTTCGGGCGGGCCTGGTTCGGGTGCGACTGCAGCGAACCGACCAGGCCGGCTGTCGCAGCCACGGCCGCGGCAGCCACGGCGGCTGCACCTTGAAGTGCGTGCGCGGGGACCCTGCGCCTCGACGGCAGCGAGACCGGATGCGGCAGCGCCTCAAGCGGTTCCAGCCGCAAGCGCGTGACGATCTCGGCCAGCTCGATCGCGTAGGCGCGGCACGCTTCACACCGCTCGAGATGCGTCTCGAGGAGCGCGCGCTCGAAATCCGAGAGCTCGCCGTCGAGCGAACGCGATGAATACTCGCGCGCGCGGTCGCAAACCCGGTTCTGTGCCCTCAGTTCTCGCATATCCGTTCTGACGCCTATCCCTGCTCGAAGTTAGGGAACCTTTCTGCAGACTAGAACAAGCTATAGCGGGTGTCGGCTGCAAAGCCAAGAAGGATGAGCACGAATCCGAGCACGACGTAGATGGCGGACATGTTGATCGTCTCCTCGCGCTCTTCCGGGGTCGCCCAGCGGACGAAGCGCGAGCCGAAGAGCGGCGCCCCGAAATCACTCTTCAGGCGCACGGGGCCGCGGTTGCCGACGAAGAAGCCGGACACGAGCCAGAACGAGCCCACGAGATAGAAGCCGATCGCAAGCGAGCGGGTGAGCGATGCCCCCATCAGCAGTCCGATCACCAGCGAGCCGATCGCCGTCAGCGCGGCCGCGAGCACGATCAGGACGAGCAGGCGCCGTAGCGCCGCGAGCAGGTAGGGCCTCAGCCCGCGGCCGGCGTCGGCGTCGGCGTCGGCGTGGTCGTCGACGATGCTCCGCGCCTCATTTCCTCGTCCGTCATCGGCCATTTCTCGAGAGGGTAGTGGCACGCGGCGAGGTGGCCGCTGCCGAAATCCTTCAACGGTGGAGTCTCGACGTCGCAGTGCCCCTCGTGGAAGCGCGGGCAGCGTGGGTGGAACCAGCATGCGGAGGGCGGGTTGATCGGATTGGGAACGTCGCCCTCGAGCACGATCCGCTTGCGCTTGCGTCCGAGCTCGGGATCGGGGATCGGCACCGCAGACATCAGCGCGCCCGTGTACGGATGCTTCGGCGTGCTGTAGAGCTGCTCTCGTGACGCGAGCTCCACGGTGTGCCCCAGGTACATCACGAGCACCCGGTCCGAGATGTGGCGGACGACGTTGAGGTCGTGGGCGATGAAGACGTAGGTGAGCCCGAAGTCGCGCTGGAGGTCCTTGAGCAGGTTGAGGATCTGCGCCTGCACGGACACGTCGAGCGCGGAGACCGGCTCGTCGCAGACGATCAGCTTCGGGTTGACCGCGAGAGCGCGCGCGACGCCGATGCGCTGGCGCTGCCCGCCGGAGAACTCGTGGGGAAAGCGGTTGTAGTGCTCCGGGTTGAGCCCGACCACCTCGAGCAGCTCCTGGACGCGGCGCTTGACCTCGGCCGCGGTGCCCAGCTTGTGCACCTCGAGGGCCTCGGCGACGATGAAGCCGACTCGCTTGCGCGCGTTCAGCGACGCGTACGGGTCCTGGAAGATCATCATCATCTCTCGCCTGATCGGCCGCAGCTGCGCGCGGGAGAGCGTCGTGATGTCGCGGCCGTCGAAGACAACGCGGCCGCCGGTCGGGTCGAGCAGGCGCATGATGCAGCGGGCCATCGTCGACTTGCCGCAGCCGGACTCGCCGACGACGCCGAGGGTCTCGCCCTCGTTCACGGTGAAGGAGACGCCGTCCACTGCCTTGACCGCGCCGACCTGCTTCTGGAAGACGATCCCGCGCGTGACCGGGAAGTGCTTCTTCAGGTCGTCGACGACGAGAAGCTCGGCGCCGCTGCCGGTCGAGTTTGTCGACACCTAGCCCGCCTCCGCCATCATCCCGGCGAGCAGTTTCTGGGCCTCCCGCTCCTTGGTCTCCTCGTCCAGGTGACAGGCCTGAAGGTGGTCGCCGTGGTCCGCGGCAGGCATCAGCTGCGGCTCCTGCTCTTTGCAGATATTCATCACGTAGGGGCAGCGCGGGTGGAAACGGCAGCCTCGGGGCGGGTTGAGCAGCGACGGAGGCTGGCCCTTGATCTGCACGAGGCGCTCCACGTCGGCGTTGAGCCGTGGGAGCGAGCCCAGCAACCCCCAGGTGTACGGGTGCTGCGGGTGCTTGAAGATCGTCTCTGCCGACCCCTGCTCGACGACCTTGGCGGCGTACATCACGATCACGTCGTCCGCGACCTCGGCGACGACGCCCAGGTCGTGCGTGATCATCATGATCGCGCTGCCGAAGTCCTGCTGCAGGCGCATCATCAGGTCGAGGATCTGCGCCTGGGTCGTCACGTCGAGGGCCGTGGTGGGCTCGTCGGCGATCAGCAGGTCGGGGTCGTTGACGAGCGCCATCGCAATCATTACGCGCTGACGCATTCCCCCGGAAAACTGATGCGGGTAGTCGTCGATGCGGCGCTCCGGCCGCGGGATCCCGACCGCCTTGAGCAGCTCGAGCCCTCGCGCACGCGCCTGTTTCTTCGTCACGTCCCTGTGCAGCAGGACCGCCTCCGAGAGCTGTTGCCCGATCGTGTACACGGGGTTCAGGGAGGTCATTGGGTCCTGGAAGATCATCGCGATCTTGTCGCCGCGCAACTCCCGGAGCTTGCTCCCCGAGGTGTGGAGGATGTCGTCGCCGTTGAAGAGCACCTCGCCACTCGAAATCGTGTTGATCTTCGGGTTCAGGCCCATGATCGTCAGACACGTGACGCTCTTGCCGCAGCCGGACTCGCCGACGATGCCGAGCGTCTGACCCTTCTCGACGGAGAAGTTGACGCCGTCGACGGCCTTGACGATGCCGTCGTCGGTGCGGAAGTGCGTCTTCAGGTCGCGAACCTCGAGCAGGGACATATGTCTGAGCCTCAGGCCAGCCTGATTCGGGGATCGATCCAGGCGTAGAGGAGATCGACGACGAGGTTGAAGATGATGATCGCCAGGGTGGAGAAGACCACGATTCCCTGCACGGTTGGGAGATCGAGCGCGTTCAGCGCTGTGATGGCGGTTCGGCCGAGGCCCGGAAGGTTGTAGATCGTCTCGGTGAAGACGGCGCCGCCGAGGGCGAGGCCGATGTCCATGCCGAGCATCGTCACCACCGGCAGAAGTGCGTTCCGCAGCACGTGCACGCGCACGACGCGACCCTCGGTCGCGCCCTTTGCGCGCGCGGTGCGCACGTAGTCCTCGTTCAGCGCTTCGAGCACGTTGGCCCTGATCATGCGCACGTAGAGCGCGGCGAACAAGACGGCGAACGTCATCCAGGGCAGGATCATGTGGTAGGCCCACTGCACTGGCCCGCCGCACTCGGAGCCGACCGAGGGGTTGACGAAGTCGCAGTAACCCGAGATCGGCGTGATGTGCCACCGATAGCCGAAGAAGTAGCTGAAGATCAGCCCGATCCAGATCGGGTGGGCGGAGACACCGATCAGGACGAACGTCATCGAGGCGCGATCTAAGAGCGATCGCGGGCGTAACGCCGACAGGATTCCGATCGGAAGGGCAATGAGCATCCACGCGATCGCTCCGCCGAACACGAGCGAGGCGGTCACGGGAGCGGCTTTCTTCACCTCCTCGTTGACCGATTCGCGGTTCGCGAAAGAGCGGCCGAGGTCCTGGTTGACCACGAGCCGCTTGAGGAACCGCAAGTACTGGATGTAGACGGGCTTGTCGATCCCGAGGTAGTGACGGGCGCGCAGGATCATCTCGGGCGTGGGGTTCTTGCCGGCGACTGCGCGTGCCGGGTCGGCCGGGATGATGAAGAAGATGATGTAGGTGACGACGGTGACGGCGAGGAACAACACGACCGCCCAGAGCAACCTTCGGATGATGTAGTGAATCACCGGGTCTTGGACCTCTTCACCGTCACTTGCGGCGGAACTCTAGCGCAGCTTGGCTTGCCAAAAGGAGAAGAGGCGCCGGCAGAGCCGGCGCCTCTATCTCGTGGTCGATCGGTGTTACTTGATGCAGACCGCGTTCAGGTTCATCGCACCGTAGATCGGCTGGTACGACCAACAGCCGACGCGCTTCGAGGTGAACTCCCTGACCGTGCGGAAGAAGAGAGGCGCAATCGGAGCCTGCTGCTTCATCACGTCGCGGTCGATCAGAGCCCACGCGGCGTAGCGCTTGGAAAGGTTCGAGATACGACCGGCTGACTGCATCCTCTTGTTGAATCCTGCGTGGTTGAAGTAGGAGTTGTTGTTGTTGTTCTCGGCCTGGATGTTGCGGCCGTCGAGCAGGATGTCGATGAAGTCGACCGGGTCGGGGTAGTCCGCACCCCAGGCCTGGAGATCGAGATCGAAGGGCTCACCGCGGTGGCCCTCCTTCGCGATCCGGACGGCGAAGGGGAACGTCTTGAGCGTGGTGTTGATGCCGATCTTCGAGAGGTCAGCCTTGATCAGCTGCATGATCGCAATCGAGACCGGGCTGGTGCTGCCGTAGAAGACGGTGCTCGCGCACTTCTTCGGGTTGAGGGACCTCGCCTTGGCCAGGTTCGGCCGGCCCGTCGGGTAGATCTTCCAGTTCTTGAAGCCCGGCATCGTGGGCGGAAGAATCTGGTCGGTCGGGGTTCCTGCGAACGCGCCACGCTGAGCGAGCGTTGCGGGCCTGTTCATGAGGTAGTTGACCGCCTGACGCGTGCGGACGCCGATCCCGGAGTTGCCGTTGAAGCAGGAGTGGTTCTTGATGCCCTCACCCTTCGACCCGTAGGTCGTGTTCATGGTGAGGTAATCGGTGACCACACCCGGGCTGACGTGGTACTGCTTCGGGTACTTGTTGTGCAGCTCGACGTGAGCGGTCGGCGGGACTCCGAACATGTCGTAGTCGCGCTGGTTGCTCCGAACCTGAAGGAGGCTCGTGTCGAGGTTCGTGTTCACGCTGATCGTGATCGTGTTTGGATTGTGCGGCCGTGTGCCCTTGTAGAACTTGTTGCGGCTGAGCACCACGCTGCGTCCGACGTCACGCGCAGAGATGTAGTACGGACCGCCGGAGGCGGGCGTCTTCACACCGTTCGGGTCGAACGGCGTCTTCTTGGAGATCGCCATGAAGAACGGCATCGACACGATCGAGGCAAAGTCGGGCCTCGGGTGCGTGAGGTTGATGATGAGCGTGTACTTGCCCCTCGCCACCACCGACTTGAGGTCGTCGAGGAACGCAGCCGCCGGTGAGTTCATCTTGGCGCTGGTCGCCCGTGCGAACGCGAGCTTGAAGTTCGCCGCAGTGACGGCCTCGCCGTTGCTCAGGCGAAGTCCCTTGCGGAGCGTGAAGGTGTACCTCTTGCCATTCAGCCCAACCCGCGGGAACGCCGTAGCGGCCTCGGGGAAGAGCGTCGCCTTCGTCTCCCGCCAGTTGAGGAGCTTGAGGGCGGTGGCGTACTCGACCTGCCACCCCGTCGACTCGTAGTCGAGCGCCGGATCGGTGAACTCCAGATCCGTCGTCGAGAGATTCACTCGGAGCGTGCCCCCCACTTTCGAAGCCGAGCCCTTGCTCTGCGAAGCACTGCTTGCCGTACCGGCAAACGACGCAGCAACAAGAAGCCCGACCCCGATCATGGCAGTCACGATCGAGATCCACAGTTTCTTGTGCATGTGACTCCTTTCCTACGCCAGCGCGGAGTCGCTGGCCTGGACGCTTTACGCCTCAGCCCGTGAGACGCCGTGCCTGGGGAATAGTTAGAAAAGTGTGACTAGTGGGATGAACGCGGGTCGAAGGCGTCGCGAAGTCCGTCGCCGAGAAGGTTGAACGCCAATGTGGTGACGAGCAGTGCCGCGCCCGGCCAGATCATCAGCCAGGGCTGGGCCAGGTAGTACTCGGGCGCCGTCGAGAGCAGGTTGCCCCAGCTCGGCACCTCGAGCGGAATTCCGATTCCGAGGAACGACAGCCCGGCCTCGAGCAGGACGTTCTGGGCCACGATCAAGGTCGAGTAGACGATGATCGGCGCGACCAGGTGCGGCAGCAGATGCGAGCGGATGATCCGTGCGTCGCTCGCGCCGAGCATGCGCGCGGCCTCCACAAATTCCTTCTCCCGGAGGGACAGCACCACCGCCCTGATGATCCTCGCCGGGTAGTACCAGCCGAAGATGCCGATCACGATGGTCAGGGTGAACACCCCAGGCTGGAGGAAGCCGAAGGTGACGTGGTTGAGCCGGTCGCCGACGGTGCTGGCGAGCGCGATGATGAAGAGCAGTACCGGGAACGCCATCACGACCTCCGTGATGCGCGAGACGATCGTGTCGATCCAGCCGCCGAAGTAGCCGGCGACCGCGCCCATCACGACGCCGACGGTCATGCCGAGAATCGTCGCCCCGATCGCAACCTCGAGCGAGACGCGGGCTCCGTAGAGGAGCCGCAGGAACTCGTCGCGGCCGAGCTGGCTGTCAGAGCCGAGGATGAACAGCGAGGTTCCGTTCCCGTCGAGGTCGGCCACGTGCGAGAACGGCCCAACCGGCAACAGCGAGTTCGGATCCAGGCCGTTCGTCCCGTAGATGTCACCCGGCCCGTGACCGAGCAGCATCCTCGCGATCGCCGCTCCGGGGTACGCCGCCAAGAACAGGAAGACGATGAAAAGAGCGCTGGCGATCGCCGCCTTGTCGTGCCGGAACCTGCGCCAGACCTGCTCCCAGTAACCGCGCGCGGCGACTGCTTCGAGCTCGCCGAGCTCGGTGCCGGTCTCGGCCGCGACGGCTGCGCCTAGTCCGGCGCCGGAGGAGAGAAGTTCGGGTTTGTCGGCCACGGGTGGGGGCGAAGCATAACGGGCTCCTTCGCCGTCTGCGTCAGCGGCTTAGACGCCGTTGTCGGGTATTCAGTTAGTGTCTTCCGTCAGTGGCGTCATTCTAAACACTTCTGACGAAAAAGTCACTGGGTAAGCGCGTCCGCCCCCGCGACCACCTCGAGGATCTCCTGCGTGATCTCCGACTGGCGCGCCCGGTTCATGTCCAGCGTCAGGCTTTCGATCAGGTCGCCCGCGTTGCTGGAGGCGTTGCGCATGGCCGTCATGCGCGCGCCCTGCTCCGAGGCGGCGGACTCGAGCAACGCGCGATAGAGCTCCGTCTCGACATAGACCGGCAGTAGGCGGGCCAGGATCTCCTCCGGCTCGGGCTCGTAGATGAAGTCCCCGAGCAGCGCCTCCTCGGCCTCCGCCTCGGGATCGCGCTCGAGCAGCTGTTCGGGGATCGGCAGCACGTCCTGCTCGACCACCTTCTGCGTGAGCGCGGAGACGAAGCGGTTGTAGACGAGCACGACGCGGTCGACCTCGCCGGACTCGTACAGCTCGGTGATCCGGTGTGCGATCACCTGTGCGTCGTGGTAGGAAGGCCGGTCGCTGAACCCGATCCACGCCTGGTCGACCTCGTACCGGCGGAAGGTCAGCGTCGACCGCCCCTTTCTGCCTGACACGAGCCAGCGAACGTCGACCCCCTCGGAACGAAGCTGCCGGTCGAGCGCGAAGGCGTGCCGGAGGACCTGCGCGTTGAAGGCTCCTGCCAGGCCACGGTCGCCGGTGATGGGCACGATCGCCGCCCGCTCGACCTCGCGGCGCTGCAGCAGGGTCAGTCCGCGCAGCGACGTGCTCGCCCGCGCCGTCCCGACCATCAGCTCCATCATCCGGTCGGCATAGGGCCGCATTGCCTCGATCCGCGCCTGGGCCCGCCGGAGCCGGGCGGAGGCGACGAGCTCGAACGCCTTGGTGATCTTCTGCGTGTTGCGGATCGAGCGGATCCGCCGCTTGAGGTCTTGAACCGTTGCCATTGGCTAGGCGGCGGCCGGCTCGTCCTCGGAGGTCTTGAAGCCTTTGACGAACTTCTCGAGCTCGTCGTCCAGGCGCTCCCGGAGCTCGTCGGGCAGATCCCCGTTCTCGCGGATCTCCTTCAGGATCGACTCCTCGGCCTTCATGTGGTCGCGCAGCTCCTGCAGGAACCGGGGTACGTCGACCACGGGAATCGAGTCCAGGTAGTCGTTCACGCCGGCGTAGATGCCCACGACCTGCTCCTCGACGGGCCACGGGTCGTACTGGCGCTGGTTCAGCACCGCTACGAGCCGTTCGCCCTTGGCGAGGATCTTCTGTGTCGCGGGATCGAGCTCGGAGCCGAACTGAGCAAAGGCCTCGAGCTCGCGATACTGCGAGAGGTCGAGCTTGAGGCTCCCCGCAACCTTGTTCATCGCCTTCGTGCGGGCCGAGCCGCCCACTCGGGAGACCGAGATGCCGACGTTGATCGCGGGCCGGACGCCGGAATGGAAGAGCTCGGCCTCGAGGAAGATCTGGCCGTCGGTGATCGAGATCACGTTCGTAGGGATGTAGGCGGAGACGTCGCCGGCCTGCGTCTCGACCACCGGCAGCGCGGTCTGCGAGCCGCCGCCGAGCTCGTCCGAGAGCTTGCACGCGCGCTCGAGCAGGCGCGAGTGGAGGTAGAAGACGTCGCCCGGGTAGGCCTCGCGGCCCGGCGGGCGGCGCAACAGGAGCGACATCTGCCGGTACGCGTCCGCGTGCTTGGAGAGGTCGTCGTACATGACGAGCGAGTGCTGGCCGTTGAACATGAAGTGCTCGCCCATCGCGCAGCCGGCGTACGGCGCCATCCACTTGATCGGCGCGGCCTCTGAGGCCGGCGCGGTGACGATCACGGTGTAGTCCATCGCGCCCGCGTCCTTGAGCCGCTCGTAGACCTGGGCGACCGTCGAGGACTTCTGCCCGATCGCGACGTAGATACAGAAGATGTTCTGATCGTGCTGATTGAGGATCGTGTCGACGAGGATCGCGGTCTTGCCGGTGGTGCGGTCGCCGATGATCAGCTCCCGTTGGCCGCGGCCGATCGGGATCATCGAGTCGATCGCCTTGATGCCCGTCTGCACCGGCTCCTTCACCGGCTGCCGCTGGATCACGCCGGGCGCCTTGAACTCGAGCGGCCGCCGCTCCTTTGCGTTCAGCGGGCCCTGCGCGTCCACCGGGTTCCCGAGCGGGTCGACGATCCGGCCGATCAGCTCCGGCCCGACCGGGACGCTCGCGACCGCACCTGTGCGCTTGACGGGCTGGCCCTCCTTGATCTGGCCCCACTCGCCGAAGAGCGCAGCGCCGACGTTGTCCTCTTCGAGATTGAGTGCGAGGCCGGTGACCCCGCGCTCGAGCTCGAGCAGCTCCAGCGAGACGCAGTTCTCGAGGCCGTAGATCCGGGCGATCCCGTCACCCACCTGGAGGACGGTGCCGACCTCGGCCAGATCGGTCTCGACGTCGTACTGCTCGATCCGCTGCTTGAGGATCGAGGTGATCTCTTCGGGACGAAGCTTCACGGCGACTCCTTGATGAGTTGGAAAGGGGTTACTTCAGGCGCAGCGTGGAGGTGCTGCGAGCGCTTGCGTTTCCGTAGCGGTCCCACGCGCGCGCGACGATGACGTAGGTGCCGTTCTGGCCGAAGATCCCTTTCAGGTGTCTGGGGCGCCAGAGCACCCAGCTGGGCTTGCCGTTCACCCGGCGCATCGCCGAGCTGACGGAGCCCACCACCTTCCCGGCGCGTCTGATCTGGAACTGAACGCGCACCAGGTTGCGGTCGTCCGACGCGGAGAACCGCAGGCGCACCGCCTTGCCCACGCGGCCGAAGCTCGGCAGCGCCGAGATCCGCGGCGCAAGCACGTCCGGCCGCGTCGAGTTGATCAGCTCGCCGCACCAGTCTGTCGTGATCCCGCCGTCCTCGACGTAGACGCCCTCGAACTCCTGCTCGTCGTCGCTCGGGGCCGTGATGATCGAGACGTCGAAGCTGCCCGGGCGAAACTCGCCGCCCTGACCGTCGTAGCGGCCGTGCAGGCGCCGTCCGTCCGAGCCGACCGTGCAGGCGATCAGCTTCCCGCCCGTGCCGTAGCGGCCAAGGAAGAAGCGCGTCTGGCCCTTCGGCGGGCAGTTCGTGAACGGCGCGCCGCCCCAGGGCTGGTCGAGGACGCCTCGCCCCCACTCCTCGGTGACCGGCACCCAGGTGATCGTTCCGAGAGCCTCGTTGCTGGGCATAAGCTTCGCCGGCCAGCTGCCGCTGTAGAGATCCGGGATCCCGGCCTGCGCAGGAGCTGCGACGAGCAGTCCCAGCGAGACGATGAGCGCGATTATGAGCTTTCGCATCGGAATTCCAGGTTATCTCAAGGCCGTCGCAGTTTTGGGCGCGCTGCTGGTGCTCGCCGGCTGCGGCGGCCGTTCGTCCACTGCCAAGACTTCGGACGTCGAAAAGGCGATCCTGGTTAGAAGCCCCGACTCGAGCGAGGTGACCTGTATGCGGCACGGGAGCTACCAGGGCAAGGCGCTCTTCCGCTGCCAGGCCGACGTCGCCACGAGCGTGCGCGAGATGCGCCCCGAATCGAGCTGCTACACGTTCGAGCACGGTCGGCTGGACAACGTCACGCGTCACGTCAGCTGCTAGCTCCGACTAGCGTCCTGCGCAGGCGGTCGAGCCGGCCGCGTACGCTCGCGTCGAGCCGGTGCGAGCCGACCTGGAGGACGATTCCGCCGATCAGGCCCGGGTCGACGTGGCGGGTCGCCTCGACCTTGCGGCCCGAGGCCGTTTCGATCTGCCGCAGAAGCCGGCGCTCGTCGTCGTCCGAGAGCTCGACCGCGGTGGTCAGATCCGCATTCAGCACGCCCTCCTGCTCGGCGACCAGACGCTCGAACTCCTCCGCGATCACCTCGAGCTGGCCGACGCGTCCCTTGTCCACGAGCACGAGCAGGAAGTTGCGCAGGAGATCGTCTCCGCCGGCGAGCACCTCCTCGAGAGCGGCGGCGCGGGCTCGCGGATCGAGCTGGGGGTTGCGCAGGAGCTCCCGCAACTCGGGAACCTCGGCGGCGGCCGTCACGACCTGCTCGAGCTGCTCGCGCACTGTTTCGAGTCGGTCCTGCTCGTGGGCGGCTTCGAAGAGCGCGCGAGCGTAGACGCGGTCGACTACCGACATCGAATCTCCTGGTGGAGATCGGGCCGACCGGTCATTTCAGACGGCCGCACGAGCAAAGCGCGCGCAGCCTGAAGCCGACATCGCAAGCGACGTCTCAGTCGTTCCTCTCCAACACCGAGAAGTCGAGCTCGGCGATTGCCTCTTCGATCAGGCGCCGGTGGTCGGAGTCGTCGAGCGCCTTGCCCGTCACCTTCGTGGCGGCGAGCAGGCTCAGGTCGACGACCTCGAGCCGGATCTGCTCCAGCGCGCGCCTGGTCTCGGCCTCGATCTGCTTGCGCGTCTCCTCGAGGCGCCGCTGGCGGTCGGTCTCCAGCTCCTCGCGCATGCGCCGCTCGTTGGCCTCCGCGATCCGCCGCGCCTCGGCGAGGATCTCCTCGGCGTCGGTCTTGGCCCGGCCGATCAGCTGCTTGTGCTCGGCCAGAAGCGTGCGTGCCTCTTCTCGAGCGTGCTCTGCCTCCTCGATCGACTGCCGGATCCGCTCGCGCCGCTCGTCGATCGCCTTTTGGATCGGGCCGAACGCGAACCGCTTGAGCACGTAGAGCGTGATCAGGAAGCAGACGATCGTCCAGATCATCAGGCCCGGCGTGACCTGGATCAGTGGGTTCGCGGCCACTGGCATCAGGAGGTCTCCATCAGACCAGGACGTAGGCGAGGATCGAACCGAGCAGGCCGTAGAAGACGACCGCCTCGGTGAGGGCGAAGCCGAGCCACTGGATGCCCGTCAGCTCACCGCGGAGCTCGGGCTGGCGGGCGACCGACTGGATCATGGACGCGAAGATGTTGCCGATGCCGATGCCGGCGCCGAGTGCGCCGAGGCCGACGCCGAGTGCCAGGCCAATCGCCTTCCCGGCTTTGGTGACGTCGCCCGTGGTGGCGGCGAGAACTGCTGAGATCACGATGCCTCCTTCCTAGTCGGCTGCACCGGGCGTAGCCTGCGCAGCCCTTCTTGATGGGCATCGCAAGCGACGCCTTAGTCGGCTGCACCGGCAAAGCCGGCACAGCCTTTTTTGGTCGGCATCGCAAGCGACGCCTTAGTGCTCCGGCTCGATCGCCGAGCCGATGTAGATGGCGGACAGGGCGGCGAAGATGAACGCCTGGATCGAGACCACGATCACGACCTCGAAGATGTAGAACAGGATCGCGACCGGGATCACGACGACGGCTAGGTAGACCGCCTCCAGGATGAAGAGCAGGCCGACGAAGGTCAGGATCAGAATGTGCCCGGCCAGCATGTTCGCGAAGAGCCGGACGCTGAGCGAGATCAGGCGCATGAACTGCCCGAGGACCTCCAGCGGAACGATCAAGGCGAGCAGCGCCTTGGGCGCGTCCGGGATCCAGCTCTTGAAGTAGCGCACGGGGCCGTTCCAGCGGATGCCCTCGAAATGAGTGAACACGAACGTCAGCAGCGCCAGCGCCAGCGTCACCGAGATCGAGGAGGTGGCGGCGTAGATGCCCCAGACGGGGAAGCCGTGGTAGGTCTCACCCGTCAGCGGAAGCGGGATGAAGCCGATCATGTTGACGACCCAGATGAAAAGCATCAGCGTCGCGACGTAGGGGAACCAGCGGCCGATCGCCTTCCCGGGAAGTCCCTGCTCGGCGACCTGCACCTGGGCGACCTCGTAAATCTGCTCGCCGATCGTCTGGCGACGGTTCAGCGTCTTCCCGCGCATCAGCACGAGCCCGACCAGAATCGTCAGCGCCGTGCCGAGGAGCAGGTACGCGACGGCCTTCGTGATCGACATGTTCAGCGGGCCGAGGTGAATAGAGACCCACTCGTGCTGCTCGAACTCGGTCGTCGGGTCGAACTCCCCCCGGGCGAAGGCGGGCGACGGGAGGGCCAAAGTCAACAGCGATACCACTCCTAGAGTCACCTTGGGAACGAGCCTCACGCGGTCGGCTCCTGGCTGTAGTAACCGGCGAGCGACAGGACGAGCTCCGCGCTGTAGGCGAGGCCGTAGACCAGCGCGGCCGCTAGACCGACGTCGGGATCGGTCGAGGCGACTACGAGCAGGACGACCAGCACCGCCAGCATGCGAATCATCATCCCGAACGCCAGTACCCCGGAGCCGGCGAGGTTGTCCGGCGAAGGCCGGAACCTCGCGAGCAGGAGGCCGAAGCCCTGGGCACCGGCCCAGAGAATCGCCGCGACCAGCCAACCGGACAGCCGCCACCCGGCGACGAGGAAGACAGAGAGCGCGAGCACGATCATCAAGGCGCCTCCGAGGGCGGGAACCCAACTGCGCGGCATCGGCCGCGGTGCTCCGAGGATGCCGACGCGGGTCAAACGGCGTTCCGGTAGCGCTTGTAGACGGTGAACACGCCCGCGGGAATTCCGACGAACGCACCGCCGAGGATTCCGAGGCCGACCGAACCGGCCGCCCAGCCGACGAGGGCGCCGATGCCCACGCTTGCAGCGGTCACGCCCCCGAGCAACGCGCCGGCCCCGGCCGGCTCGAACGAAGAACGAGGGCTGGGCTCCATACGCGGCCGAGCATAACAAACCTTGTGACAGCGCAAATCGGCTCAACCGCCGCGTTTTTCGACGACTTTGTTCACAGTAGGATCGGTCGATGCGCGTCGTGCTCATCCACGGGAGCGGCGGAAACGCCGAGGTGGCCTGGGGTCCAGTGCGGCCTCTGGAGCGGCGGCACACGCTCGTCGCTCCCAACCGCGGCGGCTATCCACCCAACCCCCCGCTGGCGCGGATCGACTTCGAGCAGCAGGCGGAGGAGCTGGCGCCGTTGCTCGAGGACGGCGCCCATCTGGTGGGCCATTCCTACGGCGGCGTGATCGCGCTGTTGATCGCCTCGCAACGGCCTGAGGCAGTTCTCTCCCTGACGGTGAGCGAGCCGCCTGCCTTCGGCGTGGCGCGCGGAAACCCCGACGTCGAAAGCCTGGTTGAACGTCTGGACGCGCATTTCAGCACCGGGCCCCGCGACCCGCGGGAGTTCGCCGAAGGCTTCATGGCCATCGTCGGCAGCAACGCGAAGCCGCCGAAGGAGCTCTCTCCCGAGCTGGAGCAGGGCATCCGCGCGCTGATGGCCGAGCGCAAGCCGTGGGAGGCCACAATCCCACTCGACGAGCTGGCGGCGGCGCCGTTCCGCAAGCTCGTCATCTCCGGCGGACACAGTTACGCCTTCGACGCGGTCTGCGACGTGCTCGAGGAGCGGCTGGGCGCTGAGCGCGCGGTGCTTCCGGGCGCCGGGCACGGCCTCGCGCGAGCGCCGGGTTACCTCGAGCGGCTCGTTGAGTTCATCGAGCGCTAGGCGGTGCGGCGTGCGGCAGCGTCACGCGCTTCCTGCTCTCGGCGGCGGATCCGCGGGTTCGCGAGCTTCACGATCTCGAGCAGGTAGACCATGTAGATCGAAGCCCCGAGGGCGACCGCGCCGATCGAGGAGACCGCAACCGTTCGCCACAGGTGCCAGACGCCGTGAGCGTGCGGGTGGATGAACCGCGTCGCCAGCGCCGCGCCTGCGAGCACCGCACACCAGGCCCACATCGTGAGTGCAGCTCGCGTCTGCGAGTAGCCGATGTTCAGGAACCGGTGGTGCAAATGGTGCCGGTCGGCGCCGTAGATCGGCTCACCGTATTTGATCCGCTTGGCCACCACGAAGGACGTATCGAGGATCGGGATGGCCAGCACGAGCAGCGGGAAGAGCAGGGTCGCGACGGCAGCCGTCTTCAAGAGGCCCTGGACGGCCAGCGCCCCCAGCGTGAACCCGAGCAGCAGCGCCCCCGAGTCGCCCATGAAGATCCGTGCCGGATAGAAGTTGTGGCGCAGGAAACCGAGGCAGGCGCCGAAGACGATCGCCGCCAGGATCGCCGGCTGCGGCCGCGCCAGCGAGAGCGCGATCAGGCAGAAGGTGAAGCCCGAGATGCCGCATACGCCTGCGGCGAGGCCGTCCAGCCCATCGAGGAAGTTGACCATGTTCATGATCGCGACGATCCAGAGGATCGTCAGCGGCACGCCGACCCACCCCGACAACTGGTGCACGCCGACGAGCGGGAAGGTGAAGTTCTGTACCCAGATCCCGAAGCCCGTCGGGATCGCGGCCGCGGCGATCTGGCCGCCGAGCTTTTCCCACCAGACGAGCCCGCGGAAGTCGTCGATCGCGCCGACGAGCGTGGCGACCGCCGCGCCGAGCAGCAGCCCCTTCGTCTCGCGGCCGAGCGGCAGGAACGCGAGTGCCGGAACGAAGATCCCGAAGAAGAGCGCGAGCCCGCCGAGCCGAGGAACCGCGCTCCGGTTGAGCCGCCGCATGCCCGGCCGGTCGACCACGCCGAGCATCCGCGCCATGCCGCCCACGGCCGGGGTGAGCAGCACGACGATCACGAGCGCTAGCGCTGCCCCGTAGAGCACTTCGAGGTGGTTCGTGAGCGTTTCCCACATGGCTCAGAGGCTGTTCCGGCGACTCGTCGAATCGAGTTCGGTCAGGGAAGGTGCGTTGGACGGCCGCACGGGCAAAGCCCGCACGGCCTCTATGGTCGGCGCCGCCAAGTCGGCCTTGGACGGCCGCACGGGCAAAGCCCGCACGGCCTCTATGGTCGGCGCCGCCAAGTCGGCGCCTTACTTCGTCCCGTAGAGCCGGTCACCGGCATCGCCCAGGCCCGGGACGATGAAGCCGCGCTCGTCGAGGCCCCTGTCGATGGCGGCGGTCACGACCTTCACGTCCGGGTGTTCGCTTTGGACCTGGGAGATCCCTTCGGGCGCGGCCACGAGGCACACGAGCGAGACCGAGCGCGCGCCCGCCTTCTTCACGGCATCGACCGCCGCCGTGCTCGAGCGCCCGGTGGCGAGCATCGGGTCGAGCACGATCGCGTCCCGCTCACCATCGCCCAGCTCGGGCAGCTTGATGTAGTACTCGACCGGCTGAAGCGTCTCCTCGTCGCGGTAGAGGCCGATGAACCCGACCCGCGCGCTGGAGACGAGCGAAAGGACGCCGTCGAGCATGCCCAGGCCGGCGCGCAGCACCGGGCAGACGGCCACCTTCTTGCCGGCGATGCGCTGTACGGTCGTCCGCTCGAGCGGCGTCTCGACCTCGTCGGGCTCGGTCGGGAAATCTTTGGTGGCCTCGTAGGTCAGGAGCAGCGTCAGCTCGTTGGCGAGCTTGCGGAAATGCACCGTCGGCGTGTGCTTGTCGCGTAGATACGAGAGCTTGTGCTGGACGAGCGGATGCGTGACGACGGTGACGCCGTTGACGACGTCGGTCACGCGATGTACGTGGTGTAGCCCCGGAAGCCCGGGTAGAGCGGCCGCCGCTCGCAGAGCGCCTCGATGCGCGCCGTCAGCGCAGGGACGTCCGCCCCGTCGCCGAGCGCGCGCGCGATCACCTGGCCCACCTCTCGGAAGTCCTCCTCGTCGAACCCGCGCATCGTGGCCGCGGGCGTGCCGATCCGGATCCCGGAGGCAACCGTGGGAGGGCGCTCGTCGAACGGCACCGTGTTGCGGTTGACGGTCAGCTTGACCTCCGCGAGCCGCTCCTCGGCATCCTTGCCCGTCCACTCGGTCGAGCGCAGGTCGACCTGGAGGAGGTGGGTGTCGGTGCCGCCGGTGAGGACGTCGAGCCCGCCCTCCTGCAGCGTCGCCGCCAGGGTGTCGGCGTTCGCGCGCACGAGGGACTGGTAGTCCCGGAAGGCCTCGGTCGCGGCGATCTTGAAGCAGGTCGCCTTGGCCGCAATCGTGTGCTCGAGCGGCCCGCCCTGCATCCCCGGGAAGACCGCGCGGTCGATCGCCTGCGCGTGCTCCTCCTTGCACAGCACGAAACCGGCGCGCGGACCCGCGAGGGTCTTGTGGGTGGTCGAGGTGACGAAGTCACAGTGCGGCACCGGATTCGGGTGCAGCCCCGCCGCCACGAGCCCCGCGAAGTGCGCCATGTCGCAGAGAAGAAGCGCGCCGACCTCGTCGGCGATCTCCCGGAAGCGGTCGGCCTCGACGGTGCGCGGATACGCCGAGCCGCCGCAGATGATCAGCTTCGGCTTGTGCTGCTTGGCCAGCGCGAGCACCTCGTCGTCGTCGACGAGGTTCGTCTCGCGGCTGACTCCGTAGTGGACGATCGTGTAGAGCCGGCCGGAGAAGTTGACCTTGAGCCCGTGTGTCAAATGGCCGCCGTGCGAGAGCTCGAGCGAGAGGATGGTGTCGCCTGGATCGAGCGCCGCGAGGTAGACGGCCATGTTCGTCTGCGCCCCTGCGTGCGGCTGC
>Ga0126306_10000493_pt1 | contig 18367 bp, 17 predicted proteins | sample Plot27_FD_92592 | JGI IMG/M metagenome (GOLD analysis project Ga0126306, IMG submission 92592) | Serpentine soil microbial communities from UC McLaughlin Reserve, CA, USA - Plot27 | ecosystem: Environmental > Terrestrial > Soil > Grasslands | place: USA: UC McLaughlin Reserve, Lake County...
GCGAAGTCGATCTGGTCGGCGCGCAGGAGCGCGTTGTTGAGCCGCTTGACGAGCGCGGGGCCGCTGTTCGCCGGGTAGAGCGACTGGTCCGGATATGTCTGGCCCGCGAGGTTCGCATCGGCCGCGACCTGCCAGCCGGAGAGATAGATCGCCTTGAGCCCCGCGCGCACCATCTGCACTGCCTGCCCGCCGGTGAGCGCGCCCAGCGCGGCCACGTAGTCCTCGTCGGCCAGGAGCTTCCAGAGCCGCTCGCCGCCGAGGCGCGCGATCGTGTGCTCGATCGTGAAGCGGCCGCGAAGCCGCTCGACGTCTTCCTCGGAGTAGGGCCGTTCCACGCCGCTCCAGCGGTCGCCGTTGTCGTTCACGTTGCCTCCCCTAGTCGGTGTCGTGGTCGCGCTCGCAGAAGTCCGGGCACGTGCACTCGACGATCTCCGCGGTGGTGAGTGCACCGGACGGGACGCGGCCTCCTCGGCCTCGACGTCAGCGACCGTGGATCCAGTCGGCGTCATCATTGGATCCTAGATGCCCTCATATTCGCCTGTCAAACCCTCATTTCGCGCATCTGGGATCCAAGCATCGCAATCGGCGGATCCATAGCCTGGCGAACCCGGGACTTCACTTCGCGAAGGGCGAGTCGTATGCTCTCGGTCACATGAAGAGCCACGAGCATGCGCACCACGAGCACGAGGAGCCGGGGCGCCGGGCCGCGGAGGCTCCGGCCGCGGAGACGGCCCCCGTGGAGCGGCTCGCTGCAAGCGTGGGCAACCAGGCGTTCGGCGTTCTGGCCCGCGCCGGAGCCGGGATCCTGCCCGATGGCACGGCGCACCCGGACGTCACCGCGGCGCTCGCCCGAAGACGCGGCTACGGCGAGCCGATGGAAACCGGCCTGCGCGAGGAGCTCTCCGGCAAGTTCGGCGACTCGTTCCACGACGTCGCCTTCCACACGGACGCCGAAGCCGGCGAGATCGCCCGGTCCGTGGACGCCAACGCGTTCACGACCGGAACCGACGTGTACTTCGCGCCGGGACAGTTCAAGCCCGAATCGCCCGAGGGCAAGGAGCTGATCGCGCACGAGCTCGCACACGTCGTCCAGCAGCGCGGAGCTCCCACGAGCGGTCCCTTGAGGGTCTCCCAGCCCGGCGAGCCGCTCGAGCGCGACGCCGAGCGTGCCGCCCGTGGCATCGGCTGAGCCCGGCGCGACCGGCCTCCTGGAGAGCCTCGAAGCGCTCGTCCGCGAGGCGGTCGAGGGCGTCGCGGCGAGCGATCCGAGCCCGCTCGACCCCTTTCGCGGGCTCTACGTCTCCGACGAGCAGGCTCTGCGCCTCGCGCGCGAGAACGGCCTGGGCGCGCTAGATGAACGGCTCGCCGACGCGGCGGCGCGCCTCGGCCTCGGCGAGCTCGAGCAGAGCGTGCTCGCCGTCTGCGCCGCGCCCGAGCTGAGCCCCCGCTACGGACGCCTCTACGCGTACCTGCACGACGACGTTACCCGGAAGCTCGCGAGCCAGCGCCTCGTGGCGCGGCTCCTCGGCGGGGTGGCCCCCGAGGCCGAGGTGCTCGAGACCTTCGCGGCCGAGGCGCCGCTCCGAGCCCGCGGCGCGCTGCGGCTGCTGGACGGCGGCGGGCCCGTCCCGCTCGCCGAGCGCCAGGTCAAGACGGCCGACCGCCTCGCGGCCTTCCTCCTCGGCGCCGAGGTAGACGAGCCGGGACGCGACGGCCGCCTTCGGCTCGTCGAGGTGCCGCCGTACGACCCGGGCCGCGCCGCGACGGTCGAGGAGCTGCGCGCGGTGCTCGCGGTCGACAGCGCGTTGCCGGTCGTCGTCGCCGGCCCCGACGCCGCCGCACTGCTCGCCGTGGCGCTCGGCCGCCCGCTCGCGCTGCTCGACGTCGCCAAGGTCCTCGAGCCCGACGCACTCCTGGACGCCGAGCTCGCGGCGGCGCTCGCCGGCGGCCTCGTCTCCTTCGACGGGCTCGAGCGGCTCGACCCGGGCGAGCGCATGCGCGTCCAGTCGACGCTCGCGGCGCGCACAACGCGGAACGTCCTCTGCGCTGACACGCGCGAGGCCGCCGTTGCGCTCGGCGACACCACCGCCCTGGTCGTCGAGGTGCCGATGCCGTCGCTGGCTGAGCGCCGGGAGGTCTGGGCTGCGCTGTCGGGGGCGGACGACGTGCAGGAGGTCGCCGCCAAGTTCCGGCTCTCCGTCGGGCAGATCGCCGATGGCGCCGAGGCAGCGCGGCTGGCAGCCGCGTCGCGCGGCGACTCGACGCTCGCGTCGACCGACCTCGACCTCGGCGCGCGTCAGGCCTCGAGCACTCGGATCGGCGAGCTCGCGACCCGGCTCGAGCCGGCGTTCGGGTGGGAGGACCTCGTCCTCCCCGACCGCCAGCGCGAGGTGCTGATGTCGATCTCCAGCTACCTCCGGCATCGCGACCTCGTGCTCTCAGAGTGGGGCTACGAACGCGCGGTGGCGCGCGACCAGGGGCTCAAGGTCCTGTTCGCCGGCGAGTCCGGAACCGGCAAGACGATGGCGGGGCAGGTGCTCGCGCGCGACCTGGGGCTCGAGCTCTTCCGGATCGACCTGGCCACGATCGTCTCCAAGTACATCGGGGAGACTGAGAAGAACCTCGACCGGATCTTCGACGCCGCCGACGGGTCCAACGCGATCCTCTTCTTCGACGAGGCGGACGCTCTCTTCGGAAAGCGCTCGGAGGTGCGCGACTCGCACGACCGGTACGCGAACATCGAGGTCGCCTATCTGCTCCAGAAGATGGAGTCGTATGCCGGCGCCGTCATCCTCGCGACCAACTTCCGGCAGAACCTCGACGAGGCGTTCCTCCGGCGGCTCGACTTCGTGATCGACTTCCCGTTCCCGGAGTCCGGGGACCGCGAGCGGATCTGGCAGCTGCTCCTGCCCGACGCGGCGCCGCTCGACGCGGACATCGACGTGCCCTTCCTGGCCGGGCAGTTCAAGCTGTCCGGCGGCTCGATCCGAAACGTCTCGCTCGCCGCGGCGTTCCTCGCGGCGGAGGACGGCCGACGCATCTCGATGCGCCACCTGATCCGCGGGGTGGCCCTCGAGTACGGGAAGCTCGGTCGGCTCACGCTCGAGTCCGATTTCGACCGCTTCCATGAGCTGATTCGGCCCGGCAATGGGGGCCAGAAGGGCACCTAGCGTTGCCCCTTGAGCTGCCCGACGGGGTGGAGGCCGCTGCTTCGGGCGTGACACGGCACGGTTGACGTGGTGATCTAGCGCTATGGCGATCGTGACCAGCGTGCCGCTGAACACGACGCTCGCGGACCTCGACGAGAGCGTGCGGGCACTGCTCAAGCGCGAGCTGGGCCGGCATGGGTTCGACGGCGTCGAGGTCGTCTTCGACGCGCCCACGAAGGAATGGGCGGCCGCGCTCTCGTCGCCGACCGTCAACCTGTTTCTTTACGACATCCGCGAGGCGACCGACCGGCGCATCAACGAGTGGAAAGAGCAGCGCGGGAACGGGCATGCCGTCGAGCATCGTCCGCCGCTCCGCGTCGAGGCCTCCTACGCCGTGACGGCTTGGACGCGCGCCGTGGAGGACGAGCACAGGCTGCTGTCCCAGGTGCTCGCAGTCCTCTACGCGTACACGGTCCTCCCGGACGACATCCTCGCGGGCACGCTCGCGAACGGCTCGCAGCCGTTCCCGCTCGACACCAAGACCGCCTCCGGGCGCTCGGAGGACAAGGCCGACTTCTGGACGTCGATCGGCGGCCAGTACAAGGCGTCGGTCGACTACATCGTCTACACGTCCTGCGACCCGGGGACCGTCTTCGAGCGCGGCCCCGAGGTGCGGACGGCGACCCTGCGTCTGCGCGACTCCGACGGCGCGCCCGGGCGGATGGAGGAGTTCCATCGTGCGGGCGGCGTCGTGCGCGACGCGGCCGGCGACCCAATCGCGAATGCGTGGGTGGCGCTGCCCGACGTGGGTCTCTGGGCTGCCTCGGACGCCGAGGGACGGTTCCGCTTCTCGCCGCTCGAGCCGGGTGCGTACGTGTGTCGGGCGCGGACGGCAGACGGCGGCGAGGCGCGCGGCACGCTGGAGGTCCCGGGCGCGGGCGTCCAGCTCACGCTCGGCGAGAAGCCGAAGGCGACGCGGAAGCGCTCGTAAGGCCTGGGGAAACTCGCCTTGCCCCAATGGTTGCCCTCCTGCTCACTAGAACCCGGCGCGCGAAAGTCGGAGGGTTGACCGTGTGCCCCTCCCGACGAGGCCGCCTCGCGTGCTGCTCGGAGACCTCGAGCCGATGACGCGCGTAGGGATGCGCAAGTGGCTGGCCGAAGGGGGCGTCGAGGTCGTCGGCGAGGTCGACGAGCCCGCGGAGATCGTGGCCGAGTCTCGCCGGCTCGCGCCCGACGCCGTCGTGCTCGCCCTCGGGGACGGTTCTGGACGGATGCTGGGCAAGCAGGTCCGGGGAGCCGCGCCGACGGTCACCGTGATCCTCTGGGCGCGGGACGAGACAGAGATGGAGGTCTTGGAGCCGGGGACGGCAGCGCCGCGGCGAGTCGCCACGGGCGTTCCCGATGCGCTCCTCCGCGAGCTCACCAGCGTGTCAACCACGAGAGAAAGGGTGTGAGATGCCGAACTACCTGACCCCCGGGGTGTACGTGGAGGAGATCCCCGCAAGGTCGAAGCCGATCGAGGGGGTGGGAACGTCCACGGCAGCCTTCGTCGGGCTCGCGCCGGGCGGCCCGATCAACACGCCCATGCGAATCTCGAACTGGACGCAGTTCGCCAAGATCTACGGCGATCCGGCGAACCCCGACAACGGGCCCTTCATGGAGGGCTCGTACCTCGCCCACTCGCTCTACGGCTACTTCGCGAACGGCGGCTCGCTGTGTTGGGTCGTCCGAGTCGGAAAGGGCGACGGCGCGCCGCGGGCACAGGCGGCTCTCCCGGCGGCGGGCGACACGAGCGTCGAGGCCTACCGCGCGCTGGCCAAGGGATCCGTGGACGGCGAAATCTCCGTGGAGCTCACGGAGGAGGCCGGAGCGGGCGAGAAGGGCGAGTCGACCTACAAGCTCGTCGTCACCTCGGGCAGCGAGAAGGAGGAGTTCGACGGCCTTTCGCTCAAGAAGGGCAAGAGCAACCTCGCCACGAAGGTCAATGCCGGCTCGAACCTGATCAAGATGGAGGAAGCGGGCGAGTCGATTCCAGAGGAGCTCCGGGTGCCGGCGTCGGGCAAGTACGCGCTGTCGGTCCCGAGCATCCCGGCCGGCGACCTCGACGCGTCCGACTTCGAGGGCGACGTGGCCAGGCGGCAGGGCCTCGGAAGCATCGCAGCGCTCGACGAGGTGACCATGCTGGTGATGCCCGACGCCATGACGCTCGCGCAGAACGGCCGAGGCGACACGGCGATACGGGACCTGCAGGCGAAGATGATCGCCCACTGCGAGGGCATGGGCGACCGCATGGTGATCCTCGATGCGCCGCCGAACATGCTCCCGCAGGACATCCTCGAGTGGCGGATGAACGCGGCCGGTTACGACTCGAAGTACGCCGCGCTCTACTACCCCTGGATCGAGGTCATGGATCCGCTCACGAAGTCGCCGATGATGATCCCCCCGTCGGGTCACGTCGCCGGCATCTGGGCACGCACGGACACGACGCGCGGCGTCCACAAGGCGCCGGCGAACGAGGTCGTGCTCGGGGCGAACGGACTCGCGTTCCAGGTCACCGGCGCAGAGCAGGGCGGCCTGAACCAGAACGGAATCAACTGCATCCGGGCGTTCCCGGGCAGGGGCATCCGCGTCTGGGGAGCCCGGACGATGTCGAGCGACCCGGAGTGGCGCTACGTCAACGTCCGGCGACTCTTCAACTACGTCTCCGAGTCGATCATGCGGGGGACGCAGTGGGCGGTGTTCGAGCCCAACGATCAACGGCTGTGGATGCAGCTGAAGATTTCGACCACGAACTTCCTCACCCGCGTGTGGCGCGACGGAGCGCTGTTCGGGTCGACACCCCAGCAGGCGTTCTACGTCAAGTGCGACGCCGAGACGAACCCGCCCGACGTCGTGGAGGCCGGCCAGGTCGTCGTCGAGGTGGGCATCGCGCCCGTCAAGCCGGCTGAGTTCGTGATCTTCCGCATCAGCCAGTTCACGGGCGGCGGCGAGGCGGAGACGGCTGAGTAGTCACGCGAGCGATCGAAAAAGGAGGCATAGATGTCGGAATACGAGAACGCTCCTATCTCCCACTGGTCGATCGCCGGTGGGGAATTGGACGGCGTCCCCTTCATCTTCTCGGTGAGCGGGTACAGCGACTCGACGCCGAGCGAGACGGTGGCGTACCAGGACGCCCAGGGCAACCCGCTGCAGCAGACGTGGTTCAGCCGGCAGGTCCCGACGGGTCAGCTCTCGGTGAGGCGCCTGCTCGACAGCAACACGGCGTTCGCGGACGCGCGCACGAAGGTGAAGAATGGGGAGTACGAGAAGACCGAGATCACCATCACCCAGATGACCGCAACGGGTGACCCGGTCAAGACCATCGCTCTCCAGGGAGCCTGGCCGTCCGGGCACAGGATGTCGGATCTCTCGTCAAACCAGACCGAGCAGCAGTGGGAGGAGCTCGAGTTGACGTTCGACACGGCGCAGTTCGGCTAGGAGGTCGCCGTCGGGGAGACATGACCGATGCAAACCGAGGTCAGCTTTACGCTTCCGAAGGGCTACGCGGACCAGGCCGGCACGGTTCACCGCGACGGGACGATGCGCCTCGCGACGGCGCGGGACGAGATCGAGCCGCTCCGCGATCCGGAGGTGCGCCAGAACGAGGCATATCTCACGGTGCTGCTGCTCTCACGCGTCGTGACCCGCATCGGGGACGTGCGCGAGGTCTCGCCCGAGGTGATCGAGGGCCTCTACGCGGCCGACTTCGACCATCTCCAGCGGCTCTACGAGCGGCTGAACACGGATGGGGAGGCGGTCGGGTCGATCACCTGTCCCTCGTGCTCGCACGCGTTCGAGGTCGACTTGAGCGAGATCGAGGACGGGCGCCTGGGGGAATGACGCGGCCGTCTCCGCAGGTGCTGTTCGCGGAGGCGGCCGAGCTCGCCTACCACTTCCACTGGCCCCTCGACACGATCCTCGATCTCGAGCACCGTGACCGGCGTGCGTTTCTCGACAGAGCCGCTGCGCTTGCCGGCGGCTCGGGCGGAGATCCGGCGATGCCTGGAGGGAACCGATGAGCCTCCGCCGGGCGATTGCGCCGCTCGGTCGTCGGCTGCTTGCACGCCGGCTTCCGCCTGCCCGCGTGGGCGGCGTCCGGCTCGCGCGCGCCGTCAGCGAGCGGCACGGCCGGCTCGCGCCGCTCGACGGCGCGACGCGCCTCGTGCGGCCGCGCATGCAGCCGGCGCTCGTTGCGCGTTCCACGAGGCCGTTGGCCCGGGAGGCGGCACCGGAACCGGGCCCGGCCGAGCTGCCCAAGATCCCGAGGCTGCCGGGCGTGAGCGACGAGGCGGCCAAGTGGCTCTTCGACGTCGAGGGCCCGGTCGAGTTCATCGAGCAGACGCCCGACGTGACGCCGGCGCCACCGCAGCAGCCGCCGCCTCCGCCTGCAGCCGAGCCGCCGAAGCGCCTGCGTTCGGAGGCGCCCCGCGCCCAGCGCCAAGAGATCGGCCGCCGGCGGATCTCGCGCTCCCCGGCTCCTGCTTCGCCGCAGCCTTCTGCTTCGTCGCCGGCCCCTGCTTCGCCGCCGGCTGCTGCTTCGGCGCAGGTCCCCGCTCCTCCGCCGCCGCCTGTGCCGGAGGCGACGCTGGGGGCACGCCTCGTCGAAGGCCCGGCGCCCTCCCCCGCGCCTCCGCCTGAGACGCCTCCCGCGCCGGAAGCCCCTCCCGTGCGGGCGATAGCGCGGTCCGAGCGTTCCGCGCCGCGCTCGTCGCCCCCGGAGCCGGAAGCGCGGCCCGCCCCCGCTGCTGCGGCCCCGCGTCAACCGGTCAGGGTCGCACGCCGACCGACCACGAGCCCTGCGCGCCCGCGGCCGCGACTCCAGTGGGCGCCCGCGCGCCCTGCCGCGTCCGAGCCGGCCGCAGCCGTTCGCTCTCACACTGCGCCGCCAGCCGCTCGGCCGCCGCAGCCCGGGCTGATGAGGCGTGCCCTGTCCGCGCTGAAGCCCGGACGGCGGGCGGCTCCGCCGTCGGCCAACGCTTCGGCGGCTGCGCCGCCGAACGCAGACGTTGCGACCCCGCGCGCTGCGCCGGCGCGGCCCGAAGCGCTCATGTCCAGGGCACCCGCGCGCGCGGCGCAAGCGCAGGTGAATCGGGACGCTGCCCCGGTGACCGGCCACCAGCCCGCTCCGCCGTCGAGCGCCGACTCCGAGGCAGCGCCGCCGCCGTCCACGGGCACCCACCCGTCATCGCAGCCGGTGCTTCCGCCCGCGACGAGCGGTGCCGGCTCGGTGCCTCCCGCGCTGGCCCGATCGGCTTCCCCTTCGGCGCCCGCGCCCGCGCCGGCGCAGACCGAGCATTCAGCGACGCGCCCTCCCGGGCCGCCGGAGCCGACTCCGTCCGCACCGCAACCGCCTCCGCCGCCCGGTCGAGCGCTGCGTAGGCTGGCTCGCAAGCCTGCAGCACCGCCGGTCCTGCCCAGCCCGCGGCCACCCGTTTCCCGTCTGGCTCCGCGTCCGCCCGATGCGCCGGAGGCCGCGCCGCCCACGGCCCAAGCACCAATCGCAGCGACGGGGGTTTCCGAGCCTCCCCCGCCGACCGTTGCGTCGGAGCCGGCGCGCGGGGAGGCGACCGCTCCTGCCGCGGCGGCTCCGCGAGCTCCTGCAGCGAAGGTCTCCATCCGCCCACGGACGACGATCAGCCGCGAACCGGCGGCTGCTCGTCAGCCGGTGGCGCCGACGAGGCGGGCGGCGCCTTCCGCCACGGCGTCGCCGCGCTCGACGACGCCGACCAAGCGGGCGATACCGCCGCGGTCTGCGGCCGTGCCCGTAGCGACGGCTTCTCCGGAGCGGGCGCCGCTTCGGCAACTGGCCCGTGCCGCCGCCCGGCTCGTGCCGCGACGGACCGCTTCGCCCGCCCCGGCACCGACGCTTGCCTCACCGGAGACGGAACCGATGCGCGCCCGGAGCTCGGCCATTGCAAGCAGGCCCGCGCCTCCGCGCGCCCCGGTGCGGCTGCTCGCGACGAAGCGGGCAGGGTCGAAGCCTGCCACCGTGGCGGCACCCCAAGCCGCGCCGTCGCTGGTGCCGCCGGCCCGCGAGCAGGCGCCGGCCGTTCCCGCGGTCTCGGTCGCAAGGTCGACCCAGCCGGTCGTGACGAGAGCGTCGGCGCCGGCTGGGCCGCCACGTTCTCCGGCCGCGCCGACGACGTCGACCGAGCCGGTGCTTGCGCGCATGCCCACAGTTCCGTCCGCCGACCCGTCGGGACCGTCCTACGACCAGATCAGCGCTCAGCTGAAGCGGGATCTCCTGCGGCAGCGCGAGCGCATCGGCGACGTTCTCGGAGACCTGCCGTGGGCGTAGGAGACGAGCGCTGATGCCGCACGGAGAGACGCCCGACCAGCTCGGCAGCCACTACGTCCTCGAGATCGACGACACCGTCGTGGCCTTCTTCAACACGTGCACCGGCCTCCAGGCGGAGTACGAGACCTACACGTACGCCGAAGGGGGCTTGAACACGTTCGTGCACCAGCTCAAGGGGCCGATCCGTTACGGCAACCTCACCCTCACTCGCGGCATCACAAAGAACAACGAGCTGCTCAAGTGGTTCAAGAGCCCGAAGGAGCGCTCGCAGCGTGGATCGATCACGATCAAGATGCTCGACAACACGCTCGCCGTCGTGAAGACGTGGGCCTTCAGCGCCGCCTGGGCCGTGAGGTACACCGGGCCGAGCCTCGACGTCAGCATGCACGGCATGGCGATCGAGAGCATCGAGATCGCACACGAGGGCCTGATCGAGGGGGTGAGCTAGGTGGCATCCGCGCCTCCCGCCGGCTTCGAGCGCGCGACACTCGAGATCGAGGGCGGCGGCCCCGCGATCGAGTGCCTGTTCAATCCGACCGAGTACTCCATCTCGAAGACGAATGTCTGGAAGGTCGAGCCGGTCACGGGGTCGGCGTTGCCGCCGCCGCAGTTCACGGGCGGGCTCCCGCGCGAGCTGACCCTCGAGCTGCTCTTCGACACCTCGGACAGCGCGGACAAGGACGTCCGCGAGATCACGGACAAGCTGCTGAAGGCGACCGAGGTGGGGGAGAGCGGCGGTGGAAGGCCGCCGACGATCACGTTCGGCTGGGGTCAGACCGTGAGCTTCAAGGCCGTCGCACGGCAGCTGACGATCCGCTACACGCTCTTCCGCCCGGACGGGAGCCCGACCCGCGCGCTGGCCCACATGTCGCTGATGCAGGCCGAGAAGGCCCAGGACGGCTCGAGCACCGCGGGCGGCACGCCCGGCGGCGGCAACCCCACGACGAGGGGGATCGACGCGATCAGCTCGCACCTCGTCCGCGAGGGCGACAGCCTGCCCTCGATCGCGTTCGCGGCCTACGGCGACCCGACGCTCTGGCGCACGATCGCCGAAGCGAACGACATCGACGACCCGCTGCGGCTCCCACGCGGCCGTTCCCTCGCGATCCCGAGGCTGGAGCCATGAGCGACGTCGATACCAGCGTGATGCTCGACCTGGTCGAGGTGAAGATCAACAACGTCGCGGTCGGCAACCACCTGATTCAGGAAGTTCGCGTCCAGGACAGCCTCTCGCTGCCGACCGCCTTCGGCATCACCTTTGCCCCGCGCGACATGTCCCGCGGGCTCGACCCGCTGGCCGTCGAGGGCGTCGACCCGAGCATCGGCGCGGAGGTGGCCATCTCGCTCGGCGCCCCGCGCGACAACAAGAAGCAGAAGCTCACCGAGGGCGAGATCACCGCGCTCGAGCCGAACTTCGCCCCGGAGGGCATCCGCCTCGTGGCCTCGGGCTACGACCGGTCGCATCGGCTGCACCGCAACCGTAAGACCCGGACGTTCCAGAAGATGACGACGTCCGCGATCGTCGAGAAGGTTGTGAAAGAGGCCGGTCTCTCGCCGCGCGTGGACGCGACCACGACGCAGCACGAATTCGTGCAGCAGAACAACGAGACCGACTGGGAGTTCCTTCACCGTCTCGCGTCGACGCTGGATTACGAGACATTCATGGAGGGCGGAGTCCTGCGCTTCCGCAAGATTCCCGTGCCTTACCAGCCACCGTCTCGACCGCTCGAGCTCGAATACGGCGAGAACACGACGAATGGCTCGGCCGTACGCCTCCATTCCTTCTTTCCGCGCGTGACGGCAGCCCAACAGGTGGAAGAAGTGGTCGTGCGCGGCTGGGATCCGAAGAGGAAGCAGCCGATCGTGGGCAAGGCGCCGGTCGAGCAGCGCGGCTCGAAGATCGGGATCAGCCGGCGCGAAGCCCTCAAGCCCTTCCCACGCGGCGTCGTGTCCGTGGCTGATGCTCCCGTCGCCGCCGACGAAGAGGCCCGCGGTCTCGCGAGTAGCATCGCCTCGTACCTCGGGCATGGATTCGTCACTGCGTTCGGGGTGTGCGAAGGGAACCCGCGAGTGAAAGCGGGAGCGGCGCTCAAGATCAAGGGGCTGGGAGCCGAGTTCAGCGGCACGTACCGCTGCTCGGCGACCACACACGTCTACGGCGGGGGCTACAGCACGAGCTTCGAGGTGCTCGGCCGCTCGCCGCGAGACCTCCTCGACCTCGCCCGTCCCGTGACGCGGAACACGTGGGGCGACACGCTGGTCGTCGGCGTCGTCACGAACAACGACGACCCGGAAAAGCTCGCGCGGGTGCGCGTCAAGTACCCGACGCTCGACGACGAGAACGAGGGCGCATGGGCACGCGTCGTCGCCGTCGGAGCCGGGCCCGAGCGCGGCCAGCTGATGCTTCCGCAGGTGGGCGACGAGGTCCTCGTCGGGTTCGAGGGCGGCAACCCGCACCGTCCTTACGTCCTCGGCGCGCTCTGGAACGGCAAGGACAAGCCCAAGACCGAGCACTGGGACCCGAAGGGGACCGGCCAGCCCGACGGCTCCTACGTCCTCCGCAGCCCGAAGCACATCGACATGGCCGCCGTCGAGGAGGTCGTGATCAAGGCCGGCAAAGACATGACCGTCGAGGTCAAGGGCAAGTCGACGGAGACCGTCGAGAAAACCCAGGAGATGACCGTCAAGCAGTCGTTCAAGCTCGATGCGGCCACCGAGCTCACGCTCGTCTGCGGCAGAGCCAAGATCGTGCTCAAGCAGGACGGCACGATCAACATCGAAGGCGGCAACGTGACCGTCAGCGGCCAGATGGGCGCCACGGTCAAGGGCAGTAAGGTCGACGTGCAGGGCACCGGGCCGGTGACTGTCAAAGGCGCGACGGTGGCGATCAACTAGATGTCGGAGATCATCGGCACCGGCCTCGGCTTCCCGCTCCGCGTCGACCGGACGGGCGGGGTCGCGCTCGTCAGCGGCTCCGACGACATCAACGAGGCGATCATGCTGATCCTCTCGACTGCGCCCGGCGAGCGGCCGATGCGGCCCAATTTCGGCTGCGGCATCCACGACTACGTCTTCGAGAGCGTCGACGCCTACGTCGTCGGGCGGCTCGAGCGCGAGATCCGAATCGCGATCGACCGCTGGGAGCCGCGGATCGAGATCACGCAGATCTCGGTCGACACGAGCGAGGCCGAGGCCGGCCGCCTGCCGATCGAGGTCGAGTACGTCGTGCGCGCCACGAACGACCGCAGGAATCTCGTCTACCCCTTCTACGTCATCCCAGCGGAGGAGTGAGCTATGAGCTCCTTCCGTAACAAGGCACTGTGTCGCCGGGCCGCGCTGGACGGCGCGATGCGGCGTCCTCAGTCGCGCCCGTATCGCTTCGGATACGAACGCTCCCTGCGTCCTTGCCTCGCCCCGACCATCGCGCCCCGACGACGAGGCCTCGTCACGGAAGGAACTCGCTAATGCCAAGGCTCCCGGAGATCGTCCTCGACGACCGCCAGTTCCAGGATCTCGTCAACGAGGCCCGCGTGCGCGTGGCACGGCGCTGTCCGGAGTGGACAGACCACAACGTCTCGGATCCGGGGATCACCCTGATCGAGCTGTTCGCGTGGTTGACCGAGACGCTCGTCTACCGCGTCAACCGGATCCCGGCCAAGCTCCACGTCGCTCTGCTCGAGCTGCTCGGGATGCGCCTGCGGCCGCCGACCGCGGCGACGACGGACATCCGCTTCCGTCTCTCGGCGCCGCCCGAGGACGAGGACGTGGTGATCGCGGGTGGCGAGACCGAGGTCGCGACGCAGCGGCTGGGCCCCGAGCAGCCGGTCGTCTTCCAGACCGAGCAGGACTTCACGGTCCGGGTCGCGCGGCCGACCGCCTACGCCGTCGAACGCGACGGCAAGGCAAAGGACGTCGGGGTCGCCCGTGGCGTGGCCAGCCCCAAGGGCCCGGATCAGCTGCCGTTCGCCTCGCCGCCGAAGGTCGGAGACGCGCTCTACCTCGGCTTCGACAAGCCGCTCGGCCGGCTGGTCCTACAGGTCGACGTCGATTGCTCACAGGCCAAGGGCGCGGGCGTCGACCCGGAGGACCCGCCGCTGCGGTGGGAGGTCTCCGTCGGTGACGGGGAGTGGGCCGAGGCCGAGGTCCTCGTCGACCGCACCGGCGGCTTCAACTACGGCAGCGGCGTCGTCGAGCTGCAGCTTCCCGATCTCAGCGCACCGGTCTCGTTCGCGGGCACGCGAGCCCACTGGCTACGCTGCCGCCTCGATTCAGGGCCACGGTCCGGCGCCGAGGCGATCAAGGGCAGCCAGTTCACGCATCCGCCCGAGATCTACTCGATCACCGCCGCGCCGATCGGCGCGCTCATTGCGGCGTCGGCGGCGGCCCGTGAGACCGGCGAGTCGCTCGGCGAGAGCGACGGGACGCCGGCTCAGGCGTTCTCGCTTCGCAACGCGCCGATGCTCGAGCCGATCCAGGGTGAGGACCTCGAGCTGCGGAACCCCGAGTCCGGCGACTGGGAGGTGTGGGACCGGGTCGACTCGTTCGCCGAGAGCGGTCCGGAGGACCGCCACTACACGCTCGATCTGGCCAACGGCACGATCGAGTTCGGTCCGGCGATCAGGGCGGCCGACGGCTCCTGGGTCCACTTCGGTGCCGTGCCTCCGAAGGGCACGCCGCTCCGCTTCTCGCGGTACCGCCACGGCGGCGGCCGGCGGGGCAATGTGCTCCCGGGCACGCTGACGATCCTGCGCAGCGCGATCCCCGGCGTTGCGTCCGTGGAGAACCCGAAGCCGGCGCTCGGGGGCGTCGACGGCGAGACGCTCGACGGCGCGCGCGAGCGCGCCGCGCTCGAGTTCCGAACGCGACACCGTGCGGTCACCGCGTCCGACTTCGAAGTCCTTGCGCGGGAGGCCTCGCCGCGCGTCGCGCGGGCCGCCTGCGTGCCGCCGCAGAACGGCGGGCCGGTGCGCGTCCACCTGCTCCCGCAGATCGACGCGGCGGACCGCAAGCTCGCGATCGAGGAGCTCACGCCCCCCGACGAGCTCTTCGGCGAGGTGGCGGAGTACATCGACGGCCGCCGCCTGATCGGGACGACCGTCGAGCTGGAGCCGATGAAGCTCCGCGGCATGAGCGTCGTCGTCAACCTCCAGGCGGAGCCGCGCACCGACCTCGCCAGGATCGAGGAAGAGGTGTCGTACGCCCTCTACACGTACCTGAACCCGCTGGTCGGCGGCCGGCTCGACGGCATCGGCGAGGGGTGGGAGCTCGGCCGCGCGCTGAACCAGGGCGAGCTCTACGGGATCGTCCACGCCGTCCCGGGCGTCGATTACGTGAAGATCCTGCGGGTCTACGAGACGGACATGCAGACCGCCAAGCAGGAGGCGAAGCCGGCCGGCACCCACGTCCAGCTGGAGCCCGACGAGACGCTCGCCTCGGGCACGCACATCGTCAAGGCCGAACACCGCGCGTACTGATGGCAGGCAACGGCCGCTACAGCACGTACGCAGGCGGCGCCCGCAAGCTCGGGACCGTCACGCTGCGCCGCTACGAGCGCTCGGTCAACGGGAACTCGCCCGCCGTCGCGTCCGAGCGCCGCTACCTCAGCCGCTCGCTGCCTGCCGTCTACCAGGAGAACGACTTCGGAGTGCGCTTCGTCAGCGCGCTCGAGCCGCTGCTCGACCCCATCGTCGCGCTCCTCGACTCGCTCCCCGCCCACATCGACCCCTCGCTGGCGCCCGAGGACATGCTCGCGCTGCTCGCGAACTGGCTCGGGCTCGAGGTCGACGAGGCGTGGCCGATCACGAGCAAGCGAGAGCTCGTGCGTCGCGGCGACGAGCTCGCCCGCCGGCACGGGACCCAGGCGGGGCTCGAGCTCACGCTCAAGATCGCGTTTCCCGAACATCCGCTCCGGGTCGAGGACAGCGGCGAGGTTACCTGGGCCGGAAAGGCGGCGAAGAAAGCCGACTCGAGCGGCGCCGGCTTCGTCGTCTACTGCGACGCGCCGCTCGACGAACACGAGCTCGGCGCGGTATCGCGCTTGATCGAGCAGGTCAAACCCGTCAACGTGACGTACAAGTTGCGAGTGAAGGCCGCGAGGAGTAGTGGTGGGGGCTCATAAGTGCCGCGCGCCTGCCTGAAGTGCGGGCACGAGAACCCCGACGACGTCGACTTCTGCGAGCAGTGCGGCGAGTACGTCCGCTGGGAGCTCTCGGGCGTCCGCCAGGCGGTGCCCGCCGCGCCGCCGGCAGCTCAGCCGCCCGCGCCGCCGGCGCAGGCGCCCGCTGAGCCCGCACCGGTCGCCGCGCCGCAGCCTCCTCAGACCGCGCCGCCCGTAGCTCCGGTGCAGCCGCCGCCGGTGGAGCCCGTGGCAGCCGCTCCGCCCGAGGTCGCCCCGCCGCCCGCGGCGGACGGAGGGGGGTATCAGCCCGCTCCGCCGCGGACCAGCGAGTATGCGCCGCCGCCGGAGCCGCCCGAGCCGGACTCGGTCATGGTCACGCTGCGCCGGCCCGAGGACGACAGCGCCACCGGCGGCGACGTCGGGGCGACCGTCGAGGCGGGCTCCACGACGGCGCTGATCGCGCTCGTCCGCAACCAGAGCGGCATCGTCGACAACTACGACCTCCACGTCGAGGGGCTTCCCGAGGGCTGGTGGACGATCTCGCCGGCGACGGTGTACCTGGTTCCGTACGGGGCGGCCGGCGGCGAGTACGAGCAGGAGGTCACGATCACGCTCCACCCGCCGCGGGCCGCCGAGGCCGAGGCGCGCACCTGGCCGATCCGGATCGTCGCCGTCTCGAAGGCGAACGCGGCCCCGGCCGGCTACGCGACCGCCGGCCTGGACATCACGCCCTACCACGAGCTGGAGGCCGAGATGCGCCCCGAGCGGACGAGCGGGAGGCGACGCGCCCAGTTCGCAATCGCGGTCCGGAACCGGGCGAACGCGCCGGTCGACGTCCAGCTCGCGGGAATCGACCCCGACAACGCGATGAAGTTCTCTTTCCAGAAGCCGCGCTTCTCGGTCGCGCCGGGTCGACGGAACGGCTCCGCCATCATGGTCGTCCCGCCCAAGCCGGCGCTGGTCGGCCGACCGGTACAACGCCGCTTCGAGATCACCTCGACGGTGATCGGCTCGGAGACCGGCGCGCTCCCCAAGGCCGCGTTCCTCACCCAGAAGGCGTGGATCCCCACCTGGGCGCTGCTGCTCGTGCCGCTGCTCCTCATCGCCGCGATCGCGGCGTACCTGCTGTGGCCGCGGACGTCGACCGTCCCCGACCTCGCCGGGCTCGAGGTGATCGCCGCTGAGCAGGCGCTCTCCGATGCGGGCCTGACGCTCGGCAACCAGACGCAGAAGGCGAACGACAAGGCGAAGCCCAACACGATCCTGGTACAGAGCCCGAGGCCGGGCGAGAAGGCCGACGACGGCTCGGCCGTCGCGGTCGTCATCGCCACCTCGAGCGGCAGGGCGGAGGTGCCGGACGTGCTCGGAAAGACACTCGAGGAGGCGAATACGCTGATCTCGAAGGCCGGGTTCTCGCTCGCCCCGCCCACTCCGGCGCCGGGCAAGACGGACGTCGTCGCGAGCCAGATCCCGCTGGCGGGCAACGTCGAGCCGCAGACGACACCGATCACGCTCGCGTTCAAGCCGGTGCCCAAGCAGGGCGGCAACAGGACCACCACCGGCGGCGGGGCCACGGTCCCGGTCCCGGGCGACGGGGAGGACGGCGGCGGCGGCGGCAACGGCGGCGGCGAGGCGAACATCGTCGTGCCGGACGTCGGCGACGCGACGCAGAAGGACGCCTTCGCGGCGATCTCGAAGCTCGGGCTGGTGCCGAAGGTGATCCCGCAGGCGAGCGGGGACACGCCGGCCGGCGAGCTGATCCACCAGGCCCCCGAGCACGGCACGAAGGTCAAGAAGGGTACGGAGGTCGAGCTGGTCTACTCGACCGGTGCTCCCGACCTCGTATACGAGCAGAAGGGAAACGTCTTCGTCGTCGCCGTGGCCGACGGCGCGAAGCCGCGGCCGCTCGCGAACACTGAGGCGATCGAGGAGGAGCCGTCGATCAACGAGGAGGGCACGCTCGTCGCGTACCGGAAGGGAACGGACGCGGCGGCTCAGATCTGGACGGTGAATCCGGCCAAGCCGCTGACGGCGAAGGCGGTGACCCCCGAGGGCTTCGACGACAACCGTCCGGCGATCTCGCCCGACGGGAAGACGATCGCGTTCGTCCGGGCGAAGCCCGGAGCTACGGACCGCGACCTGTGCTTCGTCCCGGCGGGCGGCGGCGCCGTCTCGTGCGTCGCCGACGCGAACCGGTCCGTGACGCGACCTGCCTGGTCGAACGACGGCCGCGTGGTCTTCGTGATCGGTCAGGCCACGAACGAGAACCAGGGCGAGCTGCTGCGGTACGCGAGCGCCAAGCCGAGCTCGGCGAATGCCGGCGACTGGACCGACCAGGGCTACGTCACCGACTCGCTCCACGGCCAGCGCGCCAACGACTACGTCTACTACGCCGCCTACTCACCCGACGGCAAGCAGTTGGCCTTCACGGCGAACTGGCGCAAGCCCTTCGCACACCTCTTCGTTGCGCCGGTCAAGGACGGGGTGCTCGGCAAGCTGAAGGCGTACGTCGGCGTGCGCGGCTGCGACCTCGCCTGGCGGCCGGACGGCTTGCGGCTGGCGATCGTGCAGCGCGGTGACGACTGCGGCTCCGACGAGGGGCAGCTCGCCCTCATCGACCCGAAGAAGCCGGCCGAGCTCGAGATCCTCCGCCCGGGCGGGAGCCCGGCCTGGGCGCCCGGCAACGTCGGAAAGCAGTAGGCCGCCATGCTCTGCGGAACGTGCCGCCGCCAGGTGTCCAGAGGCGCGCCGTTCTGTCCGAGC
>Ga0126306_10000494_pt1 | contig 18358 bp, 12 predicted proteins | sample Plot27_FD_92592 | JGI IMG/M metagenome (GOLD analysis project Ga0126306, IMG submission 92592) | Serpentine soil microbial communities from UC McLaughlin Reserve, CA, USA - Plot27 | ecosystem: Environmental > Terrestrial > Soil > Grasslands | place: USA: UC McLaughlin Reserve, Lake County...
GACGTTCGGCTCCGGCGGCGTGCCGACGGACCTCGCGGCGGGCGCCGGGGCGCTGTGGGTGGGCAACGGAAGGCGCACGCGCGCGCAGTTCATCGGCCCGGTCGCGACGAGCATCGTCCGCGTAGACCCGAGCACGACCGCGGTGCGCGCCGCCGTGACGCTGCCCGAGCCCGGCGGCTTCACGAGCAACCTGCAGCAGGACCACATCGCCGTCACATCCGACGCCGTCTGGGCCGTCAACCCCGACGCGAGCGTCTCGCTCGTCGATCCCGCTGCGAACGAGGTGTCGAAGGTCGTCCGCCGGCTCGACGCCGGCGCGGTGGCCGCCGGCGACGAGGGCGTGTGGACGCTCGGCCTCGACTCGTCGCTCGCGCGCATCGATCCGGCGACGGCCTCGGTCGACAAGCGGATCCGGGTCGCCGCCAACACGCTCAGCGCGATCGCGGTCGGCGCGGGCGCCGTCTGGGCGGCGTCTCCCTATGACGGCACGGTCTGGCGCGTCGACCCGGAGCCGCGTGTCGTACAGCGCACGATCGACGTCGGAACGGGCGTGACGGACATGGCCTACGGACTCGGGAGCGTCTGGGCGCTCAACAGCCTGCGCGGGACCGTCTCGCGCATCGACCCGGAGACCAACCGCGTGGTGGCAACGGCCGCGCTCGGGAACACGCCGCGCCAGATCGCGGTCGGGGCCGGAGGCGTGTGGGTGACTGTCGCAGGCGCCGCCGGCGCTCCGGTCGTCGCCGGGAAGCCGGAAGGTGGTCCGGCGCTCCCCGCCGCGACGTGCGGAGACGTGTTCTACGGCGGTGCCGGGGTGCCCGATCGGCTGATCGTGTCCGACATGCCGCTGCGCGGCGCCGGCTCGCTCCCGACGTTGCAGATGGGCGAGGCAATCGCTCACGTGTTGCGCCAGCGCGGCTTCCGCGCCGGGCGCCTGCGAATCGGCTACCAGTCGTGCGACGACTCGACGGCGCAGGCGGGCATCGCCGACGAGGAGAAGTGCGCGGCCAACGCCAAGCTCTACGCCGATACGCCGGCGGTCATCGGCGTGATCGGGCCGTACAACTCCTATTGCGCGATCGGGCAGATCCCGATCGCCAACCGCGCGCGCCTCGCGATGATCTCGCCGACCAACTCGGATGTCGCGCTCACGCATCCGACGCCGTTTGCGCCGGAGGGACACCTCGAGGAGCTGTATCCGACGGGCGAGCGCAACTACGTTCGCATCCACCCGCGCGACGACGCGCAGGCGGCAGCCGCGGCGCTGTTCGCGCGCGACGCCCGCGCCCGCCGCGTGGCGGTCCTCAACGACGGCGGCTACGGCGAGGGATTCGCCTTCCACTTCGCGCGCGCGGCGCGCAGGCTCGGAGTCGACGTCGTGCTCAGACGGCGATGGAACAAGAGGATCCGCCGCTACGACCGGCTCGCGGACGCCGTCAAGCGGGTCGCCCCCGACGCCGTGTATGTCGCCGGACTGTTCGACCAGAACGGCGGACGCGTCATCAGGGACGTGCGCGCGAGGTTGTCGCGGGGGACGGAGCTGATCGCCAACGATGGCTTCCTGCCCGTCGCCAAGCTCTTCGAGACCGCCGGACCCGCCGCCCGCGGCGTCCACATCACCCGCTCCGGCCTCTCTCCCGACAGCCTTCCCCGGGAGGGGCGCCACTTCGTCGCGCGGTTCGCCGCCACGCAGGGGACGCGGCCCGTGTACTTCGAGTCCGTCTACGCCGCGCAGTCGGCTGAGCTCCTGCTCGACGCGATCGCCCGCTCGGACGGCACCCGCGGTTCGGTCGTCGACGCCCTGCCGCGCACGCGCGTGGAGCGCGGCCTGCTGGGCAGCATCGCCTTCGACTCCGAGGGCGACATCGCGCGCGCGCCGGTCACTGTGTTCCGAGCCCTTCGCGGTGGCGGCTCCGGACTGGTCACGAGCACGGACGGCGCCGAGCCGGTGCGAGTGATCAGCGTTCCGTCCGAGCTCCTGAGGTGAGAGCGCAGCCGGCACGATCGCACTCGGAGGTCTGCCAGAACCCGGGCTCGTCGAGCGCCCGGAGCAGGGCTCGCAGTCAGCTTGCCTCTTCTAATCCGCAGGTCGCAGGTTCGGTCTTGCAACTCGATGGCCGCCGCTGGGAAGCATCGCGTGGCGGAAAACCGCTGCCACGCAGGCGGCGTACCGCCTGGTCCTCGCCCGAGCCATCTGGGACCGTCGGCAGATGTTTCGCCGCGCGCTCCTCAAGCGCGTCACCTACGCAGTGAACGGTCGCCTCGATGGCCTCGTCCGCCGAGAGAGGATGAAACCGAGGCTCATCCACCAATGGCCGTGGGTTCTCGTGCTCGCGGCGGCTGCGCTCGCGCAGCCTTCGCCGGCCGCTGCCGCGGGGACATGGACCTCGCAGGATCTCACGCACGTCTCGGTCAGCTGGCGTGTCGACGACGGCAAGGGCGCCTTCTCGACGGCCTTCAAGCTCACCCAGCCTGTCATGGCGGCGCAGACCTCCGAGGGAGGTCCTGCACGACGAACTTCAATCAGGATCCGACCCAGGTCCAGTGTCCAGGCGGCCTGACGGGCCCGGCGCCGTCCGGAGCGGTCGACATCACGGTCCAGGCGGCCGTCGGTTGCGCCGACGGCTTCGAGCATTCCGTCAGCCTTGACGGCCGGACCTATGTCGCCCAGCAGGCGATCTTGTCGGGCAACGCCTGCGAGCGGCCGCCACCTCCGCCGCCGCCGCCGCCTCCGCCGGCGCCTCCGCCGCCCGAGTCGAACGAACGACCTGCTGGAGCGCCCGTCTCCGCGCCGCTGCTGCCACTCGTGGTCGGCGCTGACGCCGGCGCCGGGCCGCAGGTCAAGGCGTTCGATGTCGCCGACCTCGGTCTCCTCCGTCACTTCTTCGCGTACGGGCCGTCGTTCACGGGCGGCGTGCGGGTGGCCGTCGGAGACGTCAACGGGGATGGCCGCGGCGATCTGATGACCGGGGTCGGACCGGGCGCCGGCCCGCACGTGAAGGTCTTCGACGGTGCGACGGGAGGCCTGCTGCAGTCGTTCTTCGCCTACGACGCTGCGTTCACCGGCGGCGTGTTCGTCGCCGCGGGCGATGTGAATCGGGACGGTCGCGCCGACATCGTCACCGGCTCAGGTCCGGGCGGCGGACCGCAGGTGAAGGTCTTCGACGGAGTGAACGGCAGCCTGCTGCGCTCATTCTTCGCCTATGCCCCGTCGTTCACGGGCGGGGTGCGCGTCGCGGCAGGTGACGTCAGCGGCGACGGCCGCGCCGACATCATCACCGGCGCCGGCCCTGGCACCGGGCCGCAGGTGAAGGTGTTCGACGGGATGAACGGCGGTCTGCTGCGCTCGTTCCACGCCTACGATGCGGCGTTCGCGGGCGGCGTGTTCGTCGCCGCCGGCGACGTCAGCGGTGACGGTCACGCCGACGTCATCACCGGCGCAGGCTCGAGCGGCGGCCCGCACGTCAAGGTCTTCGACGGCTCGACCGGCCACACGCTGCGCTCGTTCCTCGGCTATGGCCCGTCGTTCAAGGGGGGCGTGCGCGTCGCCGCCGGAGACGTCAACCGCGACGGTTTCGCGGATATCGTCGCCGGGGCCGGTCCCGGCGGGTCACCGTACGTGCAGGTCTTCAGCGGCGCGACCGGGGCGAAGCTGCGCTCGTTCCTCGCCTTCGACCCGTCGTTCACAGGAGGCGTGTTCGTCGGCGCCGCCACGATCCCCGGGGCAAGACTCCGATCAAAGACGGTCCGGCTGACCGCGGCCGACGACGCGATCCTCAACGTGTCCTGCCCGGCGCGGACGCTCGGGTACTGCCGCGGCTCGGTGTCGCTGTTGCTTCCCGCGGTCCAGAAGGCTCGGACGCAGGGGGCATCGAAGCACGTCAAGGTCGTGCTGGGCAGGGCCAGTTTCCGGGCGGGCGCGGGGAAGCGGGTCAGGATCCTCATGCACGTCTCGAAAGCCGGCAGGCGCGCGCTCGGCGGCCGCCGTGAGCTCAACGCCACCGCGCGGCTGACCACACGCGACGGCGGCGAGAACGTCAAGACGACGCTCGTTCGCGTCGTCCTGAAGGCGGGCTCTCGCCGATAGCGCGGCGGTCAGCCCACCGGCGCAAAATCGTCGATGAGCCCGCGGCGGCGCACGATCGAGATCTCGACCTCCTTCTCGAGCGGCTGGAGGACATCCGGCGAGACGACCTGTGCACGCTGCGTCTGCGCGACGTATGGTGACCGTGTCGCGTTGCTCGGCGAGTACCTCCGTCGAGAATCCCGCTGCGAAGAGGAGCCTGAGATGACTGGACGACGTTTGGCAATGCTGACGGTCGTGCTGGCGGCCGTGACCGCCGCGGCGACTCCGGCGCTTGCTGCGCACCCCGACGAGCAGATCGTCTTGCCCGGCGCGACCTCCGCCGAGGGCATCGCGAAGGGCGTCGGCTCGACGTTCTACGCCGGTGATCTGTTCGGCGGCGACATCTTCCGAGGCGACCTGCAGCGCGGCACGGCCGAGCTGTTCGTCGATGCGCCCGCAGGGCGCATGGCGTTGGGCATGGCGGTCGACGTGCGGCATGGCTTGTTGTTCGTGGCGGGCGGTTTCGCGGGCACCGCCTACGTCTACGACGCGAACACCGGCGTGACCGTCGCGAGCTATGAGTTCACCGATCAGCCGTCAGCGATCAACGACGTGGCGATCACCACGGATGGCGCGTGGTTCACGGACTCCCTGCAGGCCAAGCTCTTCTTCGTCCCGATCAGCCCGACCGGCGCGCTTGGTGCGTTCCGTGCGCTGGAACTCAGCGGACCTGCCGCGGACACCAGCGCGGACTTCAACAACAACGGCATCCAGGCCACGCCGGACGGCAAGACGCTGATCGTCGCCCACAGTGGCCAAGGCGCGCTGAACACCGTCGACCCGACGACCGGCACGAGCTCGACGATCGCGGGCGTGAGCGTCCCATCCGTCGACGGCATCCTGCTCGAGGCCGGCCGGCTGTTCGCCGTGCAGAACTTCCTCAACCAGATCGCCGTCGTGCGGCTCAGGCCGGACTTGACCGCTGGAAGCGTGGAGAGGGTCATCAAGAGCGAGCTGTTCCAGATCCCGACCACGGTTGCCCGCTTCGGCGACCGCCTGGCCGCGGTGAACGCCAAGTTCGACACCGGGCTCCCGCCGACGGCGGACCAGTACGAGGTAATCGTCGTGGACCGGTGACGGTCTCATCCTCGGCGCTGGAGTGAAGCCAGGCGGTCGCGCCGGACCCGATTCCGTCAGTCGGGCAACGGCAGCGCCGCCGCCAGGACCGTTCCCCGGCCCGGCGGGCTGACCACCGACAGCGTCCCGCCGGCCGCCTCGGCCCGGTCGCGGAGCCCTAGGATGCCGGTTCCTCTCGACGCGTCCGCGCCGCCACGGCCGTCGTCCGAGACCTCGCAGCGCAGGACGCGGCCCTCGCGGCGGACGGACACCCCGGCGCGGCGGGCCGCCGCGTGCTTTGCGACGTTCGTCAGCGCTTCGGACACGATGTAGTACGCCGTCGCCTCGATGTGCTCGGCCACCCGCTCGCCCGGAGCGTCGACCTCGACACGGATCGGCAGCCGCGCCACGAGCACCTCCAGCGCGCGCCGGAGGCCGTGATCGGTGAGGATCGCGGGATGGAGACCGCGCGAGATCTCGCGCAGCTCGTCGAGCCCCGTGTCGAGCTCGCGCGAGGCCTCGTCAAGCAGCCCGGCTGCGGCGTCCGGCCGCGCGCCCAGCTGTGCCCGCGCCACCCGCAGCTTGAGCGCCACGGAGACGAAACGCTGCTGGGCGCCGTCGTGGAGGTTGCGCTCCAGCCTCCGTCGTTGCTCGTCGCCCGCCTTGACGACCCGTGCGCGCGATGCGATGAGATCCGCGCGCGCCTGCGCGCTGGCCAGGGCCAGCGAGGCGAGCTCGCAGAACGCCCCGAGCCGGCTCTCGCTCTCCGGTGGGAGCGGATCTTCGCTCGCGATCCCGACCGCGCCCCACAGAGCTCGCGCGACGACGATCGGAGCGGCGGCGGTCGATCGGTACCCGGTCCGCAGCATCGTCTCGGCTGTCTCGCCCCTGAGCCCGCCCCAATCGTCGATCCGCGCCGGCGCTCCCGTTCTCAGCACGCGGCCGACCGCCGAGTGCTCGTCCGCTGGAACGCTCTCGCCGAGACGGAAGACGTCGATGTTGTCGCGGTTGTGCCGACCGACGATCGTCGCCGTCTCATCGCCCTCGTAACGCACGACGGCAGAAGCGTTGACCTGGAGCACACGTGCGCACTCCTCGGACACCGCCCTGAAGACGCGTTCGGGGCTCACCTCCGAAGCGACCAGGGTGGCCACGCGCCGAAGCGCGCGCTGCTCCGTGGCGAGCCGGCTGACCTCGGCGAGCTTCGCCTCGGGATCGCCCTCCAGCGCGCGCTCCTCCTCCTCCGTGCGCGGCGCGCGATCGGTGAGGTCGATGCCCGTCGTGACCAGCGACACGGGCGTGCCGGCGGCGCCGGCCATCGGCTTGTTCGACCATGCGATGAGACGCCGACCTCCCTCCTTTGTCTGCCAGTGGCCAACCTGTGGGCTCGGCACACCCGTCTTCCAGACGTAGGCGAGGAACTCACCGAAGGCGTCCCGCTCTTCCGGCGGGATCACGAAGTCGCGTGCGTCGCGGCCGAGCACCTCTTCCTGGCTGAATCCTGTCGCGCGCTCGCACGCTTCGTTGAAGAGCAGGATCCGGCCGTCACGGTCGAGCACGCAGACGAGCGACTGGGTGGTCTCGGTGAGGATCCTGGCGAAGGACTCGCCGACGATGAAGTCCCCGGTCTGGTTCGCCTCGTCCATTGCGCCCCCGGAGCGTATCGCCGGTGCGGCGCCTCAAGCGGGACCGCTTGCTGCCGGTCTGGACGGGTTGGAGGCGTAGTACGCTGCCGCCGCACGGGCACATGGCCGTCGACCTGGTCATCGACATCGAGAACACCCCAGGGGCATTGGCGCGCGTCGCGGCCGCGATCAGCGACGCGGGCGTGAACATCGCGGCGGCCACGTGCATCGGACCAGGCGAGCGGGCTGAGCTCCACATACTGGTCCCGCATGCCGGGGCCGCGAAGCACGCGCTGTCGATCTCCAATCTGGCGGTCACGCGCGAGCGCGAGGTCGTCGTGGTCGATGTGGAGGACCGCCCCGGCGTGCTGGCCGATCTGACCCGCAAGATCGACCGGGCGGGAGTCGACCTCGATCTCGTCTATGTCGCCACCCGAAATCGCGTCGTCTTCGGCGCGGCCGACCTGGACGCTCTGAGGACCGCGCTGGACGCCGCTCGCTGACGGCTGCTGCGCCGACACGCGGGACCCGGTCTCCAGCCGCGCCTGATGCGTCACCGAGCGTGCTCCCCGACGCTCGCGTCTCTCGCGCGCGCGAACGTCGTCTCGAGCACGCATGGCGTGCGCAACGCGACTCTCGCACCGACGTCTGAGTGCCAGTGCGCTCGCGAGGTTCTCTCGACGCGCGAGCACTCGCGCAATCCCGGCTCGCCGCCCGCCCGTATTACCAGTGGTACCCCCGACCACGGAGCAGTCGCCATGCGTGCAGCCGCCATCGCCATCGCCCTGGGAGCCGTCCTAGCGACCCCCGCGGCCGCGGCCGGGCAAGGTCCGCAGGTCATCCGCTTCGACGGCGGCGCGTACGACCGCGCGGCGTCGATCGCGACCGACGGTGCCGGCAACAGCTACATCGGCGGCTCGGTCGAGTCTCCGGGCGGCGCGAATCCGTTCGCGGTCGTGAAGCTCGGCCCGGACGGGACGAGGCGCTGGACCGCGCGGTACGACGGCTCGCGCGGGGGCCTCGGCGGCGAGGCGCGCGCGGTCGCGGTCGACGCCGCGGGCAACGTGTACGCCGCCGGCTGGGTCGACGACGGCGTGATCTTCAGCCCCAACTACGACTACCTCGTTGTGAAGTTCGGCCCGGACGGCATGCAGCGCTGGGCGCAGCGCTATGACGGCCCGGGCGACAACACCGATCTCGTGTCCGCGGTGGCCGTCGACGGTTCCGGCAACGTTTACGTGACGGGCTTCTCCTACGGCCAGCGCTACGACTGGGCGACGCTGAAGTTCGCGCCCGACGGCGTGCCGCGCTGGGAGCGCCGGCTCAGCGGTGCGGCCAACTCCGACGACCGCGCGGCCGCGATGGCGCTGCTCCCGAACGGCAACCTCGTGGTCGCCGGCGTGACGCAGAACACCGGCGACGGGCTCACCAACGACGCCGAGACGGTCGCCTACGACCCGCAGGGCACGATCGTGTGGCGCGCCCGCTGGACCGACACGGCGGCCAGCCACGAGCATGTCTTCGACCTCGACGTCGATGCTTCCGGGCGCATCGCGATCACCGGGACGACGCAGGAGAACCCGAGCCCGTACGTCGCGCCGACGCCGGTCACGCTGCGCTACGACGGAGGCGGCGGCGTGCTCCAGACGATCCGCGACGGCGGGTCGTCGGTCGACGTCGACGCCGCGGGCAACATGTATCTCGCGGGATTCTTCGTCGTGCCGGAGACCGCCTCGTCGGTGGCGAAGTATGACGCCGCCGGCGCCCGCGTGTGGGCGGTCCCGCTCGGCGCGCGCCCCGACGCGCTGAGCGCTCCGCTCGTGGCCGCCGACTCGACCGGCACGGTCACCGTCGCGGCGACCGTGCGCGAACAGAGCACAGGCAACGGCGACTACATCACGATCCGCTTCGCCGCCGACGGCCGCGAGCTGTGGCGGTACCGGTTCCACGGCCAGGACGATCCCGGCCAGCAGGACGAGGTCGCCGGCCTCGCGATCGACAGCGGCGACACCGCGCTGGTCACCGGCACGTCGTGGAACGGCTACGTCTCGATCGGCGGGACAGCCACGGACATCGTCACGTTGAAGTTCCCGCCCGGCGCGGCTCCGGTGCTGCTCGCGCCGAGCCAGCTCGACGCGACCCCGCTGTCGAACAGCCAGATCCGGCTGCGCTGGCAGGACAACGCCGGCACCGAGGACGGCTTCCGCATCGAGCGCTGCGCAGGGACCGGGTGCACCGGCTTCAGCCAGGTCGCTGTCGTGGGGCACGACGTGACGAGCTATGTGGACGGCGGGCTCGCGCGCAACACCGCGTACTCGTATCGCGTGCGAGCGTTCGACGCCGGCGGTGTCTCGGCCTACTCCAACACGGCTACCGCGAAGACGCGCCGCAAGTGAGCGATCCGATCCGACACGTCGCCGCCGACGTATACCGGGGTGTGGTCTCCGCTGTCCGACGAGGCCCTGCTCGCAGGTTTCGGAGCGCGTGACCCCGATGCGTCGGCGGCATTCGTGCGGCGCTTCCAGAGTCGCGTCTTCGGCCTCGCGCTGACGGTACTCGGCGACCGCGGCGAAGCGGAGGAGGCGGCCCAGGACGCGTTCCTGCGCGCCTGGCGGCATGCCGACGCTTACGACCCGCGGCGTGGCTCGGTCGCGACGTGGCTGCTGGTGATCGCCCGCAACGTCGCGATCGACCACTCCCGGGTGCGGCGGTCTGACCCGGTCGATCCGAGCGTGCTGATGGGGGAGGCCGCGGACCCCGGGGCGCCGCTCGAGGAGCGCGGGATCGCCGCAGAGGACGCGCAACGGCTGAGGGCCGCGATCGCGACGCTCCCCGCCGAGCAGCGGCGCGCGCTGCTGCTCGCGGCGTTCTTCGGCCGCACAGCGCGCGAGATCGGCGAGCTCGACGGGACGCCGATCGGGACCGTCAAGACCAGGATCCGCACGGCGATGCTGAAGCTGCACGGGATGCTCGAGGTGCGCGATGCCTGACGAGCGCCGCTGCGAGGCGGTTCGCGAGCAGCTCGCCGAGCTCGCTCTCGGGATCGCGTCCGGCGATCAGCGCGCGCGCGTGCTCGAGCACGCAGCCGGCTGCCCGAGCTGCCGGCGGCTGCTGGGGGAGCTCGCGCTGGTCGGGGACGAGCTGCTGCAGCTGGCGCCCGAGCACGAGCCCCCGGCGGGCTTCGAGGTGCGCGTGCTGGAGCGCCTCCGGCGGCCGCCCCGCCGCGGCCTGGCCGCGCGGCTTGGGCTGCGTGGCCGGCGCGCCGCGGCGCTGGCGGCGGTCGCCGCCGCGGTCGCGGCCGGAGGCGGCGCGGCCGCCGGCGTGCTCGTCGCCACTCGCGACGAGCGGCAGCTCGGCGCCCAGCTCCAGGCGGTGCTCACTCGCGCCCACGGCCACTACATCGCGGTGACCGAGCTGCGCGACCAGGAGGGGAGCGAGCTTGGTCTGGTGTTCCACTACGGCGGCGAGCAGTCGTGGATCTTCGCGACGCTGGACCGCCCGCTGCCGCACGGACGCTATATCGCCACGCTGGTCACGCGCGCGGGCGCGACGAGCGAGCTCGGGACGTTCGAGCTGGGCGACGGCAAGCGCAGCTTCGGCGCCACCGCGCGGCTCGACCTCAGCCAGGTCACGCTCCTGCGGCTGCGCGACGAGCGCGGCGGTCCGGGGTACGTCGCGCGCTTCCAGTGACGCCGCAGCTGCCCTACGGGGTAGGGAAGCGGACGGGATCGAGGACGGCGCCCGCGCCGGGCTGCGGACGCCAGCCGACGTGGATGTGATCGGCGTGGTCGGCCATCGCGAAGGTGTTGTCGGTGCCCTGAAACTGCATGAGCGTGATGATCTGGTGCGGCTTCATGGCGCCCTGGAGCGTGAGCAGCCGTCGCACGGCGAGCTCGGTTATCGAGCCGCTGCCCTGATTGCCGAGCACCGGGACGCCGTTGATCGCGGCGATGTCGACCGCGGAGCCGGTGGAATGCTCGGAGACGTTCCCCGACGCCGTGAAGAGCGAGTGGCCGCACCGCAGCGATGACACGGTCGGGTTCAAGCCTGAGGCGGCCAGATACTCCAGCGCGGCGAGGACCCGGCCGTCGATCAGGCCGGCACGGATGTCTTCGCGGCCGCAGCCGCGTATCTGGACGCGCTCGTCGGACAGGACGCGGGCGGCCAGCGCCGCCCCGCTCATCGAGAGGATCCGGGCGAGAGAAGCGTCGCCGGCCTTCAGCGTGGCGAGCGCGTCCATTCCCAGGGTGGGATGGCTCACGCCGGGGCGCAGGAGATTCCAGCCGTCGACGATCGACGCGGTACCGAGCCTTGGCACGCCGCGACCGGCCGGCCGGATCTCGAACCGCAGGCGCCGCGCTCGCCCGCCGGCGGTTCGTCCGATGCGGCCGAGGATCCTGCCGGACGCGATGCGCTTGCCTGGGCGCAGCCGCTGCAGCCCGTCGCCGTTGCCGGAAGCGTTCGCCGCCGCGAGGCGCGCGTAGACGTACGTGTTCCCCTGGCCATCGCGGAGCTCGATGAAGCGGCCCAGCCGCGAGGTGTGGCCGGTCCGGACGATCGTGCCGTCGTTGACCGCCACGACGGGCGCGCCCGCCCGGGCGAACATCCGAAGGGCGACGCGGCGCCCGCGATCGCGTCCGATCGCCGCGCCGTAGGTCGCGCCGCCCCGGACGGGGAAGCGACCACTCGCGAGCCCGGTCAGCGATCCCATCATGTCGCTCGGCAGAGCGGCGATGAGACGGGCGCGCATCAGGACGGAGTCGACGTACCAGTCGGCGTGGTTGTACGCGAAGATGGCGCCCGGCAGGTCCTGGGCGGCGCCTGCGGCCCGCAGGTAGTTCGCGGCGGCGAAGATGGCGTCGACCGGGTGATACGGGTCCTTGACGCCGTCGCGGTTCCCGTCGACGCCGTAGGTCTCCCAGGTCGAGGGCATGAACTGCATCCAGCCGAGCGCGCCGGCGGAGGAGACTGCGACGTTGCGGCCGTAGTTCGTCTCGATCTCGTTGATGGCGGCCAGGATCTCCCAACGGATTCCGTACCGGCGCGCGGCGGCCCGGTAGATCGGCAGCAGGACGGGCGGGACGCGGAACTGCTCGATGAAGAAGTCCGGCGCGTCGATAGCGGGGCCGATCGGGCCGATCAGCGTGAAGCTCGGGTTGCTGATCGCAGTGGGAGCGCCCGGCGCCGGCAGTGGGGCGGGAGCGGCGGCCGGAGGCTCGGCCGGCGGTCGCTGGGTTCGCTGCGGGCGCGTGCAGGGATCGCCGGCGGCGGCGGTCAGGCAGCCCGCCCGGATCGTCAGGTTCGGCTTCTTCTCGGCACGCTGGGAACCCCGCGCCTTGCGCCCTGACCGGCGACCGCCGTCGCGACCCGTGGCCGTCGCGCGCTCGACCGCCGCGAACGACGAGTCGGCGGCGGCCTTCAGCCGGCTCGGCGGCGCGCCATCGGCGGCGGGCGCTTCGGCGGTGGGGGCGGGGCCGCCGGTGGGGCCGTCACCCGCCGGGCTGGCCGCGGCGGTGGGCGCGGCCGCCTCCGGGCGTGCCGGCTCCGGGCGTGCCGGCTCCTGCGCCTCCGGACCCGGCTGGCTCCCCGCGGCGGGTTCCGGCGCGGCCGGAGCGCTCGGCGGATCGGCTGGAGCCGCGTCCGGCGGGCTCGCCTCGACCGGCGCGGCGTCGACGGCCGCCGCCTCGGCGGGCGTGGGAGCGGTGGGCGTCGGCTCCGGCGAGGGCTCGGGCGTGACGCTGGGCGCCGGCGACTGCGCTCCCGCGCCCGCGCCGAGCACGCCGGCGTAGAGTCCGGTGCCGACCAGCCCGATGGCCAGCATGCGCCGGTGGCCCATCAGACGCCGCCCAGCGTGTCGAAGATCTCGAACGCCGCCGGCGCGAGCACCACGATGCCGATCGCCGGGAAGATCAGGAACACCAGTGGGAAGAGCATCTTCACCGGCGCCTTCTGCGCCTGCTCCTCCGCGAGCTGGCGCCGCCGCCGCCGCATCTCGAGCGCGAGCCCGCGCAGGATGCTGCCCATCGACACGCCGAGCGCCTCACCCTGCGTCACGGCGCGCACGAACGAGCGCATCGCCGGTGTCTCGGCGCGCACGAGCATCTGCTCGAGCGCCTCCTTCAGCGCGCGGCCCATCCGCTGCTCTTGCAGGGTCAGGCGCAGCTCGTCGCCGAGCGGCCCGTTCATGCGCGTGGCGGCGACCTGCAGCGAGCCGGAGAAGCCGAGGCCCGCCTCGACGGTGACCACGAGCAGGTCGATCAGGTCGGGCAGCGTCCGGTCGATCGTCTGCAGCCGGGTTCGCGCGCGGCGCCGGACGGCGAACAGCGGCAGCCCCCACCCGAATCGCACGCCGAGGGCGATCAGTCCGACCTTGAGGACGGGCGACTGGACGTCGTGGACGAGGGCGAGCACGCCGAGCAGCACCGCACCGAGGACGCTGAACCCCAGCAGGGCGCGGGGCGCAAGGCCGTAGATGCCGGCCGCGAGGAGCTCGGTGCGCAGCTTCTCCTCGCGGACCGGGCCGACCTGTCCCGCGATCAGGTTTCCGAGCCGCGTCGCGAGCGCGACCAGCGGCCGGCCGCCCGGCCGCTTTGCCGGCGTCGCCCTCGGAAGCCCTTCGAGCCTGCCCGCGAACCCGTACGCACCGATCTGCTGGACGCGCGCCGCCGCCTGCGTCCGCGGCAGCGCCGCGGCCCACAGCACGAGTCCGATCGTGGCGCCGCCGGCCGCGAGCGCGAGGATGGCGATGAGGAACATCCTGTTCCCTCCTAGATCTTGATGTCGACGATGCGGCGGATCGCGAACATGCCGGTCGCGATGCAGAGGACGCCGGCGCCGAGCAGCGCCTTGCCTCCGCCTGACTGGAGCAGCGGGTCGAGGTAGTGCGGATTGATCACGTTGAGCGCAAGCACCAGGCCGACCGGCATCAGGGAGACCACCCAGCCGCCGAGGCGGCCCTGCGCGGTCAACGTGCGCACAAGGCGCTGCAGCCCGTTGCGCTCGCGGATCGTCTCCGTCACGCGGTCCAGCACCTCCGCGGTGTTGCCGCCGGTCTCGGTCTGCAACTGGGCGACCAGCCCGACGTACTCGACGTCGGGGTTGCGCATCCGCTGCGCGACCGACCCGAGCGCCTCCTGCAGCGTGACTCCCAGCTTCTCGTCCCTGAGCACGCGCCGGAACTCCCGGCGCGACGGCTCGCCGGCGTCGTCCACCATCACGGCGAGCGCCCCGAGGAACGAATGCCCGGCGCGCATCGCGGACGCGAGCACCTGGAGGTTCTCCGCGAGCTGGTCGCCGAACCCCCGCCGTTCGCGGTTGACCCGGACCCGGATGCCGGCTCGGACGCCGACCGGGACCGCCAGAGCGGCGGCGCCGAGCACCGGACGCCCCGCGACGAAGCCGAGCAGGTACGCGAGCCCCGCCGTCGCGCCGAGCGTGCAGCACGCGAGCTTGACGGGGGAGATGTCGATCCGCGCCAGCTCCACCTCCTCCGCGAACGCGGTCCACAGGCGGCTCCGATCGAGCGAGCGCCGGGCGCCGGCGATGACGCGCGGATGCGTGCGCTTGGGGTCCGAGCGCTGGTCGCGCGGTTCGTCGGCGGACACGAAGCCTGCGATGCGCGAGCGGACGCTGCGGCGACCGGGCCGGACCAGGCCGAAGGTGACGAAGCCGACGAGCGCCGACACGAGCAGCGCGAGCGCCACCGGCGCGTACGGCGAGGTCCAGGCGCTCTCCACCCGGTGCTCGGACGCCTGCGGCCCCGTGAAGCTCGGCGCCGTGTAGACCGCGCTTGCCACGCCGTCGAGGCCGTCGACGCTCGCACGCATCTGGACCCGCGAGCCCAGCGCCGCCTGCGAGCGGTACTCGAGCAGGTACTGGTTGGCCAGCCGCCGGCCTAGCGCGTCGAAGATGCCGGCGAGGTCCTTCGACGACGACGCCTGCGCGTGATCGCCGCCGCCGAGCTCCGCGATCTTTCGCAGGGCCTCGCCGTTATAGGCGCCGGAGCGGAGACCGACGCTGTAGACGCGGGCGCCGGCGCGGTCGATCGTGCGCGACAGCGCCGCCGGCGACGTCGTGCTCCCCGTGTCCGCTCCGTCGGAGAGCAGGACGACCGAGCCGGCCGAGATCTCCTCGCGCCGCAGCGTGTCGAGCGCTGCATTTGTCGCGTCGAGGATGTGCGTGCCGGTGGTGAGCGGGGGCGGGGCGGACAGCAGGGCGGCGATCCGCTTCGCGTCGGTGGTGGGCGTCAGGGCCACACGCGGGGTACGGCTGAAGAAGACCACGCCCAGCGGCTGGTTGGGTTGGCGGCGCGCCGCGAACGCGCGCGCGGCCACCATGGCGTCCTCGATCGCACGCCCGCGCATGCTTCGGCTCGCATCGATCACGAGCACCACGCCGAACGTCCCGCGACCGGCGGCGTCGCCGGGAGTGAGCGACAGCGCCTCGACGGCCGCGTCGTTCTCCGTCACCCGGATCTGCTCCGCGGTCAGCGCGCGCTCGCTCGGCAGGCTCAAGACGAACGAGCGGGCGGGGAACTGCGCGCCCTGAGCCTCGGTCAGCTGCAGCGGCTCGGCGGCGTCCGCCGCGCTGTGCGACGCCAACAGCGCGACGGCGACGAGCGCGGCCAGCAGCAGCAGGCGGAAGTCGAGCTTCATCGCGCCGCTCCCGCAGCCGTCGCCCCCCGCATGAACGCGGGGAGCGGCACGCCCTTGCGCTCGAACTTCGACATGAACGTCGGGCGCAGGCCCGTCGGCTCCAGGTGCCCCGGGAGAGACCCGCGTCCCGAGGACTCCCCGACCCGGAACGAGAAGAGGTCCTGCAGCGTGACGACGTCGCCCTCCATGCGCTGCACCTCGGTGATCGCGATCACCCGGCGCGATCCGTCGGGCAGGCGCTCCAGGTGCATGATCAGATCGAGCGCCGAGGCGACCTGCTGACGGATGGCCCGGACCGGCAGGTCGTAGCCGGCCATCAGCACCATGGTCTCGATGCGGGCCAGTGCGTCGCGGCTCGAGTTCGCGTGCACGGTGGACAGCGAGCCGTCGTGGCCCGTGTTCATCGCCTGGAGCATGTCAAGCGCCTCCGCGCCGCGGACCTCGCCGACGATGATGCGATCCGGCCGCATGCGCAGCGAGTTCCGCACCAGCTCCCGGATCGTGATCTGACCCTCGCCCTCGATGTTCGCCGGGCGCGACTCGAGCCGCAGCACGTGACGCTGGTTGAGCCGCAGCTCGGCCGCGTCCTCGATCGTGACGATGCGCTCCGAGCTCGGGATCGCCGTCGAGAGCGCGTTGAGCAGCGTCGTCTTGCCGCTGCCCGTGCCACCCGAGACGAGGATGTTGAGCTCGGCGTTCACGCAGGCCTCGAGGAACTCGACCGCGGGGCCCGACAGCGTTCCCAGCCGCACCATGTCGCCGAGGTCCAGGCGCCGTTTGCTGAACTTGCGGATCGTCACCAGCGCGCCCGACAGCGAGAGCGGCGGGATGATCGCGTTGACGCGGCTGCCGTCGGGGAGGCGTGCGTCGACCATCGGGGAGCTCTCGTCGATGCGCCGCCCGATCTGCGAGACCATCTTGTTGATGATCCGGCGCAGGTGGGCGTCGTCGATGAACCGGACGTTCGTGTCGTAGAGGCGGCCCTTGCGCTCGATCCAGACGTCGCCCGGGCCGTTGACCATGATCTCGGTAACGGTGTCGTCGAGCAGGAGCCGCTCGAGCGGCCCGTGGCCGAGGACGTCGTCCGCGATCTCGCCGACGAGCCGCTCGCGATCGGCGAGCGCGATTCCCCGCTCCAGCGCCAGGCGTGCGCGGACGTCATCGCTCACCTTGGAGCGCAGCGTCTCCGCCGCCACATCGTTGTTGAACAGCTGTGGGCCGAGCTCGGCGATCAGCGCGGTGTGGATGCGGTCCTTGACCTCGGCGAAGGCGTCGTTGATGGCCTCGCCCGTCCCCGGGCGCGACGCCGCGATGCGTTCGGAGAGCTCCATCACGACCTCCTCAGCAGCCGCCGGCCTTTGCGCCCGTTGCTGCTCGGCTGGACGGGTGAGGACGCTGCGATGTAGCGGTCGGCAAGCATCCGGAACGCCTTCGCGGGCTCCGAGCGCTTGGCCGACAGCGTGATCGGCTGTCCCGCGTTGACGGACCGCACGATGTCGCGCTGGCTCGGCACCAGGATGTCGGGATTGCGGCCCAGCACGCCGACGACGTCGTCGCGCGAGAGGCCCACCGTGGCATCGGCCCGGTTGAGCAGCACCTGGGTGCGCTCGCGCGGGTAGTTCATGAGCTCCAGCGTCTCCAGCCCGAGCTTCGTGTTCTTCAGCGACGGGGCGTCCAGCATGCCGACCATGCACACGAAGCTGGCGGCGTCGACGGACGCGATCACCTCCGGCGTGAACGCCGGCGGCGTGTCGACGATGACGAAGTCGTTCATCGTCCGCAGCGACGAGTAGAGCTCCTTGAGGAACTCCACGGTGATCGTCGAGGCCTGGTCGGGCCGCGCGGGCGCCAGGAGCGCCTGAGCGCCGGACGGGTGCTCCATCATGAAGGCGCCGACCTTGTCCGTGTCCAGCTCGCCGCCGGAGGTCGCCAGGTCGTAGATGGTGCGCTCGGGCGCGAGCCCGAGGGCCAGGCCGACGTCCCCGAACTGGAGGTCGAGATCGACGATCGTCACGCGCTGCCCGGCGTCGGCGAGCGCCACGCCGAGGTTGACGGAGGTCAGCGTCTTCCCCGTGCCGCCCTTGGGCCCGAGGATGCAGACGAGCTTCCCCTCGGGCTCCGCAGGCGACGAGTGGGCGCCCGAGCGCCGGGCGACCGCCTTCTGGAGCGCGAAGAACGTGTCCGCGCCCCGCTCCGTCGAGTCGGCGAGCAGCACGATGTCGTCGGCCCCCGATTCGAAGACGCGCCGCACGAGGCCGTTGGGCGGCCCGATGCAGGCGACCACGATCGGCCGCTCGGGCCGCTCGCGGACGGCCTTCGCGATCAGCCGCAGCGGCACCTCGCCGTGCCCGGTCGAGGCGATCAGCAGGACGTCGGAGTCCCCGAGCTCCTCCGCTCCCCAGCTCTCGCCCTCGAGGATGTCGAGCACCTGGATGCCGGGGTCGTCGAGTAGCGGGTCGAGGTCCCGCAGGTCGAGGTCGGGGTCGACCGCGACCGTCGTACGGATCAGTCCGCTCATCACGGCTTCGCCTCCCTCGCGCCGACGGTCACGGTGCCGCCGCCGTCCTTGGATTTCTTGACCTTCGCGTAGACCTCGATCGGCCGCACGCCGACGAGCGACTGCAGGCTGACCGTCGGCATCTCGCTCTCCTTGGCGCCCGTCGGCGGGCGCAGCGCGAACCAGACCTTGCCGTTATCGGAGGCGTATGCCAGGTCGGCGGCCTGGCGGTCGGTGGTGCGCAGCAGGATGTTCGAGACGTCGCGGCTCTTCGTCTCCGTCGCGCCGTCCACGATCGGCGGCGCCTTGAGCACGAGGATGTCGCGCAGGATGACCTTGAGCACCGGCTGGCCGCGGCCGTTGGACCCGTCCACCGCGTTGAAGCCGGCGAGCACGTCGA
>Ga0126306_10000495_pt1 | contig 18346 bp, 16 predicted proteins | sample Plot27_FD_92592 | JGI IMG/M metagenome (GOLD analysis project Ga0126306, IMG submission 92592) | Serpentine soil microbial communities from UC McLaughlin Reserve, CA, USA - Plot27 | ecosystem: Environmental > Terrestrial > Soil > Grasslands | place: USA: UC McLaughlin Reserve, Lake County...
AACCGATGCCAGCGCCGCTCCCGCGGAACTGCCGATCAGGCCTCCGAAGGACTCGGTTGTGATGACGGCGGCCGCGAGCTGAGTCGCCTTGAGAGAGGGGCCCTCGGTCGTCGCGCGCAGGAACAGGCCCGGGTAGGCAAGGCCGACCCCGAGCCGCTCAGGGTCCAGGCCATCAGCGCGGCGACCCAGGGACCACCGGCCAGTCCGAGGACCGCCATCACTGCCACCCCGGCCGTGGTCAACGTGAGCCCCCACGCCGGCGGAACCCCTTGGGCGCCGAGCTTGGCAGCCAGCAGCGAGGCCAACGCCCAGGCGATAGGTGCCGCGCTGAGCGCGATCCCTGCCTGGAAGAGCGTTGCGTCGTAGGTCTGGGTAAACAGCAGCGTCACTAGGCCGTTGGCGCCGAAGTACCCGGCGCCGAACAGCGTCAGTCCCGCCAGAGCAGCCGGCGGCCCGTGCCTGAGCCGACCAGTGCCCGGTGGCATCAGCGCCAGGAACCCCACCAGCGCAACCAGGAGCGCGACCGGCGACAGTGCCCACCACGGCGATGCGTTGAGCACCACGAAGCAGGCCGCCACCTCGACCCCAGCACTCTGACCAGCCGCCTCAACGCCATCGGGATCGACCCTCGACCCGTCCGTCTCGCCGCGATCAGCCAGCTCGCCCGCGACGTCCCCCCGGCGATGCTGATCAGCGTCCTCGGCGTCAGCGCGAACACCGCCACCCGCTGGACCGCCACCAGCGGTGGGGCCTGGCGCCCTACGCCGCCACCACCCACCCGTCCTGAGACGCCGGCGAGGGCAGACGACGCCCGCACGACCGGCTTACCTCGCATGGTCCGCACACCCGAAGAGAGCACCGAGGCCGCGCACACCGTGGGCGACCACCTCGAGGGCATGGGAGGATCCCCAGACGAGGTGTTCGGGAAGTCCGCGGACGGGTGGATCGAGGTCGACGGCGGCGACCGCCTCCTCGGGGCATCAGGCGAATCACCTACGATGAGAGGTCCCGTGACACGTTCAGTCGCCATGATCGGCACCGGCCACATCGCAGCCGAGCACTTGGCGGGGCTCACCGCGCTCAACCGCGCGGCCGGCGAGGAGCGCCTGCGGCTCACCTCCGTGGTGGATGCCGTCCCCGGGCGCGCGTCCGAATGGGTTGACCGGCACTTCCCCGACCCCGCCGGCCCGCGTCCAGCCGTGGTGGACCGCTATGAGGAGCTGCTCGACGGTCCGCACCGCCCCGACATCGTCAGCGTCCTGGTGCCCCACCACCTGCACCTGGACGTCGCTCGGCCGTTCCTGGAAGCGGGCGTCGCTATCCAGATGCAGAAGCCCCTCGGCCTGGCCGTCGGGGACGCCACCCAGATCGCGGACCTCGCAGAGCGCACCGGGACACCGCTGGTGGTCTCCGAGCCGTCCGTGCTCGGTCGCCGAACCCAACTCATCCTCGACTGGCTCGGCAGCGGCCGACAGATCGGTGAGCCCGTCTTCATGATCGACCAGGCGGTGATCGACCTGGGCGGCGGGTTCTTCGTCACCCCGTGGCGGCACCTCAAGGGCATGGCCGGCGCCGGGTGGTTCATCGACCACGGCGTGCACCGAACCCACTGGATGCTCGAAGCCTTCGGGCCCTGCGAGTCGGTCTTCGCGCAGACCCGCCAGATCGAGCAGTCCCGCCAGGACGACCGATGGGGCCGGGTCGAGGTGGACACCGAAGACCTTGCCGCGGCGGTGCTCCGGTTCGCCTCCGGCACGATCGTGCAGTGGACCGTGATGAGCGGCGGTCGAGGAGCGTCCCACAACTTCGTCAGCATCTGGGGAACGAGAGGTAGCTACCACGACGGATCCGTCACGCTGTCCGGCCAGGACGAACCCCTGGAACCGGAAATCAACCTCGACGCCGTGCCGGCCCGCATCCCCGACGACCCGTTCGCCCACTCCTTCCTCGAACTCCTCGACCTCATCGACGGTGAAACGACCCACGCCGTCGGACGTCCCCGCCGCGCCCTGGAGGCCGAGGCGATCGTGTACGCCGCCCTCGAGTCGGCGCTCACCGGCGAGACCGTGCGTGTCGCAGACGTCCTCACCGGACAGGCCAATCAGTACGAGACAACCGTCTGGGAAGCCCGGCGCAGGATCGAATCGCTCGACATGACGTCCCTGACCTGACGAGCACGAGCAGCACTCACGTCTGTCCGAACCTCGGGCTCGAGCCACCGACGTCGTCCCGGCCGGGCGCTCCCGACACGCGTTGCCCGAAGGCCTCTGGCCGCTCAAACCACCACGGGCCGCCCGATCGGACCGACGCCACCCGAATTCACGTACTCCGAACACACCCCTTGCGAAAGATGAGCGCGAGCGGAACTTCGCCGCGAATTCCAGCGCACGCTTCCAGTCATCGCCGGGGAGAGCGAACTTCGCTGTGCAGGTACGCCGCTCGTCAGCCACCATCTTCGACGTCGACTGGGGCGTGTCCTGTGGATCTTTGCGGGTGGATTCGGTAGATCGTGCTCACATGCTGGATCGTCATGATCTGACCGATGAGGAGTGGGCCCGGCTGGAGCCGTGGCTGCCGGATCGCACGCCGCGGCGGGGTGGGCGGTGGGCCGACCACCGGATGGTGATCAACGGGGTGCTCTGGCGGACCCGGACCGGCTCGCCGTGGCGGGACCTGCCCGGCTGCTACGGGACCTGGAAGACCGTGTACAACCGGCATCACCGCTGGTCACACGATGGCACCTGGGCCGGGTGCTGCGCGAGCTGCGCCGCGGCGGGGACACCCCGGACCGGGACGGGGCGTGGACGGTGGGGGTGGACTCCACCGTGGTGCGGGCCCACCAGCACGCCGCCGGTGCCCGCCGTCACCGACCGTCGCCGGCCGCGGCGGCCGGCGATGTCAGGGAGGGCTGAGTCGAATCACAAGAATTCCGCCGCCGATTCCTCCGACAATTCGCCCGATTCGGTCGGGGATGGCCGCCACGCGGACCGGGAGGGGCTGGGCCGGTCCCGTGGTGGGCTGAACACCAAGCTGCACCTGGCCGCGGACAGCCGGTGCCGCCCGATCTCCCGGGTGATCACCGCCGGGCAGCGGCACGACGCGGTGGCCTTCGAGCAGGTGATGGCCGGCATCGCCATCGACCGGGCCGGCCGCGGCCGGCCACGCACCCGCCCGGACCGGGTGCTGGCCGACAAGGCCCACTCCAGCAAGGCCATCCGGGCTCACCTGCGCCGACGCGGCATCAAGGCCACCATCCCCGAACCCGCCAACCAGCAGACCCACCGGGCCCGCCGCGGCGCCCGCGGCGGACGGCCACCGGAACTTCGACCCGCACGCCTACCGCAAGCGCAACACCGTCGAACGCACCATCAACAAGCTCAAGCTCTACCGGGCGGTGGCCACCCGCTACGACAAGCTCGCGGTCATGTACCGGGCCGGCATCGACGTGGCCACCATCAGAATCTGGCTCCGCCACCCCCCTCCATGATCCACGGGACACGCCCTAAATCGATCTCGTGCCCGCTGGTGATATTTAGACCAGCGGGCACGAGGTCAGGGCCAAGCCGAAGCCGGACTGGCTGCCGTCCCCCCGAAGCTCAAGCGGCGGGGGTCGCTGTCGAGTCCGGGGGCCGATGCACGCGGCGAGCCTTGCCGGGCTAAGACCGAGGTCCGCCAGGCGGTGTGCATCCGCGATGTCGTCGACGTCGTAGGTGGCGCCCCGGTTGTGCTCACGCCCCAGCTGCTCGAGGGCCCGCGAGGACGATTCCGTCGAAGGACGGTCTCACAGCGCCCGGGTAACTCGAGTAACCTGTGTGGTCTGTGCGGTCTGTGCGGGCGAGATCCGGAAGGTGGACGATGGCGCAATCGCGGGCTCCCCGGGTGAGGATGGAGGATATCGCGCGCCGGGTAGGGGTTTCTCGGACGACGGTGTCGTTCGTTCTCACTGACCGCCCCGATGTGAGTGTCTCGGCGGAAACCCGGAGGAGGATCCGATCGGTTGCCGCCGAGATGGGGTACCGGCCCCATGCGGGAGCGCGTGCGCTCGCGGCGCAGCGGTCCGGCCTGATCGGGATGATCACCGACGTCGTCACCGGCCCGTTTGGTCCCGATGCCATCAGAGGTGCCCAGGATCAGGCGTGGCAGTCGGGCTACTTCCTGCTGATCGCGGCCTCGGAGGGGGATCCTGAGCTTGAGCGGGCAGCGATCGAGCGCTTGCTGGAGCAGCGTGCCGAGGGCTTGATCGTCGCCTCCAGCATGCACATCGAGAGGGCGCTTCCACCGTCACTTGACGGGCTGTCGACCGTACTGGTCCACGCCTCCGACCGAGCCGGCCAGGTTCCGGCGATCGTCCCGGACGAGGAAGGTGGCGGAGAGCTCGCGACGCGACGCCTGCTGGATGCCGGCCACCGCCGCGTGGGCATGGTGAACCTCCCCCAGGAAACGCTGGCCGCACGTGGGCGGTTCGCGGGCTACGCCAGCGCAATCGCCGAGCGCGGCCTCGACCTCGACCCGGACCTCGTGGTGCATGCCGGCGCAACAGCCGATGACGGCTACGAGGCGACCGTGCGTCTTCTCGATCTTCCCCACGCGCCCACCGGGCTGTTCTATGCGACTGACCGCATGGCGATGGGCGGGTATGACGCCATCAAGGAACGCGGGTTCCGCATCGCGACGGACGTCGCAGTGGTCGGCTTCGACAACCAGGAACTGATCGCAGCTTTCCTTCGCCCGAAGCTGACCACTGTCGCGCTCCCTTTCGCCTCGATGGGCTCTCTGGCGGTGTCTCTTCTCGCAGCCATCACCTCGGGCGAGGACGTCCCACGGCGGACCCTCGTGGACTGCCCTCTCGTAGAGCGCGACTCGGTCTGATCCCCTGAACCGGATCGGATCGCACCAGGCGACCTGGCTGCGCCGCCGGGCGTAGGCCGCTCGGAGATCGCGAGTCCCGGCAGACGTCCACGACGCCCTTTCCCGCGCCCAGCCGATCGAACTCCTCGTCAGGCCGGCCACGCGCAGTCGAAACCTGCCTGTTGACCGCCCGAGGTAACGCGAGTAACCTGCGGTAGTAGTAACGCGCGTTACCTCCCTGCATCCGCCGGCGTAGGCGGAGGAGGTTGCCGGCCTCCGGCGATCAGGGGCTCTCCTGGCGGTCGCGGTGGTGGAGGCGCGTGTTGCAGGTCGGCGCGGTATGCATCCGCGAGACGTGCCCGTCAGGGCCGACCGCCGGAAGTGGGCCTCCTGGCCCTCGTTCAGGGGAAGCAGAGACATCTGCGACCCCGTCGCATCAGAGAGGAAGCGCCACCATGGCACATCGCAGGTTCAAGACGAAGGCGAGGGCGCTTGCGGCCCTGGCCGTCGCCGGTGGGCTCGCTCTTGCGGGCTGCGCCGGCGGCACCACGGGCTCCGCGGAGCTTGATGGCACCCAGCTCCTGACCATCCCGCGCGAGGACAAGTCGACGTTCTCCGCCAACTTCAACCCGTTCTCGCCGAACGCGATGCCGATGACGCAGCAGGCGATCTACGAGCCGATGTTTGTCTACAACCCGGCGGACGGCAGCACGATCCCGTGGCTCGCCACGGACTGGGTCTCCTCCGAGGACGGCATGGGCGTGACGTTCACGCTCCGCGACGGCGTCCAGTGGTCCGACGGCGAGCCCATGACGGCCGAGGACGTCGCCTTCAGCTTCGAGCTGCAGAAGGAGCTTCTCGGTGGGTTCGAGTACCTCGAGAGCGTGACCGCCGACGGCGCGGAAGTCACCTTCACGTACAACACGCCCTTCTCCCCGGGTCTCTTCGAGATCGGCGAGCAGGTCATCATCCCGAAGCACATCTGGGAGGGCATCGCGGACCCGGCGAACGAGACCAACCCGAAGCCTGTCGGGTCGGGGCCGTACACCGAGGTGACGAACCTCCAGGCCCAGTCCTACTCGCTACTGCGCAACCCCAACTACTGGCAGCCGGACAAGCAGAAGATCGAGGGCATCCAGATGCTCGCGTTCGCCGGCAACGACCCGGCCAACCTCGCGACCATCAACGGCGAGACGGACTGGGCGGACCAGTTCATCCCCGACATCGAGAACGCCTTCGTCGCCAAGGACCCGGAGAACCGCGAATTCTGGTTCCCCTCGGTGGACGCGATGATCCACCTGCAGCTCAACACGACGAAGGCCCCGTTCGACGACGCGGATGCCCGCAGGGCGATCAGCATGGCGATCGACCGCGAGGCGGTCACCTCGGTTGCCATGCAGGGGTACACCCACCCGGCTGACTGCACCGGGCTTTCCGACTCGTACGACACGTGGCGAAGCGCCGAGGTCGTCGAGAGCTGCGAGTGGACAACGCGGGATGTCGCGGGAGCAAACGCGCTGCTGGATGAGGCCGGATACCCGCTCGGAGCCGACGGGGAGCGCACGCTGCCGGACGGCAGCCCGTTCGAGTTCGACATCTCGGTCGGTTCGGCGTCGTCCGACTGGCTGTCCGTCGCGAACATCATCTCTCAGAACCTCGCGGAGATCGGCGTGACGGCCACCGTGAACGCGCCGGACTGGGCTGTTGTCGTGGCCGGCTACGAGGACGGCAGCTTCGACTCGGGCATCGTGTGGAGCAACAACGCGCCGACCCCGTTCCAGTACTTCCGGGGCGTGATGTCCACCGAGACCGTCGTCCCCGTCGGTGAGCAGACCTTCCAGAACTACCACCGGTTCGGGCTTCCCGCGGCGGACGAGCTGCTCGCGCGGTTCGCAGCCTCGGGTGACGAGGCCGAGCAGGAGGCCGTCATGGATCAGCTGCAGGAGGTCTACGCGGAGAACGCGCCCATCGTTCCGCTCTTCCCCGGCCCGCGGTGGGGCTCCTACAACACCACCCGGTTCACCGGGTTCCCGAACGAGGACAACCCCTACGCACCGCTGTCGACGCGATCGACGACCACGGTGCTCGTCCTCACCACCCTGGAACCGGTCGTCAGCGAGTGACTCCAGGTCGGCGGCGCCCCGCACCGCGGGGCGCCGCCGACCTCCCAACCTACGAAAGGAGAGTCCGATGCAGTTTGTCCTACGCCGCTTGGGCTTCTACCTGGTGGCGTTCTGGGTCTCGGTGACCCTCAACTTCCTCCTGCCGCGCTTCATGCCCGGAGACCCGATCTCCCGAATGATGAGCCAGTCCCAGGGCCGCATGACCCCGGAGCAGGTGGTCCAGATGCAAGCCCTCTTCGGGCTTGACGACCGTCCCATCCTCCAGCAGTACATCGGGTACTGGCAGAGCATCTTCACCGGGGAGATGGGCGTCTCCATCTCCCGCTTTCCCAGCCCCGTCTCGGAGGTGATCGCCAGTCAGATCGGTTGGACCATCCTGCTCGGGGCCACGGCGCTGCTGATCGCTGTCGTCATCGGCAACCTCTTGGGGATCCTCGCCGCGTGGCGCCGTGGCGGCGCGCTCGACTCGATCTTGCCCCCTTTCCTGGTCTTCATCGGATCGTTCCCGTACTTCTGGCTGGCGATGGGTGCCCTGTACCTGTTCGGGGTCATCCTCGGGTGGTTCCCCCTTCGCCATGCCTTCAGCGCAGGAGCGACGCCGTCGTTCTCGCCGGAGTTCATCGGTGACGTCGCGATGCACCTAGTGATGCCCGTGACGACGATCGTCCTGGTCTCCATCGGCGGATGGATGCTCGCGATGCGCAACACGATGATCACCACCACGTCTGAGGACTACGTCGTGATGGCCGAGGCCAAGGGTCTGACGGCGAACCGGATCATGCTCCGGTACGCGGCCCGCAACGCGACGCTCCCCGCGGTGACCAACTTCGGGATGGCGATCGGCTTCGTGGTCGGCGGCGCGCTGCTCACCGAGGTCGTGTTCGCCTACCCGGGCCTGGGATTCCAGCTGCTCTCGGCGGTCACCGCGCTCGACTACCCCCTGATGCAGGGGATCTTCCTCACGATCACCGGTGCCGTGCTGGTGGCGAACTTCATCGTGGACATCGTCTACGTCCGACTCGACCCGCGTGTGCGGGTGTCCTGAACGGAAGGGGAACACACCGTGTCTGCCACCGACCCCAGCGAGGTCGTGATACTTGCGGCCGCCGACATGCCCGAGAAGGAGCCGCGCGCCGCATCACCGCGACGTCGTGCTCGTCCTGAGGGCCTCGTCCGAAGCCTCCTGCGTAACCGAAAGGCCTTCGCTGGTCTGATCATCCTTGCGGGCTTCATCCTGCTGGCACTGCTCGCGCCCGTGATCGCACCGGGAGACCCTTCCATCATCACGGGCCAAGGTGCCCAGGCGCCGTCGGCCGAGCACCTGTTCGGTACCACGCCGAAGGGCCAGGACGTCCTGGCTTTGACGTTGTGGGGCTCGCGCAGCTCCCTGCTGGTCGGCTTCGTCGTCGGCCTTGCAGCCACGGCGGTCGCCTTGCTGGCGGGCCTCACATCGGCCTTCTTCGGACGGGCCATCGACAACGGCCTCTCCTTGATCACCAACGTGTTCCTGCTGCTCCCGGGGTTGCCTCTCCTCGTCATCCTCGCGGCATTCCTGCCGCCGGGCCTCGGGACCGTCATGCTCGTCCTCACTATCACCGGCTGGGCCGGCGGGGCCAGGGTGCTGCGGTCCCAGGCGCTGTCCATCCGTGGCACGGACTTCGTGGCGGCCGCCATCGTGACCGGGGAGAAGAGCCTCCGGATCATGTTCCGAGAGATCCTGCCGAACATGGCCTCGATCGTGATGATCACGCTGCTCGGAGTCGTGATCTTCGCAATCGGAGCGCAGGCCGGACTCGAGTTCCTCGGGCTCGGCGATCCCAGCGTCGTGAGCTGGGGGACGAACCTCTACTGGGCCAGCAACGACGGTGCCCTCATGTCCGGGTTCTGGTGGGCCTTCGTGCCTTCCGGCGCGGCGATCGCCTTCGTCGCTTTCGCCCTCGCCCTCATCAACTACGGCGTCGACGAGGTGAGCAACCCCAGATTGCGCAGCGCTCGCCGGCGCCCGTTCGGAACAGGAACGGAGGTTGCACGATGACCGGCATCACCGACGCTGCACCGCGCAACGTGCTCGTGGTCTCGGACCTGAGCGTGGAGTACCGCGGCGAAAAACGAACGACGCGGGCCGTGGACCGGGTGTCCTTCACCATCGGGCCCGGTGAGGCCTTCGGGTTGGCAGGGGAGTCCGGCTGTGGCAAGAGCACCGCCGCCAACGCCATCATGCGCCTGCTGCGCGATCCGGCGGTCATCACCGGCGGGTCCATCCTCTTCGACGGGCGCGACGTGCTCGCGATGTCGCCCGACGAGCTGCGCAGCTTCCGGTGGCGTGAGGTGGCGATGGTCTTCCAGTCCGCGATGAACTCGCTCAACCCCGTCATGACCATCGGTGACCAGATCATGGACATCTTCACCACGCATGAGGGGATGACCAAGAAACAGGCCCGTGTGCGGGCCGCCGAGCTGCTCGATCTCGTCCAGATCGATGCGGGCCGCCTCAAGGCCTACCCGCACCAGCTCTCCGGTGGCATGCGCCAGCGTGTCGTCATCGCGATGGCCGTCGCTCTCCACCCGACGCTGCTGATCATGGACGAGCCGACGACGGCGCTCGACGTGGTCGTGCAGCAGGAGATCATGGCGCAGATCGGCGACCTCCAGCAAGAGCTCGGCTTCTCGATCCTGTTCATCACGCACGACATGTCGCTGATGATCGAGCTGTGTGACCGGATGGCCGTCATGTACTCCGGACGCTTCGTCGAGACCGCTGAGGCCAAAGGGCTCTTCGCCAATCCGCGACACCCCTACACCCGCGCGCTCATCAACGCCTTCCCACCGATGCACGGCCCGGTCGCCGAACTGACGGGCCTTGGCGAAGGGGTGCGTTTCACCAACATCCCCGACCTGGTCGAGGTCTCCCCAGGGCACCTGGCGGCACTCGACTCGGCCGGGACCCACGACATCCTCGGAGGCCGCTCATGACCGCCCAGCCACCCACCAGTCGGCCGCAACCCGGCGCTAGCCCGCAGGGCGATCCTGTGATCAGCCTGCGCGGCCTCACCAAGGACTTCCAGGTCGGGGGGCTCTTCTCGCGACGCACCGTCCGGGCTCTCAACCAGATCGATCTCGATGTCGAACGCGGCGAGATCATGGCCCTGGTGGGAGAGTCGGGCAGCGGCAAGAGCACGATCGCGCGTTGCGTGATTCGCCTCGAGCAGCCCACCTCGGGCCAGATCGTGGTGGACGGCGTGGACGTCGTCCGCGAAGAGCCACGACGCGCCTCGCACGAGTATCGAGGCAAGGTCCAGATGGTGTTCCAGGACCCGTTCGGGTCGCTGAACCCGATCCACCAGGTTCGGCACTTCCTGGAGCGCGCCATCCGGCTGCACACCGGAGTCGGTCGCCGCGAGAACATCGAGAGCACGCTCGAGGAGCTCATGGCGACGGTCGACTTGCCGGCCGACCTGCTCGACACGCACGCCTACGAGCTCTCCGGCGGTCAGCGGCAGCGGGTTGCCATCGCACGGGCGCTGGCCATGGAACCCCAGGTCATCCTCGCCGACGAGCCGACCTCCATGCTCGACGTCTCCGTGCGCATCGGGATCCTCAACCTCATGCGCCGGCTCCGGGGCGCCAAGGGCATCTCGATGCTCTACATCACCCACGACCTCGCATCCGCCCGATACGTCGCCGACCGCACCACGGTCATGTTCGCCGGAGAGTTGGTAGAGAGCGGACGGTCAACCTCCGTGATGGACCATCCAGCACACCCCTACACCCAGCTCTTGCTCTCAGCGGTTCCCGATCCGGACCGGGCAGGCAGCTACGACCCGGTCGAGCGCGCCCGGCTCCGGAACGCGGTCCTGCACTCGGCCTCATGCCCCTTCGACGGGGACCCGAACGCGGGCTGCAGCGCCACCGAACCGGTTCGTCACGCCGTCGGGGATCCGGCCGACAGGCACTGGGTGCGGTGCCACATGTACCGCCCCTCCGCCGAGGTCGCGGCCCGTGCCCTCGCCGCAGACAAGAGCGAGGACGACGACATCGCTCAACCTGCCGCACGCGGAAAGAAGGCGTGACCCGCTGTCTGCCGATCACACCCCCGCGATATCCGTCGAGCGTGCCTCAGCGGCAGGCGAGCTGCCCGACCGGCACCGTCCGCGCTTCCACTTCACCGCTCCCTCGGGCTGGCTCAACGACCCGACCGGGTTGACGCAACGCGAGGGGGTGTACCACCTCTTCTACCAGCACAACCCGTACGGGGCGTTCCACGACCGCATCCACTGGGGTCACGCCACCAGCCGGGACCTCATGACGTGGACCGACGAGCCGATCGCCCTCGCCCCCTCCCCGGGGCCGGACGAGGACGGGTGCTGGTCCGGCGTCTTCGTGGACGACCACGGCGTACCCACCCTGGTGTACTCAGGTCACCGTGAGGGCCGGCGCCAGGTGGGGTGCGTCGCCACCGGCACCGCCGACATGCACACCTGGACGAAGGACCAGGCCAACCCCGTCGTGGAGGCACCTCCCGGCGTGGATGTCACGGAGTTTCGGGACCACTGCGTGTGGCGCGAGGATGGGGTCTGGCGTCAGGTCATCGGGGCGGGCATCCGTGACGTCGGCGGTGCCGCCTTGCTTTTCGAGTCCCCCGACCTACGGAGCTGGCGCTACCTTGGCCAGCTCTCCGTCGGGGATGTCACGGGCCGGTCCGGGCTCGGCGGCCCGCCGGGTTCGACGGACTGGACGGGGGCGGTGTGGGAGTGCCCGGATCTGTTCCACCTCGACAGCCACGGCACCGGCGCACCCGGAACCGGGGACAACGAGGGGACCGACGTGCTGCTGTTCTGCGCCTGGCAGGACGACGCCTACCACCCGTTGTGCCTCACGGGCACCTACCGGGGGGACCGTTTCGAGCCGACCGGATTGCACCGGTTCGACCTGGGCGAGCGGGCGTTCTACGCTCCGCAGTCCTTTCGTGACGAGTCCGGTCGACGCATCGTCTTCGGCTGGATCATGGAGGAGCGCGCCCAGGAGGCCTCGCTCGCGGCGGGCTGGTCCGGCGCCATGTCCGTCCCCCGCGTGATGAGCCTGACCGACGGGTGCCCCACCTTCACGCCCGCGATCGAGGTCGACGCGCGGCGTCGCGACGCGGTCGAGATCGTGCCACACGGCTCCGACGTGACACTGCAACCGGGGGCCGGGCTCGCGGGGCCCGTGGGGGATCAGCTCGATCTCGAGATCGATCTTGTGATCCCCACCGGCGGTACGGCTCACCTGGTTCTGCTCGCCTCCCCCGACCGAGTCGAGCAGACCGTGCTCGAGATCCGGCGGGTAGGCGTCGAGACGGCCACCGTCCGCCTCGACCGGTCCCGCGCCAGCCTTGACCCCGGCGCCTGGACCGTGGAGCGCCGTGGCGAGATCCCGGTCGACGCCGAAGGCACAGTGTCCGTCAGGGCCCTGCTCGACCACTCGGTGCTCGAGCTGTTCCTCAACGGACAACCACTCACTGTGCGCGCCTACCCCACGAACCCCGAGGCGCTCCAGACCGCGGTTGAGGTTCCGGCCTACGCGGCGGGCCGGCCCGGCGCCCTCGCTGTCACGGTGGGACGGTTCGCGGCCTGGCGGATGGAAGGTGCCGCGCGAGCAGGCGACCTACGCGGGTAGGCAGCCCCCAGCGGACCTCCCAAGAACATCCCGCGAGGCCATCCATGTCGCATGGCCTCGCGGGGTACGCGCTACCGCGGTGCCGAGACACCGCCTGCCTGTTCCCTGCAGACCGCCTTAGTCGACACCCAAGCCGGACGCCCGACCCTTTGCCCGCGTCTTCGTCGAGTATGGGATCCGCCGCGAGATCGCCGCTCAGGGGCCCTCATCGAGGCCGCCGCCCTGGCCGCCGCGACCACCCACGAGGCGGCGCCCGTGCACGCGTGCGCCCGCGTCGTCTGCGCCGCGCTCACAGGGTGAGCGCCCGCTCGACGACACCGCGGGACTCGAGATCGATGTGTCAGGCGGTCGGCCAAGTCGTTGACCTCGGTCGATATAGCCATCAGATTCTCGTCAAGGGGTGTCGAGAAAGGTCCTTGGTGTCCGCTACGACATCAGGAGGTTCCTCATGTATCCCTATGGCGACGAGCGTTCCCCGCGATCGCGCACTGGGCTGGAGGCGGCCCGCTCTCGTCCGATGCCTGACCTGAGCGTGGCGGAGTTCGCCGCCTTGAAGGGTGTGACGACCCGCACAGTGAGGAAGTGGATCGCGGCTGGCTACGTCAAGGCTGAGCGGGTCGGTCCAAAGCTGATTCGGATTCCAGCTTCCGAGCTCGAGCGCGTCGGCAACCCGATCAGCGCAGCCTGATGGGACCCGGAAGGCCGAGCGCCGGGGGCCGGTGCGAGCCCGGGCCTGCAAGTCCGACCCTGCCGAGGAGGTCGCGTCGTGTCCGATGAGGCTTCGCCTGGCGAGACCTGGCACATCGACCACGACACGACAACTCAGCGTCAGGCTTCGGGGGAGCCGCGGTCGACCCGGACGTTGGCGACCGAGCTCGTCGCGATGGCGCGGGAGCAGTACCAGATCGTTCGCGGGACGGATGCGCAGGTGTACGCCGTCGCCCGGACGAACCCGGGCGTGGCGATCCCGCTTCGAGGGTCCCGGGATGGGCTGCGGCAGCAACTCGCGGCGGCGTACTTCGACCAACGCGGCAAGGCTCCCACCGCCGTCGCGCTGGCGGACATGCTCAACGTCGTCGAGGGTGACGCTCTACGCGCGGACGCAGCGCCGGTCGACCTACGCGTAGCGGCCCGCGGCGGCGCGCTGTACCTCGATCGGGCCACGCCGGCGGCGTCGGCGATCCGAGTCACCCCGACCGGGTGGGACGTGACGGGTGCACCGCCTGTCGTGTTCCGGCGAACGGCACTGTCGGCGCCGCTGCCCGAACCCACGCGTGGGAGCACGCTGGTCCCGTTCCGTGACCTGCTCAACGTGGACGACGCCGGCTTCCGCCTGCTGATCGGGTGGCTCTTGGCCGCGTACATGCCGGGGATCCCGCACCCGATTCTTGCGTTGCTCGGGCAGCAGGGTACGGCGAAGACGACGGCCCTGCGCCTTCTGCTGTCGCTGCTCGATCCCTCGACGGCGCCCGTGCGGACGCCGCCTACAGAACCGGCGGCGTGGGCGGTGACTGCCGCTCACTCATGGGCGGTCGGGCTGGACAACGTCTCCGCTCTGCCGGCACGGCTACAGGACGCCCTCTGCAAGGCCGTCACCAGGACCCTGAAGACCCCGCCGAAGAAGCCCCAGGCGGCCTCGCAGCCGGCGATGACCGCGGTCAGGGCCTGGGAGCAGGTCAACCACACGAACATGTGCCGCGAGAGGACGGCGGTGAAGATCAGCGCGTGCATCCGCCGCTGCTTCCCGGTCTCCGGGTCGGTCAGCAGGGCCCAGTTGGGCGAAGTCGAGCTGGCACTCCACGCCAGGCTCGCCGTCGACGACGCGGACCGTGCTCGAGCGGACCCCGAACCCGCACCGCTCGACCGCGAACCGGTGCAGCGTCCGGTACGGCACCTTGACACCCTGGCGGGCCAGCAGCTCCTCGATCTTCCCGATGCTCAGTGCGTCCCGGCCATCGCCGCCGCTCACCCTGGCGCGGATCTGCTCCTCGTGGCCGAGCAGGACCTCCCACGACGCGCCGTGCCCGTTCGGCCGCGCCGGCCGGACCGCGTCGACCACCTCCCCGACCAGCTCATCGGTGACCGCCTCCACGCCGGCGTCGCGGACCAAGCCGGCAGCCTCGGCCGCAGCGACGTACCGACGGGCCGTCTTGCGGTCCACCCCCGCCCGCTCGGCGACCTTCCTCAGCCCGTGCCCTTCCAGCCAGGCTCGGAGCACCTCACGGACCTCAACCACGCTGACCTCCCTGAATCCCACGCTCGACGACCTCCGCGTCCACGGACATGACGCGGGCAGTCAAGGAGCAAGCCGAGGACCCACCGGCAAGGCGCGCCGGGTGGTCCCATGACTGGCAACCCAGGTGGTCCCATGAAGCTGACAGTAAACCGCTCAGCGCGGTCCCATGCTCATGGCAGGCGACACGGCCGCTCAGCCTCTTCGCCCCGTTCGCCCTCTCTTGCGTCACCATCTCGGTCTTCTACACGTGGATGTACAACGGCACGGGGGGAAACGAGTCGCGCTTATCGAAGAAGGCGTCGAGAGCATGCAGAACCTGTGCTCGGCAAGTCTGGTGGATCTGATGCTCAAGACCCGCCTGCCTATCATGCGCATGGTGGACTGGCTAGACCAGGGTTTCCTGTACCTGCACCTCCCCAAGGAGAAGCCCGAGGAGCCTCCGCCAAGCCTGCACCGCCTGCGGGTCCTCGGCATCCGCACTGCGACCGATCTCGAGAGGGTATGGAACCAATCGGATCGTTCAGCAGAGCTCAAATTGCTCCTTGGCGGGGCGTTGATTCCCAACGACCCCAAGCAGGGCCGAGCCGTGATCTCATCACTTCTGCTCTCGCTCGGGGGAGAACCAAACTTGTGGCATGTTCGAGCCTTCCGCAGACTGCAATGGCTCGGGGACGAACACTGCACAAACAGTCAGCCCGCCCCAGGACGCGGAGAAGAAGGCGAGTAACGGTCGACGGAGCAAGTCCACGCCGTCCTGACCGAAGTGATCCCACGGCCCCGCGACACCGAGCGTAGCGGCGACTAAGTCGACGCCTAATTAACATCCGCACATGACCCGAACCGCGCGGTCTTGCGGCTCCCAGTGCCGCTGTCATACTCCCACAACTTGGCGTAGTCCTAGATCTACGTCTTGCATGAGATAGTCGGGAACCTGCCCGATCAGTTCGTCGAGATGGTCATTGTCCACCGTGCAAGCGCGGCGACATTGACCATCGAGTCACGTGGCAGCTCGGTCGCCGCGGCCCCCGCGACCCGTTCGTACGACGGAGCTGCGGAGATGCGTCATTTCGCCGCATGCGACGAGCTCAGGCGGGCAGTGCCGAGTCCCGGAAGCGCCACCGAGTCGCGCTGAACCCCTTCTCCTTACCGAACGCAAACACCTTCGTTGGCTCGACCGCGAAGACATACCGGGGATCGCTCAGGGCGGTGTCGGCCGGGTCGTAGAACTCGCCATCGCTGACGATTGGGTGCCACCAGAGATACTTGACCTGGAACTGATCGGCGACCCGCTGCAACTGGGCGGCCTCCCGCATGAGACGTGCCCTGCCTTCGAGCACCAGGTCGATGTCGTGACCGGGCACGGTGACCGCACAGCCGTCGTTCTGGGCAAGGTTGCGGGCCTTGCGGGCCTGTCGGCCGGTATTGAAACAGACCGCTCCCTCCAACCAGAGGCCCAGCACGGGCACAACGTGCGGCCGCCCGTCCGGATCCGTGGTTGCAAGCAGATACGTCTCGTTGTCGGCCAGCCGGGTTCGCGCGTCCGCCCAGGTGAGCGCCGATAGCGGTATGCCACGAGGGCCTGACAGCCGCTCAGCATCCGGCTCCACGTCTCTCATGACCGCTCCTCAGGTTGGTTGGTACCAGCTCACCTTCGGTGTAGCACCGCGACTCGGGCACGGGCAATCGGTCGACAGCCGCCCGGCTTTGCCTCGGCGTCGAGCGGCCGGCAGGTTCTGCAGAGCGGCCCCATCGACGGACCCGGCCAGCGCAGGCAGCGAAGCAGAGCCTCGGTGTGAGAACGACTCGGATACCGCGGGGTCCCCCTCGGCGGAGGCCACCTTGAGGACCCACAGCACCCCCAGGACCCACCCTAGGCGCATACGCTAGGCGAGCCCGACCACATTGCCCCCGTCGCGGTTGCTGCAAGGTGGTCCAGGTCGGCAGCGCCGGAAGCGCGTCATACCGCCGCCTGTCGGCGCGTAGCAGACCACCGGATCTGGCACCCCTTTGTGTCAAGGCACCGCCGGGAGGGCCGTTCTAGTCTTGGATTCGGCGGGTCCGGGAAGTGGCTTGTCCGAAGAGCCGACGTCCGGGGGCAGGTCGGCCACGCTGGAGTTAAGAGTCGTCCCCGATTGCCCTCCCGGGCCCGCTGCTTCGCGCCGGATCTGGTCGGCGAGCATGCGGGCGAACACGATGTTGGACAGGCGCCGTTTCAGGGATCGCATGGCCATCATCGAGGGCATCCCTCCGGCCTTCCTGCCGTCGTAGTAGGTCCGGCCCTCGGTGGCGTTGCGCAGCTGGACAATGGCCATGATGTGCAGCGCCCGGTTGATCCGCCGGTTCCCGGCCCGGGACAAGCGGTGGCGTTGCTGGTTGCCGGAGGAGGCGTCCAGGGGCGCGGTCCCGTTCCAGGACGCGAACCGGTCTCGGTCGGCGAAGCGGCGGATGTCGCCGACATCGGCCAGCAGCCGGGCCGCGCCGGAGGGCCCGATGCCGTTCAACTCCAGCAGGGTCGAGCCGCGCTCGGTCACCAGCTCGGTCAGTTCTTTCTGGACCGTCTTGATCTTCTTGTCGATGCCCTCCAGCTCGACGATCAGCTCGACCGCGAGCCGGCGCCGGGTCTTGCCGACCAGCTCGCGCGGCCTGATGGTCGCGATCAGCGCACGCGCCTGCTGCGCGGACAAGAATTGCTTTTGCCCCGCCAGGGAAGAGCTCCAGCGGGATCCGATGCAGCCGGTTGATGGTCTGGGTTCGGGCCCGGCCCAGCTCGTCGCGCCGGTCGGCGAGCATGCCCATCACCACCAAGTCCTCGTCCACCTGCACCCGGACCAAACCGGGGCTGCGCAGCGCGACCATGGCCACCGAGTGCGCGTCGACCGGGTCGGTCTTGCGGCCGTTGCCGGTGGCGAACACCCGCACCTGCGCGGACAGTTTCGCCGGCACATCCACCACGATCTCCCCGTCGTGCACCAGCCGGTGCGCGAGGTGTTTGCCGATGCCGTTGCAGCCCTCGACCGCCCAGATCCGGTCGGGATACTCCCGCCCGCCGGCGAGCATCTCGGCGTAGCCGGCCCTGTCCGTGCCGAACCTGCCCACGGCCAATACCCGGGCGCGTTCGTCGACGACCTCGATCGTGGCCGAACGCTTGTGTGGGTCCATCCCGATGATCACGCCCATCCGGCGCCTCCTTTTGCTGAACCGATGAGTTGTCAGCAAGGAGGGCACCGCTACTTCGAGCAGAACAAACCCCTTTCCAGCCTCTCCTCGCGCGGCGCCCGGCGAGACCGCAGGCCATGTGAGAGCCACACCAATGACACCGGTGGGCAGCCGCAATGTGGGAGCGTCTCGCCGAGCACCTAGACCGAGTCTGGCCGGACATCGGACCTGCTAGAAGTCTTAAGTAGCCGCAAGGCGGGTCGGCTGCGACCCCGTCAATCAACGGCCGCGTGTTGGCCGATCGCCGAGCTGAAAGAGAGGCCGTTCG
>Ga0126306_10000496_pt1 | contig 18343 bp, 17 predicted proteins | sample Plot27_FD_92592 | JGI IMG/M metagenome (GOLD analysis project Ga0126306, IMG submission 92592) | Serpentine soil microbial communities from UC McLaughlin Reserve, CA, USA - Plot27 | ecosystem: Environmental > Terrestrial > Soil > Grasslands | place: USA: UC McLaughlin Reserve, Lake County...
GGGCGCCCTCCCTGGCCGCGACCGCGAACGCGGCCTGCCGGGTCGCCTGATAGGCGGGGTCGAGCCCGTCGTCGGTGGCGGCCAGCACCACCGCCGCCGGCCCCAGCCGATGGCCGGCCCCGGCCGGCAGGTCCAGCGCCGCCCCGGCGGCCTCCAGCTCGGCCAGCCGCAGCGGCGGCAGCTCGGCCGGGTCGGCGAACGGCAGCCGGGCGGTGGAGCGCAGCTCCCCGCTCGCATAGGTGATCGCGGCCAGGTCACGCCGGCAGCGGTCACAGGTCGCCAGATGGGCGCGCACGCCCGCCGCCGCCTCCGACGGAAGCTCGCCGCTCAGCAGCGCCGGCAGCTCGTCCTGGACGTGGCCGCTCATGTACTCGTCTCCGTGCCTGCCCTCGGCCGCGGTTGCCGCCGTCAACGTACACTCCCAGCCAGCATGGCGGAGGGCATCGACCACGAGCTGACCCGGCGCTACCTGGACCGGCAGGTGGACGGCCGGATGGTCGCCCTGATCGACCAGGAGGTGGCCGGGGCCGGGTCGGTCCTGGACGCCGGCTGCGGGTCGGGTCTGTACGGCCCGGCCCTGCGGCGCCGGGCCGCCACCGTGGTCGGGATCGACCACGACCCGGCCCTCTGCCGCCGGGCCGAGGCCACCGGCGCCTACGACCGCGTCATCTGCGCCCCGGTGGCCGAGGTGGGTAGCCGGCTGGGCCCGGTCGACGTGGTGTTCTGCAGCGAGCTCCTCGAGCACCTGGCTCGGGAGGAGCTGCGGCCCACGCTCGACACCCTGGAGGCGGCGGCCAGCTCCAAGATGGTCATCACCGTGCCGAACCGCCTGTTCCCCCACGCCCACATGGACCCCACCCACGTCCTGCGCTACCGCCTGCGCGGGCTGCTGGCGGAGCTCAACCGCAGCCGCCGGTTCACCTACTCCCTGCACCCGCTGGGGTTCGCCGAGCACTGGCGCCGGCGTTCGTGGTGCCGCCCGCTGGATGCGGTCGCCCGCCGGGTCGCGCTGTGCTCCCCGACGGTTCTCTACCTGGGGCGGCGGGTCGGGTGACCGGCGGCGGGTCGGGGCTGCCGGCCCCGGCCTCGGCCAACGCGCTGGCCCTGCTGCGCTTCCCCGACCGCCGGACGACCTGGGCGGTGGTGGCCGCCGCCACCCTCACCGCCCCCGTCGACCGCCTCCAGGACCGCCTGGAGGCCCTCCACCGCGCCGTCCCCATGACCGGGGCGCGGCTCCGCGGGGAGATCTGGCACCCGGGTTCGCCCGCCGACCCCCTGATCGTCGACGGCGACCCCTTGGACGCCCCCGCCCTCATCGACCGCTTCGACCTGGCCACCCAGCCCCCGCTCCGAGTGGTCGCCGGGTCGGGCGGCCTCCGCCTGGCCGTCGCCTGCCACCACGCCGCCTTCGACGGCCTCAGCCTGGTCGCCCTCCTCGCCGCCCTGGTGGGAGGTGTGGACAGCCGCGTGGCGGGGGAAGGGGGTGGCCGCGTCGTGGGGGGTGTGGACAGTCGCGGGAACCCAGTTCCGGGTTCGGCTACGCTCCCCCTCCGGGGGGCCGAACCGCGGGAGGCGGGGTTGGAGGCTGCCCCGCCGGAGCTGGGCCCGGCGCGACCCAGGCCGCAGGTTCGGGGGTTGGTTGGGCGGGCGGTGCGGCCGGCGGATCGGGTGGCGGCGTCGCTGGCGCGGCCGGGGCGGGAGGCGCTGGTCGTTCGGGAGGTGGAGCTGGCCGGCGCCGGGGTGACGGCGCGGGTGGCCGACGCCGCCGTGGCCGCGGCCGGGGCGCGCAACTCCCGGCTCGGGCGGCGGTGGCGCCGGGTGGGGCTCAACTTCGGCCTGGCCGGCCTCACCGGCGAGGAGCAGGGTGTGGGGAACTACTCGCGGTACCGGCGGCTGGACCTACGGCCGGGGGAGCCGGTGGGGCCGGCGCTGGCGGCGGCGTTGGGCAGTTCCAGGGAGCCGCTGGATCAGGTGTGGTCGCCCCGGTGGGGGTGGTTGCTGGCACCGGTGGCGGGGAGGTTCTCCGACTCGCTGCTCATCTCGAACCTGGGGCGGCGTGCGGTGCCGGGGGCGACCCGGCTCGAGTTCTTCCCGGTGGCCAGGGGGCGGTCGGCGGTGGCGGTGGGGGCGGTCGGGCTCCCTGGCGGGCCCTCGACCGTGTCGGTGCGGGCCAGGGACCTGATCTCGGAGGATGCCGAGGCGCTGCTGGGCGACCTGGTGGCCCAGCTGGTCGCGGGCCGCTGACCTCCGCCGTCGCGGCGGCCGGCGACCGCGCCGGCCAGGTAGGCGGCCAGCTCGACGGCGCGCATGACCGCGATCCCGGCCGCCACGACGGGCTCGGCCGCCAGCCGGCGGCGGTGTCGCCAGGTGGCGCGGGCCACCGCCCTGGCCTGGGCGGTCAGGGCGCCGGGGTGGGCCCGGCGGTAGGCGAGCAGGCCGCGGCCGTAGTAGCGGCGCTTGCGGGCCAGGCCGGCGAGGGTCAGGCGACCCTCGTGGTGGAGGATCAGCCCGTCGGCGAGGGCGATCGGCACTCCGGCGGCGATCATGCGGCGGTGCAGCTCGGCGTCCTCGGTGCCGGTCAGCCAGACCGCGAACCCGCCGGTGTCGCGCAGGTAGCTGGTGCGGACCAGCCTGGGCCAGAGCAGGTCGGGCTCGTCGCGCAGGCAGCGCCGCTCCAGGGCCCGGCAGCGGGTCCAGAACCCCGGCCCGACCGACTCCTCGGGGATGGCCACCCCGACCGCATGGGTCATCTCCCCGGCCCGCACGGCCCGCTCGACCACGTCGGGGCGCAGCTCCATGTCGGCGTCGACGTAGCAGACCCATTCGCCGGCGGCGTGGCCGATCCCGAGGTTGCGCTGGGCGCTGCGCTCGGGGCCGCCGCGCAGGACCAGGTCGGCGTGGCGCCGGGCCACCGCCCAGGTGGCGTCCGTGGAGCCGTTGTCGACCACGATCAGCTCCAGGGCCGGCCAGGTCTGGGCCCGGATCGAGCGCAGGCAGGTCTCGATCGTGCGGCCGGCATCGCGGGTCGGCACCACCACCGACACCAGCGGGGTCACGGCCGCTCCTCCGGCGGGGCGGGCAGCGCCGCGGGCTTCCGCCCGCCCGGCCCCGCCTCCGGCTCGGCCCCGGCCTCCACGTCCCCGGGGTCCTCGGCCGCCCCGGCCCGGACGTCGCGAAGGATCCCCATCACCAGCAGGGCCAGGCCCGCCCCGGCCAGGTAGTGGGCGACCAGGTTGCCCTCGACGAACCCGGGCCCGACGGCGGCGGCCGCCGGCAGGCCGCGGGCCAGCACGACCAGCGGCACCAGGCCCAGCAGCAGGACGGCGATCACCAGCAGGTCCCTCGGCGCCGGGCGGCTCACCAGGTCGTAGACGACGAACGCGACCCCGGCGACCAGCCCGATCCCGCCGCCGAGCAACCACAACGCCCCCACCAGCAGGCCCCGCTCCAGCAGCACCCGCCGGCTCACGACCGCCACCGCCATCGACCCGACCCGCCGGGGAGGGCGGCGCGCCCTCCCCGGACCCGTCCTGGCCGCCACCCGGCCAGCAGCGCCGCGACCAGGACCAGCGCGGCCGCCGAGACCGCGAACGCCCAGCGGGCCGTCCGCTGGGGCGCGAAGGCGACCTCGAAGCGGTGGGGTCGCGGGTCGGTGATCCGCCAGCCCACCGAGTAGCCGTCCAGCAACAGCGGCGGCCCCAGCGGGCGGCCGTCCATGGTGGCCTTCCAGCGCCGGTCGTAGCCGTGGCCGGCGACCAGGTACCAGGGGCCGCTGGCGGCGCCGGCGCGGATGGTCATGCCCGCCGGCGACCGGTCGGTGACCGCCACCTCCGCCGGGGTCGGCAGGGGAGCCGGCCGGGCCGCCGGGGCCGGCGACGACAGCCCCAGCAGGTCGACCAGCCAGCCGGGGCTGGAGCGGACCCGGTGCTCGCCGCCGGCCAGCCGCAGCGCGCCGCCGCAGCCGCGGACGGGCAGGGCCTCGCCGGCGGCCAGGTCGGCGACGGCGCCGACCAGCCGCGCCTGCAGTGGCTCGCCGTCGATGCTGGCCAGCTGGATGCAGCCCCGCAGGCGCCGCTTGCCGGGGGCGGCCGGGATGCGGGCGCGGCCGGCCCGCAGCTCGCTGACCCGCACCTGGCCGCCCAGCCCGGTCACCTTGTCGATGGTGAGCCGCAGCCGCCGGACCTTGGTGGCCGGGAAGTCGACCCGGGTCTCCCCCTGCCTGAGGTTGACCAGGAACGGCTGGCCGCCGTTGACCGAGACCTCGGCGGCGGTGATGGCGTCCACCCCGACCAGCCCCTCGGGCACGGACTGGAGGACGTCGACGTGGTCGAGGCGCTCGCCGGGCAGGCGCAGCTCGATCCACTCGCCGGGGCCGCGGCCGTCCGGGACCCAGGCGCTGTCCGGGTCGCCGTCCAGGGCCTGGGAGGCGCGGGCCCCGACCTCGTCGAAGAAGCGGGAGGAGGAGCGGGCCACGACCCGGCCCGAGGCCCCGGCGAGCCGGTCGACCACCGGGTCGGGCAGCCCCGGCCCGGCCGCGGCCAGCCCGCTGACGGCGAAGTCCCGCGCCGCCGGCAGCCACAGCTCGCGGTCCAGCACCCGCTCCTCGTCGTGGAAGCGGTTGCCGGCCTCGCCGGCCGCCCTGGTCAGGACGACGTCGATCGGGGCCGAATCGAGCCGGGCCCGGTCGGCGGGGGGGAGGGCGACGGCGAGCTTGCGCAGGGTCTGGGGCAGGCGGGCGACCTGGCGGACCTGGACCCCGGGCACGCCGATCTCCCAGAAGCCGACCGGGTTGAGCCCGACGCCCCGCACCTGGGTGATCTCGACGGTGACGGTGGAGGTGGTGGCGTCGGGGACGTCCACCCTGACCTCCGGCTCGGCCGGCACCGGGACCTCGACCGCGCCGGCGTCGACCCGGACCCGCACCCCGGCGACCTGGACGCCGTCGGACTGGACCGGGCGCAGGACGACCTCGCCCACCTCGGCCGGCTTCTCCAGCCGCAGGGTGACCGACTGGCCGACCGCGCCGCCGAAGTCGCCGGTGGTCCAGGCGGTCCGCCGGTCGCCGTCGAAGGCCAGCTCGGGCTTGCCGAACGGGGTGGCGGTGAGCAGCGAGCCCGACCCGGTGGCGGTCACCGCGGCCGCCCCCTCCAGGCGGGTCACGGTCTGGGTGCCGGGGTCGCCGAACAGGCTCAGGGTCGAGGTGGGCAGGGGCTGGTCGGCCCGGAGCGTCGGCGAGTGGTTCTGGCCGGTGCGGAAGCTGCCCCAGGCCCGCCGCCGGTTGCTGTCGGTCACCACCACCCGGGCCCCGTCGGCCACCGAGGCGGCCAGCTCGTCCGGGGTCACGGAGCCGAGCAGCCGGAACGCCGGCTCGCCGGGGGCCAGCCCCAGCCTGACCAGCGACGGCAGGGCGAAGCTGTCCCCATCGACCAGCATCGCGCCCTGGGCCGGCTCGGCCCGGGTGATCGGCCGGGGCCGAGCCACGGCGTAGCGCTGCAGCGGGGGCAGGGCCGCGTCCTCGAGGGCCTGGTCGGCCAGGTAGAAGTCGGAGACCGGGGCCACGGTGTGCTCGCCGGGGCGGCCGTAGCCGGCGGCCAGCTTCAGCGACGGGTCGCCGGCCAGGCCCTTGGCCAGCGCCGCCGGCTGCGGCCCGCCGAAGCTCTCCCAGCGCTGGTCGTTGCGGACCACCACCTCGGCCACGCCCAGGTAGCGGGCCATGGCCGCCACCACCCGGGGGTCGGGCTCGCCGGTGCTCAGCGGAAGGTCGAGGGCGGCCAGGAAGTTGGTCTGCTCGAAGGAGCCGTTGGGCACGGTGGTCCGGACCACCGAGGGCCGCGACAGCAGCGACAGGTTGACGTCGTCGGGCCCCTCCATGCCCCAGCGGTAGGCGGCGTTGCTGGTCCCGGGGGCGAGCAGGACCCGGGTGTCGCCCGGCCCCCGGTTGACGTCGGCGGCCAGCTGCCGCCAGTAGCCGGGGACCTGGTAGCGGACCGGGTACAGGCCGCCCTTCCAGGCCGGCAGCACGGCCAGCGCCATGACGATGGCGACGGCGGTCGCCACAGCCCACCGCCAGGGCCGCTCGCGCCCGGCGGCCCGCCGGAACAGCTCGGCCGCCCCCAGGCCGAGCAGCAGGGTGTAGGCCAGGGCGACCAGCGCCCCGGCCTTGTTGGTGGTGCGGAAGGCGATCGCCCCCGGGACCCGCTCGAAGGCGGCCGACAGCAGCCGCCCGAACGGCGAGGGGGCGGTCGGCGGGAACAGCCCCACCATCACCGGGACGGCCACGGCCAGCAGCAGCGCCGCCAGGGCGCGGGCCCTGGCCCTGGCCAGCAGGGCGCTGGCGGCGGCCAGGGCCGGCAGCAGGAAGCTGGCCAGCAGGGCCAGGGGGTTGGTGAGGTAGGCGGCCGCGCCGGGCATGGCCAGCCGGCCGTCCTGCTGGAAGTACATGACCCAGAAGCCGAGCAGCCGCAGGGATTCGGCGTACGACGAGTTGCTGGCCACGTTCTCGGGCCGCTCGGTGAAGGCGGCCACCGCCTCGCCGGTCTCGCCGGCCATGGCCGCCGGCACCAGCCAGTACAGCGACACCAGCAGGGCCAGCAGGGCGCAGCGCAGGGTCGGCCACAGCAGCCGGGGCCAGGGGGTCCGCTCGGTCAAGCGGCTGTACAGCAGGTAGCAGGGGACGGCCAGGCACATGAACAGGGCCACCACGCCGGCGTTCATGCCCGTCATCAGGAAGAACACCAGGGCGAAGGCGGCCGGCCAGCGCCACGACGCCGGCGCCCGGACCGCCCTGGCCAGGGCGAGCAGCAGCCAGGGGAGGAGCGCGTAGGGCACCAGCACGGGGGTGGTCGCCCCGGCCACCACCACGTACGGGTTGGCCACGTAGGCGGCGGCGGCTACCACCCGCCCGGCCGCCGAGGAGCGCTCCCCGGCCAGCAGGTGGAACAGCCGCACCACGCCCCAGCCGGCGACCAGCAACAGCAGCGTCCGCCAGACCCGCAGCACCAGCCAGGCCGGCAGGCCGAGGGCGTCGATGGCCGACACGGCCAGGCTCACCGGCAGCAGCCCGGTCTGGAAGTTCGGCTGCCCGAGGTGCGGGTCGGGGTCCCAGGTGGACAGGGTCCTGGCCAGGGTCCGGACCGGGGCCAGGTAGACCTCGGGCTTGGTGTCGGGGGTGAACCAGCCCTGGCTGGCGCCGATGACCACCGTGGCCACCAGCAGGCCGAGGACCAGGTAGGCGACCGCCTCCCAGCCCAGCTTCGGCCGCCGCGGAGCGTCGCCCCCGGCGGCGGCCTGCTCGGGCTGCTGGACGCGGACCAGGTCGCTGCTCACGGGACCGCCGGTGGTGGGGAGTGGGCGAGCCGCTGGCGCAGGAGCAGCCAGCCGGCGACGGCCAGGGCGGCGACCACGGCGAGGGCGGCCCCGGCGACCTGGCCGACGCTGCCGTGCAGGGGCCCGGCGACCAGGGCGACCTCGGCGACCAGGGCGACCACCACCGCCCGGCCCATCCGCCGGTCGCGGGTGGCGATGCCCTCGAACAGCAGCAGCTGCACCAGGGCCAGGCCGGTCCCGAGGGCGGCGAACACGGGCAGCAACGGCTCCAGGCCCTCGTAGCCCCCGCCGAGCACGGGCACGACCAGCCCGACCCGGTCGGCCACGGCCAGCCCTGCGGCCAGCAGCCCCCCGAACCCGGCGATCAGCAGCGCCGAGCCGCCCAGCAGGCGCCGCGGGTCGGCCGCCCCGACGAGGCGGGGGAAGATCACCGTGACCACGAACTGCGGCGCCCAGAAGGCGATCTTCGCCACCACCGCCCCCAGCGCGTAGCGCCCGGCCGCCGCCCGGTCCAGGTAGTGCCGGGCCAGGAGCACATCCACATTGGCCAGCAGAAACAGTCCGAGCAATCCGGTCGTGGCCCCCCCGACCTCCCGCCACCAGCCGGCCACCGGGACAGCCTCGAACCCCGCCACGCGGCTGTCCACCCCCCCTGGATCCGCGACCCTCCCCCCACGCACGGCGAGGCGGAGGCCGACCAGGGCGGCGAGAACGCCGCCGGCGGCGACGCCGGCCATGGCGCCGCTGACGCCGAGGCCGGCGGCGACCAGGGCGAGGCCGATGACCAGCTTGACCCCGGCGCCGGCGAGCAGGACGGCGGCCAGGGCGCCGAACCGCTCCCGGCCCTGGAGGAGGCCCTGGACGGCGAACAGCAGCGGGGTCGGCGCCAGGGCCAGGACCAGCCACAGCACCGGCACGGCCGAGTCGAGGTGCAGGAACAGCACCAGCCCGGGCCCGATCGCCAAGGTGACCAGCGCCAGGGCGAGCCCGGCCCGCCCGACCAGCCACCCCACCCCGGGCCAGGCGGCGCCGCTCGGGGCCCGGCCCGAGCCGGCGAGGGCGACCCGCCGGGCGACCACCGCCTGGAGGGCCAGGCCGGGCACGCTGCCGACCAGGACCAGGGCGAGCAGGGCGGCCAAGGCGCCGTAGGCCTCGGGGCCCAGGAGGAACGCCATGACCACGTTGAAGGCGTAGTTGCCGGCGTTGGCCACGGCCATGCCGGCGCCCAGCACGAGCGCATCCCGAGGGAGGGACCGGCTGGGCGGGACGGCCGCGTCGAACTGGGTCACAACTGCGCAGTCTATGTCTTTCGGCGCAATGTTTGTGTAGTGTTCGAGCCGGTTTGTTACCGGCTGGTAGGGAGGCTGCGATGGGGCGCCGAGTCGGCTTCGTGCTCGTCTTCGTTGGGCTGTTCCTGCTGTTCTTCGGGCTGTTCGCGCGGGTCTACACCTACCCCCGGCTCAAGAAGGCGCCGCTCGACCAGTACTCGGAGCCGGTGGCCACCGGCACCGGGACCTACTTCAACCGCAGCCCGGACAAGCTGACCGAGGTCACCGGCGCCCAGCTCAAGAACGTCCGCGTCGTCCGGGGCGACGTCGGCGCCGGCAGCGACGAGGTCGCGGTGTGGGACTCCTTCAACAGCACCGTCGACACGGCGGACAACGGCGTGATCAGCGCCACCCAGGAGCGGATCGCGCTCGACCGGGTGACCGCCCAGTCGGTCCAGTGCTGCGGCGAGAACCCCCGCCACCAGGGCCTCACCCTGAAGTTCCCCTTCGACACCAAGCAGACCACCTACCAGTTCTGGGACGGCCCGGCCCAGCGGGCCCTGCCGGCGGCCTTCACCCGGACCGAGACGATCGACGGCGTCGACGTCTACCGGTTCGAGCAGCGCATCAACCCCCTCGACATCGGTGACCAGGAGATCCCGGGAAGCGTGGCCGGCGACCCGGACACGCCCAGCGTCCAGACCGACATCATCTACTCCAACACCAAGACCCTCTGGGTCGAGCCGGCCACCGGCATCATCGTCAAGGCCCAGCAGGACGTCGCCCAGGTCCTGGAGACCCCCGGCGGCGAGCAGGTCCTGACCCTGGTGGACGCCGTGCTCACCTACGACGAGGCCACCGTGTCCAGCAACGCCGACGACGCCGCCGCCGGGGCCCGCCAGCTCCGCCTGCTCGGCACCATCCTGCCTGCCGTGGCCCTGTTCCTCGGCCTGGTCGCGCTGGCCGCCGGCCTGGTGCTGCTGCGATCCCCCGAGGGCCGCCGGGTGGCGAGGGGCGAGCGACGACCGGCCGACGCGGTCTGATCACCGGGCCGGACCGCCGCGGATGGGTCGACCGGCACGTCGGTGAGCTGGTCGGCGGGGCACTCGCCCTGCTCGCCCTCGGCCCGCTGCTGGGTCGCGGGTACGTGCTCACCTACGACATGGTGTTCGCGCCGCGGCTGGAGCTGAGCCGCGGCCTCCTCGGCCTCGACACCGCCGTGGCCCGAGCCGTCCCCGCCGACCTGCTGGTCGCCCTGGCCAGCCGGGTCGTCCCGGCCGACCTGGTCCAGAAGGTCATCCTGGCCGCGATCTTCGTGGGCGCCGCCGCCGGCGCCGCCCGCCTCCTCCCCTCCAGCGTCCTGGTGGCCCGGGCGGCCGCGGCCGCGCTGTACGCCTGGAACCCGTTCCTGTACGAGCGCCTGGTCATGGGCCACTGGGGCCTGCTGGTCTCCTACGCCGCCCTCCCCTGGGCCGCCGGCGCCGCCCTCGACCTCCGCCTCGCCCGGCCCGGGTCGGTGCGCCGGCTGGTCCTGTTCCTGGCCGTCGCGGCCGCCGGAAGCCCCGCCGGCGGCCTGATCGCCGCCGCCGTCGCCCTCTGCATGACCGCCTCCCCACCCTGGCCATCCGCCGGGGCTGTGGACAACCCGGAGCCCTCGTCGTCCGGGTCGGCTACGCTCCCCCTCCGGGGGGCCAAACCGCGGGAAGCGGGGTTCAAGGCCGCCCGGGTCGGGTTGGTGGCCGGGGTCGCGGTGGTGGTGAACGGGCCGTGGCTGGTGCCGAGCCTGCTGCGACCGGGAGGGGTGCCGGTGCGGCCCGAGGGGGTGGCGGCGTTCGCGGCCCGGGCCGAGGGGCCGCTGGGGACGGTGGGCGGCCTGGTCGGGCTCGGTGGGATCTGGAACGCCCTGGCCGTGCCGCCCGGGGTGGGCTCGTGGGCCTGGGTGGCCGGGTTCGCGGTGGTGCTGGCGATGGCGGTGGGCGGGCTGCCGCTGCTGGGGCGGCGCTGGCCTCCGGGGGCGGCGGTGGGGCTGCTGGCGGCCGCCGGGGCCGGGCTGCTGCTGGCCGCGGCGCCGGCCCTGCCCGGCCTGCGAGGGCTGGCCGAGCTGGTGGTGACCCAGCTCCCCGGGGGCGGCCTGATCCGGGACAGCCAGAAGTTCGTCGCCCCCCTGGCCCTGGTCGAGGCGGTCGGCTTCGGGCTGGGGGTGGAGCGGGTGCTGCCCGCCCTGCCGGCGCGGTGGGGGCGGACGGCGGCCGCCGGGCTGGTGGCGGCGCCGGTGCTGCTGCTCCCCGCCCTGGCCTGGGGCGGGGCCGGCCGCCTGGCCGCGGTCGAGTACCCGCCGGCGTTCGCCGAGGCCAGGGCGGCGATGGCCGCCGACCCGGTACCGGGCGCGGTGCTGGTCCTGCCCTGGCACCTCTACCTGCCGTTCGGGTGGAACGGCGACCGGGTGGTGCTCGACCCGGCCCGCGCTGGTTCCCGCGGCGGGTGGTCGGCAACGACGACCTGGAGCTGGTCGGCCTGACCGTCCCCGGCGAGGACCCCTACGGGGCCCGCCTGGGGCCGCTGGTCCGGGGCTCCGCGACCCTCGCCCCGGCCCTGCCCGGCGCCGGGGTCCGCTACGTGCTGGTGCTCAAGACGGCCGACGGGACCACCTGGTCCGGGCGGCTGGACGGGCTCGTCCCGGCCCTCGACCGCCCGGAGCTGGCCCTCTACCGGGTGCCGGACCGGCCGGCCGAGGTGCGCTTCCCCACCCCACCGGTCGCGCCCGTGGTCGCGGCCGACCTGGTCGCCCTGGCCCTGGTCGTGTGGGCGGCCGCCGGTCTGTCTCTTCCTCTCCGACCGCGCCGGTTGGTATCCTCCGCCCGAGATCGCCAAGGAGGTCCCGAATGAGCGGGTTGACCCTGCGGGCCCTGGCCGCGCTGGCCGCCGGCGCGCTGGTCCTGGCGTTCGTCGCCTCGCTGTTCATCGTCTCCAGCCAGAACGCGTCCTCGGTCTCGACCAAGCCCCTGGTCGTCTACGGGTCGCGCTGATCTCCGAGCCGGCTACGCGGTCGCCCGCCCGGCGGCCGGTGGCTCGGCCGGGACCTCGGTGCCCGCCGGGCGGTCCTCGGTGGCGGCGTCGTCCAGCACCGCCGCGAACGCGGCCACCGTCTGCGGCCAGGTGTAGCGGGCCGCGTGGGCCCGGGCGGCCTCGCCCAGGCGCTCCCGCAGGTGCCGGTTGAGCAGCACCCAGGCCAGGTGGCGGGTGAACTCCTCGAGATCGTCGGCGAGCAGGCCGGTGGCGCCGTGGAGCACCGACTCGCGCAGCCCGCCGGCGGCCCGGAAGGCGACCGTCGGCGTCCCGGCGGCGGCCGCCTCCAGCACGGCAAGGCCCCAGCCCTCCTTGAGCGACGGCATGGCCAGCACCCAGGAGCTGGCCAGCACCCGCCGCTTGGCCTCCTCGTCGACCCAGCCGAGCAGCTCGACCGCGTCCTGGAGGCCGAGCCGGTCCACGGCCTCGCGCAGCCGCGGCTCCCAGTAGCCCTGGCCGACGACCACGACCCGCAGCCCGGGAAGGTGGGGGCGGATGCGGGCGGCCGCCTCCAGGGCCAGCTCGACCCGCTTGTGCGGCACCAGGCGGCCCAGCACGCAGACCGACGGGTGGGGGGTGCGTCCGACGGGCTCGGCCAGGCCGGCGGCCACGGCGGTCCCGTTGTGGACGACGGCGATCGCGGCCGGGGGCACCCCCAGGGTGGCCAGCTCCCGCCGGGTCGCCTCGGAGACGGCGACGTAGCGGGCCTGGCGGTACAGGCGGGGGGCCAGCCGGGACTCGATCCACCAGCCGACCCGGGCCTGGAGCGGGGGCAGGACCACCCGCCACTGCTCGCGGTGGACGTGGTGGACGAGCACGACCAGGGGTCGCCGGCACCACAGGGCGGAGAAGAACGGCAGGCCGTTCTGGACGTCCACGACCACGTCGTGACGGCCGAGGCGCCCGGTGAGGTGGGCCCACCAGGCGTGCAGGTAGACGGTGAGCCGCCCGCCGCGGCGGACCACCCGGATGCCGCCGACCCGCTCGCTGGCCGGGGCGCCCGGGTGGGCGGCGCAGAACAGCGTGACCGGCCGGCCCTGGGCGGCCAGCCCGGCCGCGACCCGCTCCACGTAGACCTCGGAGCCGCCGCCCTCGGGGTGGGTGGTGTCACGCCAGTTCAGGAACAGGACGCCGCCCTCGGGGGCCGCGGCCGGGGGGTCGTGCGCGGGATGGGCCTTCATCGGCCAGGGACGCTATCCTACTTCCTGCGCCGTTTACATAGCTTTGGACCGATTTCGGCGGGCAAAGAGCGAGGCAGCCGCCCTAGGTGCAGAGCGGCTGCCTCGGGTGGTCGCCGGAGGCCCCCGGTCCCCCGGCGACCGGTCTATGAAGCTCGGGTGCGGCGCGACAGAGCGATCACGATGGCCCCCACCGCCAGCAGCGCCACGGCGGTGACGAGCAGGTCCATGCCCCGAGAGCCGGTGAAGGGCAGGGAGCCGGCGTCGTCCCCGGTCGCGCCACCGCCGGCGGAGCCCCCCACGCCGGCGGTGGACACGTCGATGACCAGGCGCGACGGGCCCGAGAGGGTCGACACCTTGATCGGCCGGCGGTGGTCGATGCCGATGCCGTAGCTGACCACGGCCTCGAAGTCGCCGACCTGGGCGATCTCCTTGACCGCGGGCAGGCCGGGCGAGAAGCGGCGCGGGCCGACCGAGGGCGAGCCGTCCTGGTTGTGGGCGTTGGCGCCGTGGAAGACGACCTCGAGGTCGGCCGCGCCGGACACCGAGACCGGGTTCCCGGAACCGTCCTGGACCAGCTGGTCGACGTAGCGGATGCGGTGCTGGGGCACGGCCCCGCGGAACTGGAACACCACCCGGTCGAAGCCGGGGTGGCGCCCGGCCCGGACGTCGACCAGCGTCGGGACCGACTGGGCGGCGACGGGCGCGGCCACGGCCAGCGCGGCGACGGCGAGGCTGCTGACGACGAGGGTCCGGACGAGCCGCATGTCAATAATCACCTTCCCTGAGCGCTGCGGGCCAGAGACTCTCCTGCCGCGGTCACGGCCCGGATGCGAGCGTGCATCCCTGCGGCGGCGCTCCCGACTCGAATTGGTCACGGCGGGGCTGTGGACAGCGGGGTGAGCGCCCGGGCCGGTTTCGGTAGGGTGGCCACCGACCAGCGCTGGCCGCTGACCGAGCGCCAGCCCTCGATGGCGAGGAGACACCTGCGTGGCCGACACCTTCGCGACCCTGGAGACCTCCAAGGGCCCGATCCGGGTCCGCCTGTTCCCCGACACCGCTCCCAAGACGGTCGAGAACTTCATCGGCCTCGCCACCGGCAGCAAGCCATGGCGCAACCCGGCCACCGGCGCCCAGGGGGAGGGGCCGCTGTATGAGGGGACGGTGTTCCACCGGGTCATCCCCAACTTCATGATCCAGGGCGGCGACCCGCTCGGGAACGGGCGCGGCGGCCCCGGCTACCAGTTCGAGGACGAGGTCGACGGCCCCCACCGCTTCGACCGGCCCGGATACCTGGCCATGGCCAACGCCGGGCCCAACACCAACGGCTCCCAGTTCTTCATCACCCAGGTCCCGACGCCCTGGCTGGACGGCAAGCACACCATCTTCGGCGAGGTGGTCGAGGGCATGGAGGTGGTCGACGCCATCGCCGCCGTCGACCGCGACCCGACCGACCGCCCGGTCGAGGAGCTCCGCCTGGAGCGCGTCACCATCGAGCCGGCCGGGTAGGCGCGCTCTGGTTGACGGGGGCGGCGGGCGGTGCCACCTTCGCTGCAGGGACTGTGGAGAAGGGGCAGAACATGCAGGCGCGGGCGCAGGAGCCGGGGCTGGAGCCGGTCGTCGTTGGGGCGGTGCGGACGCCGGTGGGGCGGCGTAACGGCGGGTTGGCGGGGGTCCATGCCGTCGACCTGGGGGCGGTGGCGCTGCGGGCGCTGGTCGAGCGGTCCGGGATCGACCCGGGGCTGGTCGACGACGTGATCATGGGCTGCGTTTCCCAGATCGGGGAGCAGTCGGTCAACGTGGCCCGCAACGCCTGGCTGGCCGCGGGGCTGGCCGAGGAGGTGCCGGCGACCACCATCGACCGGCAGTGCGGCTCGTCCCAGCAGGCGGTGCAGTTCGCCGCCCAGGGGATCCAGGCCGGCGGCTACCAGCTGGTGGTGGCCGGTGGGGTCGAGCACATGACCCGGGTGCCGATGGGCTCGACCATGAGCGGCCCCGGGGTGCCCTTCGGGCCGTCCATGCACGACCGCTACCAGGGCCGCCTGGTCCCGCAGGGGATCTCGGCCGAGCTGATCACCGAGAAGTGGGGCCTGACCCGCGAGGAGCAGGACGAGTTCGCCCTCCGCTCCCACCGCCGGGCCGCCGCCGCCCAGGACGCCGGCTTCTTCGACCCCCACCTGGTCCCGGTCGAGGTTCCGGCGAGCGGGCAGGCGACCTGGGTGCGGGCGGATGAGGGGGTGCGGCGGGACACCTCGATGGAGAAGCTGGCCGAGCTGAAGCCGGCGTTCCGGCCGGACGGGCAGGTGACGGCGGGGAACTCCAGCCAGATCTCAGACGGGGCGGCGGCGCTGCTGCTGGCCAGCCGGGAGGCGGCCGAGCGGCTGGGGTTGCGGCCGCTGGCCCGGTTCGCCGGGTTCGCGCTGGCCGGGGTGGACCCGGTGCTGATGCTCACCGGGGTGATCCCGGCCACCGAGCGGGTGCTCCGCCAGACCGGCCTGGGCATGGACGACCTGGACGTGATCGAGATCAACGAGGCCTTCGCCAGCGTGGTCCTGGCCTGGGGCCGCGAGGTCGAGCCGAACTGGGAGCGGGTCAACCCCAACGGCGGGGCGATCGCCCTCGGCCATCCCCTCGGCGCCTCGGGCGCCCGCATCATGACCGACCTGCTGGCCGAGCTGGAGCGCGGCCACGGCCGCTACGGCCTCCAGGTGATGTGCGAGGGCGGCGGCATGGCCAACGCCACCGTGCTCGAGCGGCTGGACGGGTAGGTCGATGCGGCGGAGCTGGCTGCGGCTCGGGCTGCTGGCGGCGGTGATCGTGGCCGTGGTCCTGATCGCCGCCGGTCGCGGGGACGTGGTCGCGGCCCTGCTGCTCGGCGGCCTGATCCTGGCCACCGGCCGGGCGGTGTTCCGCGGCTACAACACCACCAGGGGCCCCACCGGCCCGCCGGTCGACGTCGCCGAGGAGGGAACCCTGCTCGTGTTCGCCTGCGAGACCTGCGGCGAGCAGCTCGTCCTGCTCCGCAAGGGCACCGACGTCCCACCCCGCCACTGCGCCGAGAAGATGGTCCTGCGCCGCATCCCCACCCCGTCGAGCGACCCGGACCCCCGGTTCAACTAAGGGTCACTCCCCGTCCGAGATGCGCTCGGCGCGGTCCCGGAGGGCGCGGAAGTCCTGGTCGCGGCGGTCGTCACCGACGAGCTTGTCGGTGCTGGTGAAGCCCCAGCTCTGGTACTTGACGGCGACCCGGGACCAGCGCCGGCGCAGCTCGCCACCGCAGGCCGCGCACGGGCCGGGGGCGTCGCTGCCGAGCGGCTGGAGGTGCTCCTCGGTCGCCCCGCAGGTTCGGCAGGCATACTCGTAGACGGGCAAGCGGTCGTCTCCGGTCGGTTGTCCCCAGCCTTATCCCCAGCTGGGGAAGAAATGACAGAGGTGTAGTTCGGCAGGTCAGCGCGTCGGCTTGCTCAGGTCCAGCGCGTCGCCAGCAGCAGCCCGACAATGAGGGGCACGAACCCGATGGCCAGGTTGATGTTGCCCAGGTCGTCGATGAACGACGGCAGGATCTGCATGTAGAACAGCAGGATGTAGACGAGGCCGAGGAGCAGGCAGACGACGATGGTGGGACCGACCCAGGGCGGCGACGGCTTCGGCTTGGGGCGGGGCGGCGGCTGGTACCGGCGCCGCTTGGAGCGGGACTTTGGCATGCGGAGGGTTCCTTTCCCGGGGCGCCGCCCGGCCCGGCGGAGGAGGGCGGCGACGACCAATGATCGTACCCTCGCCGGTCGCCTGACGGCGACGGTCGCGTTGCTGGCCTGCCTCGGCCTGGCGGCCTGCTCGGGCGGCGGGTCGGACGGGTCGGGTGGCGCGACGGCCACCACCGCGGCCGCCCCCCTCGGCGCCCAGCCGCTGGTCGCCCGCGACGAGGCCCAGTTCCAGGCCGACCTGGCCGCCCTGAAGGGCCGGGTCGTGGTGGTCAACTTCTGGGCCAGCTGGTGCGTGCCCTGCCGCGAGGAGATGCCCGCCCTGGAGCAGGTCAGCGAGGGGTACGCCGAGGCGGGCCGGCCGGTGACCGTCATCGGCGTCGACTCCTCCGACAACCGCTCGGCGGCGGCCAAGTTCCTCGCCGACGTCGGGGTGACCTACCCGACCGTGTACGACCAGCAGGGGCTGCGGGGTGGGGTGGCGGCCAGCTGGTCGGTGACCGCCCTGCCCCAGACCTGGTTCGTGGCCAGGGACGGCAGCCGGGCCGGGCGGATCGCCGGCCGGGTCGAGCTGGACGACCTCCGCGCCAAGGTCGACGAGCTGCTCGCCGGGCCCTGACGAGCCGCGCATCGGGACCCCGATGTGTGGCCCGGGCTGCAGCGGGCAGGATGATCTGCCGAGCCCGGCGGGCCGGGGCCGAAACCCCTCGAATGCGAGGTTGTGGCCGTGAACCGCGTAGGATGGCGGACAACCTCGACCTGGCCGCCGGCTGTTCGGAGGTGATGGTGCGGAGGCTGCTGCGCGGAACGGGCTGGACGTTCATCGGGATGGGGAGCTTCGTCCTCTACTTCCTCGTCTACCAGCTCGTGGGAACCAACGCCGTGACCAGTCGCGGCCAGAGCGACCTGCGCAACGAGCTCCAGCGCGAGTGGGCGGCCGCGCCGGCAGCCCCCAAGGGCGACCCCAAGAAGGTGGAGCCGCGGCGGGTGGCCCGCGGCAAGGCCCTGGCCGTGATCGACATCCCCAAGATCCAGCTCGACAACAAGGTCCTGGTCGAGGGGGTCGGTCGCGAGGAGCTGCGCAAGGGCCCGGGCCACGTCCCCAGCACGGTCCTGCCCGGGCAGGACGGCACCTTCGGGGTCTCCGGGCACCGGACCACCTACGGCGCGCCCTTCTACCGGCTCAACGAGCTGGCCAAAGGCGATACCATCACGGTCGTGACCAGAGAAGCGATCTACACCTACACCGTCACACGCACCGCCATCGTCCGACCGACCGACGTCCAGGTGCTGGACAACGTCAAAGGACCGGACGGCAAGCCGAAGGCGACGATCACCTTGACCACCTGCCATCCCCGCTACTCGGCCCGCCAGCGGCTGATCGTGTTCGGCGACCTCAGCTTCACCTCCCCCAACACCGGACAGTTGGCGGCGTAGCCATGAGCTGGCGAGGACAGGGTGGCAAGCGGGCCAAGGGCCGCCGCGGCGACCAGGACCCTGAGCTGGACAACACCGCCTGGCTGGCCGAGCTGGAGCGGGAGGCGGCCCAGGCCGACGACGACGAGGACGACTGGGCGAGCACGCTGCGGGGCCGCCGCTCCTCGGTCCCACCGCCCGGGCCGGACCCGCCGCCGGCCGGGGAGCCCAGTTGGGCGCCCGACCCGGGCCCGCCCGACCGCCGCTACCTCGGCATGGACCCCGAACCCCCCACCTCCAGTTCCTGGTCCGCCGAGCCCACCCCCCAGGACCCACCCCCCACCCCCCAGACTCCCCGCTCCGACTGGTCCTCCTGGCGCCCGACCGA